>WBZQ01001766.1_pt2 | contig 10030 bp, 12 predicted proteins | sample 5204251 | NCBI WGS metagenome assembly WBZQ01 (sample SAMN12412402, study PRJNA552823) | activated sludge metagenome | isolation source: activated sludge from nitrification reactor of wastewater treatment plant... | place: USA: Virginia | collected 2017-09 | reverse complement strand
GCGCAAGAGACTCTCCTCGGACTCGGCAAGATCGGAGCCAAGAGAACCGCCCGTTGGCTATCCGAAGCCCTCGCGGCCGTTGAGGATTGCGAGACCCTCGAACGGCTCGATCGGAAGTTCTTCGAGAAGCCCGAGGACCTGGCCTCGCTCGTCATGCGCCACCTCTCGCGACGTTGATCGTGGATCGGCACCGCCACCGCTCGACCGCCGCCCGGCTCCGTCCACCCGGCTCCTCACAAACCTGGAAACAAACGCCGCCGACTCCTCGTACGGGGTCATGGACCACCTAAGAGGAGCGTCGATCAACATGCTTGAGACCGGCTCGGAAACGCCTGCTCGGGGACCAGGGCGGGCTGGCCCCGCACTCGCCGCGTTCGCGGTCCTCGCGCTTCTCTCAACCCCCACGGCCCATGCCGAATCGCCGGGGGCTCTGTCTGTACCAGCGGACTCCCCACGTTGGGACTTGCAGGGAAAGGCGAGTGTGACCGAGTACCAGGGTCGCAAGTGCCTCCTCGTCGAGGGTGGCGCGGCCGCGCTCAAGGACTTCGAGATGGGGGACGGGGTCATTGATGTGGATGTCACAACGCCCACGAGCCGCGGATTCTTCGGCATTCAGTTTCGCATCGCCAAGAGCGGCGTCGACGCGGAATGGGTCTATCTTCGTCAGCACAAGTCCGGCCTTCCCGACGCGCTGCAGTACACGCCCGTCCTGAAGACGGGCCTCAATTGGCAACTCTACAATGGGCCGGGCTTCACCGGCGCGGTCGAGATTCCGAAGGACACCTGGTTTCACATGCGCCTGGCGGTCGTGGGAGCGCAGGCCACGCTCTACGTCAAGGACATGACGACGCCCGCGCTTGTCATGACAGATCTGAAGAGCGGCGTTCAGAAGGGCGAGGTCGCGCTGGCCGTTCTGACAGGCGCCACCTACTTCTCGAACTTCGAAATACACACCACGCCCGACGCCCCCTGGGAAAGGCGCCCGCCGGCAATGCCCAAGGGAACGCTCATCAAGTGGAGCCTGTCGCCTTCCTTCGACGCCTTGGACCGCAACCCCGAACGCGCGATATCCGCCTCCGAGTCCAATGCCATTCGTTGGCAGGACGTAGAGGCCGAGGCGCCCGGACTCGTTCCCATCAACCGTTATCGCGACAGCCCCCATCCGCGCGTCTCGTTTGCGAGCGACTTCTCGAAACGCCTGGAACCGCAGTCCGGAATGAAGGTCGTGTACGCTCGGACCACCATCCAATCCGAAGGCGATCATGTCAAGAAGCTCCACATCGGTTACAGTGACGACGTCAGCGTCTTCCTGAACGGCAGGATTCTCTTTCGTGGACGCAGCGCCCAGAACTTCCGAGACCCGGCGTTCCTCGGAATCGTCAGTCCAGAGAACGACGTCGTCTACCTGCCGCTGTTGAAGGGACCCAATGAGCTCATGTTGGCTGTCAGCGAGCTCGGCGGCGGGTGGGGATTCGTGTGCCGGTTGGAGGACGTGGAAAGATGATTCGAGGGCGGCGTGCAATGGCCGGAGTTTGGAAGGAGACGCAGCATGATAGGGGCAGGCGACACGCCTGACACGCGATGATGCGATTCAAGCGGTCCTTGCTTCTTCTCTTCGCGGTCTTCGCTTGGAAGGTCACGGCAAGGGGTGGCGACGCGAGCGCCGCCAGCACGGCCGCGAGGACGCCTACGTCTCCGCGCGCTCAGGCGCTTGAGGCGAAGCTCGCCGCGCTGGCCGGCGCGTCCGGTGGTACGGTCGCGGCGACCGTGCTGCATCTGCCGAGCGGAGCCCGCGCCTCTGTCAACGGGCAAAGACGGCTGCCGATGATGAGCGTCTTCAAGCTGCCGCTCGCGATCGTAACGCTGGCCGCTATAGACGAGGGCCGTCACACTATGAGCGAGCGTGTACCGCTCCTCCGCGACGAACTTCGGCACTGGGTAATAGGCCCCGTCGCCGAGGCCTGGGCGAAGGGCGAGACGTCGCCGACATTGGAGACGATTCTCCGCACCGCGATCCAGGACAGCGACAACACGGCGGGCGACAAGCTGGTGACTTTGAACGGCGGCGGCCATGCCATCACGGCTCGGCTTCGCCGCATGGGGATCGATGGCGTCGAGATCGCGGAGCAAGAGATTGAGATCGTCGGTCGCATCAGGTGCGCCGGCACTATGGCGCCTTCCGGAGGATGGGTGCCTGCTGCGCTCGATGCCTGTAAGGCTCCCTCCGCCGAACAGCGGCTCGCCGCCGCCCGGAAGGAGATTGCCGAGCCACCAAACGGCGCCACGCCGGACGCTCTGGCGGCGATGCTCGCGCGGCTGGACCGAGGGGAAATTCTGTCAGCCGCCTCCCGCGCCTGGTTGACCACGACTCTGGAGGGCACGCGCACCGGATTGGGACGCCTCCGGGGACGGCTTCCGCCGGGCACCCGCGTGGGGCACAAGACCGGAACCGGCCAGACGGTCGAGGGGCTGAATGTGGCCATGAACGATATTGGAATCGTGTACCTCCCCGATGGTTCCCGTCTGATGATCGCCGTGCTCACATCCGGCTTGCCCGGTCCGGATCCCGCGCGCGAAGGCGTGATCGCGCACGTCGCGCGCCAGGCATACGACGCCTTCGCACCCTAATCGGAGAACAGGTTGATGGGACCCAGAGGGCCGGGTCGTTCGCAAGCCGCCACGCGACCGTCGCGACCGGCAGATTCCTGCGAAAGGAGGGACTTGATGAGGAACTACATCTACAAACGCGCCCGCCCTACCAGGCTACTCGATCGTGGTCCGCTCCACGGGGCGCGGCCGATCCTCGCCATTCGCCTCGGAGCCCTTCCCCTCGCATCGGCAGTGACCGTAGCCAGCGCCACATCGTCCGTTGCCGCCGAGCCTGCGGCCGTGCAATTTCGCGGCATTGAGGAGGGCGTCTGCACGAGCGGATGACACGGCAATCCCGAGCGTCACCGACGTCGTGCATGTGGAGGCCGGGGCAAACAAGCTGTCGGACTGAGGCAGGAGTCTCGCGCTACAATCCAGGTCGCGTGCGTCTCTGAACCCTCCATCCCCGCCACCTCGACTCCGCCGGGCTCGTCGCGGCGTCGAGGGAGGCTCTTCTCGCGCAGGCTGTTCTCCTGGGCCGAACGCGCGGATATACCAGGCATCCGCAGCTCACCCGGTTCCTGACGTCGCCGCATCCCGTCGCCGCCATCGTCGACTACTTGCTTGCCGTCCCGGCAGAGGCGACGGACCGCGGCTACGCCTTCCAGCTTTCGCGGATCGTCCAGGCGCCGACCGTCGCAAAGCGCATCCCGGAGACCCGCGGCCAACTCGACTACGAGTGGGAACACTTCACGCGCAAGGTGCGCACCCGCGACGAGGCCTGGTACCGCGCACGTTGTCGCGGTACCGCCCCCGCAGCTCATCCCCTTTTTCGCATCACATCGGGTGGGGTCCGGACCTGGGAGCGCCGGCGATGATCGCTTTGGAACCCTTCCGCATCTGATGGCACACCGCCTGTGAAAGAAGGAGCACTGAATGACTTTCCAAATTCCGGTCCTCCTTGAGACCGTCTTGCTTCCGCCGGAACGCGCTGCCCGGCGGACGGGCGCCGTATGAATACTGCGCTGCTTCTCGCAGCCGGCCTCCTCGTCGCCATTGGCTTCGCACATTCCTATCTCGGAGAACGCTACATCCTCATTCGCCTGTTCCGGCGAACCGATCTTCCAAAGCTCTTCGGCAGCGACTTCTATACTCGCAGAACGCTTCGTTTCGCCTGGCACATCACCACGGTCGCGTGGCTTGGCTTTGCCGCCCTCCTCGTCGCGGCGGCTACGCGCCATTCTGAGGCGATGGCGCTTTCAACGGTCGGTGTCATCGTGGGCGGGACCTTTCTTGTGAGCTTCCTCCTCGCCGCCTCGGGCTCACGAGGAAAGCACTATTCCTGGGCCGTCTTTCTGGCCGTCGCCATCCTCGCTTGGATCGGCACGCATTGACGGCTTCCGCACCCGCTACCCTCGGCAATTCCGTTGCGTCGCCGCGGAGACCATTCGCCGCCACGGTCTCGGCCCGCATATCACACGAATCAGACCGATCAGACCATAGGAGCCCCGCGAAATGAGAAATGAGAGCATCGGTCTTTGTAGGAGTAAGCGTGGATGGCTTCATCGCACGTCTCGATGGCGGGCTCGATTGGCTGCCGCCGGACGGCGGAGAGCCCCACGGCTACGACGAGTTCATGGCCTCCGTGGATGCGCTTGTGATTGGCCGCAGCACGTTCGAGACGGTCCTTTCCTTCGGCGGCTGGCATTATGGGAAGAAGCCCGTATTCGTGCTGAGCACCCGTCCTCTCGCCGAGGCTCCCCCTGGCGCCGTCGTCGAGCTAATGTCCGGCATTCCCGCTGCGATCATCACGGACCTCTCTTCCCGCGGAATACAGCATGTCTACGTCGATGGCGGCGTCACCATTCAGCGGTTCCTGCGAGCCGGCCTCATCCAACGCCTCATCATCACCCGAGTGCCTGTCCTGATCGGCTCCGGAATCCCGCTCTTCGGCGCCACCGATCGCGACATCCCATTGAGCCATGTCGCAACGCGTACTTACAAGGGCGGTCTCGTCCAAACCGAGTACGCCATCGCAACCACATGATCCTCGAGTTCGGGGTCGACATCGACTAAAGCGAGGGGCTCCTCACCAACGTCCGTAGAAGGGCCGCGGGCAACCGCGGCCCTTTGCGCGTCTGGCGGTTGAGGTGCTTCACGAGGCGCCGAAAACGGCACCCGGCCGCTGCCAAACGCCCTTCGCTACTGGCTGAGCGTGAACGTGCCGGCCACGGTGCCGCAGCATTGCGGGCCCGTCTGCGTTCCGGAGTAGGAGCCGTAGAGGCTGTGGCCTCCACGGGTCGCCGTTCCCGCCGCGCTGCCAGGACATGCTCCTTCGAAGGAGAGGCTCACCGTCGCCGTCGTGTCCCGAAGGGTCCCGGAGAGCGTCCCCAACCCCGGCAACGAGGCCTTGAACTCGCAGCCCGTTTGCGCTACCGTGACCGGGATGTCATTGCCGGACTTCCCGCAGGAATTGCCATACGAAAGGCGGTACGCGCCGGAAACGTCCGGGCAAGGCAAAGGCTCTGTTGGCGTCGCCTTGTTGAGCCCCTCGCAGTACCCGGCACCGAACGCCAACGTGAAGACCAGGGCCACCGTCGATGCATACATGGGAAACCTCCTTGCGCGTTCGTTCCAGAGGCGATCTGGGAACTCCGTCTATACGGAGCGCGGCCTGCGCCCGTCTACCAGACCGTGGATACGTCCCGCGCCGACGCCCGTCTCTGGGCATCGGCTGCAAATCCGCTAAGAACGGGCGTTAGACGGCAGGAATCGAGGTCATTGTGAAGGTCGCCGCGCTTTACGACATCCACGCGAACTTGCCTGCGCTTGAAGCCGTCCTTCGGGAGATTCGCCAGATCGACGTCAGCCTGATCGTGATCGGTGGAGACGTTCTCCCCGGCCCAATGCCGCGCGAAGCATTCGCGTGCCTACTGGCCCTCGAGATTCCCATGCGATTCATCATGGGGAATGGAGACCGCGAAGTTCTGGCACAGATGCGGGGCGTCGAGACCGAATGGTATGCCGGCGCCCGCGAGGCCTGGAGGGAGCCTGTGCGTTGGTCCGCACAGCAGCTCGATGCCGACCACGAGCGCCTGATCGCGAACTGGCCGGCGACGTGCCAGGTCGAGATTCCCGGGATTGGCGACACGCTCTTCTGCCATGCAACGCCCCGAAACGACACCGAAATCTTCACCTGCCTGACTGCCGAGGAACGACTCCTACCGGTGTTTGAGGGCGTGCGTGAGCCGCTCGTCGTCTGCGGCCATACGCACATGCCGTTCGATCGCAGGGTCGGAAATGTCCGGGTTGTAAATGCGGGCAGTGTCGGCATGCCATTCGGAGAGCCGGGCGCCTATTGGCTCCTCCTGGGACCCGACATCGAGCTGCGGCGCACGCCATACGACCTGGCAGCGGCCGCCGAGTGCATCCGCCGAACGCCGTATCCACAGGCGAACGATTTCGCGCGGCACAGTGTTCTGGAGCCGCCGCCAGAGAGCGCGATCCTCGCCGCCTATTCAAAGGCGGAGCTGAAGTGAGCTTCCGGACGACTCGATAATGGCTCACGGAGCCCGGGACACTAAGGACGGTTTGCACACGACCCTCTGGCGTCGGCTCACATCGTAGGTTATTGTCCAGATTGCCGGTCCGCAACCACCGGACGAAGGGACCGCAACGCGCGTCCCCGAACCGCCCAGGAGCCTCGATGAAAAGCAAACCGCCCTCTCTCTCGTTCCTCGCCGCTCTTCTCTTCTCCGCTCTCAGCCTTCGCGGGCCTCTCGCCGCCGGCCCACGAACCGAACGCGCCGATTTCTCGGGTGCCTGGGCCGTGGTCGAGGACGCGGCCAAAGATCCGATCGACAGGGCACGCGACACGGATCCGGGCGCGAAGGCGGGAGGACGCGGTGAGCCCGGGAGTCCCACGGGCAGCGGCTCAACACTCAACATTCCGTGGGAGCTCCTTCGCGACGAGCGCGTCCTCGTACTCTTCGACGACGGCACGACCCTTCGCGTGGACAACGGGCGCGGGGAGCCTCGGGTTCTCATCCTCGATGGCGAAGAATATCAGCGCGATGACGGCGACGGGCCGGCCAAGGTCAGCGCACGACGCCGTGGAAGCAGAGGAGAGCGCATTGTCGCGTCTGTGAAATGGCCAACGGGTCGCAAGCGGAGCGAGACCTGGGCGCTTCAGGCCGAGCCGAGGCGCCTCGTGATCACAACAGACGTCACCGACCGCCATCCCTTTCGTTTCCAGCGCACCTACCAGCCCGCGACACCCGCACAGCTCGCCGCGGCGCGGAAGCCCCCCGCGACGCCGACGCCTCTGCCCGGACTCGAGCCTGCCAAGAGCGGCGCATCCACGGCACCTGTTCCCACGGCCCCCGCGGTAGTCCTTTCGGACGCCCCCTGCTCCATTCGTCCGCCACGGGGCACGGCCTCTTCTGAGCTCCTGGCAATGGCCAAGATTTCCAAGGACGAGGCCCAGCGCAGGGCCGAGGCCTTCGCCGCGCCGCGAAAGGCATCGTCCGTAGTGACGTCGGACGTCGGCGTTCAGGACGGCTGTCTCGTGTATTCCTTCGTCCTGAGGTTCGCGGAACAGCGTGAGGGGTGGGAGGTCGCGATCGACGCGGGGGACGGCCGGGTGCTGTCCAAGGAGACCTGGGAGCTGAAATAGCAAGCGACCGTCGACAGTCGTTGGGAGACTGGTGATGTGAGAAACGAACCCGGGCGTTTGAAGAGGCGCTTGCGAAAGGCCGCGCTGGTGGCGTTCGCCGCGCCGCTGGTCTGGCTCCTGTTTCTGGCCACTCGCATTGTGCTGTATGCGGGAGAGTCGGATCCGCATCCGGCCGACGCCGCGATTGTGCTCGGCGCGGCCGTCCGGGGCGGTCTCCCGACGCCGGTCTTCGCCCAACGGATTCGCCACGCCGTCGAACTGTATCGCACGCGGCGCGTCCCCGTCCTGGTCTTGACCGGCGGGGTCGGAGCCAACGACACGCTGGCCGAGTCCGAGGCCGCGCGCCTGTTCTGCCTTGCGAACGGCGTGGCCGAGCGGGACATCCTCATCGAGACACAGTCGCGCTCGACCTACGGGAATCTCTGGCACGCGCGGCGGCTGCTCACGCAACACCGACTCCACCGGGTTCTGGTCGTGAGCGACCCCCTGCACATGCGGCGCGCAGTCACGATGGCCCGCGACCTCGGGATCGACGCCCTTCCGTCCCCAACACCGACGAGCCGATACGTTGGGATGCGAAGCCGCGGCGTCTTCCTTGTTCGCGAAGTCTATTTCTATGCGCGGTACCTCGTCGAACAGGCCTTCGGCTGGGATTCTTCCGGGGAGGCGGGCCCGTCTTGACGATTACGGCGGCGTCTCATTCGAGCGACGCCATTATTCAGCAACAACTAAGAGAGCCGCAAATTCGGGCGGCTCGAACGGTTCCGGGAGTTCCAGACCGCGTCCTCATCGTCGGCGCGGACGGGCTGGTGGCGAGGGCCCTCAGGAGGTCGCTCTCGGACGAGGGCTGCACGGTCGTCGCCCTCGGCCGACAGGCTCTCGACATCACCGACGCGGAGGCCGTCCAACGAGCCTGCGATGACGTCCGGCCGCGGCTCATCATCAACGGCGCGGTTCTCGGCGTGGACGCTTCAGAGCGCGATCCGGAGCGAGCCGCGGCCGTCAACACCGCGGGGCCCGCGAACCTCGCACGGGTAGCGCAGGCTCTCGGCGGGGAGCTCCTCCACTTCAGCACCAACTATGTCTTCGATGGCACCCGGCTGGGTGGGGCGCCCTACACGCAGTCCGATGAGGCAAGACCGCTCAACCGGTATGGGCAATCGAAGCTGGCCGGTGAATTCTCGATCCAGGACGCCTGCTCGCGGGCGTTCGTGGTCCGCACTTCGTGGGTGTTCGGGCCTGCGAAGGTTGGATTCGTCAACGAAACCCGTCGCCGCTTGGACGCCGGGGAGCGCGTCCATGCCATCGCCGACGTTTGGGCAAACACCACGTACGTCGCCGATCTCGTCGCCCGCGCGCTCCAGATTGTGAGGCTTGGCCGGCACGGGACCTATCACGTTGTGAACTCGGGCGTGTGCTCGTACTTCGAGATCGCTTGGGAAGTTGGCCGCCATTGGGGTCTTTCCGATGCGGCGCTCTCGGAGCTGATCGTGCGCTCGGTCGCGCCCGACGCAGGGTGGCTGGCGCCGCGGCCGCGCTTCACGCCCATGCGCTGCCTGGCCTCCGAAGAGCTCGGGCTTTTGCCGATGCGAGACTGGCGCGACGCCCTCCAAGACTTCCTACGAGCCGCGCCGGCCCCGCCGTGAGCAGTTTCGGGGATAATGACGCGTCAAGGAGCCGAGCCATGAGCCCAAAGCCGGACAACGCGGGGCGAGTCTACGAGGACTTCGAGGTCGGCGATCTCTATCGCCATCGCCTCGGTCGCACGATCACCCAGACCGACAACATCTGGTTCACACTGTTGACGGTCAATGCCAACCCGATCCATTTCGACAGCGCCTATGCGGCCAAGACCGAGTTCAAGCGGCCGCTCGTGGATTCCACGCTCACGCTCGCGATCGCCACGGGGCTCTCGGTCGCAGACATCTCTCAATACGGCGTCAACCTGGGCTGGGACGACGTCCGGCTCCCCCACCCGGTCTTCGACGGGGACACGCTCTATGCCCAAAGCGAGGTGTTGGAGAAGCGCGAGTCCCGGTCGCGACCCCAGCGAGGCATCGTGCGGTTCCAGACCACGGGCTTCAACCAGGACGGGCAAATCGTTATCGAGTTCAAGCGAACCGTCATGGTCTATCGAAGGGGCTTCGTCCCGGAGATTCCGCGACCCCTCCCGAAGGCAGCCGCTCCGCGCCGCGATTGACGATGGGGCGCCTCGAGTTCCGACAGTCGCCCTGGAAGAGCCTGGGGCTGGTCCTTCTCGCGGCGGCCATGGTCGGCGCCTCGTATGTCACCGCGGTCAAGGCGCCCGATGCCCTTCGACGAGGCGTTGGCTGGTTCGGAGTCGCGTTCTTCGCGTTGGGACTCCTGCCAGGCATCCGCGGACTGACCGGCCGCCGCCTCACCGTGGTCTTGGACGAGACGGGCATCCAAGACACGCGCCTTCGAATCGGGCTGATCCCGTGGAATCAGGTTCGCGAGTGCCGGGTGGAGTCGATTCGCGGTACGGCGTTCCTTTGCCTGCACCTCAAGGCTCCGGAGCTCTTCCTCCACCAGCTCTCCCCAACACAACGCGCGCTCGCGAAGGCGAATCACGCGATGGGCTTTGGGCATCTCGCGATCTCGTTCACGGGCCTCACGCCGTCGATTAAGGAGGCCGTCGCCTTCCTTGAGCAGGCGTCCCATCGCGGAATCGCGCCCCGCTGCCAGACCGCCGAGGGCTGGAAGGCATGAGCGAATTCCTCCGGATCTCCGGCTGCGACAACGCGG
>WBZQ01003339.1_pt1 | contig 10034 bp, 9 predicted proteins | sample 5204251 | NCBI WGS metagenome assembly WBZQ01 (sample SAMN12412402, study PRJNA552823) | activated sludge metagenome | isolation source: activated sludge from nitrification reactor of wastewater treatment plant... | place: USA: Virginia | collected 2017-09 | reverse complement strand
TCAATAAACGCTTATTCTCATGCAAGAAAAACTTTTTGGTGAGGCTGCGTCGGATTCTTGACAATACCTGAACGGCTTCGTCCAGCGAAGTTTTTGGCAACAGAATGACGAATTCCTCACCGCCATAGCGTGAAACAACATCCTCCGGCCGCGTCGTTTCCTTGACTGCATCCACCAGATAGATCAATGCATCATCGCCTACCGTATGTCCATACGCATCATTGAGCTGTTTGAAATTATCAATGTCCAGCAACGCGTAACACAACGGAATCCGATGGCGCACCGAACGAGCCATTTCACGTCCAAACGCCTGGTCAAGTCCGCGCCGATTCAATACACCGGTGAGATGATCTTCGTGTACTTTTTCACCAATCTGCTGTAATTCAATTTCCAGCCGGTTAATCTTGTCTTGTGCCAGATTGAATTCGACTCGGGCAGCCAATAGATCATTGCGATAATTGAGGGCATTTTTCTGCATTTGCCTGGTTTCCGTCATGATCTCGCCAAGCAACTGATTAAGCCCGTTGATATCCTCGGTCTTGCTGATCTTTTCGGCATAGGATTCAAGTTTTTCGTGATAGCCACCGGCTGTATCAGACAATTCCTCTATATTGGCGATAATGAATGTAACCATCTGCTTGAGCGTTTTTTTGGCCTCGCTCAAGTTCTGGCCGATTAAATCCTGACGTTCTGCAAGTTCTTTCAGATTCTGCTCTGCCTGCTCGATCACGGACAAATCTAGAGGACGTGAAATCGTTTGCCGGAGTTTACCGAACTGCCCCCCGATCCATTGATCCTCCGATAACAATCCTCCCGTGCTATCCATCAGCATATTCAAAAGTTTCAGCAATCCTTCCTGAAGTTGGATATCAGATGCTGAAAAGATGCCTGGCGTTTTTGCATCCTGTCGGGATTTTTTTGACGGAGATTCCTTCACGGGCTGATCTTCCCGCAACTTCTCTGAAACCTGGGGCGGCACTACCGCCGAGCTTCCCCATGAATCAAACAGCCCCCTGAGTTTTTGATGCAACTGACTAGAATCTTTGGAAAATTTAGTAAGCACCCTGTTAATCCCCTCGCGCTTCTGGGCGATGGTCAACGTGCTGTGTTTGGTCTCGAGCTGTTTTAGGAGAATTCTCAACGTTTCTCCCCAGTGGATTGAATTTACCGAGCTATCATCTTGAGACCTGGGCTGCTCCATCGACAGCGATGCAACCGAGTTCAGCTTCGTACTAGCGCCTCCGGAAATTTCATCATAAATCTTGAGGTAGTTATCGGGCGTTGGAGGAATCTTCAGTACAGCCAACCGCCGCAATGTTTCCCGTGCAAAAACCGTTGGATTGGAGTGACTAATCTGGTTCATAAACATTAATCAACAAGCTTGTTTTTGATGGCATAGCGAATTAATTCCGAATTATTTGTAAGCTTGAGTTTTTCGAGCAAGCGCGCCCGGTAAACACTCACTGTTTTGGGACTCAAAAACATCTCTGCCGAAATTTCAGACAAAGTTTTTCCTGCAGCAATGAAACATAAGGTTTGATACTCACGATCGGACAAGGTGGCGTGAAGTGGTTTATCTGCGTCAATGTTGATTGTGTTGGCCAGTTCCTGGGCAACGGCCGGGCTTACGTATTTGTCGCCGCCCGATACCTGGCGAATTGCAATAACAAGCTGTGCTGGCGCACTCTGCTTGTTGAGATACCCGGCAGCCCCTGCTTTTAACGCGCGAATGGCGAATTCATGTTCGTTGTGCATACTGAGCATCAGCACGGCAAGATGCGGCCGGTCCTTTTTTATCTGTTTCAATATTTCGATGCCATTTCGATCCGGTAAGGAAATATCCAGCAACATGACGTCGAAATCCTGCTGACGCGCGATTTTGACGGCCTGAAATCCCGTTTCCGCCTCGCCGGTTACCTTGATGTCGTCCGTTTCGCTGAGTATTTGCTTCAGGCCCTGGCGCACAATTGCGTGATCATCGGCGATCATTACATTGATCATGCCCATCTCCAGCTATTCAAAACCGTGGAACTTTCTTTTTCTCACGCCATACTCAAATTCAGGAGAGGGGTGAAACTGGCTTTCTGCATCATCTGACGGCTCGCCCTGCTGCTCGAGAAGGCCGGTTGGGATGAGGATCGTTACTTTAGTGCCTTTCTCGGAATCACCTGAAATATGAAAATTTCCCTTCAGTTGCTGGCAGCGCTCCCGCATGCCGCGAATGCCGAATGAATTTCTTTTTTCCACATCATTTCCTGTAATCCCTCGTCCATTATCCGCCACTTCAAGGAGAATCAGATTGTCCAGTTCCACCAGCTTGACCTGAACCCGCGAAGCTTGGGCATGCTTTGAAATATTGGTGAGTGTTTCCTGAAAAACACGAAAAATGGCAATCGCCAGATCCGAATCCAACGAGACTTCCTCATTGTCACAGGCGACTTTACAGGCAATCCCAGTGCGGTCACTAAATTCCTTCGCCTGCCACTGAATCGCAGCAACGATGCCGCAATCCAGAATTCCCGGGCGCAGATCCAGTGAAATCCTGCGCGTGCTGTCGATCACGCGATCAACCAACGCTTCGACCGATTTCGCTTTTTGTTGATAAAACTCGGGCTTTCGCGTTGAATCCATCAGTGGAAACAATTCACATTTGATGGCCGTCAGCGTTCCGCCGATATCATCATGAATCTCGCGCGCGATCCGCGCCCGCTCCTGTTCCTTGATTTTCTGCAAATAGGACGACAGCTCTGCCAGTTGTTCCCGGGATTGGGCAATTTCGCGCTCAGCCAGTTTATTGCGCGTGATATTGATCATGATGCCATCCCAGATGGTGACATTTTCAGCCACCCTTCTCGGCGTTGCTCTGAGGCTGATCCACTTGATGTCGCTGTCGCCCTTCACCTGTATGCACCCTTCCCAGTTCCATGTCGAAAGCTGTTCGGCGGACGTTGTCATGAGCTGATGATAAGACTTCCGATCGTCCGGCAGGATCAATTCAGGAAACAACGTCGGATTATTCATCAGTTTCTGCGGCGATAATCCCAGCAAGGTTTCGCTGGCGTCGCTGACATACGGAAAGCTCGTCTGATGGTTTGCCAGCAGGATGAACTGGAAGACAACTCCGGGCAGATTCGAAGTGATGGCTTGAAAAAGCGTTTCGCTTTTCTGGAGGGCAAGTTGCGTACTGATGAATCGCTGATAATTTTCGACTTCGTGCAGGCTGCGCCGGATTGCCGGCGCCAGCCGGGCGAGATTTTCCTTTGTCATGAAATCATAAGCGCCGGATGCCATAATATGCGCAGCCGCCTCTTCGCCGGCATGGCTCGAAACGACGATGACGGGAACATCCAGATTGTGCTCTCGAATGGCCTGCAATACATGCTGCGCCGTGAGCTGCGGCAGATCGTAATCCGACAGAATAATGTCCCAGTTGCGCGTTGCCAGTGCATCTCCCAACGCGGTGTCTGTCGCAACGCGCAGACTGTCCACCTGAAATCCGCCTTGTATCAGCGCCTGCAATACCCGTTTGGCATCCTCATCAGAACGCTCAACCATCAATATTTTCAGTTTCTCTTCATTGACCATCTCAGCCCCTTACAGGTTGAAGCCGATACACAACCGAACAAAACCGAACACAAACGAATGAAATCGAACAAGAACGAACTGATTCCGGTTCATTGACCCGCCGAAAAAATGAGCCGGATCAGCAACGCATTTTACAAGATAATATCATGAAAACGAAACAAATTTTTACATTTACCCGCAACCACGGACAACCGGTTTCCCTTATGGCAGGAAACAGCAAACCCTAAACTTTTAAAAATGAAATCCGATAACTGGAATCAACGGCGGTTACTAACCTTCACGGATTGCAAGGGAAACCAACGGAACCGGCAATTATGCCAAACACAAAGTGTATTATAAAGGAGAACCCAAATGCCACAAATCATTAATTCTAATATTGCCTCACTGTCAGCACAACGTAATCTGAATACTTCACAAAGTTCACTGAACACTTCACTGGAACGTCTGTCATCCGGTTTGAGGATCAACAGCGCCAAAGACGATGCAGCCGGTCTGGCCATTTCTGAACGCATGACGTCACAAATCCGAGGACTCAACCAAGCAATTCGAAATGCCAATGACGGCATTTCATTATCACAAACGGCAGAAAGCGCGTTGGCTGAAGTCGGCAACAACCTGCAGCGCATGCGTGAACTGGCAGTTCAATCTTCCAACGGCAGCAATACTCAGGAAGATCGCGATGCATTGAATGCTGAATTCACCCAGTTGCAAGCCGAGATCCAGCGCGTTGCCGAGCAAACCAAGTTCAATGGCACGAATTTACTGGATGGATCTTTCGCCGGCGTCGCTTTCCAAATCGGCGCGAATGCGGGAGAAACCATCGATATCTCTAGCATCGCCAATGCACAAACTGCATCGTTAGGAGGCACACTAACTCGTTATACCTCAACCGTTAATGCGACAGCCATCACAGGCTTTGCCACAGCCATTTCAGCGGGAGACATCGAAATCGGCGATGGTACTACTCAAGTGGATATTGGTGCTATCGCTGGCGCAGCCAATTCACAAGAACGCGCCGGCCAGCTCGTAGAAGCCATCAACCGCGTATCTTCTCAAACTGGCGTTAGTGCATCATACGATAAAGTAACCGGCGATGTGACACTAACCAGCGAAGCTGATTTCGAAATTAGTGGTGCTCTTGATGACGCTACTATCGGTGGGTTTGCAAACGCTGCTACGGGCACACTAACCGCTACAACCACCACTGGTATTAATGGATTAAGCGTATCTGGTTTCGCGGATGCTCAACTGTCTATTGATCAACTGGACAATGCGCTGAAAGAAATCAATACCAACCGCGCGGATCTGGGTGCGATTCAAAACCGCTTCAGCTCAGTGGTCGCTAACTTGCAGACGACCAGCGAAAACCTGTCCGCATCGCGCAGCCGCATTCGTGATACCGACTTTGCTTCAGAGACAGCCAGCCTCACTCGTTCGCAAATTCTGCAACAGGCAGGCGTCGCGATGCTCGCCCAGGCCAATGCATTGCCCAACAATGTATTGTCGCTGTTGAGATAAACGATTCCCTTCAAGCAGTTTTACAGGTAACACTAACACCCGTCAGCAGTCCATCAGGCTAAGGCGGAGCGACGAAACAGCGCAGCATGGCCGCTCCGCTACCTGATCTGCTCAAGAAGGAGGAAATTGAAATGAACATCAACACAGTAGCCGCTGCCGCTCCCGTTCAATCGGCAGCGCCTGTCGCTCGATCTGGCAGTTTCGAGACGGCTGCCGCTGCTCCGGCGACCGTCAACCCTGACCCTGTCAAACCAGATCAGGTCAAGGACGCCGTTCAACAGATCGAGAAATTTACACAGAACATTGCCCAGAATCTGAAATTTTCGGTCGATGAAGATACCGGCAAAACCGTGGTCAAGATTGTCGATACGCAAACCCAGGAAGTGATCCGCCAGATCCCTTCCGAAGAAGCGATTTCGATTGCCCGCACACTGGACAAGGTACAGGGGTTGCTGCTCAACGGCAAGGCTTGACCGGCAGCAATAAACAGAATCACACCCTACAATAGGATAGAACCATGATTTCATCACCGGGAATCGGCTCAGGACTGGATGTCGACGGCATCATCAACAAGCTGATGGAACTTGAACAGCGGCCATTGACCCAGCTCAATAATAACAAAGCCGAACAGAAAGCCCAGCTTTCTGCATTTGGCAGCCTGAAAAGCGCGCTATCGACGTTTCAGGATAGCGTTCAGGAGCTGGCAAAGCCTGCTGTGTTCAATGGCTACAAGGCAGCTCTGGCTGATACGACGATGGCCACGGTGAGCGCTTCATCGAGTGCGGTGGCAGGTAAGCACGACATTGAAGTGCAATCAACGGCTCAGTCACAAAAAATCAAATCGGAAGCGTTCGCCAGCACGGACACGACCATAGGCAGTGGAACATTGACGATCGCGTTTGGCACCTATAACGGTGATGGCAGTTTTACCGCCAATACCGAAAAATCGGCCAAAACGATCACGATCGACTCTGGCAAATCATCGCTAGCCGATATCCGCGATGCAATCAATGACGCCAATGCCGACGTAACGGCAAGCATCGTCAACGATGGCAGCGGCAATCGGTTAGTCATTGCCTCCAAGGATAGCGGACTCGCCAATGCGTTAAAAATTACCGTCAATGACGCGGATGGCGATCATACCAATAACGCCGGATTATCAAAGCTCGCTTTTGATGCGTCCACCGGTGGCGTGACCAATATGACCGAGACGGTGGCAGCAAAAAACGCCATTCTGGTCATTGACGGCATTACCATTCAGAAATCGTCCAATACCATCGACGATGCGCTGGAAGGCGTCACGCTCAATCTGCTGAAGGCCGAACCTGGCACGACCTCGACGTTGACGGTAGAAAAAGACAACAGCAGTATCGAGGAAGCCCTCAAGTCACTGGTTTCAACTTATAACGACCTCGATAAAACGATCTCCAAACTCTCACGCTACGATAGCGCCAGCAATCAGGGCTCGATTCTGACAGGTGATTCCACGGTACGCATGGTGCAGTTCCGGGTGAGATCGATGCTAAACGAAAGTCACTCAGCCGGAGGAATCAACTCGTTGTCGGAACTGGGCATCAGTTTTCAGAAAGACGGTTCGCTAGCGCTGGATAGCACCAAGCTGAGCGAAGTGCTGGCCGATCCGGAAAAAAACATCTCCACATTTTTCGGGGACATTTCGGGGACTCCTACTTCGACACCTGGGTTCATCACGCAACTGGATCAGTTGGTCGAAGGCATGACCACCAGCGATGGCTTGATTGATAGCCGCATGGACGGCATCGACAGCGTTCTCAAGATCATGGACAGGCGGCAGGAATCGCTGGAATATCGCCTGGGAGAGGTTGAAAAACACCTGCGCGCTCAGTTTACGGCGCTGGATACCATGATTGCCGGTATGACCCAGACCAGCAATTTCCTGCAGCAGCAATTGGCAAGTCTGCCAAGGAACAACTAGAGCGGCTAGGCCTATTTAATTTCCACGAACAAGGATCTCTCAAATGTACTGCACAGCAAACAGCGCAATCTCGGCCTATCAGCGCGTAGGCGTGGAATCAGGTGTGGAATCGGCCAATCCGCACAAATTGATCCTAATGCTTTTCGAAGGTGCGCACGAAGCGCTCGCAAAAGCAAAAATTCATCTCCAGCACGGCGAAATCGAATCCAAAGGACAAATGCTATCCAAAGCGATCATGATCATCGATCATGGTCTGAAAGCAAGTCTGGATATGAATGCCGGAGGTGATCTGGCGATCAAGTTGCAATCACTTTATGACTACATGTCCCACCGGTTATTCCTGGCAAATATTCAGAATAATCCTGAAATTATTGATGAAGTACATAAATTATTATCTGAATTATATGAAGCCTGGAAAAGCATCAAGGAATTTAGCAATACTAAAACGCCAGCAGAAATAACCGCGGTTTAAACAAAATCAGTTCACTCATAAAAACGACTTAGGCAAAAACAGGCAAGAAAAATGACTGGAACAGAAATAATTTCAATGTACGACGCTATCCTGGCCATTACTCGCAAGATGCTGATTGCTGCACAAAACAATCAATGGGATGAGTTAATATCGCTGGAACAGGAGTGCAGGCAATTGACCCAAGCGCTTACAAAAGAAGAACTGGTGCCTCTTTCCGATCAGGAACTGTTACAAAAGAAAATATCCATCATTCGCCAGATACTGGATGATGATGCCCAGATTCGGGCAATTACTGAGCCCTGGATGAGCCGATTGCAGGAAATGCTGAATACCAGCAAGCACACGCGCAATCTACAACACGCCTATCAAACCATCAGCAACAGCTAGGCATTGCTGATGTATATTTCAACCTAGTTATTTCCGAATGCATGAAATGCATAGATTGCCGTGATCCCCATCATCACTAAAAATGATTTAATTACTTCGTTAACACAAATCAAATCTGTTACTCCGGTAACAGCCATACCTGATTCTCATTCTTCGACCGAATTCGAATTAGATCAAAAATATCAAGCTGTCGTTGAAACACGCCTTCCTAATGGAAATTCCACAGTTCTAGTTGCTGACAAGCTTCTACAAATGCATCTCCCAGAAAATTTTAAGCCTGGGCATACATTGGAGCTTGTTTTTATTTCCTCTGAGCCTGATCCGAAATTCCTGCTGCTTGACGAGGCATCGGCAAACATGCAAGAAAAAAATACCACGTTGAGCGCCACAGGCCGGTCACTGGCTTTTTTGATGCAGAATGCGACGAAATCGCCGACAGCAAACACCCTTGAGCCGCTCACCAGTCCTGCCCCCATTGTTAACGGAGTAGCTTTAAATAGTGCTGAATTACCCTCTTTATTACAGAAAGCAATTTCTCAAAGTGGATTATTCTATGAATCTCATCAGGCACAATGGTTGAATGGAGAAAATACCCTGGAAAATCTGCGCCAAGAACCTCAGAGCAAGTTAATGTCCTCAATGGCAGACATGTCAGCGGTCAGGACAATTGCGGCTTCTTCGCTAACTAACGAGATGCTGCTCAACGCCCAAAGCATTCCTCTGGTAATGCAGCAGTTGGCGGCTCTGGAAACCAATCACCTGGTCTGGCAAGGAGAAATCTGGAAAAATCAGCCTTTGGAATGGGAAATCCATGAACACCCGGAAGGCAACCAGCATCCGGACGCGGATTCTTCCTCTCAGTGGAATACCCAGTTACGTTTGACTATGCTCCGCCTTGGAGATATCACTGCAAAAATTGTGCTGAATTCGCATGGTGTCCATATCAGACTAAATGCGGCAGACGTTGAAACGGCCAGTCTACTGAAGAATAATGAATTACTTCTTGCCAAGGATATGCAATTCGCCGGCTTGAATATCCAGTCACTAGAGGTTCAACAGGATGCCCCCCAGTGAACCGTTTCCAACGGCCGTAGCCCTGGCTTATCGTGAGGGTCAGATTGCGCCTAAGGTTGTTGCAAAAGGACGGGGGCTCATCGCCGAGGAAATCATCAAACGCGCAAAGGAAGCCGGCATTTATGTCCACGAATCAAGTGAGCTGGTGTCATTGCTGATGCAAGTCGATCTGGATGACCGCATTCCGCCCCAATTGTATGTGGCAGTCGCAGAGCTTTTGGCATGGCTCTATCGTCTGGAACGGGAAGAAGCGAAACCTTCAGTCATGGAAAAGCTGTAACGCAATTGCGGCACATCATCGGGGAGTAATGAATAATGCAAGATACTGATCCAAAAAACATGACCATTGAGAGACTTGAACCCACCCAATTCTCACAAGCGGACACAGAAGAAGATTTCCGAATCCATTCTGAAATAGACATTATGTTTATTCTGCGTGGAATCATGCAGACCAATTCCCTGATAACGCTATATTCAGAGCCTGGAAAAAATTTCTTTCTTACCTCCATTTTAAGCATCAATACTGATAGCAAAACGGTGATAATCGATTATGGCGCCGATGAAAAAGTCAGCCAGCAAGCCCTGAATTCCCAGGAACTGACATTTATTACCACTCAGAACAAGATTAAGATCGAATTTATCTGCACTGGAATCAAAAGCATCGAATTCGAAGGCAAAAAAGCATTTTCCGTCAATATTCCGGCGTCATTATTACGAATACAGAGAAGAGATAATTTTCGGATTACCACCCCGATTACCAGACCTCTCAAATGCATTGTTCCCGTCGTGATTCAGGAAAAATCGATGATGGCAGAAATTACTCTGCTTGACATAAGCTGCGGCGGAATAGGAGCCATCGATCAAAACCCAACCGTTCATTTTGAGCCTGGAACAGTCTATAACAATTGTCAGATTTCCTTGCCTGATATCGGAACCGTCAGCACGACCATCAAAGTAAAAAATATCCATGCAGCGAAATTGCACAGCGGCGGAACCTATCAGCGCATTGGATGTGAATTTATCGGCCTGCCCGCCAAAACGGAA
>WBZQ01003337.1_pt1 | contig 10037 bp, 4 predicted proteins | sample 5204251 | NCBI WGS metagenome assembly WBZQ01 (sample SAMN12412402, study PRJNA552823) | activated sludge metagenome | isolation source: activated sludge from nitrification reactor of wastewater treatment plant... | place: USA: Virginia | collected 2017-09 | reverse complement strand
ATTTCCTCCCGAGGTAGTCGCTAGGCGACATTTGAATCTACTAAAGCCCAGCTTTTCCGACGATCTGCCGGTCAACACCCGCCGTGAAGAGATCAAACAGGCCATCGAGAATCACCAAGTGGTGATTATTTGCGGTGAAACCGGGTCGGGGAAAACTACGCAAATTCCTAAAATTTGCCTGGAATTGCAGCGCGGGGTGCATGGCTTGATCGGGCATACGCAGCCGCGGCGTATTGCAGCGCGTACCGTTGCGGCGCGCATTGCGGAAGAATTGAAGAGTCCGTTAGGTCAAGCGGTTGGATACAAAATCCGCTTTACCGACAAAATAAGTTCCGATTCTTACATCAAATTGATGACAGATGGTATTTTGCTGGCGGAAACGCAGGGCGATCCGCTGTTGCAGGCTTACGATACGTTGATCATCGACGAAGCGCATGAGCGCAGCCTTAATATCGATTTTTTATTGGGGTATCTCAGCCAGTTATTGATCAAGCGGCCGGATCTGAAGCTGATTGTGACTTCCGCAACCATCGATGCACAGCGGTTTTCCAAGCATTTCAATGATGCGCCGGTGATCGAGGTGACCGGTAGGCTATACCCGGTGGAAATTTTTTACCGTCCGCTCACAGCCGATGACGAGGATGATGGCGATTTGCAGCGCGCCATTATTCATGCCGTCGATGAATTGATTGCGCTGGGGCCGGGGGATATTTTGGTTTTTTTACCGGGCGAGCGGGAAATCCGTGAAACAACCGAAACCTTGCGTAAGCACCATTTCGACCGCTTGCGCCCGGGGCTGCCGGGGGTGGAGATATTGCCGTTGTTTGCGCGTTTGTCTTTTGCCGAACAGGAGCGGGTATTCCAGTCGGGGGGTGCGCGCCGCATCGTACTGGCGACCAATGTCGCCGAGACGTCGTTGACCGTGCCGGGGATTCACTATGTCATCGATACCGGTTTGGCGCGGATTAACCGCTACAGTTACCGCAATAAAGTCGAACAATTGCTGGTGGAAAAAATTTCACGCGCATCGGCCAATCAAAGGGCAGGGCGCTGCGGCCGGGTGGCCAATGGAATTTGCATCCGTTTATATGCGGAGCAAGATTATCAAGGACGGCCTGAATTCACCGATCCGGAAATTCTGCGTTCATCACTGGCCGCTGTGATTTTACGCATGAAGTCACTCAAAATTGGCGACGTGGAGAGTTTTCCATTTCTGCAATCGCCGACGCCGCGCATGATCGCCGACGGTTATCAGTTGTTAGCGGAACTTGGAGCGGTCGATGAAAACAAGCAATTGACTGCGATTGGCTGGCGTTTGTCGAAATTTCCGATCGATCCGAAAATTGCCCGCATGATTCTGGCGGCGAAGCAGGAAAATTGCTTGCGCGAGATCCTTATCATCGCAGCAGCACTGAGTTTGCAGGACCCGCGCGACCGGCCGTTTGAGCATCAGGCTGCGGCAGACAATGTGCACCGGCGTTTTACCGATGAGCGCTCGGATTTTCTGGCGTACTTGAAGCTGTGGGATTATTTCGATGATTTGTTGAAACATAAAAAATCCACCCGCAAATTGATCGCGCATTGCCGCGAGCATTTCCTGTCGTATCGGCGGTTACGCGAATGGCGAGAAATTCATGGCCAGTTGCACGTTTTGATGACTGAGCTGGGTTATAAACCTAATGAGATTCCAGCCAGCTACGATGAAATTCACCGCGCCTTGCTATCGGGATTGCTCGGCAATATCGGTTTCAAAACCGAGAAAGAAGGCGAATATGCAGGTGCTCGCGGCATCAAATTCGCGATTTTTCCCGCGTCGGTGCTGAAAAAAGGTAAGGCTAAATGGGTGGTTGCGGCAGAGCTGGTTGAAACTAGTAAATTGTATGCACGCTGTGTGGCGCGGATTGATCCAGTGTGGTTGGAAAGAATTGCGGGAAATTTATGCAAGAAACAGTATTTCGATCCGCATTGGGAAAAAAAACAGGCGCAAGTAATGGTTTTTGAGCGTGTCACGTTGTATGGCTTGGTTATTGTTCCAAAGCGAACCGTTCATTACGGCTCGATTAATCCTAAGGAAGCGCGCGAAATTTTCATCCGTTCCGCGCTGGTGGCGGGTGAATATGTCACTGATGCAGCTTTTTTCGTGCATAACCAGGCGCTGATCCATGACATCGAGGAACTGGAGCACAAAGCGCGGCGGCAGGATGTGCTGGTTGATGAGCAGCAAATTTTTGCATTCTACGATGCCATCATTCCGCATAAAATCATCAATGGCGCGGGATTTGAGAAATGGCGCAAACAAGCCGAACAGCACAATCCCCAAGTGCTTTTTCTCCAGCGTGAACAACTGATGCGCCATGGGGCGCATGACATTACGGAAGTGCAGTTTCCGGAAAATTTGACCTTACCGGATGGCAATGAATTACCACTGGTTTACCGTTTTGATCCCAGCCATGTACTGGATGGCGTGACAGTCCGGGTGCCGCTGCCGCTGCTAAACCGGCTGGATGCCCGTCAGTTGGATTATCTGGTGCCTGGCTTGATTCGCGACAAGGTGACGTGGTACTTCAAATCATTGCCTAAGCAGATCCGCCGCATGTTGGTGCCATTGCCGCAAGCGGTTACCGAATTCCTGGAAAGACATGCGAATAGCGGAAATTCACTGTCGTTAGAGAATAGCCTGGAACAATTTATTTTACGCAAGACCACGCTAACCGTACCGCCCGAAACTTGGCGTGCTGCAGATATCCCCATGCACCTGCGCATGAATATCCAGGTTGTCGACGATGCCGGGGAGGAATTGGCAATGAGCCGCGATTTGAGCGCATTGCAGATGCAACTCGGTAATGCGGCGCAGCAGGACTTTATGAAACGCGATCGCGAACATAAAAAAATTGCCATTGAACGCGATCATATTTCCCGTTGGGATTTTGCCGACTTACCTACGATTATCGTATTTGAACGCAATGGCCAGCAGTTGCAAGGCTATCCGGCTTTAGTCGATCAAACCGAGGATGTAGCTATCCGTGTATTCGATACCACTGAGGCGGCAGACAGTGCGATGCGCTTGGGTGTCAGACGATTACTGTGTTTGGCGCTGAAAGAGCAACTCAAGCAATTGGAGAAAAGCCTGCCAGGATTGAAACAAGCCGCGATGCAATTGACTACACGGATTAATCCTGGCGATTTGAAGCAGGATATGCTCAATGCCATTATCGACCGGGCATTGCTGGCGGACGATCCGTTACCCCGCAGTGAATCCGAATTTGCAGCACAATGCCAGCGGGCAAGAAATCGTCTGTCGGAGGTTGCATCAGTGCTCGCGCGCTTGTTACAACTAATTGGCGCTGAATATCAAATCCTTATGGGAAAGCTATCAACGATACGCATAGACATCATTAAAAAAGATCTTAACGACCAACTCGATAACCTTGTTTATCCCGGATTTCTGAGCCATACCCCGTGGCAGCGCTTGTCGCATGTACCGCGTTATTTGAAAGGCATGTTACTGCGTATAGAAAAATTCCCAGCCAATCCAGAACGCGATCTGCGCAACAGCATGGAAATAGCCGCGCTCTGGCAGCAGTATTGCCAGCGGCTGGAGAAGCACCAAAAAACAGCAGTGGTGGATAAAAACCTGCATGAATTTCGCTGGCAAGTTGAGGAGTTGCGCATATCCTTGTTTGCGCAAGAATTAAAGACACCTTATCCGGTTTCAGTCAAGCGCTTGCAGAAATTGTGGGAAAGCGTGCGGCCATAGCAAAAATTCAGCGGTATTCATTATTCAACAAAATTTATCGAGAAATTTTCCAGCATTGGTGGATCTTGCTATCGCGTGCAAAATCTATAGGTATCATCGCCTGGCTAATATCTTCAATCATTAAATCTGCTAATGCTTCCTTATTCATTTTGAATCGGCGGAAGTTGGTTGAAAAATACAATATGCCATTGCGTGCCAGCAGGCTTGCGGCGTTGCGAATCAGTTGCACATGATCTCTTTGGATATCGAAGACTTCGTCCATTTTCTTGGAATTGGAAAAAGTGGGTGGATCGACAAAGATCAGATCAAACTGCGGTTTTTGTTTTGCCTTGATGTGTTCGGTTAGCCATTGCAGGCAGTCGGCACGCACCAACTGGTGATTGCCACGAATGCCGTTGAGATTGAAGTTTCTTTTTGCCCAATCCAGATAGGTGTTCGACATATCGACTGTGACGCTCGTCACTGCACCGCCGATTATTGCATGTACCGTAGCAGCACCCGTATAAGAAAATAAATTCAAAAAGCGCTTGCCCTTGGCGTGTTGTTGAAGCAGTAATCGCATCGGCCGGTGGTCGAGAAAAAGGCCGGTATCCAAGTAATCCTCGAAATTTACCCAAAATTTGCAACCGTTTTCTTCAACGACATGAAAGTGGCCAGCATCACCTTGTTTTTCGTATTGTTCGGTATTTTTTTGCTTGCGGCGTATTTTTAGAAACACATGCTCGGCAGGAATTTTTAAGACGTTGGATATTTCTCTCAATACCCCCGTGAGCCGTTGATTAGCCTTCAGGGGATCGATTGTTTTGGGTGCTTCGTATTCCTGAACGTTGACCCAGGTTTGTTCGCCTTGATAGATATCGACCGCGACGGCGTATTCCGGCAGATCAGCATCATATAGCCGGTAACAATGCACGTCATTTTTTTTGACCCAGTTGGACAGTTTTTTCAGATTCTTACGCAAGCGGTTAGCAAACATGTCGCTTTGATTGTCCGACTGCCCGCTTTGTGCGCTGCGGCTGATTTGTTCAATGCGTTCTTGCGGGGATTTAATTTTTGGTTCAAAGAAAGCTTCTGGTTCAACGGATAAGCGCAATAACTTACATTCTAACGCGCCGTTAAACAACGTAACCGGCTTTTGCGAACGGATGCCCAAGCGGAAGCCCAATTCAGGATTTGCAATGATTACCGCTGCCTGCCAACCGCTAAAACGCTGCTTCATTATCTCCCCAAATTGACGATACAGTGCGCTGGTTTGTTCTTCATCACCAAGCCGTTCACCATAAGGTGGATTGCATACAATCAAACCTTTCGGCCAGCTCTCTTTTGCGCAAGCATCGGCGATGCAACGTTTTTCAATATGGATTTTGCCTGACAAGCCGGCGTTGTCAACATGTTGCAAAGCGGCAGAGACGGTACGCCGATCCTGGTCGAAACCGACAATCATCGGCAATTTCGTTAAACCTGCTTGGCGCCGTTGCTCCGCTTCACCCAAGATAGTTTGCCAAAGTGCAGTGCTATGCTGCTTCCAGCCTAAAAAACCGAAATAATCGCGCTGCAAACCGGGTGCGATATCGCCAGCAATAAACGCGCCTTCAATCAGCAAAGTGGCGGAGCCACACATCGGATCAAGTAGTGAGCCACCTTGTGCGGCGATTTCCGGCCAACCGGCACGTAGCAAAATCGCCGCTGCCAGATTTTCTTTGATCGGCGCTACGATGTTAATGTCACGATAACCGCGCTTATGCGAACTTTCACCGGATAAATCCAGGCTTAATTGTGCAGTGTCGTTGTGCAGATAAACATTGACACGGATGTCGGGACATTCAGTATCAATATTAGGGCGAACACCAAACGTGGCACGCATCTGATCAACGATAGCGTCTTTCACTTTTTGCACGCCGAAGAGGGTGTTGTTGATTGCCGCATTATTTTTACTGTTAAACGATACGGCTAAAGTGTTGTCAGGATCCAGGTGCTCGGACCAATCGATGGATTGAACGCCGTTATAAAGATCCTGCTGCGATTGAACGGTGAAATTTCCCAGCAGCAATAAGATGCGGCTAGCTGTGCGCGACCATAGACAGGCGGTATAGGCCATTGCCAAATCGCCTTGGAAAGCAACTCCGGCCATTTTTTGCTGCACATTTTTCCCGCCAAGTGCTTGAATTTCATTGGCGAGAATGCCTTCCATTGCTTTTGGCGTGGTGGCAAAAAGTTGATAAGACTTCATAATTTGCTGTTATGTGTTAAATGGTCGTGTAGCATACTCGAATCGAGAGCTGGCACGTGATTTTTTCGCTTGAAATAGAATTACAGTGGATGAACAGAATGTAGTTCAATTCTGTAGGACGACTTGCTTTAATAAATTTATGCTTAACAAATTGTATTGCTTAATGATTTTTAATAAAAAAACAAAGTAAGATAGTGTTTTTTGGAGAGTGGGATTTCTTTTAAGTTGAAAAATGCAGTTGCACTTTTTGATAATATTCTTCGCAATATTTTAGTAGTGTCCAAATGAAGAAAATCAAGCCAAAAATCTCTAAGCTTTCTTCAATGGTCGTTATCATACTATAAAGAAAATTTCCCTCTCCATGTAATTCAGCGTGTTGACCGCCAACAAGCTCTAACCCGATCGCTCCTCCGATATAAAGCGTTGCAGCGAACAGAAATCTAAATCTTACGAGTGTAGGAAGATGTAACAAAAATCTGAGAAAGAACAATCCGCTGACAATTACAATTGTTATACCAGGAATAACCCAAGCAAAATAAAAGGCTCCGAGATTACTATCACCTAGCAGCTCTCTGAATGGCCAGATTAATTTTTCATGAATTTGAAATACTTCATCATAGGCCATACACAAGAATCCGCATGAAAGGACAACCCATTTTGATACGTGCGGAAGTCCCAATTTGCTATTAAGTGTAGCGATGAAAGCAAGCAGTGAGGCAATGAAAATCATCAATAGCATAGAAAAATAAGTTGGTATGTTTCGTTCCTCATCAACATTGAATCGGCACTTAATATTAACGCGTGAACTTTGTAATAACTTATGCACCGGAAAATCAAATTGCTTCGATTGCTCTAGGGTCTGTTGACATTTCACATAGGTAGCCAGAGATATCCACATGCGATAGCTACCATGCTCTCAAAATTTCTCTTCAGTTTGTCATATCGCGTGGCTACTGCCCGATACTGCTTCAAGCGTGCAAAGGCGTTTTCCACCAAATGCCGATATCTATACAAGCCCCAATCCATATCTGCGTTACCTTTCAGCGAATTGCGCTTTCTTGGGATCACAGCCTTGGCTCCCTTCTTTACTATCTGCTCACGTATACATTCACTGTCATAGCCCTTATCCGCTATAATCGCTTGCGCATTAGGCAACTTGGCAATTAGCTGTGGTGCTGCAAAACAATCATTCACTTCTCCACCGGTAATCTCAAACTCAACCGGCAAACCACAACTATCAATCGCCAGATGAATCTTCGTAGTGTTGCCTGCACGGCTTTTCCCGATGGCCTGCGTTTCTTGACCTACCGCTCTCGCACTATGCTGGTGTGCTTTAACGTAGCTGCCATCAATAAATTCCCACTCCCAATCAGGATCAATCATCAGGGCCTTGAAAATCCTGCTCCACTTGTTACTTAGTGACCACGCATTGAATCTTTTATAGATGGAGTTCCAACACCCAAACACTTCGGGTAAGTCTCGCCATGGACAACCCACTCGCATCCGGTATAGCACCCCTTCTACCGTCATGCGCAGATTGCGCTTGTTATAAATCGCTTCTTGAAGCAGAATCTTCTCCAGCTTCGACCAGAACTCATCGTTGAGCATCAATCGGGGCATCGCAAACTCGTCTTATTGGTGGTATAGGAACCTCAATATTACGAGTTTGCTTCTATTTATGAAATACTTATCTCAAAACGTCAACAGACCCTAGCGTCAAATTGTTTTGATAAGTGATTCGATCTTTTTTCTTCCCCATTTTTTAATGCTCAATGCTTTTATTCGCAAAAGTAATTTCCACTCGTTTGAGCATTGAGTAATCAAGCGGTACAGCATATTTGTTTATAGTGCAAAGATATTTTTTAGGATATTTGTCCTGCTTTAAGTTAGTGAAGACATCCTGAATGGGCTAGTGAAATTATCCTACTGATTTTATGACATATTTCCCTATTAATCCGCAATAAAGGTGTGTAGCATACATCGATCTTATGTAACTGATGTTTAAGCAATTTTATTTATTATGTTGATTAAATAATGGAGATCAAGTCATGAAAAATTTAATACAGTTGATCGCTATCCTAGCTGTTTTTGGGTTTAGCATTTTGGTCCCCCTTCATGGAAAAGCTGATACGGTCCCTTATTCGAATTTAGGTGTAGAAAATAACGATTTATATACATTCACAGCAACTTCAACAGGTGAAATTCACGCATACTTCTACGGATCAACAGCTGCTTATACCAATACATTAACAATGCTGGTAAATGGTGTGATAACGCCAGAAACATCTGCGGGCGTTTTGAACAATCACACTTCCGGGATTGGCGATTTTGTGAATCTTGGTTTTGTAAATGAGGGAGATAGCATTACCTTTCAGTTAAATGTACTGACTACAGGAAATACCTGGTATTCGGATCCGTTAGCAAATTCCGATGACTTAAATCATGTTTACTCCACAGCATTCTTGGGGGATCATCTAAATAACGTTCCTGCAGGCACTTATGTTGGTTTTGAAGACTTGTACCGAGGCGGCGATTTCGATTATGACGATGAAACATTTGTATTTACCAATATTAGTCCGATTCCAGAACCAGAAACTTATGCAATGCTGTTGGCAGGCTTGGCTTTGGTAAGCTTTAAATTGCGTACCAGAAAAATTAAGTGATTTTATTACACATTTTTAGAGCCTGGAAAAACCATCAATTGACAGTTTCCCAGGCTTGTTGTTTTTTGTCAGTGAGTTTTTGTTATTTATTCACAATAAAAAGATAGTGGCTAAGCTCAGAAAGATAAAAAATCCTCCACTATCGGTCACCGCAGTAATCATTACACTGGAGCCAATGGCAGGATCGTGGCCAAAATTTCGCAATGTCAGTGGTATTAATACGCCAAGTAATGCAGCTAGCAATAAATTAAGGACCATCGCTATCCCCATCACCAATCCCAGTTGAGGGCTTTGATAAATGGCGAATGTCAGCAGGCCAACAATTGTTCCCCAAATTAAGCCATTGACCGCGCTTACACCAATTTCCTTAAAGATTAATTTCCAAGTACTGCGAGTACTGATTTGATCAAGCGCCAATGCTCGTACAATCATTGTGATAGTTTGGTTGCCTGAGTTACCTCCAATACCGGCAATAATAGGCATGAGAGCGGCCAATGCTACCAATTTCTCGATAGAATCTTCAAAAAAACCAATGACGCGGGATGCTATAAATGCAGTGACTAAATTAATAGCCAACCAAACCCAACGATTCTTGACACTTTTTAACACCGGTGCGAAAAGATCTTCATCTTTACTCAAGCCAGCTAAATTCAATGCTTCGCTCTCAGCCTTATCGCGAATAAAATCAATGACCGTATCAACGGTGACACGGCCCAGTAATTTGTCGTCTTCATCAACTACCGAAGCAGATACCAGATCATAACGTTCAAAAGCGTTGGCAGCTTGCTGTGCAACATCATTGGGATGTAATTTGATCATTTCTTTTGCCATAACTTCAGCAACAAGAGTATCTGGATCACTGACTAGTAATCGATTAATAAGTAATACACCTTTTAATTGTTCATCCCTGTCTACCACAAACAGTTGATCGGTATGATCCGGCATTTCATCAAGGCGACGTAAGTAACGCAGTACGACTTCTAGGCGGACATCTTCGCGTATGGTAATGGCATTGAAATCCATCAATGCACCTACGGAATCTTCTGGGTACGACATGGCTGATCGCAGTTGTTCTCGTTCTGCGATAGGTAGCGACCGGAAAACATCATCAATTACTTCTTGCGGTAAATCAGGCGCCAGATCCGCAATTTCATCGGTATTAAGATATTCCGTCGCAGCAACCAATTCTTGGCTACCCATATCGGTAATCAGCGTAGCACGAACGGCATCGGAAGCTTCTAATAAAACTTCGCCGTCATGTTCTGCTTTTACCATACTCCAAATTAAAAGCCGATCTTCTAATGGCAAAGCTTCGAGGATATGAGCGATATCTGCCGGGTGAAGTTGATTTAAAAAATCATGCAACTCAGTCAGATTTTGTTTTTGT
>WBZQ01003336.1_pt1 | contig 10040 bp, 6 predicted proteins | sample 5204251 | NCBI WGS metagenome assembly WBZQ01 (sample SAMN12412402, study PRJNA552823) | activated sludge metagenome | isolation source: activated sludge from nitrification reactor of wastewater treatment plant... | place: USA: Virginia | collected 2017-09 | reverse complement strand
TCTTCAGCGTGGACCACGCTGAAGAGCGTGATGCTCGTCCCGGTGAAAGGCAAGGCGAACCGGTACATGAGGTCGCGGAAGCGCACGCTGATGGCGTACTGCAGAAACCAGGTCCGCCCGCCGCGCTCGACGGGAGCCGTGGCGCCGCGCATGGCGACGCCCTCGTGCTCGAACTCGAAGTGCTCGCGCCGCAGCGGTCGGTCGACCGGCCAGAACGTCGCTCCGGCCGGCGACGACAGCACGGCCTGCCCGGAGGCATTCAGCACGCGGTAGGCGGTCTCGCGCTTCATGCTGTCGTACAACCAGGAGGACAGATCGCCCTCGCTGTCGTCGAACCCGATGGGCACGCCTGCCTCGTCGAAGCGCAGCATGCGCGCCAAGTCCTCGGCCCGCCCGGCCACGTCCGCTTCAGCCACCGTGTCGCCCCGCAGGGCCAGGATCGCGCCCGCGACCAGCACGATCAGCGCGGTGCTGAGCGCGGCGCCGGCAACGTATGCCAGCAGCACGCGGACGCTGAGGCTACTCAGGCGCGTCGACGTCGCGGAGCGCATAGCCGAGACCACGCACGTTGACGATGTGCTGCCGGGAGCCGATGGCGCGCAGCTTGCGGCGCAGCCGGTGCAACGCGACGTCCAGCGCGTTCGGCGCGACGGCGTCGCAGAGCCCCCACCCGGCCGCCTCCAGCGCGGCCCGACGCACGGTATCCCTGGCGTTGTGCACGAGCAGCAGCATGATTTGCATCTCCGCCTGGGCGAGCGTCACGCGCTCGTCCCCGGCGCACATGACGCCGGAGTCCGGACGCAACGTCAGATCGCCGTGACTCGGAGCGAGCGCGCGGCGCTCCACGGGGCGACGCAGCAGGGCGCGTACGCGCGCCACCAACTCGTCCATCGCGAACGGCTTCGGCAAGTAGTCGTCGGCGCCGGCCTCCAGACCCTCGACGCGGTCGTGCAGCGCCTCGCGCGCCGTCAAGACGAGGCAGGGCACGCCCAGTCCCTCACGACGCAGGCGCCGCAGCAGCCGCAGGCCGTCTCCGTCCGGCAGGCCGCGATCGAGGACCACAGCATCGTAGGGCACCTGCTCGACGGCCGCCCAGGCCTCGTCCACGCGGCCGAGCATGTCGACCGCGATTCCGGCGGCGCGCAAGCCCTTGCCGATCAGTTGGGCGAGGCGTTCGTGATCTTCGATCAGGAGTATGCGGCTCATGGCACGTCGCTCCAGATTATTCCCTGAACCGTGAGCGCGGCGCAGGCCTCCCGCGGGCGCGCAGGCACGCGCGCGCTCACCGGAAGCGGTACAGGTAGCCCACCAGGACGATCGCCTCGCCGCCGCGTTCGACCAGCGGGCTGCTCCTGATTTCGCGCCCGAGGCGCGTGTACTGCACGGAGCCGAAGACGGCCTGCTTGCGGCTGAGCATGTAGTCGAGGCGCAAGCCGAACTCGGTCGTCGTCGTGCCCTGCGGTGCGTACGCTGGGCGCTTGGGTCGCGCCTCCGCAGCGCGCACGCCGTAGTAGTAGTCCACGTACTTCCTGTCCAGCGTGGCCACGACCAGGCTCGGCGTGATCATCAGGCGCTGCGCGAGCGGGCCGAAGGTGCGCTCGGCGCCGAACGCGACGCGTCGCCCGCCACTGTTGCGCGACGCGTCGAGCATCCACTCGGCGGTCAGGTCGACGAGCGGCGTGCTCCACTTCGCGAACGGCCCCATGAAGACGCCTTGCTTGCGGTTCTGCATGCCGCTCAGAAACGGCGCATCGCCGGTCTTGTAGCCGCCGAAGCCCAGCCAGTTCACGCCCCAGCCGAGCTTGATCTCCTGCTCGCGGCCGGCGCGCCACGCGAGTGGAGGCGGCGTGACGTCGAGCCGCGGTCCCGTCAACTGGGCCCAGCGGTGTTCGCAGAAGAGCAGCGGCAGCGCGACGTCGAAGCGCTTGACGCCGACGTACGGCTGCTGCTGCGTGAGGCCGGCGAGCATCAGGCCCCAGGACCAGGACGCCTGGCGATCGGGAGGCCCCGTGGGTCCCAGGCTGGAAGCGTCAGGCGGGGGTGCTTGACCGGCGGCCCGGCCGGCGGTCGCGGCCAGCAGCGCGAGGACGACACATGCACGTCGAGTACGAGCGATGAGCATCGGCAAACCCCCGTAGAAGTGCGGGCTTCGGCCCGCGGGATGATCCTCGCCCGGCGTCCCTTACCAAGCCCTTACCGCGTCTTGGGCGCCGGTAACTCTCCAGAAAGTCGCGCAGACGGAAGATCGCGCCGCGTGGAAAAGGGGGCTCTGCATGCATGAAGCCGCGTTCGCGTTCCGGACTCCTGGCAACGCCAGAGCGCACCCACGGCGGGCGGCCCCTCTGGCCCGCTGTCTGGCATCAGGGGCCATGGCACTGCTCGGCGCCAGTGCGACGACGGTCTCGTCCGCGCCGCGCGAGGCGGCGCTGCCACTGGCCACGCAATGGCACGCGCCGCTGCCCCACGGCGGTCGGCTCGCGGACGCGAGCCGCTTCTGGGCGCAGTTCGACGATCCGTTGCTGATCGCGCTCGTCGAGGCCGGGCAACAGGTGAGCCCGACCCTGGCCGAGGCCGCCGCGCGCATCGCTGAAGCGCGCGCGCTCCGTGGATCGGCCCGCGCCGCGCTCTGGCCGGTCTCGGAGGCCAGCGCCGAGTGGAGCCGGGGCAAGCAGGCCTTCGGTGGCGTGGGCCCTGTCGCGTCCGCGCGCATGTCGAGCGCGAGCCTGCAGGCGAGTTGGGACGTGGACGTCGCTGGTGCGGCGCGTGCCGGCGCCAACGCGGCGCGCGTGCGGCTCGAGGCCAGCCAGGCCCGCTGGCACGATGCGCGCGTGTCCGTCGCCGCGGAGGTGGCTACGACCTACGCCGAGTTGCGGGCGTGCGAGGCTCGCGCTGGGCAAGTCGAGCTCGACGCGGGGTCGCGCGCGCAGACCGCGCGGCTCACGGCGCTCGCGAGCAGAGCCGGGTTCCAGCCCCCGGCGGCGGCGGACCAGGCCGCAGCCAGCGAGGCGCAGGGCACGCTCGCGCTGATCCGGCAGCGCGCGGAGTGCGACCTGCTGGTCAAGGCGCTGAGCGCCTTGACCGCACAGGACGAGGCGGCGCTGCGCCGAGACCTGGCCCCGGGCGCAGGGCGACTGCCACAACCCGCCGAACTCCGCGTCGCCGTCGTGCCGGCCGAGGCCTTGGCGCAACGTCCCGACCTCTACGCGGCCGCGCGCGACGTGCTGGCCGCCGGCGCGGATTGGGCGCAGGCCCGCGCCAGTCGCTGGCCGCGCATCAGCCTGGGCGGCAGCATCGGCGCGACACGCATCGGCGCCGACGGCCCAGCGATTTCAGGCAGCCTGTGGAGCCTGGGGCCGGTGACCGTCACGCTGCCGGTGTTCGACGGCGGAGCGCGCCGCGCCAACGTCCGTGCGGCCCGAGCCCGTTACGACGCTGCGCTCACGGTCTACGCCGCCCGCCTGCGGGACGCGATTCGCGAGGTCGAGAACGCGCTCGTCACGCTGGAGAGCAGCGCGCGCCGGGCCGAGGCCGCGCTGACTGCGGTGCGCGGGTTCCAGCGCTCCTTCGAGGCCACCGAAGCGAGCCAGCGCGTGGGCCTGGCGAGCCTCTTCGAACTCGAGGACGCCCGTCGAAGCAAGCTGGCCGCGGAGGGCGACGTGATCGACCTGCGCCGTGAACGCGTTTGCGCCTGGATCGCGCTGTATCGCGCGCTCGGCGGCGGCTGGTCAGCAGCCCGTCTGGCGGACACGTCGCCCGACGCGCGGCAGCGATGAGCGCGCGCGCACGAGGGTCGTCCAGGAGCGGGGGCGCGCCGCGCGCCCGTCGCACACGGGGAAGGAAACGATGAGAGCACGCCGGCTCGTCAGCGTCTTGTTCAGCATCACCGCGCTCGTGGCCGTCGCCGTGGCCGCGCGGTTGCTCGGTCGAGAAGCAGCCCAGCAAGCGCGCGCGGTGACGCCCGTTGCGCTGAGCGTCGCGAGCGTGACGCCGCACACGCAGGCCGTGGCGCGACAGATCTCGGCCAGCGGCACGATCTGGGCTTGGCAGGAGGCGAGCATAGGGGCGGAGGCCAACGGGCTCCGGCTGGTCGCCCTCGACGTCGACACCGGCGACCGGGTGCGGCGTGGGCAGGTGCTGGCGGCGTTCGAGTCCGATGCAGTGGCAGCCGAGCTGGCGCTGAGTCGAGCCGCTGTCGTCGAGGCCGAGGCGGCCTGTGCCGACGCCACGGTCGATGCTGCGCGAGCCGCGGAGCTGCGTACGACCGGCGCGCTGTCGGATCAGCAGGTACGCCGTTACATGACCGCCGAGCAGACGGCCGTGGCGCGCCTCGAGGCTGCGCGGGCCGCCGCCCAAGTCCAGCGGCTCCGCCTGGCGCAGACCCAGGTCCTGGCACCGGACGACGGCGTGATCTCGGCGCGCGTGGCCACGTTGGGCGCCGTGGCGTCGCCCGGGCAGGAGTTGTTCCGCCTCATCCGGCGTGGCCGCCTCGAGTGGCGCGCCGAGGTGGCCGCAGTCGATCTCGCGCGCATCGCGCCCGGGCAGATCGCGCGCCTGACGCTGGCCGGCGGCGACACGCTGACAGGCAAGGTGCGCTTGGTGGCGCCGACCATCGACGCGCAGACCCGCAACGGCCTCGTGTACGTCGATCTGCCGTCCGTTGCCGCCGCTCGCGCAGGCATGTTCGCGCGCGGAGCCTTCGACGTCGGGACGGCAGAGGCCTTGACTCTGCCGCACGGCGCCGTGCTGCTGCGCGACGGCTTCAGCTACGTGCTGCGCATCGATGCGGACTCCAGGGTGGTGCGGACGAAGGTGACCGTCGGTCGTCCTCTGGGCGAGCGTGTCGAGATCGTCGGCGGCATCGACGCCTCCACGCGCGTCGTCGCATCGGGCGGCGCCTTCCTCGGCGACGGCGATCTCGTGCGGGTGGTCGACGACCCCGGGGCCGACGAAGGTGGCGCGCCGGCGCGCGGCTCCTCCGCGCGGCCATCGAGCGGAGGCCGGCGATGACCGTGAACGTGTCGTCGTGGTCGATCCGCAACCCGACGCCGGCCATCCTGCTGTTCGGCGTTCTCACGCTCGCGGGCCTGTCGGCCTTCCGCGCCATGCGGGTCCAGAACTTCCCCGACCTCGAGCCTCCGACGGTCACGGTGACGGCGCTGCTGCCGGGCGCTTCGCCCTCGCAGCTCGAGACCGACGTGGCGCGCAAGATCGAGAGCTCGCTCGTGACGGTGCGGGGCGTCAAGCACGTCCAGAGCACCTTGACCGACGGCGTGGCGCGCTTCTCGATCGAGTTCCAGTTCGAGACGCCCTTGCAGGAGGCCGTCGACGACGTGCGCGACGCGCTGGCCCGCACCCGCTCCGAACTCCCGCCCGAGGTGCGCGAGCCGGTGGTCGAGAAAGTGCAGTTCGCCAGCGGGCCGATCTTGACCTACACGATCTCGTCGGACCGCATGGACGACGAAGCGCTCTCGTGGTTCGTCGACGACGAGGTCAGCCGGGCGTTGCTGGCGGTTCCGGGCGTCGGTGCCGTGACGCGCGTGGGCGGCGTGGAGCGCGAAGTGCGCATCGCGCTCGACCCGGATCGTCTGCTCGCGTTGAACGCCGGCGCGCCGGAGATCGCTCGCCAACTGCGGCAGGCATTGCACGACGGCTCGAGCGGCCGCACCGCTTTCGGGGGCGCCGAGTGGCCCGTGCGAACGGTCGCGACCGTGCAGACGGCCGCCGATTTGGCCCGACTGGAAGTCACGCTCGACGACGGCCGCAACGTCAGGCTCGAGCACGTGGCTGCGGTGTCCGACACGGTGGCCGAGCAGCGCTCGGTCGCGCTCCTGGACGGCCGGCCCGTGATCGGGTTCGAGGTCACGCGCGCGCGTGGCGCCGGCGAGATCGAGGTCGCCGAGGGCGTGCGCGCCGCGCTGGCCGTGCTCACGGCGCGGCACCCGACCGTGACCATGCGCGAGGCGGTCGACCTCGTGACGCCCGTGATCGAGAACTACGCCGGCTCCATGTGGCTGCTCTACGAGGGTGCCGCACTGGCCGTGCTCGTCGTGTTCCTGTTCCTGCGCGACTGGCGCGCGACGCTCGTGTCCGCGGTGGCCCTGCCTCTGTCGGTGATCCCGACCTACGCCGTGATGCACCTGATGGGCTTCACGTTCAACACCGTGACGCTGTTGGCGCTGTCGCTGGTGACCGGCATCCTGGTCGACGACGCCATCGTCGAGGTCGAGAACATCGAGCGCCACCTGCGGATGGGCAAGACCCCGTATCGGGCGGCGATGGAGGCCGCTGACGAGATCGGGCTGGCCGTGATCGCGACCACCTTCACGTTGATTGCCGTCTTCCTGCCGACCGCTTTCATGCGCGGCACGATCGGCAAGTTCTTCGTGCAGTTCGGCTGGACCACGGCCGTCGCCGTGTTCTTCTCGCTCGTCGTCGCGCGCATGCTGACGCCCATGATGGCCGCCCACCTGCTGCGCGCGCCGCGCACCACGGTCGAGCCCGAGCGGAACTGGGTGCGGGTCTACCTGTCCTGGGTGCGCGCCTGCCTGCGCCGTCGTGCCGCGACGGCGGCCGTGGCGGCCGGCGTGTGCGTCGTCGGCTTCCTGGTCGCGGCGACACGACCTGGCGCGTTCATGCCGCCGGACGACGACGCGACCGCGCAGGTGACGCTCACGCTGCCGCCCGGCAGCAAGCTCTACGACACGCTGGCGGTCGCCGAGCGAGCCCGGGTCATCCTGCGGCGCAACCCGCACGTCCAGCAGGTCTACACCGCCGTGGGCGGCGGGAACGGCGGCGCCGGACCTTCCGAGCCGGGCGCCTCGTCCGCGGCCAACGTCCGCACGGCGGTGCTGACGATCGCCGTGAGCCACCGCAGCGCGCGGCCGGGCCTCAGGAAGCAGGCCATCGAGGAGCAGTTGCGCCAGGCGCTCACGGTGCTGCCCGGCGTGCGCGTCAACGTCGGCGGCTCGGGCGAGAGTTACGTGCTGGTGCTGGCCGGCGACGATGGTCGGGCGCTCGCGGAGCACGCCCAGCGAGTCGAGCGCGAGTTGCGCTCCATCCCGGGCATCGGCGCCGTCACGTCGAGCGCCAGCCTCGTCCAGCCCGAGCTCGTCGTGCGACCCGACTTCGCGCGGGCCGCGGACCTGGGCGTCAGCGCCACGGCCGTGGCGGACGCGCTGCGCGTCGCCACGCTGGGGGACTACGAGCAGGAACTGGCCAAGCTCGACCTGAGCGCACGACAAGTGCCGGTGGTCGTCCGGCTGGCCGACGCCGCACGCGACGACCTGGAGACGCTCGAGCGCTTGTCCGTGCCCGGCGCGCGCGGGCGCGTGCCGCTCCGGAACTTCGCGACGCTCGCGATGGGAAGCGGCCCCGCGGAGATCCGACGCTACGACCGCCTGCGCAATGTGAACGTGGAGGTCGAGCTGAGCGGCCGGCAGTTGGGCGACGTGGAGCGCGCGGCGCTCGCCCTGCCCAGCCTGCGGCGCCTGCCGCCCGGCGTCAGACTGACCACCGTCGGCGACGCCGAAGCGATGAGCGAGCTCGTTTCCAGCTTCGGCTCGGCGGTGCTCACCGGCGTGTTGTGCATCTACGTCGTGCTGGTCCTGCTCCTGAAGAGCTTCGCGCAGCCGTTCACGATCCTGACGGCGCTCGTGCTGGCGGTCCCCGGAGCCGCCTTGGCTCTGCTCGTCACGGGCGGCACGCTGTCGATGCCGTCGTCGATCGGGCTGATCATGCTGATGGGCACGGTCACGAAGAACTCGATCCTGCTGGTCGACTACGCCATCATCGCCCGTCAGGAGCACGGCCTAGCCCGCTGGGACGCGCTGGTCGACGCCTGTCGCAAGCGCGTCCGTCCGATCGTCATGACCACGGTCGCGATGGGCGCAGGCATGTTGCCGGTGGCCTTGGGCCTGGGCGCCGATCCGAGCTTCCGTGCGCCGATGGCGAGCGTGGTGATCGGAGGACTGCTCACGTCGACGTTGCTGAGCTTGCTCGTGATCCCCGTGGCGTACACCTACGTCGACGACCTCGCGCAATGGGTTCGTGCGCGCGTAGGTGGCACGTCCCAGCCTGCTCCACGCGAGCAGGCGCGCCTGAGCGTGGCCGAGCGGGGCGCGGCCGCCGAGTGAGCCGCCCGCGAAGCGTCTCGGGCGCGTTGACGTCGCGCGTCGCGAGCGCCGCCAACCTGTGCGTCTCACCAGGGCGACAGACGCTTCCACAGCCGGGCCGAAGGGCGCGGCGCGGGGCATCGACGACCTGCACACGCACCCGCTGGAGCCGTTCACCCCGCGGGCCTCCGTGGCGGTGTCGTGCTGACGATCCCGAAGACGCGCTTGCGGCGCCCACGGCTGGGGGCGACGATCTCTCGGGCCGCCGCGCTCAGTCTTCCGACAGCGCGAAGTCCACCGCGGCCTGGGCGTGAATGCGGGTCGTGTCGAAGAGCGGGGCGCGGACGTCGTCCTGACCGATGAGCAGGGGGATCTCCGTGCAACCCAGCACGATGCCCTCGGCGCCCCGCGCGAGCAGCTCGGCGATGATCTCCAGGTAGCGCGCCTTGGTGGCGCGCTCCAGAATGCCCTTGCCCAACTCGTCCCGCAGCGTGGCCTGCACGAAGTCGCGCACCTGCGGGCTCTCGGGGATCAGCGTCGCGATGCCGCGCGCCGCCAGGCCGGCGCGGTAGAAGTCGAGCTCCATCGTGAACTTCGTCCCGAGCAGGCCGACCGTGCGCAGGCCGCGCGCGCGCACCGCGTCGGCCGTGGCGGACACGATGTGGATGAGCGGCAGGCGCGTGCTGGCCGCCAGCCTGTCGGCCAGCAGGTGCGCGGTGTTGGCGCACAGCACGAGGCCGTCGACGCCGCTGCGCTCCAGGGCCTGGCAGGCGTCGCGCAGCAGCTCGAAGGCCTGCGGCCATTGGCGCGCCTGCAGGTCGGCGAAGTTCAGCGAGTAGATCACGCACTCCGCGGCGTTGAGTCCGCCCAGCGCGCGATTGACCCCCTCGTTGACGTAGCGGTAGTAGTCGAGCGTGGAGACCCAGCTCATCCCGCCGACCAGCCCCAGCTTCTTCATGGATCGCCCCTCGCCTGGCCCGCGCGCTCATGAGAGCGGCGCGCTCTCGGACGATAGCGCACTCGCGCCCGTACGGCCCGCGGCGAGGCACGCTCGACCATCGCCGGCGTACGACGCGGCCGTGGTCGCGCGGCGGCGGCGTCGCGACGTGGGGCGGTCTCAGCGGCCCGCGGGTGCTGTCGGTGTCGGAAGCGCCGGATGGCCCAGGAAGACGCGCTGCAACTCTTCGAGCGCGTCTGTGTCGCGTTCCGCGATGCGCCGGCGGATGTACTCCGGGACAGTCACGGAGGACAACGGCGAGATGGTGCGTTCCCAGGGGTCGGCGAAGAACCAGCGCATGAACGAGCGCGCCGTGGGCTGGCCGAGCGGCGCCGAGGCGCTCTCGCGGCGCAAGCGGGCCAGGGTGGCGATGGAGTCGTCGACGGGAACCAGGGCCGCCTCCCCAGTGACGCGCAGGCCAGCGACGGCTTCGGCCAACTCGATCAGCAGGGCGGCGTCCGGCGGTGGGAGTGCGAGCACGTCCCACACGCGTGCGGTGCCATCGGACGATGCGGTGACGACGCGCTGTCCATCCGGGCTGAAGGCCGCGCCCAACACCAAGCCTGAGTGCTTCAAGGGCTCGATCAGGGGCTGGCCCGTGCGCGCGTCCCACACGCGCGCAGAGTTATCTTCCGAGGCGGTGACGACGCGCTGTCCATCCGGGCTGAAGGCTGCGCTCCGTACCGCGCGCATGTGCTTCAAGGAGGCGGTGAGGGGTTGACCCGTGCGCGCGTCCCACACGCGTGCGTAGTTGTGGAGCGACGCGGTGACGACGCGCCCTCCATCCGGGCTGAAGGCCGCGCGCAACACCGCGCGTGTGTGCTTCAAGGGCTCGGTCAGGGGCTGGCCTGTGCGCGCGTCCCACACGCGCGCGGACATGTCGGCCGAGGCGGTGACGACGCGCTGTCCATCCGGGCTGAAGGCCGCGCTCC
>WBZQ01002585.1_pt1 | contig 10041 bp, 10 predicted proteins | sample 5204251 | NCBI WGS metagenome assembly WBZQ01 (sample SAMN12412402, study PRJNA552823) | activated sludge metagenome | isolation source: activated sludge from nitrification reactor of wastewater treatment plant... | place: USA: Virginia | collected 2017-09 | reverse complement strand
CGTCGCGCCACACCCACGTGTGCCCGTCGCGACAGTCCTCCTCGACGCGCCGCGCGTAGGCGATCGGATCCGCCTCGCGCGGATCCTCGAGCAGCTCCTCGGCCCGCAACGCGGCGCCGCTCTCGTAGATCAGCGCGTAGTCCTCGCGTCGGGCGTTCCGCAGCTCGGCGACGGCGGGAACGGGGGGGAGGTCGGCGGGGGAGAGCGCGAGGTAGAGCTGGTCGCGCTCGAGCCGAGGCGTCGGCGCCCCGGGCGTGCGCGCGAGCACGCCGACCGCCGCGCGCGGCCCGATGATCTGCCAGCGCCGGGGCAGCGCCGTGAGCCGCTCGCGGAGCGTCTCCGAGAGCGCCGCGAACGCGTCGAGGTCGTCACCCGCCGGCAGCACCGCGCCCGAGAGTCCGCCCACGTACAGCAGCGCCGTGATGCGCCCCCCGCGCCGCGCGACCCAGAAGTCGTCGCGCGGCCGCGCGAGCACGTCCCGCAGCGCGAGCGCCGTCAGGTACACGTTCAGCACGGGGTCCGCCGCGAGGAACGACAACAGCTCCGGCGCGTCCGGCGGCTCGAGGCGCGCGATCTGGAGCGTGTCGTGGTGGGGCGAGGACGTCATGCGCGGTCTCGCGGTGCGTGGGCGTGCCGCGGAAACCCCGCGGCGGAAGCCGGGGACTCTACCGTGCCGCGCGCCGTGGTCGCCACCGGGACCCGCACATCCGGCAGCCTCGCTTTGCCCCGGCGCGAACGGCCCGCGTAGCATGCCGCGCGGAGGGCCCATGAGCGATCTCGTGCTGGTGATCGAGGACGAGAAGGAGATCCGCGACCTCGTCCGGTACAACCTCGAGCGCGCCGGCTGGCGCGTGAGCGTGGCGGCCGACGGCGAGGAAGGTCTCCGCCAGCTGTTCGCGTCGCGTCCGGCCGCGGTCGTCCTCGACCTGATGCTGCCCGGCCTGTCGGGACTCGAGATCCTGCGTGAGGTTCGCGGCGAGCCGGCCACGAGCGACGTGCCCGTGCTGGTGCTCACCGCGCGCGCCGCGGAGATGGACAAGCTGCTCGGTTTCGAGCACGGCGCGGACGACTACCTCACGAAGCCGTTCAGTCCGCGCGAGCTGGTGGCCCGCCTCAAGGCGCTGCTGCGGCGCGCGCAGCCCGAGCGCACCGGCGGCACGATCGAGCGCGGCCCGCTGCGCGTGGACGCGCGTTCGCGCGAGATCACGCTGGCGGGCCGCCGGCTCGTGCTCACGCCGCGCGAGTTCGACCTGCTCGCGTTCTTCGTCCGCCACCCCGGCCGCGTCCTGTCGCGCGAGGAGCTGCTGCGCAAGGTGTGGGGCTACGACTACGTGGGCGAGACGCGCACCGTGGACGTGCACGTGCGCCGCCTGCGCATGAAGCTCGGCGACACGCATCGCCTGATCGAGACCGTCACCGGCGCGGGCTACAAGTTCGTCGAGAGCGCCGGCGAGGCGTGACGCGGCCATGAGGCTCACCGCGCGCGGCCGGTTCGTGGTGGCCTACGTCGTGTTCGTGCTGGCCGCGCTGGCGGTGGCGGCGTGGCTCGAAAGTCGCGCGCAGACCCGCTGGCTGCGCGCGCGCGACGGCGCCGAACTCGTCCGCACCGCGCGCGCCGTCGCGCTCGCGGTCGAGCGCGTGCCGCCCACGGACTGGCGGCGCGCCGCCGCCTCGCTCGACACCCTGCTCGGCCTGCGCGTCACGTTCGTCGCGCGGGACGGCCGCGTGGTGGCCGATTCGCGGCAGGACGCGCGCGTGATGGAGAACCACCTCGAGCGCCCCGAGGTGCGGGGCGCGCTGCGCGGCGGGGTCGGCGACGCGGTGCGACGGAGCCAGTCCACGGGCACCGAGTACCACTACGCGGCGGCCGCGTTCCGCTCGGACTCGGCGTCGCTGGTGCGGCTGGCGGAGCCGCTCGCGGACGCCCGCGGCCTGGGCGCCGCGCTGTTGCGGCTCTCGCTCGCGGCGGCGCTCGGTGCCCTGTTCGCGGGGTTCGTCGTGATCTGGCGCTTCACCTCGGAGCAGACGGCGCGCATCCGCGCGCTCGAGCAGGTGGCGGTGCTGGCGGGCCGCGGCGAGTCGGCGCCGCCCGTGCACGGTGACGGCGCGGACGCGCTCGGGCGCCTGGGGCTCGCGCTCGAGGACGTCACCGCGCAGCTGCGGGCCCGCTTCGAGGCGCTGCGGCGCGAGCGCGACGACCGCGAGTCGATCCTCGCGCACCTGAGCGACGGCGTCGCGCTGGTGGACGAAGCCGGCCGGCTGTCGCAGATGAACCACGCGTTCGCCTCGATGCTCGACGCGCCGCGACCCGCCGAGCCGGGCACGCCCTTCTCCGCCGTGGTGCGCTCGCCCGAGCTCGACGATCTGCTGGGCCAGTCGCGGGCGGAGTCGCGCACGATCGAGCGCGAGCTGCGCCTGTGGACGCCGCGGGCGCCGCACGTGCGCGCCGTGGCGACGCCGCTCGGCGGGCCGGGGCGCGGCGCGGTGCTGCTGGTGCTGCACGACCTCACCGAGGCCGAGCGCCTGCAGCGCATGCGGCAGGACTTCGTGGCGAACGTGTCGCACGAGCTCCGCACGCCGCTCACGTCGCTGCGCGGCTACGCCGAGACGCTGCTCGAGGGCGGGCTCGACGATGCCGAGTACCGCGAGTCGTTCGTGCGCGTGATGCGCGACCAGGCGATGCGCCTGCAACAGCTGGTCGAGGACCTGCTGGCGCTCGCCGAGCTGGAGCGGCCCGAGGCGACGCTGCGGCTCGAGCGCTTCGACCTGCGCTCGCTCGCCGAGCGGCAGGTGTTCGCGTTCCGCCCCGCGGCGCACGCGGCGGGGCTGGTGCTGGAGCTCGCGCCGGGCGCGGCCGTGCCGGTGTCGGCGGACCGCGTGCGGCTGGAGCAGGCGATCGCGAACCTGCTCGACAACGCGGTGAAGTACACCGAACGCGGCCGGGTGGACGTGGTCGTGGGCGCCGACGAGGCCGGCGCGTGGTGCGAAGTGCGCGACACGGGTCCCGGCATCCCGGCCGGGGACGCCGCGCGGATCTTCGAGCGCTTCTACCGCGTGGACAAGGCCCGCTCCCGCGAGAAGGGCGGCACGGGGCTCGGGCTCTCGATCGTGAAGCACGTCGCGGGCATGCACGGGGGGGAGGTGACCGTGCGCTCGGTGGTCGGCGAGGGCAGCACGTTCCGCATCGCGATCCCCCGCGAGGCCGGCACGCGCGTCGGGCGCGCCTGACGGTCGACGCGCCCACGCCTCCCCGCGTGCCGCGCCGAATCCGCACGGTTGTCACTTTTCGTTCACACGCCGTTCACAGGCCCCGTGTTGTCCTTTCCGGCGTCTCCCGTCGAGTCTCTCGTCGTCCTCTCGCCGCGAAGGTCCCCATGTCTTTCTCCTCCGACACGTTCGGCCCCGAGCCCGGAAACGACCTTCCGGGCCCCGCCGCCCCGCGCCGTCGCGGGCGCCCGCTCGAGATGACGCGTGAGCAGGTGCTCGAGGTGATCCGCGATCTCGGTCGCCGGCAGCAGCTCTTCCGCGTGCACCGCGACCAGCCGGGCCTCTACGCCCGCGCCCGCCGCCTGTTCGGATCGTGGTCGGCGGCCGTGCTGGCTGCCGGATTCGACTACCACGACGCGATCGAACACGCCCGCCGCCGGTCGATGGAGACGCGCCGCCGCCTGCGCGACCCCGAAACCGGCATCGCCGGGTGAGCGCGGCTCAGGTTGTCGTATTAACGCCATGGAAACGCCCGCGCGACGTTGCCGAAACCGTGCTCCCGTAGCGTCCGGATCGATACCTGCCACCCCCTCCGAGGGGGGCCTATGACGTTCGCCATGCGTCGCCGACTTCGACCGATCCGGAGGTTCCTGCAGATGAAACACACGCGCCTGCTCGTCTACGTCGCCGGGCTCGTCCTGGCGGTCGGGCTCTGGCAGTGCGGATCCCCCCGGCGCGCGCAGCCGCTGACGGTGAAGGGCTCCGACACCATGGTGATCCTCGTGCAGCGCTGGGCCGAGGTGTACATGGCCGCGCATCCGGGCGCCGTGGTGCAAGTGACGGGCGGCGGTTCCGGCACGGGCTTCGCCGCGCTGCAGAACGGCACCACGGACATCTGCCAGGCCTCGCGCCCGATCAAGGACGAGGAGAACGAGAACCTCAGGTCGAAGTACGGCGAGGCGGCGCACGAACTCGTCGTCGCGCGCGACGGCCTGTCGCTGTACGTGAACGCGGCGTCGCCGATCTCGGCGCTCTCGCTGGAGCAGGTGAAGGCGATCTACTCGGGGCAGTTCACGAACTGGCGCCAGGTGGGCGGCCCCGACGCGCCGATCGTGCTCTACAGCCGCGAGAACAACTCGGGCACGTACGCGTTCTTCAAGGATCACGTGCTCGGCGGCGGTGATTTCGCCGCGAACGCGCAGACGCTGCCCGGCACCGCCGCGGTGGTGAACGCGGTCGCCCAGGACGTGAACGGCATCGGCTACGGCGGCGAAGCCTACGCGAAGGGTGTGAAGTTGCTGCCGCTGAAGAAGGACGAATCGAGCCCCGCGATCGCGCCCGCCGAGGCGACGGTGCGCGACGGCAGCTACCCGCTGGCGCGCGCGCTGTACTTCTACACGCGCAAGGCGCCCACCGGGGACGCGAAGGCGTTCCTCGACTTCTGCCTCTCGCCCGAGGGTCAGAAGATCGTCGGCGAGGTCGGCTACTTCCCGGTCCAGTGACGATGTCGCCGCGCCACCCGCTGGTCGCGCTCCTCGTCGGCCTCGCGCTCGTGCCGCCGGTGGCGGCCCGCGCCCACGCGGACGAGGCCGACAGCACCGTGGCCCCCGCGGCCGTCACGCGGCAGGAACTGCAGGAACACCTCGACGGCTTCGGCGAGATCCTGCAGACGATGCAGGCCGACCTCGACAAACTGAAGCGGTTCAAGTTCTCGGGCTACCTGCAGGCGCGCACGGAGGTCGGCGAGGCGAGCCGCGACAGCGTGCGCGTGACCGGCAACCCGTACACGCCGACGGCCGCGAACCTCACGCGCTTCTACGTCCGGCGCGCACGCCTCAAGCTGACGTACGACTCGAGCCCGCTCAGCCAGGCGGTGATCTACGTGGACGGCGGGCAGGACCGCACGATCCGGCTGCTCGAGGCCTACGTGACGCTGCTCGATCCGTGGACGGCGCTGCACGATCACCAGCTCACGGTGGGTCAGTTCAACGTGCCGTTCGGCTACGAACTCGAGCGCTCCTCGAGCGCCCGCGAACTGCCCGAGCGCTCGCGCGCGGAGAACGTGCTGTTCAGTGGCGAACGCGACCGGGGCGCGAAGCTCGAGAGCCAGTGGACGCCGCAGCTGAAGACGTCGTTCTCGGTGCTGAACGGCGGCGGCATCAACAGCGCGGACTTCCCGACCACGGATCCGACCCGCGGCAAGGACGTGACGGCGCGCGCGCGCTGGTCGCAGGGGATCTTCGACGCGGCCCTCTCGTACTACTGGGGGCGCCAGCTCACGCCGCTCACGGGTTCCGACGTGGTCACCGACAAGACCCGCCTCGGCCTCGACGCGCAGGCGTTCTGGCAGGTACCGCGCCTGGGCGGCGGCACGCTGCGCGCGGAGTGGTACACGGGTCACGAGATCAACCCCGACTCGGTGAAGGCGCTGATCGTGGCGCCGACCGACGCGAACAAGGTGCGCCTGCTGAAGGCCGGCGCGGACGCGGCCCACCTCGCGAGCGACGCCCAGGGCGGCTACGTGATGTGGGTGCAGAACGTGGGCGACCCGGCGCAGGCGGTGGTGCGCTGGGACTGGTGGGACCCGAACGTGGACGCGGACCACGACCAGTACGAGCGGCTGAGCCTCGGCGCGAACTGGTTCTGGGACGGCTTCACGCGGCTGACCGTCGCGTACGAGGTGCCGCTGACCGACGTCGCGAACGCGCCCGGCCGCTGGCGTGACCCGCACGACAACCTGTGGACGTTCCAGCTGCAGCACAAGTTCTGACCGGCCGCGCGCCGGGAGCGGCCCGCCGCATGGTGCGCGGGCCGTACGTGGGAGAACCGACCCGATGAGGCTTCGCACGATCGCCGTCCTCGCCGCATGTCTCGCGGCCGCACCCGCGTTCGCGGGCCGCCCGGTGACGGTGAAGGGCTCGGACACGATGGTGATCCTCGGCCAGCGCTGGGCCGAGGACTTCATGAACCGGAACGCGGGCAAGGTCGTGATGGTGACCGGCGGTGGTTCCGGCACGGGCATCGCGGCGCTGATCAACGGCACCACCGACGTCTGCCAGTCCTCGCGGCCCATGAAGCCCGACGAGAAGCTCAAGCTGCGCGACCGCTACCAGACCACCGGCATCGAGATCCCGGTCGCGAAGGACGGTCTGTCGGTGTACCTGCACGAGGCGAACCCGGTGAAGGAGCTGACGATCGAGCAGCTCCGCGGGATCTACATGGGCACGATCACGAACTGGAAGCAGGTCGGCGGGCGCGACGCGACGATCGTGCTGTACAGCCGCGAGAACAACTCCGGCACGTACGTGTTCTTCAAGGACAACGTGCTCGGCGGCCGCGACTTCTCCCCGCGCGCGCAGACGCTGCCCGGCACGGCGGCCGTGGTGAACGCGGTGGCGAAGGACCCGAACGGCATCGGCTACGGCGGCCACGCGTACACGAAGGGCGTGAAGGACTGCGCGATCCGCAAGGACGCGAAGTCGCCGGCGGTCGCGCCGTCCGCCGCAACGGTGCGCGACGGCTCGTATCCGCTCTGGCGCCACCTGTACTTCTACCTTCGCAAGAAGCCGGACGGCGACGCGAAGGCGTTCGTGGACTTCTGCCTCTCGCCCGAGGGCCAGAAGCTCGCGTCCGACGTCGGCTACTACACCCTGAACTGATGACTCCGCACCGGCCCGGCATCCATCCCGCGCGACACCGCCGCCTCCAGCGCCTGCGCGAGGGCGCGATCGAGTGGCTGCTGCGCGCGTGCGCGTTCAGCGCGGTGGCCGGCCTGCTGTTGATCCTGTTCTTCGTCTTCCGCGAGGCGTCGCCCGTGCTCCTCGACGCCGCCACCCGCCAGGAGGCGAGTCTCGCGGGCTTCTTCGCCACACCGTTGTGGCAGCCGGTGGGCGACGTCCCGAAGTACGGTCTCGCGCCGCTGCTGACGGGCACGCTCAAGGTGGTGCTCGTGGCCATGGCGTTCGCGGTGCCCGTGTCGGTCCTGGCCGCGCTGTTCGCGGCGGAGTTCGCGGGGCCGCGCATGCGCGAGGCGCTCAAGCCCGCGATCGAGATCCTCGCGGGGATCCCGTCGGTCGTGCTCGGGTTCTTCGCGCTGATCGTGCTCGCCTCCGCGCTGCAGGGCGTGACGGGATCGGTGATGCGCCTGAACGCGCTCAACGCCGGGCTCGCGCTGGGGCTCGGCGTGATCCCCACGATCTTCACCGTGTGCGAGGACGCGTTGCGCGCCGTGCCGCGTCCGTTCCGCGAGGCCTCGCTGGCGCTGGGCGCCTCGCGATGGCAGACCGCGTGGAGCGTGACGCTGCCGGCCGCGTCGGCCGGCGTGGGGGCCGGCGTCCTGCTCGGCCTGGCGCGCGCGGTCGGCGAGACGATGATCGTGCTGATGGCGTCGGGCAACGCGGCGATCACCTCGCCGAGCGTGCTCGAGTCGGTGCGCACGCTGTCGGCGAGCATCGCCGCCGAGCTGGCCGAGGTCGTGATGGGCAGCCCGCACTATTCGGTGCTGTTCTTCCTCGGCGCGATCCTGTTCGCGGTGACGTTCGCCATCAACGTGGCGGCCGGCCTGTTCGTCGGCCGGCTCCGTCGGAAGCTGGCGGGCGCATGACCACCGACGCGCTGCGCGGCGTTCGCCCGTTGCCGGCCGGCCGGCGTTTCGACCTGGCGGGCCTGTCGTTCACGACGCTCTCGGGGCTCGCCGCGGCCCTGATCGTGGCGATGGTGGCGGCGATCCTCGGCAACATCGTGTGGAACGGCTGGGCGACCGTGACGTGGGAGTTCCTCACGGGCGCGCCGCGCGAGGGCATGACGAAGGGCGGCATCTGGCCGGCGATCTACGGGACGATGCTGCTGGTCGTGCTCATGGTGGCGGCGCTCGTGCCGCTGGGCGTGGGCGCCGGCGTCTACCTGCACGAGTACGCGCGCCCCGACTCGCGCTTCACGAAGCTGGTGCGCTTCGCCGTCAACAACCTCGCGGGCGTGCCCTCGATCGTGTTCGGGCTCTTCGGGCTCGGGTTCTTCGTGCAGTTCGTGGGCCGCGGCATGGATCAGGCGCTGGGACTCGACGTCGTGTGGGGCAAGCCGGCGCTCATCTGGGCGGCGCTCACGCTGGCACTGCTGAACCTCCCCGTCGTGATCGTGACGACGGAGGAAGCGCTGTCCACCGTGGGTCGCGAGATGCGCGAGGCGTCGCTCGCACTGGGCGCGACGCGCTGGCAGACCGTGCGCTACGTGCTGCTGCCGCAGGCGATGCCCGGCATCCTCACCGGCGCGATCCTGTCGGTGTCGCGCGGCGCCGGCGAGGTGGCGCCCATCCTGTTCACGGGCGCCGCGTACTTCCTGCCGTTCCTGCCGCAGTCGCCGACCGATCAGTTCATGGAGCTGGGCTATCACGTGTTCGTGCTCGCCACGCAGTCGCCCGACGTGGACGCCACCCGGCCGCTGCTCTACGGCACGGTGCTGGTGCTGCTGGCGCTCACCCTGCTGCTCAACCTGACCGCGATCCTGCTGCGCGCGCGACTGCGCGCGCGGCTTCTGGGGAGATGACCATGCCCACCGAGGAGGCCACCCTGACGCCGCGTGCAGTGCCGCCGCGCCCGGAAGTCCGGCCCGCCGCGACACGGGAGGCGCCGGGGGCCGCGAACGGAGCGGGGCGTTCCGAACCGCCACGCCTCGAAACGCGCGACTTCCATCTGCACTACGGCGCGCACCATGCCCTGAAGGGGGTGACACTCGAGATCCCTTCGCACAGCGTGACGGCGATCATCGGGCCGTCGGGCTGCGGCAAGAGCACGCTGCTGCGCTCGTTCAACCGCATGAACGACCTCATCGCCGGGGTCCGCATGTCGGGGCGTATCGCGGTGTCCGGGCAGGACGTACTCGCCCCGGGCACGGACGTCGTGGAGCTGCGCCGGCGCGTCGGCATGGTGTTCCAGCGCCCGAACCCGTTCCCCAAGTCCATCTTCGAGAACGTCGTATTCGGCCTGCGTATGCTGGGCCTGAACGACCGCGGCGAGCTGTCGGTGCGGGCGGAGGACTGCCTGCGGCGCGCGGCCCTGTGGGACGAGGTGAAGGACCGCCTCGACCGCTCCGCCCTGGCCCTGTCGGGCGGCCAGCAGCAGCGGCTGTGCATCGCGCGGTGCCTGGCCGTGGAGCCCGACGTGATCCTGATGGACGAGCCGGCCTCGGCGCTCGACCCCACGGCCACGGCCCGGGTGGAAGAACTCGTGCTCGAACTCAAGGCCCGGTATACCCTCGTGGTGGTGACGCACAACATGCAGCAGGCGGCCCGCATCTCGGACCGCACGGCGTTCATGCTGCAGGGCGAACTCGTGGAGTTCGACGAGACGCGCGCCATGTTCACGAACCCGCGCCAGAAGCTGACCGAGGACTACATCACGGGCCGCTTCGGTTGATCGGTGCCCCGGAGGTACCCATGGAACGACACTTCGAACAGCAGCTCGACGAGCTGAAGGAACAGCTCCTCCGGATGAGTGGTCGCGCCGAGGCGATCCTGCGCAAGTCGATCGAGGCGCTCGAACGCCGCGACGCCGCGCTCGCGACGGAGGTGTTCGCGGACGACAAGGTGATCGACCAGCTCGAGATCGACGTCGAGGACCGCTGCGTCGGCCTGCTCGCGCTGCAGCAGCCGCTCGCGCGCGACCTGCGCTTCATCACGTCGGCGCTCAAGCTCTCGAACGACCTCGAGCGCATCGGCGATCACGGGGTGAACATCGCCGGTTGCGCGATCGACCTCTCGCGTCAGCCCCTGACGGCGCCCGTGCCGGACGTGCCGCGGCTCGCCGATGCGGCCATCGGCATGCTGCGCGACGCGCTCGA
>WBZQ01002989.1_pt2 | contig 10045 bp, 8 predicted proteins | sample 5204251 | NCBI WGS metagenome assembly WBZQ01 (sample SAMN12412402, study PRJNA552823) | activated sludge metagenome | isolation source: activated sludge from nitrification reactor of wastewater treatment plant... | place: USA: Virginia | collected 2017-09 | reverse complement strand
AGAGTGACAATCTGAGGAGAATGGAAGATAGTATATGGGGCAGGTACAGTTACGAATATGATGAGAATGATAGGATAGTAAGTAGTAAGCAGGAGAATGGATATGGGGAAGAGTATAGCTATGATGGTAACGACAATATAAAACAATCCGAGCGGCAGGCAGCGAAAGGGATGCCGAGACGAGCAAGGCAGGAATGGTTGGCATTCGGAGCGCAAAACTATCGTTATGGCAGCGGGGGGCAATTACAAGGCAGGGATGGAGTTGAGTACGAGTACGACATCGCAGGGAGATTAAAGGCGAAGGTAGTAAACAGAGCGGGTAAAGAGCAGCGATGGGAGTATCATTGGGACAGTGAAGGGCAGCTGCAGCGGGTGCAATTACCCACTGGTGAGCAATGGTGTTATGAGTACGACGCATTTGGGAGGCGGATCAGCAAGCAGGGAGCGAGTGGGACAACGAGATATGTATGGGATGGGGATGTGATTGCAGAAGAGATTAGGGTAGACAAGGATGCACAGATCTGGTTATTCGAGCCGGGAAGTTTTCGACCATTACTCAGGCAAGCAGGAGAGCAAGTCTACTATTGCATCACGGATCAGGTAGGGACACCACGAGAGTTGGTCAATGGTAATGGGGAGTTGTGTTGGAGTGGGAAGTTGACGGTATGGGGAGAGCAGGAGTGGATAGGCGAGCAGAAGACGGATTGTGCAATCAGGTATCAGGGGCAGTGGGCAGATGAAGAGACAGGATTGTACTACAATCGCTTTCGGTATTACGATGTTGAGACAGGCAGGTACATCAGCACTGACCCGATAGGGCTGGCAGGCGGAACTAACCATTATGGCTATGTCCATAATCCATTGACCTGGATTGATCCATTTGGATTGGCATCTTATCCTGGGGTAGATTTTACTGGTAGCCCTGATCTGTTTCCTGTAGGTCCAGGCCAAAAAAATATTGTTCAAATTACCATGCAAGGGAGTAGAGGGAGAGACTTTACTCAAGCTTACGAGGTTTCTGGTATATCACCATCTCAAGCTAAACTATATACATGGCATCATGTGAATGATTTTGACTCCGACCTTGGAACTACAACAATGCAACTTGTTAAGAGATCTGCTCATGAAGCTTCATTCCCTCATAGTGGTTCAGTTTCACAGTATGAGCAACATTTCCGTGTTAAATATGACACACCTGAATCTGTAAAAATATCGCATCAACAGCAATGGTTAAAAGGTAAACCGCCAAAAAGTTGTCCATGAGGTTGTAAATGCCTAATAATTTTTCATACACAGATAATGTTATATCTTCTGAGGATATTAGCTTTGTTGAAAAGCAGATCGGTATATCTTTACCAGATGAAGTTGTGAATCATTATCTATCTAATAATGGAGGGATTCCTACCAAGACGTATTGGGTTAAAGACAATTGGGTATATTTGTGGCTTCACGAATTTCTTCCGATCAAATATACCAACGAAACTACTCGTACTCTTGAGGAAACATATCTATTCCTAAGAAATAAAAATTTAATACCAGAAAACCTTGTTCCCTTTGCAGTTGATCATGGAGGAAACTATTTTTGCTTTGATAGTGAGGGGAAGATCTATTTTTATACGATGGATGACTGGAATAGCGATTTCAGCTATGAGGAAAATCAAGAACAATCAAAACAATATTTATGTAAAAATATTAATGAGTTTATAGATGGACTTTTAGAAGAGCCTGAATAAATTTAAAGCACACTTTATTCAGATCGTATAACTGTAATCGGTATGGGGAGAGCAGGAGTGGATAGGCGAGCAGAAGACTGATTCTGTCAACTCGGTTGAGGCCCATTCGCTAATCATATTCAGCCCCACCCTAACAGTTAATAAAGTACTCTAATAAAGATAGAGTGTCTAATAAGAGGTCTTATTAATTCTTCCTTGCGAGGCCCGCCGGAGGCGACTGGCGCGGGAGCGCACCCGTAGGGCTAACCCTTGACCCCTGAGCTAGAATGGCTTTGACGAGCGGGGAAGAAAAAGCTTTAAATTCTTCCCCGCTCGGCGAAACCAAGCTTGAGCAGGGAGTCAAGGGTGCGCGGAGTTGCAAGGTCAAAGACCTTAAGGTTTCTTCTTTTGCCTTTTCTCCAGTGTGCGCTTAAAACGGAAAGAATCAGTCCCGGTCTCAATAATGTGAGCACGATCAATAATGCGATCCAGTAGGGCTTTACATAAACGGGGATTGGTAAAAACTTGTGTCCATTCAGAGAAAGGCAAATTGGTAGTGATAATCAAAGCCATTTTCTCGGCGCGTTCCGAGATTACTTGAAAAAGCAGTTCAGCACCAATTTCAGCCAAAGGGACATAACCCATTTCATCCAATACAATGAGGTCATAACGCGCCCAACGTGCCAGGGCACGACCTAGATGATGATGATGGGAAGCTTCTACCAACTCATTAACCAGTGCGGCGGCAGTAATAAAGCGCACGCGCTTTTTCTGTTGACAGGCAGCGATACAAAGACCAGAAGCTAAATGGGTCTTGCCTGTGCCTGCTTCACCAATAAAGATTATGGGTTCACTACGTTGTAAATAGCCGCCCTCAGCTAATTGTCTAATTTGGATGGGTGAGATTTGTGCTGATTGGGAGAAATCAAAATCATCCAAAGTTTTTATTCTCGGCAAGCGTGCCTCAGCAATACGACGTTGAATTAAACGTTGCTCACGTTCTTCTATTTCTGCCAGCAAGAGAAAATTCAGATAGCGCGTGTAAGGCTGCTGGCGTTTGGTAGCATCCTCAGCCATAGCACTGAATTGTGCTGCCACGGCAGGCAAGCGTAGATGTTTACAATGCTGTTTTATCATCTCTTGATCAAGCGCTTGTTCTGTTTGCAGTGTCATTGTGTCACCTCCAATAGTTGGTCATAATTTCCTATTTGAGGTAATGGTCGTTGGTATTGCACCAGTGCGCCCAGCGTGATTTCTTGCAATGGCAGATGGGCCAGTGCAGGTGCATTAATTAAATGACGAATGGCGGCACTATCACTACACCCCAATGCCCGTGCTTGATTAATGGCTGCGCTTAATTGTTCGTAACCATACTCACGACCAAGTTGCAGTAGCTCAATCATTGCCCTTGTACCCGCACTTTTACCTAAGCGTGCTTGCAAGTCTTGCCAAATGAGGTCAAATTCTTTTGGCCAGCGCCCTGCGGCTCGCCATTGCTGCAATGGTTTTGAACCTGCCAAAGCACCAGGCTTGTGCTCCAGCACATCAAGATAATGTTCCAGATTAAGAATTTCTTCTCCTCTGCCATAGCAACGCTGATGAGAGGCTATCAACTCGCCATCTCGCAAGATTTCTACCACAATGGGCAATACCCTCACTCTCACTTTGAAACCTGCATGGCAAGGCACAGAATAAAAATTGGTACGTACCTTCACACAACCTTTCATATCTACCAGGTAAAAACTTTCTTCTGCTAATTCAAAGTCTGTGCTTGCTAATGGCAATAAATGCTCCTCCTCCATTACCATTGCTGCACCCACGCTGAGTTTGCGTTGACCTATTACGCGTTGCTTGTCTTGGTCGCAGTCAGCAAGTAATTGTTTATTCAATTGCTCAAGGTTTTCTACACATGGGATAGGAACTAAATGATTGCGACGAAAATATCCTATCTCACCTTCCACTCCTCCTTTTTCGTGCGCTCCCTGCTTACCTGGACGACAAAACTCTGCCGCAAATTGCCAATGCGAACGAAAAGCAATAAATCTGGTGGTTTCTTCTCGCTGATATCCTTGTAAGATTTTCTTCACCGCACTGGCTAAATTGTCATACCTGATGCGCTGGAATACTCCCCCAAAGTAATGGAAGGCGGCTTGGTGTGCTTCGAGAAATGCTTGTTGCGTGGCGTGTCCATAGGCACGATGAAAGGCTGCTCCACTAGCCATACTGCGCATGCTAAATATTGCTACCTTCTGCATCTGTCCCTCTATTTGTATGTAGGCTTCGTACCAATCTACTTGTGCTTCACTACCCCATTCATAGCATTGTGGTATAAATGTCTCTCGCTTGAGCATGCCTATTTCTTCTTTGCGCTTGCGTACATAGTTGCGCACTCCTCGCACCCTTCATAACCCTGTTCTCTCAGCCTTTCATAGATGCGATGCGCACTATGGCGCTGTTTGCGCGGACTCCTACGGTCACTCTCTAATATCTCTTCTATAAACTCTTTTAATACCCCCAGGCGGGGCTGCTTTCTCACCCCCTTCTTTCTCTCTGGTGGCAGCGCATCTTTTATTGCTTGTCTCACTGTTTGCCGATGCACTCCATACTTTTTCGCTATTCCCCGTATCGAGATATTACCAAACTCATAATCTCGTCTCATTTGTTCAAATAATTCCACTTTCTTTTTCCTTTCCATCACAGCTCCCTCCTTCAGGTTCTTCACCTTTCAGATTAGCTGTTTTTTGGTTAGGGTGGGGCGCAATCAGAATAGCGATCGGGCCTTTTTCAAAATAGCAGAATCACTGTAATCGGTATGGGGAGAGCAGGAGTGGATAGGCGAGCAGAAGACAGATTGTGCAATCAGGTATCAGGGACAATGGGCAGATGAAGAGACAGGATTGTACTACAATCGCTTTCGGTATTACGATGCTGAGACAGGCAGGTACATCAGCACTGACCCGATAGGGCTGGCAGGCGGAACTAACCATTATGGCTATGTCCATAATCCATTGACGTGGGTTGATCCATTTGGATTGGCGGAGTGTCAACAAAGTTCGTCTCGTGGATCAATAGATTATGGAGAACTAGATTCTTTAGGGCGACCTAGTGGTGTTAGAGCAACCATAACTCAAGATATGATTGGAAGAGGAACCCCTGCAAACCCTTCCATTAACCCTCATGGATGGAGTGGAAATAGTACTAGATTTAATGAGGCACGTGGGCATTTGTTAGATAAGCAGTTAGGTGGCTCAGGAAATATTCCTGAAAATCTTGTAACACTTCAACAGACTCCTACAAATACTCCGACTATGCGAGGGTTTGAAAACCAAGTAAGAGCAGCTATAGATGGCGGCCAAATAGTAACTTATTCCTCAACCCCAAGATTTATCCTTTAGGTACGAGCAGGATATTACTATAATTTTCTAGCTCGGCTTTAACCACTAAGCGGCAATAGGCAACTGCTCAACGCGGCTTGACCGATTTTACAAAACTGCACCCCTCCATTTTGGCGCACTGCGTGGGCTTCCTTTCTTGTCACCATGTTAATTTGGAGCTTCCCACATACGAGTAGTACCATCTGCGCTTCTGGCTAGGATATAACGAGCATCAGAGGAAAAAACTACGCTATTGATCCCTTGTGAATGGCCATGGAATTGGCATAGTTCACTGCCCGTCTCTGTATCCCAGAGGCGGATTATGTTATCTGTACCAGCAGACAATATGCGCTTACCATTAAACGAGAAACTTACACTATAGGCTATTCCCATCTGCTGAGATTCAAAATCGCGTAATACTACACCTTTTTCCATATCCCATAAAAAAATCTCTCCATTCGCACTAGTAGAAAGACCATAATGGTTTTGAGAAGAAAATGTGACGCTACGAATCGCTCCGTGATGGCCTAACAACTGACGATGGCTAAGCTGTTTTTTACTCTCCATAGTACATAAAAGGATTTTACCTTCTTCACTACCTAAAAGTAGGGAATGATTATCAGCAGAAATGGCAATGGAAGAGATTGTGGCAGAAGTAATTTTTGCATCAACTAACAGTCTATCGATTTCCACATTCCATACACGAATGTCTTTACCTCTACTAATGGCAGCAACCAAGCGACTATCAGGAGAAAAGATAACTTTAGAGATTTGTGCATTAGGCCATTCAACAAGTAGTAACTTGCTATTTTTAACTAAATCCCAAATTTCAACACTATTTACACCAACTACAAAAGCTGCTTTTTCTCCATTTATGGAGAAAGCAAGCGGCTCTTTAATGTTTGTTGGCAGGGAAAGATACTTAGACTTCACTTCTTGGTTACTTTCTAAATCCCAAGTAGTAATGGCTTTACCAGCTTTATTCTGATTGTCGGTGTAAGAAATAACTCGCCTATTATCAGCAGAAAAAACCATACTATAAGTAGATTTAGCTGGTAAAGGAAGTATGCGGTTTTGTGTTATTTTTTCTATTGCCCAGCCTAAAGATAACTCTTTCTTATCTCCCAATTCTAAGGTTAATTGTTTGATAATATCTTCTTTTCCTACACACTTACCAATTATAGTTAGTTGTTTTCCTAGTGGCAGGCCACCCATAGTTATTCTTTCTCCTGCCTGTTTTGATATAGATCGCTCTTGTCCATCAACACTGATTTTGATTCCCGCACGATCAACAATTACCACTAAACAACCCTCTGGAGTATCGAGCATTTGTTTTACATCTTTATTGGAATGGTGTAGATCTAAAATTACTTGCTCATTATTTATCTGTTCCAAAGTGAAAGACTTTTGTTGTAGGGCTACTGCATGGTCATATTGTGTCCGTGCTTGGACAAATTTACCTTGCTTGGCATAAGTTATTACAAGGTTATTAATAGTAGTGACGAGGTAAGGGCTATCTACAGGCAAGAGAGTTTGCCGCAACATAAGCGACTCTTGGCAAAGTGCTTCTGCTTTCTCCAATTTACCTCGTTTAATATAGATATAGGCTAAATTGTTAAGACAGATAGCCCTATTTAGTGGTTCTAAAGCCGTATCATCTTTGGGTATAGCAACTAAATCTCGGTAAATCTCTTCTGCTTCTGCATAAAATCCACGCTGGCCATATAAAAAGGCTATGGTTAGACGATTAAATAGCAGGTTAGAGCGATGACTATTGAGCTTATGGGACAACAATATCTTTTCTTGAAAATAGACGGCTCGTAGGTATAGTGGCTCTGCTTCATCATATCGCCGTTGAGCAAGGTAGAGATTGGCTCGCTCGCTAAGCAGTAAAACTAGTTGCTCTACTCGATCAAATTGACCATCTTTCAGATAGCTATTACCTAGCATCTGAATTTTGATCCCTTGTGCCTGATGGGCGTATGCTGTTCCTAGACCCATGAATAAAGTTTTTTCTGCATCTAAAAGAGTCTTTTCTGCTTCACTATATCTTGTTTCTTCCCGTGCTTTGGCAGCAGGAGAGATATAGTTTTGCCAAAACTGTATCTGTGAGGATGGTTTACTCTTTGAATTCTCTCTCTTTTCCTCTGGTAAAGTGGTACAAATAGGAGTTTTAATCCAGGTGATTTTCTTTATTTTTGTTGAAACAGAAGGGCTTACTATATCTTTCGTCGATATAGAAGGTTCTATTGGTGGAGCTGACGGAATAGGTGTAACTGTTTCCTTTGGTGGTAATGGTAAGAGTGTAGGCACACGTGAGGATAGGTGTACTTCAGGTTTAGATAATGGTGTCTTTGGCTTGATAGTTTCACTTTTAATGGAAGCTGTTTTAGTAATGGCAATAACTAGATCATCTGCTTTATACCCTTCAACCTTAGCATATGGACGTTGCTCAAACCCTTGTCCTAATTCGATACTTATCTGTTTAGGTACGGTTTCTTGAATATACCTTATTAAAGAGCCTAAAGTTACTTCCCCTGTTTCATTAGCCGCTTTACCTTTCATTCCTTCTAATACTGCCCACATAAAGAAGCCATGTTGTTCTTTTGTGTATTCATAAGCGCGTTGTCCAACAGAAGTGGCATATAGTGTAGCAAATGCTGTAACTTCTCCATTGCGCATATCAAATTTGAAATTGTCTGCATAAGATTTGGTAAGAGGTTTAACCTCAATAGAACGTCCAGCAAAAGGATCGTTACGGCAAGAATCCAAAAACAGTATTATCTGTTTTATTTCTGCTTCTTTGATACGCTCTTTTACACGTGTTACGTTCAATGCGGTATCTTCTAAAAATTGTACATCATTGCTCATACGTGCATCACAAGGCAGTAGAAAAGCTTGTCCATTGCGCTCCATTCCATGACCAGCAAAAGCAATCATTAATAGTCCATCCTTAGGTACCGCTTGGGTTAAAGTGGAAAGGTAATGGAGAATGTTTACACGTGTAGGGCGGCGTTCCGGTGCTTCTTGATCAGAAGACAATACGATAACTTGATTAGGAATAAAACCACTAGTATTGATCAGTGTTTCTGCTAACATTTTAACATCATTACTTGCACCTATAAGTTCGCTAATCTGCTTATCTTCATAGCGATCTATGCCTATAAGTAGTGCATAACGTTTATCTGAAGGTGGCCATTGATTGGTATTACCCATTGGTTTGATTTCTAAACCACGCCGTGTCTGTGCTTGTGCAGAAACGCTAAAATTATTTGAGGGTAACAGACATAAACTTACCATTGCCAATAGCAGGTAAAATTTGACTCTGATGACTTTCATCATAGATCTTCCCCCATTGTCAAACCTTGATATATGTTATACCCACCTTAAACGTTTTACCCTTGTCTCTGTTATATGTATTAAGCGCTTTTACCATTCTTCCAGCATGATTGTAACATACACCTTAGTTATCAGATAAAGGTTATTATATTAATTTCAAAATAATATAAACTTTAATCTTTTGGCAGCAGCTATAAACAAATAGCCATTATTACAAGATATATAAAGTACTTTTTAAATGATGTTTAAACAGGTATGAAGGTTACTCTACGCAAACCACATTCTTATGAACGAAACAAGGTGATAGCAGTAAAATACAATAAATTATGGAGTTGTTAAGTGCCTACAGCAAGCCCTAAGATGGTTAATTGAGGTGTGGTCATAATTCAAAGTGGTTTCGAACTGTAATACTCTATATCTTGCGGCTATAGTGAAGCCTCCAGCAAGTATTAGCCAATTTGTATAGAATGGCAACTTGCAATTTATTGGTTTTACTGTAGTTAAATTATGATCACGTCTCAGTTAATTATCCCCTTATTTTTAGCTAATAGGAGTGGTCTTAAAACCACCGTCTTTAGATGCCTAAACTTTAGTCGGCGACCCACCAATCTTGAGATGGTAGGTATTGAGTAAATCTGTCAAAGTACAATACATGAGCAACCAGGTATCCAACCTTACTCATTACTTTACGGATTTAAAACCTTTAAACGCCCATTTTTTAGCGCTTTCTCACATAAATCTGCAAGTTCTTTGTCAGATGCCTTTTTATTAGCAAGACCTATCATCATACCTACTGAATTATTGTGCAAATCCATTTGTTTCTCATCTAGCGGATTTTTAGGATCGTTTTCATGCGCATCTGTAAAAGATTTTGTATTTGAAACTCCAATATCACGTGTTAGTAAGGCCGACCAATAACAATGTCGAAACGCATCTCCTTTACCATTATGTAATGATGTTACAGGAAAACGTTTTTCAGCTTCACTCAAGGCTTTTTCACTATTTTCTTTAATTTTTCCAGCGTTAACAGGCATTTTCAATAACTCAAACTTTTCAGATGAGTTTAGATTATTATATTTAACCATTTAGGTCTCCTGTGATTAATCCACCATATAGATAATGATGGAGTTTTTCCTACGAGTTAAATTTATTTATCTAATTCTGTACTTCCCACATACGAGTAGTACCATCTGCGCTTCTGGATAGGATATAACGAGCATCAGAGGAAAAGGCTACGCTATAGATCTCTTGTGAATGGCCATGGAATTGGCACAGTTCATTGCCTGTCTCTGTATCCCAGAGGCGGATTATATTATCTGTACCAGCAGACAATATACGCTTACCATCAACAGAGAAATTCACGCTATGGCTGGTTCCTATTTGTGGAGCTTCAAAACGACGTACAACTTCACCCTTATCTAGTTGCCATAAGAAGATCTCATTTTTTTCACTGCTAGAAAGGATATAGCGATCTTCAGGAGAAAATGCAATGCTATGGATCGTTCCTTTATGGCCTAAGAATTGATGGCTCTGGCGTCCATTACCATTATCTAATGACCATAATAGTATCTCCCCTGTTTCACTACCAGAAGCAAGGAATCGGTTATCTGCAGATAGAACA
>WBZQ01003334.1_pt1 | contig 10046 bp, 7 predicted proteins | sample 5204251 | NCBI WGS metagenome assembly WBZQ01 (sample SAMN12412402, study PRJNA552823) | activated sludge metagenome | isolation source: activated sludge from nitrification reactor of wastewater treatment plant... | place: USA: Virginia | collected 2017-09 | reverse complement strand
CGATCTGAGGACTTCCGTCTTCGCAAGCCAACAATCCTACTTTGACCTCGCCGCGGATTTGACACTCGAGCTCTGGCGCCAGACTGGCAGTCGATCTCTGCTCGTAGAGGCCTTCGAAATCTCCGAACGTTCTCGAGCGAGGCGCCTCCTAGACCTCTTGGCGATCGAGGGTTCACAGGCTGCCGGGGTGCGCCGACAAGCCAACTCACAGGCCGCAGAGAGACTCAACCAAGCCGAGGAGCGCCTTAAAGCCCTCCGGTCCAGCAGCGCGGCCGCCAGCGTTATTGAGCAGGCGGAGCGAAGAGTTCGCAAAGCGTTGCTTGACCTACGCCGCGAAGAGGACCTTCTGAGGACGCCGGACCCTGGTTTTGGGGGAACTCCTCTTTCCTTGCGCGAGATCCAAAGCTGGATCGAACAGGACACCGTCCTGCTCGAGTTCGATCTCGGCGAAGACGCGAGCAATTTGTGGATCGTCTCGCGCGAGGATCTCTCCGTCTGCCGACTCCCCCGACAGAAGGACGTCGAGAGACTTGCCCACAAAGCCGTAGGCGTGCTTTCGGCGCAGGGCGCCTCAGCCGCAAGCGTTCAAGGACAGGAGACTCTGCTCGCCACCGCCCGGCTCTTGGTGGGCGAGGCGATGCCGCGACTAGGGGCGCGACGGTGGCTATTGGTGATGGACGGAGGCTTGCACGCCCTACCCTTGGGCGCTCTACCCAACCCCGAGAACCCCACGGAGCCACTTCTCTCGACACGCACGATCGCCTATGCGCCGTCGGCCTCCGTCGCGGTGCGCCTTTCCGAGCGCGCGCGGCGCCGGAGAGGCGAACACCGAAAGGAGTTGGCTGTGTTCGCCGATGCCGTCTATGCCATCGGGGACTTGACAACATCGCCGCAGCTTGCAAACGACTCCATGGCGCCCGTCGGTGGCTCCGGCATTTTGCGGTCGGCCTCGCATTTGGGCAATCTTCCACGGCTCCCCTTTTCGGGCCACGAGGCCCAACGAATCCTCGCCCTGGTCGATCCCGAAGCGCGACTCGACGCGCGGCAGTTTGAGGCCACCAAGTCGAGGATCCTCGCCGGGGAACTTGAGGGGTACCGCCGATTGCACTTTGCCGTTCATGGACTCCCAAACGAGAACCATCCAGAGCTTTCGGGTCTGGCGTTGTCATTGTTCGACAGACAGAGGAAGCCGCTGGACGGTCTCCTTTTCGCTCACGAGATCGCCAAGCTCCACCTTCCCGCCGATCTCGCGGTTCTGAGCGCCTGCCAGAGCGGCCGTGGAGCCGCGGTATCGGGAGAAGGGCTCATCGGGTTGGCGCACGCCTTTTTCGTGGCGGGAACCGCCCGTGTTGTCGCGAGTGACTGGGCTGTGAACGACCAGGCCACGACCGAGCTGATGGGTCGTTTCTACGACGGCTTTGTCGGCCGACACCTCGATCCCGCGCGGGCACTCCAGCAAGCACAGCTTGCGCTTGCCCGCGAAGGGCCATGGCGCCGCCCGTACTACTGGGCCGGCTTCGTCGTCCAGGGCGGTTTTTGAACCGACGTCTCAACAAAACCCGGTGAATCGAGTTTCCCATACGGCACCCCCTGCCCGGGCCCCCTTAAGGAGCTCGGTAAACGAACACGGGGGGTCACGGGGGAGGACATCGATATGGACGTACAGCAGAGCCAACCGGTCAAGACCAAGCACGGCGTCCAAGGCTTGGGCGGACGAGCCAGTCAAGGCGAAGGGCCGAAGCCTCCGAAAGAAGAGGAGTCGGCGCATGCGTCGGCTTCCAACGTCCAGCCGCCGATTACCAGGCGGCCTGCTTCGCGCGAACCCGATCCTCCGGTCGAACCGGAACCAGAGAATACCGTTCCACCGATTCAACGGCCGGATCCCGACCCCAGGCCCATCGTGCCGCGGATGCCTGGCCCGGAAAGAGGGGCGGGTGCGTGAGGTACGACGAGGTCCGCGTCCAGCTGACCGCTCAGCCTAAGGGCGGCTTCTGGACCCAAGTAAGCAGCGCTGGCGCCTGCTGGACGAGAGGTCGATTTGTCCCGCCTTCGGGTGTGAATGGGGCGGCGCTGTACAAGGAGTGGTTCGATTCACTAAGCAGGGGAACATCTCAAGAAAGCAAGCGAGAGCGTGAGGACCGGCGACGCAAAGCGGGCACACAGCTCTTCAAGGCTCTGTTCGCTTCGGCTGCCGGTCGCGTTACGAACCACCTGAACGTCTTGGAGGACCGCTTCCGAGCCGGGAACGGGCGACGTCAGGGACTTCGCCTGCGACTCATCCTCGGGAATGCCTTGACTAAAGGAACCGAAAGCGCTGACGCCATTCTCCCAGTCTCCAATCTTCCACATGAACTCATCGTGCCGGAAGGACGGCCGCATTTCCTGGCACGCTCGTCCCTTGTCTCAATAGTACGCACCATCGGCGTCGCGGAGCAGCCCCCGCCGTTGCTGGTCTCCGGGAACCTGCGCGTCCTCGTCGTCGCCGTACAGCCAAGCAATGCCGCCCCTCTCGACTGGGTAAAGGAAGCAGACAGGATTCAAAGAGCGCTTTCCGCCCGGACCGACACTGCCGTCGAGCTGCTGAAGAACGCCTCCTTCGAATGCACCATGCAACGGCTCACGAGCGGCGGCTTTCACATTCTCCACTTCATTGGGCACGGCGGCTACGACCCCAAGAGCGGCGGCTATCTGCTCTTTGAAGACATGTCCGCGCCTCAGCCTGTCCTAGCCGAGAAGATTGCAGACGGCCTGAGCCGCATCCAGACGCTGCGGCTCGCCGTCCTCAACGCGTGTCACTCAGGTGAGCTGCCCAGTGACGCTGGCGGCGACCCGCTGGCTAGCATCGCTGCGGCCCTCTCCGTATATGGCGTGCCGGCGGTCATCGGTATGCAAGTGGCTGTCACCGATAGCGCCGCGATAGCGTTTGCCTCCGCGTTCTATGGCGCCCTTCGCGAAGGGGAGTCGATTGAAACCGCTGTCGCCGACGGACGTTTGGCCATCGACCTCGACTCGCCCGAATGGGCAACGCCGGTGCTCTACCTCCGTGGCGAGGCCAGCGACCTCTTCGACTTCGGTGTACAGCGCCAAGGCCCAATCACTCGAAGTAGCGGTCCCCCGGAGCTGGCGCTCGGCATTCGTACGCTTGTCGGAAGCGAAAAGTTCCATCTAGCCGATTGGGCTAAGAGGCTCGAAACTACGGTCGACAGGCTGCTACCTCTCGAAGAGTTCTTTCAGGGGCGCTTCATTTCAAGCCCCGGCTTGTGGGCCGGGCGCGTCCTTCCTCGTCTCAATCGCTTCCTGGCGGAAGCAGTCGAGCAGGAGCGAGCTCTCAAGCTGAGTCTCGCCGCACACGGAACGGTCGCGTTCGCCGCCGGCTACTACTTCACCAAGTCCGCCACCAAGGTCACTCTTGTTCAAGTGACATCCGGTGAGACACTGTTCTGGTCCGAAAGAGAGGGGGAAATCCCCAAAGGTCATATCTGGCAAGACTTCGAAGAAAACACGCTCAACCCGGGAGCCCCAGATGTCGCCGTAGCCGTAGAGATCACTCAGAACACTTCCCGCGCGGCCTCGACGTACGTCGCCGAACGGGGAACAAGCGTCGGCCGGCTCGTCACCGCGCGGATCGCGGGCCAGCCTGGAAAAACCCGCGTTCAGAGTGGTGCTCACGCCCACCGCCTCGCATCGGATCTCCATCAGTGGCTGAAAGATCACACTGGCAATCACAGCCAGCGGCGGCTGCACCTCTTCATATCGGCTCCGAACGCCTTTCTCTTCTTCCTTGGACAGCTGGCCCGTAACCTTGGCCCAGTCCGTCTCTATGAGTACGACTTCGAAGGAACCAGGCATGGCACGTACGAACCGTCCTTGGATCTTCCCGCCGACTCCCCGGCATTCTTCGTTCGCTGACTCCGCAAGCATGAACATTCCGCTGCCAAGAGGGTTCTTACTACTGCTCAGGTCGAAAGAAGACAGCCCTCAAGAGTAGTAAGCGCCGCCATGGCCTCCGGGAAGAATCCCGAGACGGGCCAAGAAAGGAACGACCATGCCTGGTCAATCACAGCTCTTCAGGTTCCTCATACGTACGGAGAAGGCCGCCTCTGATCTCGTTCAGCGAATCCCGACCCTCACAAAGATTGTTAGCAAGGCAGCGACGCCGGCAGCCATGCTGGGTGCCGCAGTGATACCCGCAGTGATACACGAAGTGCACGCCAAAAACGAAGCTGACGCCAAGGCCGCGAAAGAATATCTGGAAAAGAACGGTCACCCATATACGATCGAGAGATAGTCCTCTCGTCGGCGATTGGCAGACGGCCAACCCCTGCGAAGCGGAAGGCCCCTCCTCACTTGCCTTCCAGGCGACCGTAGAGTCCACCGGCGCGTCTCCGCGCCGGTGGACTACTACTCTTCGGCCGCGCGTCGAGCGAGTCAAGAAGGACAGCAATGCGGAGAAACAAGAGCGCCGGAACCATGCAAGACGTTGCGACCCGCGGCGAACTGCCCTCCGGCGAGGGTCTTCCGCCCGCCGTTCACTCGCCTTCTGCGCCAGGCCGGGATCATCAGCTAGCGGCCCGACTGCGTCACCCCGTGTTGTCCTGCCAACTCTACCTCTCCGATGTCGCGAACATGGCGCCACTAGTTCTTCCGAAGCTCCTCGCCAACGTCCGTGCCGACAAAAATGCAACGCCCAGAATCGAACAGATCATTCAGGACTTTCTTCGCGCCGCCTTTCTTCCCTTCGTCGGTCAATGGGCCGTTCCGGGGTACATTGAAGCGCAAGCTCGTAGCTCGTTCCGGTCACTCCAGTCGCTCGCAGGCGACGTACAGAGCCAGGAGCTCGGTTTCAACTTCGTCGGAGCTCACTATAGGAGTCCGCTATCGGTGAGAGGCCGTCGCACGGCCTTTGCGTCGAGACCGGCCGTGTTCCATGAATCCCTACAAACACTGTTAGGGCGGAAGCTATTCAAACAGCTTCGTGAGTGGCATCAATCTTCGGTCTTTCAACAGCTCTGGGACAGCATTTACCTTGAGCAGTACTTTAGGCTCTGTGGAGTCAGCACGACGCTGAGCGAGTGGGCCCTCCAACGGCACCCATTGAGTCCGGTCGCGGTCTTAGTTACGGACGGGCGAAGCTGCAGACTGACTCACCAGACCGTAGCTGCCGACATTGAAGTGGCCGTGGTAGAAGTGCCGGCGAGCCTATCCCGCCAATTGCTGGGAACCGGGTCCATGAGGTCTCTGTGGCAGACCGTCGCACGAGCACTGAGCCAGACGGTTGAAGAGCAAGAAGAAACATTTCGGCACCTTGGAACTCAGACCGACTCTGAGCCCGGCGACGAAGCCCTTCAGAACTGGCGCCGGTTGACACGGCGTGCGAACACACTCGCCACCAACGCGTTGGACGCCGGACATCTCAGAGCGCAACTTGCGGCACGGGCCGCCTATGTTACTGGTCTGTTGCTCTACGAATCCGATCACCGTCCGTTCCGTGATGCTCTCATTCAACGCTTCGCGCTACCGGAGCCTCGCCACAAACATCGAAGGCGGCAGGAGCCGATCCCGAGCATCAGTGAGTTCGTGCGGGTTCTGCAGTCGCTGCAACTCTATCAGGAGAGCTACGGACAAGGTTGCATTACGATTCCCTATGACACCGAGCCCTTCTTGCGAGGCTCCATGCCCATTACGACGCGCGGAGAGCCCGTCTCGCGATGCAGTGTGACACTGTTCTGGAACCCTTCGCGGCCCTTCCCTCCCGCCCTTCCGAGCATCCTCAGCGCAGCATCAGGTCTGTTCAGTCAAGCAGTCGGCGTGGCCGAACGGAGCGTCACCAAGGAGCCGCTAGCCACGGTGGGCACCCAGCCATCCACGCTTCTGCGTCTAGCGGCTGTGCTGGAGAACGAGTCAAACGGCGCCGTGAGCGCGAGCGCGATCGCGAGGGTGCTAGCCTGTGGACAAGATCTCGCACGCTGCCTCCACGAGGGCGAACCTCGAGCCTTCACGTTCCTGCTTGGAAGCGCCGAGTGGCTCGTCGCCGATCTACAAATCGAGCATGAACTCGTCGGTAGCGCGAACCCCCTTCGGCTAGCCGCCCGTGGAGAGAATCCGACTGCATACGAATCAACGCTAGCACTACTTGCAGGAAACTCCTCTTTCCTACAAGCTGACGATCTTGCGCTCTTCATTGCGTTGCCAGGGCGGCCCCTTGAAGTGACGCATATCGTGCGCATAGCAGGGTCCGCTTTGCCACGAAAGAAGTTGGTCTGCCAGTTCACGATGAATCGGCCGAGCCTATTGGCGGTGCTAACGCACGGAAATGGAAAGGGCGAAGTCGTTCATAGAGGCCGCGTCAGAGGGATTCTACGAGAGGGGCATTCCTGGAGGGAGGAGCTCGGATACGACGCCTTCGAGGCGACGATGAAGCGGCACCTGGGGGCGGTTGTCATCGGCGACCGACTAAGGATCGTAGCCGCCAAGCTCCCGCCAGTGATTCGTGATCTTAGTGAGACGCCCGGCGTTGGAGCGCTCATAGTAGTGGCGAAAGAAGATGCGATATCGGCGCTTCGACAGGACTCATCGAGGCTCACCGACGTTCTTGAGTCTGTCGATGGCCGGATGCTCCAAGAAATGTCGCCTGAAGTACTCTATCAGCTTACTCGAGACGATGGTGCCACATTGATATGCGGCAAGTCTCTTCGCGTGTGGGGGCGCCGGCACTTACCGAATGGAGTGGTTCCTGGTTTGGAGGCGAGATGGACGGAGGACGGCCCATTGCGTTGGCCGCACTGGTACAAGACGAAGAAGTGGGGAACAAGGCGACGGACCGCTCTGGCCGTGAGCCATACGCTCGGCGACGACGGGGTCGTCATCGCGATTTCAGCGGACGGCCCGATCGACGTCCTACGAGGGGGAAGAGGTGTGGCCGAGTTCAACGAGGCCGATCTCCTAGCGTTCAAGGGCAGCACGTAGATGAGAGCACGACCGAGTTGAAAGCTTGCCTTGAGGAGCAGATGCATTCATGCTGACACTCTTTTGGTCGTCCGCGTTCCAGGGCTTGGCGATCGCAGCCTTGAGCTGTGCCTTTGCGCTTGTTTATTGGAGCACGCGGGTGTTCTTCGTCGCACTAGGCTCTATATTCGTGCTGGCCCCATTTGTCGTCGTCGATTTGCAGCCGCTCTTAGGCCTGCGCGCGGCAGCCGGGTTGGCGGTCGCGGCAGTGACCGGTCTGTCGCTCTTGTTGGGCTGGCTCAACCACGAGCGGCTGCTTCGGACGAAGGCCTCGAACGGTGTTCATTTCGCATGCTCCCTTTCGATATACTTCGTCACCGCGGAGCTCATCGCGTTGCGTTGGGGTTCAGAGGCCCGGTCGCTCACGACACTGTTTGGGCTTTCGGCGCTCTCGGGCCGGAGCGAGTTCATTGTTCCACGGTCACAGATGGTAGCGATCGTCACATGCCTTCTCTTGGTTGCTGCGCTCTTTGCAACTCTTTGTTTCACCGGGCAGGGGGTGAGGCTCCGGGCTCTGGCGGACAATCCAGCCGAGCTTTCGCGCAGTGGCTACAACCCCGTGCTGTTGCGGGCGATGGCGTACGGAGTCTCGGGTGCGGTTGCCGGTTGTGCGTCCATCGGCCTCGCCGCGGACCTCGCGGTCAGCGCCCATGGTGGTATGGCGGCTCTGATCCCCGCGGCGACCGCGACTTTGCTGACGCCTTTAGGCCATTGGCGGAGGCTCTTGGCCTGGTCCCTAGCCATGGGTTTTCTCCGGGTCATGGTGACTTTCTTGGTTTCCGGCGCCTGGCAAGACCCCGTGACATTGGGTCTGCTGCTTCTTGGTTTGGTCTGGCGGCGCCGGTCGGCATTGCAAGGTTGGGGCGTGAGGCTCGCGTTAAGAGGTGCCCAGTGAACTACGGGCTTCATCTGGTGGACCTGGTGCTGATCTACGGCCTCTGCGCGTTGGGTCTTAGCCTCTGTGTCGGCCATGTTGGGCAGCTCAGCATGGCGCAGGCGGCGTCGTTCGGGGTCGGAGCGTATGGGTACGCCGTTCTTGCCGTAGCGTATTCCCTTCCGAGTTGGGTCGCGCTCGGCGGCGCTACCGGCGTGTCGGCGGCCTTCTCTTTCGTACAGGGCCTTATCGCTCGCAGCCTGACGGACGACGAATTCGTCTTTGCAACGCTGGCCTTCAACGCGGTGGTCGCGGGGTTCCTCTACAACTGGACGGATGGCTTCAGCCCGCTGGGAAGCCTGCAGAACCTTACGAACGGCCCGTACGGAATCACGGATGTACCACCGCTTCCGAGCAGGCTCCTTGGAGCGGAGCGGTGGGTCGGAACGGTTGCCGTGGCCGTTGTGGTGGCGATACTGCTGACCGCGGTCCACAAGGTCATGGCCTCGCCTTGGGGAAGACTGCTGCGCGCGATTCGAGATTCGCCGACTCTGGCTCTCAGCCTGGGCAAGAGGGTGCCCTCAGAGAGAGAGCGCGCGGCCCAGATGACGAGTCTTCTGGGGTCGGTTGCGGGCGCGCTCTACGCGTCTGTTGCGCGCTACATCGATACTGGCGTGGCCTCAACGGATCTGTCGGTCTTCTTCCTGACCTGTCTGTTGTTAGGCGGTGCCGCGAGCTTTTGGGGACCGCTCCTAGGAAGTGCCGGCGTGGTGTTGCTGCCCGAGGCGTTGAGGTTGTTTGGCGTAGGGGGCGCGACCGTGGCGAGCCTTCGTGTCATCGGATATGCGACGGCCTTGTTCGCTCTTCTCCACTTCCGGCCCAGGGGCCTCCTGGGACCGGGCCCCGAATCCCGCCAGAGGGCGGGGTCCCGGAAAGCAAGGTCCTAATGCCCTTGATCGCCGAAAGCAGTCTCCCGCCCGCGACGCTGCGGGGAGTCGGCCTCACGAAGAGGTTTGGCGGTCACGTAGTCTTCGAATCGCTCGATATCGACCTCTGCCCTGGCGAACTGGTCCTCTTGCGCGGCGAGAACGGCGCTGGCAAGACGACCTTGATCGACCTCTTGACCGGCAACCAGCGAGGGGACACCGGACGCCTGGAAGTCTTGGATGGCGATGGCCGGCCTCGCATCGTCGATGCGCGCACGGCCGACCCCACCACATTGGCAAGGCTCGGAGTAGTGAAGTGCTGGCAGCGTCCCGAGCTCTTTTGGACTCACTCGGTCCGTGAGAACCTCAGGATCGCCGCTAGTGGAAGCGAGGACTCCGCCCTGCGAGTGCTAGCCAACGCGATGCGTCCGGACCGGAGTCGGCTACCGGCGGATCAGGGGCTCGATCGTCGCGTGAAGGAGTTTGATATGGAGTCGCTGATCGACCGTGCCGCGACGGCGCTTTCCTTCGGGCAAAGCCGACGCGTTTCCCTCGCGCTATCGGCCGCCGTCGGCACCCGAGCGCTGCTCTTAGATGAGCCTCTCGCGAGTCTGGATCGCCAGGGTACCAACGCTGTCAACCGGCTGCTGAGCCACCTGGTGGATGAGCAAAGGCTCGCGGTTCTGGTCGTCGAGCACGCGCTAAATGAAAAACTGCTTGCCGGGATCAAGTACCGGGTTCTAGAGCTGCGGGCTGGCCGTCTCGAAAGCGCAGAAGGCCAGGATCGTTCGCGTTCCGAGGCCCGGCAACCCGTAGATCTCTGGACAGCCACGTTGGAAGGCGAGACGGGACTTCGGAGGCTTGGGCCTGCCGAGCCAATGGGTGACGGCGGCGTCTTGCTGCGCTCCTATCTCTGGAACGGCTCCGGGTCCAGCGGGGCGCGTGGGAGCTCTTTGGCCCGGAGCGCGGTCAAAGCGAAGGCCTCTCGTTGACGGTCAACGTGGGAGACGTTGCGGTGCTTCTCGCGAGGAATGGTTGGGGAAAGAGTAGCCTGGCCAAAGTCATCGCCGGCGATCTGCCAGCGACCACCGGACGCATGTTCCTGAATGGGCAGCCGGGGCTCGACGCCTCGCCTTGGGCGCGGCGCCGGCGCGGCCTCGTATACGTCGAAACCGCGGCTTCGCTGTTCGGCAATCTCTCCGTCGCGGAGACGCTGGACGTCAAGAGGGCCTCGGAGGCCT
>WBZQ01003333.1_pt1 | contig 10046 bp, 14 predicted proteins | sample 5204251 | NCBI WGS metagenome assembly WBZQ01 (sample SAMN12412402, study PRJNA552823) | activated sludge metagenome | isolation source: activated sludge from nitrification reactor of wastewater treatment plant... | place: USA: Virginia | collected 2017-09 | reverse complement strand
CCAAGCCGACCAGTGCGCCGACCAACAGCGCCCCGATCCCGAAGAAGAGCATGTAAAACCCGCCGGGCGTGACCATTTCGCCGCCGAGCAGCAGTATTCCCAGAAAGGCCCAGAGCCACCAGCTCATCGTACCCCCCTCAGTCAGCACTGCGCGGAACTACAGAGGATTTCACGCGGCAGTCTATGCGTCTTTCCGGGGACCGTCAAGAATTGCCGGGAAACCGGCGTGCATTGAACCCGCTGGATTTATGCTATAGTCCGCGGATTATGCCAGCCGATACTCCCGTCAAAGCGCTCATCCTGGCCTTCACCGATGCGCCGCCGCTCGCGGCCTACGTCATCAACCGGCTGCAGCCTGAACTGCTCTGCTTTTTTGTGCCGGAGTCGGCCAAGACGCAAGTCGAAGAAGCGGTGCAACCATTGGTGCAGCAAATGCCGAAGCGGTGGGATTGGGTCGTCACGCCCGATTCGGCTGACATTATGGCTTGCCATCAGGCCTTGTCACGAACCGTGCATGATCTCCTCCGCACCTGGGCGGTACATGTGGGTGAAGTGGTCGTCGATCTGACCGGAGCCACTCCGGCCATGGCTGCGGCGCTGGCGACCGTGAGTCAACCCTGGACTTCCAGAATGATCAGTCTGGTTGATGCCGCAGGGGCTGAGGAGAACGAACAGATCATGGTTGATGGCCTCGTCAAACGCTGGGTCCAGGGCAATCCCTGGGACGAGTCCGCAGTCGTCGTCCGCCGTGAGGCCAGCGAGGCATTTAACCAAGGATCGTTCAGAGCTGCCACCACGTTGTTCCATACGTTGGAAGCTCGAGTGAGCGGCGGACAGAAGCCGCTCTATCGCGCCCTGGGTGAACTGGCGCTGGGATACGGCCTCTGGGAGCAGTTTCACTATCGCCAGGCCTGGGAAAAGTTGAAGACCTCGTTGAAAGCCCTCGACATGGCGTCCCTCTGGGGAGGGCCACCGGGGCTGAAAGCGCTGTTGCCGTTGCTCAAGGCCAATAGCGGCTTTTTGGAGAAGATGGTGCTCGACCCCGCTGAGGTCAAAGAAGGTGTCGTGCTCGATCTGCTGGCGCATGCGCATCGTCGTGCGCATGGGGATCATGATCCGGAGCGGGCCATGGTTGCGCTCGTGCGCGCGTTGGAAGCCTGCGCCCAGCGGCAGTTGTTCAAACAGTACAAGATCAAGACCTGGGACGTACAACCGGAACAGCTGCCCGAAGCCTTGCGCGAAACCTGTCGCACCTGCTTTCTGGACGATGTCGATGGCAAGTATAAGCTGCCGTTGCAGAGTCAATGGCGCGCACTGGCCGGGCTCGGCGATCAGATGGGGCAGGCCTTTCTCCGCGACTGGCCGAAGATGAAACCGCTGCTTGATGCCGCCAATCACGCAGTGCTGGGACACGGGTTCGAGGCGGTCAAAGCCGAGCGTGTGCAGCAGCTTTCCGATATGGTGATGAAGCTCACCGGCGTGAGCGAGTCCTCGCTGCCGAAGTTCCCGAATCTGAACCTCTAAAGAGCATATGGCTTATAGCTTATGGCTAGGAGGGGGGGGATTGGGGCGGTTAAGGGAACGGATGACTGCGCTGAATTGTCGCGGACCGAAGCCGAAAGGTTGAACGCAAGAAGTGTCATTCAGGTTTGAAACGCTCAATATATGGAAGAAGGCAAAAAATTACGCTTCGAAAGTATATTTGGCGACGGCGAAATTCCCTCGTCACGAGGACTATGGATTGAGATCTCAGATGAACAGAGCCGTGAATTTCATTTGCCTCAATATTGCCGAAGGTTCGGCCAAGAGCTCTAAAAAGGCTTTTGACTATCATCTGGAAATTGCCCTAGGTTCGACGGTCGAAGTCGTGGCTGCGTCCTGCCTCGCTGCGGAGCAAGCATATATTGCCGACCTTGAACACAAGGCGTTGTACGATGAAGGTCAGAAGCTGGCAAAGAGCATCAATGCCTTCCGGAACGCACTGGAGTGAAGAAAGCGCTTTTGCGATAAGGCATTTGCCATTTGTTCCGCTCATTCCGGCCATACGCCATAAGCTCTTGTCCACACCATTCGCTCCCATGGAAATTCGCATCTACTATGAGGACACCGACTGCGGCGGGGTGGTGTATTACGCGAACTACCTGAAATATTTCGAACGGGCAAGGACGCAGTATCTCGAAGAACGAGGCCTCTCGGTGGCGGGATTGCGTGATCAGGGCACGCAATTTATGGTCGTGCATGCGGAACTGGATTATCGGTCGCCTGCCCGGTATGGCGACACCTTGATCATCGATACGAACCTGGCGGCGGTGGGTCGGGCTTCCCTCACCTTTGCGCATGTGTTGCGAGAGCGGACGAGCGGGCGTATTGTGGTGGAGGGCTCGGCCAAGCTGGTGACAGTCGACGACCAGCTCAAAGTGAAGCGGCTCGACAAACTCACCCTCGCTGCGTTACAAGGACCTCCACACACGAGGCACTAATGGATAAACTCGGCACATGGTTGGCGGTGACAGGCGTGGCAATCGGGTTCGTTGTATTGGCCTGGCTCCTCTTTTCTGATAATCCGAAAGACAAGAAGAACAAGAAGTCCTGATGGGTTTCTTGTGGCTCTTCGGAGCGCCACCGTTTCCGCCCGCCCCCGTTCACTCTCCCAAGAGTCTCCGAATCATCTCCTCCATGCCCTCGGCCCAGATGCGGTAGCCTAGTGCGCTGGGGTGCAGCGCATCGGGCATGATCTCAGCAGACAGGCGACCGTCGGCGTCGAGAAAGCGCCGGTTGATGTTCAGAAAAAAGACCTGGCGTTGAACGGCGAGCGAAGGCAGTCGGGCATTGACGGCCTCATTCACGCGGCGAAGCGGGTCGTCGTTCGTGAGTCCTCGGGGGAAAATCGCCAAGAGCAGAATTCTTGTTCCCGGCAAGCGAGTGCGCAACGTGGTGAGAATCGCCTGAATGCCTGCGGTGGTATTCTCGGGAGGATCCTCTCGCATCGCGCTGTTGTTCGTGCCGATCATCACCACCGCCAGCTTGGGAGTAATTCCGTCCAGCTCTCCATGCTGGAGTCGCCACAACACATTGTCCGTCTGATCGCTGTTGTAGCCCAGGTTCATGGCTCGTCGGCCGGCATAGTACTGGTCCCACACCGGACGCCCATCTTCCTCCCAGCCCTGCGTGATGGAATCGCCGATAAACAACAGATCGACCGGACCTTGGCGGATGCGCGAGACGGTCCGATCATGCCGCTCCATCCACCAGGAGTCGCGCTGAGGGGCGGGTATCGCCGCTCGGATCTGTTCCGCGGATTCAACGGTCGGCCCAATGAACGGTTGCAGAGTGCCGAGCAGAAGAGCGAGCAGGAAAGAGACGGGCACGATATTCCGGCGCATAGAGGTCCTCACAAGATCCTGCACCATGTGTATCGCAGGACCGGGTGAAGATCAACCGTGCGGGGTAGCTGAATGAAGGTGCCCCCCCGTCCAATCGACTGCCTGCAGCAATACGGCGGCTGCCGCAGCGCCGCCCTGGGTCACACCCGGTTATTCGACTGCATCAGTCGCCAGGCGCCGTTCTGTGAACGTACAGAGCATGTTGAGGATGAGGCCGGCCAGACTTATGTAAAGCCCACTGGTGAGCCAGAGTTTCATGATGGTCGAGCAACTGGCAAGCTGGATCCACAGGCTCTTGGCATACTGTTCATTCGGCGACGTGTAGTGGCGGAGCTGTGCTGCTTGCACTAGGTTCTCCAGCCAGTCCGCTATCATGATTATGACGAGCGGGGCAAAAATCCAGCCAGGATGGAACGGCTGGTCCAGTGCCATCCACACCCAGCACAGGCTTGCTGCGAGCGCGCCTCCATACAGCCATGAAAAGAGTCGATCGAGGGTAAGGCATTGGCTTTTAGCCTGGCGCCCTCCAGAGGTGAGCCAGCACCAGTATGCTCTCGCGCCATCCGTTCCAGCAGCGCCAGCCTTCGTGCCAGGCACTCTGACATTGCCGCACAGCCATATGGCGATTGGGAACCCAGAAGTGAGGAACGCGCTGAAGATGTTGTCAGCCATGGTATGCATTCCTAGTTCACTTCTGGATCGAGCAAGAGCAGTGCCCGGTGATTGATGGAATGGATGTAAACGCAGCGGCTGATTTTGAGAGCATGGATGAACGCCAGCCGTCACAATCGTGGTGCATTCTTCTGAGTGTCGTATCACAAGCGATACGCTGTCGTATCGGAAGGGATACGCGAGGAAGGGACTCGATGTGTGAAATCAGAGACAGGATCGACTATTCCCGAGGGCGTCGGTAAAACTCCAGCGGCTGAGCGATGGCGCTCTCAAACGACAGGCTTTCCCCATCAAGGCGATACCGGGTTGAAGCTTCAAAGGCGCGAATGAAGGACGCCTCGAATTCCATGCGCTTGGGTTCGCAGGCCATGCGTGTGGTGATGCCGTGCGATACCGAGACCTCACCGGTTTTGGGTCCGAACGTAATGGCGGCAGCATACCGATTACATCCAGCGTGACCCGACACTTTGCCATCCTTGAAGCCAAGGATCACCGGCTCTCCGCCGTCCTCATACGGAATGGCCTGGTTGCCCCAGTGGGCGAGTTCCCAACGATTGCGTTCAGCGACCTGCTTCATGAGATCAGGCGCGGGGGCCGAAACACACCCGATGACTAAGGCTGATGCACACAGGCTGATAAGGCGGACTAAGCGCATAGAGAGTTCCCTAGAAGGAGAAGATTGGTCTGTGCCTGTGGAACCATTAGGTTGAGCCGACTGGTGTGCCTTTCGGCACCTCATATCGCAATTCTGCGAAGCCGGGTCCGATTTTGCGCACGGATACCAACTGAAGCGACGGATTTGTGAGGCGGCGTGGAAAAAGTGGTTTGCCTCTTCCCAGCGTGACGGAGCCGACCTGCACGATCACCTCGTCCAGCAGTCCCGCATCGTAAAACTGTCCGGCGAGGTCTCCGCCACCGACGATCCAAATGTTCCTCGAGTCGGCTGCCTCGCGCATGTCGGTGTGAATGGCTCGAACGTCCCCGCGAACCAGGCGAATATCGGCGTTCGGCACTAAGGGAAGCGGACGTGTGGAGAACACCCACGTAGGCTGAGAATACGGCCAGGGCAGGCCCGTCTGTTGGTCGGCAATCTTGTCGGTATGACGGAGCATCCATTCATAGGTCGCCGAGCCCATGGCTAAGGCTCCGACCTCCGCAATGAAGGAGGGGTAACTTGTCTCGTTCACGTCGCCCAGCGGAAACAACCAGTCTAGAGAATCGTCTTCAGTGGCAATGAACCCGTCGAGGCTGGTGGCTGTGTAGTACTGCGTTTTCATGGTGGTTTGCTGAGACGATATAACACATGCCGCCGCAGGTTAGATTCGGTGGACATCTGGGGATGGTCGAATTCGCCGTCAGGCCGCATCCCGAGCCGTTCCATCACGGCGCGCGATCTCAGGTTGGCGATGGCGGTGAATGCCACGAGTTCTTTCAGATGGAGTTGTTGAAAGCCGAACGAGATTGCCGATTGCGCGGCCTCCGGTAGCATAGCCCCAGCCCCAATAGGATTTGGCCAGGCGCCATCCCACTTCCACGCAGGGCGAAAAAGGGAGCGAGGCGGAAGGGGCATGTAATCCCACGAAGCCGGTGAATCGCTCTGATAGTCGTTCTTCAACGGCCCAGAAGCCCCAGCCCCGTTCTTCGATCAGCTGTGTGACCCGTTCGGCAAAGCCGTCGCTCTGCGATCTGGTCCACAGCGCAGGATAATAGCACATGACATCGGGGTCGGCATTCATCGCCGCGAATGGTTCGAGGTCCGATGGTCGCCACTGTCGGAGTCGAAGGCGGGGAGTGATGAGATCAGTGGAGGAGAGCATGCGCGGTCGGTTGGGATCAGCAGGGCTTCGATCGGGAGTACTGTAGAGAATGTGCGCCTCTTTTCTCATGGTGAGACGTATAAAGTATACGTTGGATCCGAATTCTACGTCAGCATGGCTACGATCAAGCAAAGAACATCTCACAAAACCAGCTCTACGCTCTCGCTACCCCCTCCGTCCAAACCCTTCCATCCTCATGACGTCCGCCACGTTCTGTCCGTTCACGAAAACATCAGCGAGCGTGCGGCCGTAGACATCGTGGCCGTGGGGCACGATGGTGATCGTGCCTTCCTGCATCAGTTGCTCAAGACGGAGGGCAGCCTCACGCCCTCCCGGTTCGGATAATTCCGGCGCGTTGTAGCCGCGAATGCGAATGCGGTCGGTGCCATACCGAATGGTATCGCCGTCGACCGTTCGGACTTGCCAGCCTTCCACCGTCCGCTCGAATCCCCCCATTGAGAGGGCATGGCGCGGAAGCGATCTCAACCCGCGACTGAAGGAGTGCGACTTTTTTGCGTAGGGGTTCTTGTGCGGGCGAAGCCCTCGATCATGATGTCCGCGTCGATATCGTTGGGATTGGTGTTGGGGAAGGGACGGGCGTTGGTCTGGCTTCAGGTCCCAGCAATCGGTGCAGTGAAAGGGGCTCGGATCGTTCCTGATGGCTGGGGTATAGGTGTGGAGCGAGGAGCGGCTTTCTTCCACCGCGCCCAGTGCCGACGTGGTGGGGGAGGCGACCAGTAACAGCAGGGCCAATCGGCTCAAAAAGCGGGAGTCGGGTACGATGGTGCGAATCATACTGAGAGTCCTCCATAGGTTCAGACCCCATCCACCCACAGCACGCTCCATGCCATGAGTCATGGGCGGCGGCTCTTCGGTTGACAAGCCGAAAAACCGCGTGCTCAAATGCCCTTCGGATGCAGAGCATATGGCTGATGGCCAATAGCGAATGATAGGACTTTAGGATGCTCCTCTTCCCTTTCTGTCAGCTATACACCATTCGCTCTTAAGGACGTTTTACGAACTACTACAGGAGAGCCGCTCATGGATATGTTTGGAAAAGTTGGGCTGGTCGAGGTGCCGATCTTGATTGCCCCCGATCAAAAGGCCTGGATGGATCGCATGATCAAGGAAGGTAAAATCGCGATTCCTCCCGGAGGAACTTTGGAAAAAGGTTCGTTGTATTCAATGTTTGTCCGCATGCTCCTGCATAACGCGATGGAAGAGCAGAAACGGCAGGAAGCGCTGGAGATGGACGATGAGGACGACGACGAGTAGATCAGGATGCTGAAAACGGTCCCCAGCGTCGTTCTCGTGTCGCTCGCCCCCCAACGTACCGCTAAGAGTGCGCCTCTGGGCCTCGTTCGTTGGTGCCTTGCTGGGAAACCGTGTTGAGCATCCTGAGGTCGCAGGATGAGTTCGGTCAGCATAGACCGCGATCTGTATCCGAATGGATGCATTTCGTATCAGTTTTGATACGAAATGCATCCTGGAACGGGTCTTCGGGAACGTCGAGCAAAGCCCGCCGCTTCACCACCTGATCAGAGGGATTTAAGGGCGGCTTGAGCCGCGTTCAGGGTGCGCTCAATGTCCCGTGGCGTATGGGCTACCGACATGAAGGCGGCTTCAAACTGTGATGGGGCCAGGTACACTCCCGCATCCAGCATGTGGTGAAAGAACTTCGCATAGACTTTCGTGTCGGATTTCTTCGCAGTTGCCCAGTCCACCACAGGTCCCTGAGTAAAGAACGCACACATCATGGAGGCGACCCGCGTCTGAGTAAGCGGAACTCCCGCTTTGTTTGCGATCTTGCCCAATCCTTCGGACAGCGCCACCGACCGTTGTTCGAGTTGTTCGTACGTGCCTGGTTTCTTCAACCGCTTCAGCGTTTCAATGCCTGCCGTGACCGCCAAGGGATTTCCTGACAAGGTGCCTGCCTGATACACCGGTCCGGACGGGGCAATCATCTTCATGATGTCCTTCGTGCCGCCGTAAGCCCCCACGGGCAGTCCTCCGCCGATGATCTTGCCCAGGATCGTCAGATCAGGCTTGATGCCGTACAGCGTTTGGGCGCCGCCGTACTGGACTCGGAATCCCGAGATCACTTCGTCGAAAATCAGGAGCATCCCATGCGCATCGGTCAGTTTGCGCAGGCCTTCCAGGAATTCCGGTGAAGGAGGGACGACGCCCATGTTTCCGGCGATCGGCTCGACGATCACGCAGGCCAGCTGCCGGTGATGTTTCTTGATCAGCTTTTCCGCCGTTACCAGGTCGTTGTACGGGACGGTCAAGGTGTGTTTGGTGAAGTCCTCGGGGACGCCGGGGCAGTCGGGGATTCCCAATGTAGTCAGGCCAGAACCGGCTTTGGCCAACAGGTAATCGCTATGGCCGTGGTAACAGCCTTCGAATTTCAGGATGCCGTCGCGTTTGGTATAGGCGCGGGCCACGCGGATGGCACTCATCACCGCTTCGGTCCCTGAACTCACCAGTCTGACCTGCTCCATCGAGGGCAGGGCCTCGCGAATCATCGTGGCCAGCTGAATTTCCAATTCGGTCGGCGCCCCATAACTGGTGCCGTTGGCAGCGGCCTGTTGAATGGCTTTGGTCACGGTGGCCGGCGCATGGCCAAGAATCATGGGGCCCCATGAGAGCACATAGTCGAGATAACTGTTTCCGTCGACATCATACAGCCGGGCGCCTTTGGCGCGGGCAATGAAGCGAGGTTGTCCGCCGACCGAGCGAAAGGCGCGGACCGGACTATTGACGCCCCCGGGAATGATCTGCTGTGCCTCTGCGAAGAGTTGTTCCGAACGTAGTGTTTTCATGGGCCTCTTTCATCGAGGGGTGAATTGGGGCGCCAACCTAACATGGGCAATTCAAAACGGTCAATTGAGGCGCCGCGTTTCCATCCGCACCGGCGGATGATTCGATACAACGGGGTATCTGAATCGATACACCAGCCGGAACGCTGGATGGATTCAATCAGATTTTCTGTAAAAAATCATGGTTTTTTGTTCAATGAATCGGTGGCGCAAGTCTTGCTTAACACCGGGTGTCATTGCGTAGGAGAATATGATGAAAGTGATCTGCTCCTGGTGTGAAAGTGAAGGGCGACCGGCGGTGGTACGCGAAAAGGCTCCCCTGAACGATGGGCGCGAAACCCATGGAATTTGTTCCAGCCATCTTCAGCTGATGGGAATCGGGCGTGACCCCCTGGTTCCGGCTTATGATGAGGGATCGCGTCCGCGCTATGAGCCGGTGGTTCGCCGAAGCACTGAAGTGGCTCCTGCCTTGTTGTGAGCGATGGGCATGGAACCTTGGCATCCGAAGAGACAAAAAATGTCATTCGTCGCCGTAATGCCACACGGTTGTCCGACGAAATGTCCTAATCTCGCCGCGCTATTTCTTGTAACCTGCTGAAAAATTAACGAACTGATCGCCGCTGTCTCCTGGTGCGGGTTTTGCGCCTGCAGGGCGGTGAGTCGGACTGCAACGAATGGAGTGACCCAGTGAGAGTGTTGTGCGCCTGGTGTGTGCGAGATGGGAAGCCGGCGTTTCTCCGTGAAAAGTTGCCGCTCGACGATCTCAGTGAGACGCATGGATTGTGCGCGGACCATTTCACCTCGCTGAGTGCGAGCGTGAAACAGGTCGTCACGCCGAAAGTCTGGCTGCTCTCACGCCTGAACGACCTGTCCTGGGGGCTGACCCGATGGGTGCAGAGACAGATGGGACGGTTGCTCTTCCTCTCGTAGGCATCGGTAAGTGACAGTGAGCCGGCTAGCCGGAATCGGTCGCGTATCGGACTATCCGAGTTTTCCTCGCAACAACGTTAATCCCTGTTCAATCAAATCTGACTCGGGCACCTTGCCGCCGGGTGTCAGCTTATCGATCAAGCCGGGCAGCAGGCTCGCCAGCTGACCGCCGACGGCATCCGTGCTGAGGCCTGCCTGCGAGGCCAGTTGCTTGAGGAGGTCGCCACCCAATCCTTGTTGGATCTGCTCCGATGAAATCGGCAGATTCTTGCCCGTGCCGACCCAGGAATTCACGATCTCTCCCAGTCCGTTTTTCTGAAAGGCTTGAATAAGTCCGCTGAGCCCACCCACATGGCTGTTCTGTGCGAGCAGGCCGACCACGGCTTGCAGCAGCGGATTGTTATTACCGGTCTGTCCCAACATCC
>WBZQ01003331.1_pt1 | contig 10049 bp, 15 predicted proteins | sample 5204251 | NCBI WGS metagenome assembly WBZQ01 (sample SAMN12412402, study PRJNA552823) | activated sludge metagenome | isolation source: activated sludge from nitrification reactor of wastewater treatment plant... | place: USA: Virginia | collected 2017-09 | reverse complement strand
GCTACCGCCAGGAGGAGGCCGCACAGCGCGACCATGCTGCCTACACAACGACCGGCCTGTCCCATGCCCGCCTCCCGAGACGGGCGCATTATCTTCTCGTCGAACAAACCACGTCAAGGCTGTCATCGAAACAACGAACCTCGAGATCTGTTTCCATCCAAGCGGTGGAGGGTCCGGGAACCATGACGGCCTCACGAACCGTCGCAAGAGACCGACCGGTTAAAATCCCAATGAGACGCCGATGGTTCCAAGCAAGGCCGCCCGCTCGGCAGGCCCGAGGAATTCAGTACCCAGGCCGCCATCCAGCACGACCCGCGAGGTGAGTTGGTGGCGCAGGCCGATTTCCACACCAGTGTGGTTTCGCTGTCCCTGCAAGTCAGACTGCCTGGTATAGAGGCTGGCGATCAACGTGTCGCGAAAACTCCCGGGGTATCCCAGCGGATAACTGACGGCCGCCACAGCACGATAGGTGCCGGAACGCTCCTGCCCTTGTGGAGAGCCAAGCACAGTGTACCCGCCATTCAGGTGCACGCGCAGCCGCCCGAACGATCGGGTCAGAATGCCGGTTACTTGGGTATCGACGCCTTTCGAATTCACGCCGGTCGGCAGATCTGCTTCCACGCGTACTGCCATGGCAGGCAGGGTCAGCGTTTCCGTGTTGAAGTTGTAGAGGAGGCCGAGATGGAGATCCCCCGACTTGTTGGCTCCCACCAGTGAATGAGGGTCGGTGAACAGATCGCCCTGGATTTCGATTTGCGTGTTGGCGAACGCGCCATAAATGATTTGCGGCTGAAAGGTGACGTTGGTCCGCCCCTGGCGCCGGTCGTTGAATCGCACGCCGCCTTCCAGGCCGATCTCTCCTTTGGGAATGGCATAGGCATCCTCCATGCCGATCGGGCGATTCGGGTCGAGGTTGTCATGGTCCAGCGCCTGAGCCGGCAGGGCCAGCCCGGCCAGCCATGCGCAGAGCAACCACCGCACCGTTCGTGTACCCGTACTCAATGGTGATGCTCCCCATCCTTCCGAACGATCATAGGATTCGTCGCATCTGCAGTCGCCAGATAATAGGTATTCACCACGCGATAGATCTCCGCCCGCTTCGCCTCCCAGGTCGGGAGCCGTTCGCTCGCCAGGATATCGCTGATATTGTCATGCAGCATGTGCAGGTTGTCGAAGATATGCGCGACTTCCGGATAACGCGCGGCAAACTGCGGGCTCAACTCCGCCGTCAGCGGCATAAACGTCCATTCCACGGGCGGCTGGTCGAGATACCGGCGATAGGTCGCGAGAATGGGGCGCACTGCGTGAGCTTTGGCGGCCAGGTCGCGGGCCGCCAGCAGCGGATCGTATACCGCCACCTGCAGATAATGGTACGACCAAATGGTGGCGTTGAAGAGCGGGAACCGCTGCCGGAAGGCTTTGGAATAGGGAAAGGCATCCAGGCGGCGGTGGTCCAGTTGCTTGGACGTGATGGCGTAGGCGCTCTCCTTGTAATAGGCCAAGACGTTCTGAATCGCGCGATCCTTATCGGGCTCATCCGATACGGCAATGTCATAGGTGGCGCGGTGCAGCGCATGCGCTTCGTCGAACGTGTTCTGCGCACGCCAGGCCAGCTTCATGTAGGTGGGAGCGATGGCTTCTTCGTTGGGATTCAGCCGCGGTTTGGTCGCGATGAATGCGAGCGTCTCCTGACGCGTGCGATCTTCGATGGCCGAGACATCCTGGCCGCCGGTCAGCAACAGATTCTCGTACAAATTGGAATGGCCGAAATCGACGCCATTAAACTCACTGTCCAACTCGGCCAGATCTTCCCGCAACGAAAAATTCCACAAGGCGCGGTAATAAAACCGCTTGTCACGCGGTTCGAACTGGCTGCACGCCGCCAGCGCGACGGCGACCGTGGCGGTAGCCACGATCGCGATGCTGCGGAGGATCGTCCAGGCAGGTCTCATGTTCGCCGCTCCAACTTAATGAGCCTCAGTGGCAATGGTGGCCATGCACCAGCGCATGGCCCTTGCCCCGCGCGATCAACCACCGATTGACGGGAAAGGCCGCAACTCCGGCCACGAGCAGGGACAAGACCAGACTGCCCCAGAACAGCAGATCAAACAGCCCGGCGTCCATGGCACCGGGAATGATCAGCATGATGGCATTGTCCACCAGTTCCATGATCGTCATCGACAGGGTGTCCGACGCCAGGGCCAACCCCAACGCCGTTCCCCATGCCATCCCTGCCCGCCGCAAGGGATAGACGGTCATGGCATAGCCGAAGAAGAAGGCCAACGCAATAGCGAGTCCGACTGTCGGCCAATTGCCCCAGCCCGACGCCGTGCCGATAGCCATCCCGAGTAGTTCGCCGATCGTGCAGCCGCTCAAGCAATGCAGGGTCGCCATGAGCGCTGTCCGGTCAAGCGACGCTGTTTGGTGCGTCTCTGCGCGAGGCTCTTGATGATGGGCATGGTCATGACGCTCGCGCCGACCTTCAAGGTGTTCATGCCGCTGGTGATGTTGATCGTGCCTACCTGAATCTGCATGACGTAGTACAGGTGCAGCCGCTGAGTGATGATGGCTCATGAGCGCCCTCCTTGTGAATGGTGATCGTGCCGTTCACCACTACAGACGGAACGAGGCGACAATCATTACAGTGGGAAGCGGAGCACCAGCGGGCAGAGGTGCCTGAACAAGGCTCCATTCTCCTCGCACTCTCTCAATTATCGAATACGTGTATTTGTGATTCATTCTTCCCTTCTCGCTGTTCGCTTTTGCGACAGCGGCGGAAAAAGTCTTGATCTCAACCTTGGAGACATGCTTGACTGAATGCTGTTCTGCATTCTTCGCTGTTTAATGGAGGGTTTGCATGCCGCGTGGAATTCATCGCACTCTCTGTAGCCTCGCCTTCCTCCTCACCCCACTCGTGACTCAAGCCGCCGACATCCCTGATACGAGCCTCACGCCGCTCAAATTCCTGGTCGGCGAATGGAAGGGGGCGGATGCGGATGGCAAGGCTCACAAGATCGCCTTCACCCTCAGCTCAGGCGGCACGACCCTTACCGAAATCCTGACACCTCCCGACAGCCCCCCGATGACAACCATGTACTACAGCGACGGCGACCAACTCATGTTGACGCATTATTGCTCGCTCGATAACCAGCCGCGCATGCGCGCCGCCCCGATCAAAGACGGAGAGAAAACCATCACGTTTTCGTTCGTGGATGCGACGAATCTGAAGAATCCGACCGATGTGCACATGCATCAGCTTTTGATCGAGGTCAAAGACCACGACCACTTCTCCCAGACCTGGACGTTGAGCAAGGCTGGAAAGGACGTGCCGAAGGTGTTTGCCTTTGAGCGCGTGAAATAAACTCCGCCCCGTCGATTAACAAGGAGTCCGCCGATGCCCTCACACACACCCGCAGCTGTGATCGAAGCCCAGCGACAGGATTGGAACCGCGTCGCCGCCGGTTGGGATAAATGGGATCAGTTTTTCAATCGCACGATGGCCTTCATCAACCACCGGCTGGTCGCCGATGCGCGCATCCGTCCGGGGCTTCGGGTGTTGGACTTGGGATCCGGGACCGGGTATCCGGCGATCCTGGCCGGTGAGGTGGTGGGGAGTGATGGAACGGTGGTTGGCATGGATCTCGCCGAATCCATGCTGGCCGTGGCGACGCGCAAAGCGAAGACGCTCGGCCTGCAACAGGTCAGCTTCCGAACCGGGGACGTGACAGCCTTGCCGTTCGAGTCCGGCTCGATCGACTCGATCATCAGCCGGTTCTGTTTGATGTTCCTACCGGAAATCCCCAAGGCGGCTGCGGAGATCGCCCGCGTGCTGAAGCCGGGAGGATATGTCGCCGCCGCCGTCTGGTCGAGCCCCGACAAAAATCCTTTCATCCGAATTCCGATGGACGTGATCAAAACCATCACGCCGCTGCCCCCGCCCGATCCCGAGGCGCCGGGGATTTTCCGACTGGCGCGTCCAGGCGACCTGGCCGGCATATTCGAACGCGCCGGTCTCACCGTGCTGGACGACGACGAGTTTACGGCTGAAGTGACCTATACGACCGCAGAAGAGTTTTTTCGCGGCCTGATGGATATCGCCGCACCGATTCAAAACCTCTTTGCAACACTCACCCCGGCCCAACAAGCCGAGGCGGAACGCGGGATCATCACAACCGTGAATGACTATCGCCGAGCGGAGGGGGTGTCGTTGCCCATTGCGGTACGGATCGTCAGCGCCCGGAAGCCTCGCTGATCACGGACAGGACCCGCCCCCCCAGATGCCCGCCGTCTTCAATCACGCGGGCATCTGGAAGACTGCTGTTTAGTCCGTCACCTTTTCTTTGAGTTCCTTCGCTTTCCCCTTGGCCCGTTCTTTCGTAGCCTTCAGTTTTCCCTTTGCTCGTTCGAACTCGGCCTTCGTCTCATTTCCCTTCAACTCCTCCTTCATGGCCCTCGTCTCCCCCTTCATCTCTTCGACATTTCCCTTGATGTCACGCTTGGCCTTCTCCATCTTGGCGTTGGTCTCGCTCGCATCCGCGGAGAAAACCATCCCTGCAGAGAAACACAGCACAAACGCCGTAACTGTCATGAATGTACGCATAACCGTCCTCCGAGTGTGGGTGAACCCCCAGCATTAATCTGCGCGATCCAAGTTCATCCCCCCACTAGAGAAGTCCCTAGTTCCAGGAGCGACCTCACCTCGACAGGCTTCCTAGGGATACCACTAGTTGAACCATCGCCCACGCAGCGACAGACTCGTTTCGACAGCCTGTGTCCTCATCTCTTAGAAAAGGAGAGTGCTCATGCGACAGCTCATCCTCAGCGGCCTCCTGGGTTTTGTGCTTCTTACGATCAGCGGATGCAGTGACCTGTATTATCCTCACGCCAAAGAGTTCACCGAAAAGGCGAGGGGTGGCAACACCGTTGAGACGTTGATCAATCTCACGAATATGATGGAAGCAACCGCCAAGGCCGGCCAACAAGGCAGGGGAAAAGACCAGGCGCTGGATGATCTGCACAATCAGCTGCACGCGTTCAAGGACACCATTTGCTGCGTCGACAAGAACAAGCAAGAACTGCCGGCCTATGCCTTGGCGGTCACGCACAACAAGGAACTCTGGGCAGTTTTTAAGCGGGTCTGGAAATTCAAAGATGATCAACCCCAACGCAGCCAGCATTTAGAGCTGTTTGTCACGGAAGTGCGCGAGCTTCGGGATTCGCTCCAGACATTGAAATGACAGCCTGAATGTTGCACAGTGCGCCAGGGCGGGGGAGGCCGGCAAGGCCTCCCCGCCGATGGAACGGTTCACGACGCTCCCGCCGGACCCCGATGAGCCCTGTTGAGACGGCAGGCACCCCCGGTCAACGTCCGTGCGGAGGAAGTCGAAAGGGTTTCTGGCGCATGCGTGCCGACAGTTTCAAAGACTTTGTCGTGGACCAGCTTGGCCAGGTCCCCCAGCTCATATGTAAAGCGATGTTTGGCGGCCACGGGCTGTACCAGCGGCAGACATTTTTTGGCATCATCCATAAAGGCCGGCTCTACTTGAAGACGAACGCCATCACACAAGCAGCGTACAGGTCGCGCGGCATGCAGCCGTTTCGCCCGAACGGCAAGCAGATCCTCAGACACTATTACGAGGTGCCGGTCGATATCCTGGAAGACGCCGAGCAGTTGAGGGATTGGGCTCTTCGAGCCATCGCCCCGCCGACTGCACAATTGATTCTTCCGTTTCACGATGGGCCCTCGATCAAGGACGTTCTCACGCGCATGTGATGGATCAACCACTCACCACGCCCTCTCCGCGGCTCTGGACCATCGGTCACTCCACCCGCTCACGCGACGAATTTCTTGCCCTCCTCCACAGTCAGGACATCCAACGGCTGATCGACATCCGCCGCTATCCCGGCTCGCGCCGGTATCCTCATTTTCATTCGGCTGCGTTGGCGAAGGATCTCCCTCCGGCAGGCCTGCGGTATGAAGAACAACCCACGTTGGGCGGCCGGCGAACTGCGCGATCTGACTCGCCCAACAGCGGCTGGAAGAACGCGAGTTTTCGAGGGTACGCCGATTACATGCAGACGGAGGAATTTGACAAGGCGCTCGATGAGCTCATGACCCAGGGAGCGAAAGAACGCACCGCCATCATGTGCGCAGAAGCCGTCCCCTGGCGTTGCCATCGCTCCCTGGTCGCCGATGCCCTCCTCGTGCGCGGTTGGGAGGTCATCCATATCCTGGGCCCTGGCCAGTTGAGGCCGCATCGCCTCACCACGTTCGCGACAGTTCAGTCGGGTCGTCTGGTCTATCCCGGGCCACCTGATCCAAGTCCCACGCTCCGGATGTTTTAGACCTTCCCCGCTCGTTGTGTTCGTCACCGGCTTGCGGCACAGTATCGGCCATGGGGTATCGAATCGGTGCCGACCTGGTCCTATTACTACATCTGGGCTTCGTCTTGTTCGTGATCGCCGGCGGGCTGCTGCTGGTGAAATGGCGAGGGCTGATATGGGTCCACCTGCCGGCGGTGGTGTGGGGCGCGTTGGTTGAATTCACCGGATGGATCTGCCCGCTGACGCCGCTGGAAAGCCGATTACGCGCTCTGGCTGGTGAGTCGGCGGCGGAGGGGGACTTCATCGGCCGTTACCTTCCGCCCCTGTTGTATCCCGACACATTGACGCGCGAGATCCAACTGCTGCTGGGCCTGGTCGTGGTGCTGGTGAACCTAGGCCTGTACTGGTGGGTGTTCTGCCGGCCAGCAGGGAGGAACGTGTAGCGATCCACTCGCTGTCGACCCGCTATCGAATCGGTTCGTTCTTTGATGAGGTCATGATCAGAGCCAGGCAACCCTGCTCACTGGATGTGACGGGATGGATGGTTCCGGCCTCGGCACGGTGATAATCCCCGACCTGCAGAAACTCCCCCGCACAGAGACAACTTCCCTCCAGAACATACAGCTCCTCGACCTGCGGGTGGCGATGGCCGATCAGGGTGCCACCGGGGGCCAACCTCAGCAACATGGTCGTGCGTGCGGCGGCAGGATCGTGAAACAACACTTTCATCGACAAACCCGGTCCCAATTCCTGCCACGCCAGGCCCTGGCTTCGGACGAAGGTGAAGCCTGCGCTTTGAGCCTGCTCCTGCGGTTCCTGCGCGATACGCGCCATGAGCCGCTCCCTGAGGGACGCCGGCGGGGCCACGGCCGGACCGCTGAAGGCCAGCTCCTGCACCACATCCTGGAACGCCGCCACCTCGTCCCGTGCGGAGGCCGGCGCCGTCTCCAACGAACGCGCGAACTGCCGCTGCCCATCATCTCCCAACGCGTCCAATGCGTAGAGCGCCGCGAGTTCCGCCAAGTCTTGTTCGTGACGAGGATCGGTCATGACAACAACCCCTCCCCGTGGGGCGCGAGGACTTCGCGCAACTTGATCATCCCCAGCCGCATCCGCGTCTTCACCGTCCCCAGCGGCAGCTTCAACTGCTCGGCGATTTCACTCTGACTCATACCCCAGTAGTAGGCCAGCGCGATCGCCTGGCGCTGCTCGACGGAGAGGCTCGCGAGAGCTTGCTGCACCAATCGTTGCCGTTCCAGCCCCGCGCTGTATTGCTCCGGTGTATCCTCGCATCCCGGTAATTCGGCGGCTTGCTCGAGCGGCACCTGCCTGCCTCGTTCCAAATAGCTGCTGCGAAATCGGTCGATTGCGCGATGTTTCGCGAGCGTCATCAGCCAACTGCCCGGCGTGCCCCGCTCTGCGTCATAGGTCGAGATCCGGCGCCAGACCTGCGTATAGACATCCAGCGTTGTTTCTTCGGCAGCCGCATGGTCTCCGAGGATCTTCATCGCCAGACCGAAGACCTTCGCGCTACTGGCGTCATACAGCTCTGCCAGTGCGGATTGATCTCCAACGGCAATCCGCGCGAGGAGTCCCGCCCATTCCTGCTCGTGAATCGATGGTGCGTTGGCCACGGTCTGGGTGTCACACATGGGGTGCCCTCGTGACGTTCTACGAGCGCACCCTCTTCATTGGATGTCCGGTCACGGCGCGAATCAGCCGGAACTGTAGCACCGGCCCCACCCTGGCGCAACGCCACTTTTTTTCGCCTGAGATAGATCCAATCGCTCCGTTGCTTTCGTAATCACAGACAGAGCGGCCGGTGGACACAAACAAGGACCAGGCCCGCGACACAGATTCTTAACCAGGAGGAACGATCATGTCTCATCGTCTTGCATCGCTTGCCATCATTCTCGGTCTTGCGCTGACGGTTTCAGCGTGCAACAGCCTGAGCTCACCATCCGCCGGGACTGCTGCGACGGAGAAATCCCTCTATGACCGCTTGGGCGGAAAAACGGCCCTCACCGCGGTCGTGGATGATTTCGTCGGACGAGTGGCCGCCGATACCCGCATCAACGGCAAGTTTGCGAATGCCAATATTTCCCGTCTGAAATCGATGCTCGTCGATCAGATCTGCCAGGCGTCGGGCGGTCCCTGCACCTACACCGGCCGCGACATGAAGAGCACCCACGCCGGCATGGGCGTGAGCAGCAGCGACTTCGATGCGCTGGTCGGCGACCTGGTCGCCACGCTGAACAAATTCAAGGTGCCGGAACGGGAGAAGAACGAGTTGCTGAGCGCGCTCGGCCCGATGAAGGGGGATATCGTCGAAAAGCCGATGGCCTCGATGCAGTAGCCACAAGACCTTGCCTCACTCCTGACGCTCGCAGGGGCGGCCGCTCGGCTGCCCCTGCATCATTACACTACGAGGAGTTCCTCGAGCTTTAGGCTTCCGGCGTTTTTGTGACCTCCCTTACAGAACGCCAGGTCCCGCTCGGCTATGGTGTCGAGACGGCTTTCCTGAAGATCAATCGCGACTGTCACAGCGACTACTCCGCACATCGGTCGGCGGAAGAGATTCGCCGAAACCGCTGCTCCTGCGATTGAACCGATTGACTCCCCCCCGTATCCCTGCGTTATTGTTATGACCAGAATCGTGGTTACCTAAACCAAAGAGGCATTCCATGGCGAAGACGCTGCCGTTATCGGAAGTGAAGACGAGGCTACCGGAACTGATTACCGGGGTCGAGGAGCGCGAGGAAGAGGTCGTGGTCACGAAAAACGGCCGGCCGGCCGCTGTGCTGATCAACGTGCAGGAGTACACCCGCCTGAAGGACACGCTCGACGTGCTGAGCGATCCCGCGCTGATGCAGCAGATCGCCGAGAGCCGGGCGTTTTACAGAAGACGGAAGAACGGCCTGTCATTCGAAGAGCTGTTCGGCGAGCCGCTCACCCCGGCAAAGAAGCGCCGCACGGCATGAAGCCGTTTCAGCCCATGATCCCTCCGCATGTGGCGGAGATTATTCGCTCACTCCATCCCGATCTGAAACAGTCTATCAAAGCTGCCATCCGCGCGATCGCAGCCGACCCGGCCTGTGGCGAACCACTCCACCGAGCACTGGAAGGGCTCAGGAAGTATCGAGTGCGACGATTTCGGATCATCTACGCAGTCGATCATAAGGCTGGAGCCATTCGCCTCATGGCCGTCGGTCACCGGCGATCGATCTTCGAAGAATTGACGGACCGGATACGGAAGAAAGGCTGACGTCCTCAGGTCAATTGCTCCCCTGATCCGGCTTACGACTCCCTATTGAACTGGCGCCCTTTCGTCCGTCGACGCAATGCAGATGAGTCGGCAAAGACGGTTACGGGGTCTGCCCACCTTAACCACTGACCCTTTAACCATGGCAAGCAGGGACGATCTGAGCTCCCAGGAGCGGAGAATATTCTCCATGCGCTCGGTCTGACTGCATATTCCGCTGAATCCGGCCACCGATTCCGAGTGAATCCGGCCACCCGTCGGAGCCCCGCGACGCAGAGCCTCAGCTGTCTGTCCGAGGGGGCCGACTTCCGTCCACTTTCGCCAGCTGAAATATCTTGTTGAGAGTGGGCCCCCTGCATGGAATACAGTCACAGGCCATGACAAGGGAGGATCCCATGCGATTGATCACGACGAAGGAACTGAGAACGTTGAGCATCGCCACCCGACATCATCACCTCATCAA
>WBZQ01003330.1_pt1 | contig 10051 bp, 7 predicted proteins | sample 5204251 | NCBI WGS metagenome assembly WBZQ01 (sample SAMN12412402, study PRJNA552823) | activated sludge metagenome | isolation source: activated sludge from nitrification reactor of wastewater treatment plant... | place: USA: Virginia | collected 2017-09 | reverse complement strand
TCATTGCCTTTTCGCCCTTGTGCCAGTTGGCGGGGCAGACTTCGCCGTGCTCTTCGCTGAAGTCCACGGCGTCCAGGAGGCGCAGGACTTCCTCCACGCTGCGGCCCAGGTCGTTGTGGTTCACGGTGATGTGCTTGAGGATGCCGTCCTTGTTGATGATGAAGAGGCCGCGCAGGCTGATGCCCGCGGGCAGCAGCACGTTGTAGTCCTGGGAGATGGTCTTGTTCAGGTCGGAGACCAGGGGGAAGGTGACGCCCTGGATGCCGCCGTCCTTGCGGGGGGTGTTCACCCAGGCGTGGTGGCTGAACTTGGAGTCGACGCTCACGCCGATGACCTGGGTGTTGCGGGCCTCGAACTCCTTGAGGGCGTCGGCGAAGGCCAGGATCTCGGTGGGGCAGACGAAGGTGAAGTCGAGGGGGTAGAAGAACAGGACGACCTTCTTGCCCTTGTAGTCGGACAGCGAGATCTGCTTGAACTCGCCGTTGACGAGGGCGTCGGCCTTGAAGTCGGGTGCGGGCTGGGTGACGAATGCGGCCATTGGTGCCTCCTGTGCGGGGACTCGCCCCTTGGGTTCGATGGGAATAATCAGGCTACGGCGGGCCCCACTGGGGTTCAAGAAAAATATCCGACCAATTCGGTAAAGAATATGGAACCCGAGGGTCAACTGAGGTTTCCAGACTCAGTGGGGACGGGGTTCCGTGGTAATCTGCCCAGTTACCAGGATCCCCATGCAACCCATCCAGCTCTCCGTTTTTTCCGAGACCGCCCGGCTCCGGCAGGTGGTGGTGCACAACCCCGGCCCCGAGGTGGACCTGATGGTGCCCGGGATGATGGAGAAGCTCCTCTTCGACGACATCCTCCATGGCGACCTGGCCCGGTACGAGCACGGCCAGTTCCGGCAGGTGCTGGCCAAGGTTGCCGACGAGGTGCTGGACATCCAGGACCTCTTCACCGACGCGCTCCAGGACGAGGGCGTGAAGCTGGGCTTCATCGAGGACCTGCGGCGCCTGGTGGGGCTGCCGGACGACACCTGCAACCTGCTGCGCGACATGGGCTCGGCGGACGTGGCCCGCAGCGTCATCGGCGGCCTGCCCTGGGACGACATGCCGGGCCATACCCGCTGGGAGGAGGAGTTCGACTACCGGCTGCGCCCCATCCCCAACCTGCTGTTCATGCGCGATCCGGCCTCGGTCATCGGCGATGGCTACAGCGTGAACTCCATGGCCACCTGGGCCCGGGAGCGCGAGCCGCTCATCCTCAGCTACGTCTTCCGCCACCACCCGCGGCTGAAGCACCACACGGACCATGACAAGTGGTTCGATCAGGTGACACCCCTGGTGCGCGGCGAGATCAAGGCCCCAGTGAGCCTCGAGGGCGGGGACATCCTGGTGCTCAGCCACAAGGTACTGGCCGTGGGCTGCAGCGAGCGCACCCAGGCCGATGCCATCCACCAGCTGGCCGAGAGCCTGCGGGCCCACCACGCCGAGGACAGCACCAGCTTCGACCACCTGCTCATGGTGCTCATGCCGAGCAAGCGCAGCGCCATGCACCTGGACACCATCTTCACCCGCACCAGCGAGGACGAGTGCCTGGTCTTCCCGCCCTACTTCCGCGAGGGCAGCCGGGAGCTGCTGAACGTGACCAGCATCGACCTGCGCCACCAGGAGCTGCGCATGAGCACCCAGCCCAGCCTGCTCAAGGCGCTGAAGACCCTGGGCATCGACCTGAAGCCCATCTTCTGCGGCGGCCTGGACCCCATCATGCAGCAGCGCGAGCAGTGGACCGACGGCGCCAACGCCTTCTGCCTGGCCCCCGGCGTCATCACCAGCTACGGCCGCAACATCGCCACGGCCGCGGCCCTGGATCAGGCGGGCTACCACGTGGTGACGGCCCAGGAAGTGCTGACCGACCCGACCCTGGACTTGCTGGACGGGGGCAAATACCTGGTCCAGATCCAGGCCGGCGAGCTGAGCCGGGCCCGCGGCGGGCCGCGCTGCATGACCATGCCCCTGTCCCGGGATGGGGCCTGACAGGCGGCATCCTGCCCGGGCAGGATCGCAACTGTTGAAATGGCTTAACAATGATTCCTGAATCTGGTTGCTGCTAAGCTTCATCCTCGCGCCTCGTCACCGAGGCGCCCCTTTTTTTATGGCCGACCTGACTCCCACCCCCGCCCCCACCCTCCGGCACCGCCTGGAGTACGGCGCCTTCCGGCTGCTGGACGGCGTCCTAGGCTGGCTGCCCTGGGCCACGGTGCAGGCTCTGGGCGAGGCGGCAGGCACGCTGTTCTACCTGGTGGATCCCAGGCACCGCCGCATCGTGCGGGAGAACATGCGGTTCGCCGAACTGGGCCTGACGGAAGCCGAGACCCGGGCCATGGCCAAGGCCTGCTTCCGGCACTTCGGATCGCTGTTCATCGGCCTGCTCCGTCTGCGCCACGCCACCCCGGAGGAACTGGACCGCTGGATCAAGGTCGAGGGGCTGGAGCATTTCGACGCCGCCCAGGCCACCGGCAAGGGCTTCATCCAGCTCACGGGCCACTACGGCAACTGGGAGGCGGTGGCCCTGGCCCAGAGCCGCCACGGCCGCACCATCGACGCCATCGGCCGGGAGCTGGACAACCCCCTGCTGGAGCCCATCTCCCTGGGCTTCCGCACCCGCTTCGGCAACCGCGTGATCCTCAAGGACGGGGCCATGCGGGAGACGCTCCGCTCCCTCAAGGCCGGCCGTGGCGTGGGCTTCCTGCTGGACCAGGACGCCCTCACCATGGGCGTGTGGGTGCGATTCCTGGGCCAGTGGGCCTCCACCTTCGCCACCGCCGGCAGCCTGGCCGCCCGCTACGGTCTGCCGGTCCTGCCGGTCTTCAGCTGGCCCAACCCCGATGGCACCACCACCGTGCGCTTCGAGGCGCCCTTCGAGGTGCCCGTCACCGGCGACGGCGCCAAGGATGCCTGGGTGGCCACCCAGCTCATGACCGCCCGCATCGAGGCCCAGATCAGGAAGGACCCCCGCTGGTGGTTCTGGATGCACCGCCGCTTCAAGACCCGTCCCGGCGAGGGGGATCCCCTTCCGGCTCCGCTTCCGCCCCCGGAGTGGGTAGAATCGATCTCAACCTCTCCTGTCTGACCGGGCCGAACGGCCCGCCTTTTTTTGACCCTTCTTTCCCGGAAGTCCCCATGCCCAAGCACGTGCTCGCCAAGCTCGAGAAGGAACTCAAGGACATCAAGCAGGCCCTGCTGGTGGACATCCCCCAGGAGATCGCCCGGGCGGCCGGCCAGGGCGACCTGTCCGAGAACGCCGAGTACGAGCAGGCTCTGGCGAAGCGGGACATGTTCCAAAACAAGCTCGTGACCCTCGAGAAGCGCATCTCCGAGGTGGCCAGCCTGGACATCAGCCGCCTGCCCAAGTCCCGGGCCGCCTACGGCTCCAAAATCACCATCCTGGACCTGGACTCCGATGAGGAGTTCACCTACACGCTGGTGCTTCCGGAGGAACTGGATGGCCATCCCCAGCATCTCAGCATCAGCTCCCCCATCGGCATGGCGCTGGTGGGCCAGGAGGAGGGCAACGAGGTGCGCGTCCAGATCCCCGCGGGAGTCCGGCGCTTCGAGATCCTGGAACTGAAGACCATTCACGATGTAGCCTAAGACCGCACCGGCAACGGGAGCACGAATGAGCATGAAGCACGAGCGGAGTGCCACTTTGGCGAAGCCGAAGCCCGCAGGGCGCGGCACAGGAGGTGCCGCGTGAACAAGTACAAACGCGAACAGAAATGCTCCTTCTGCGGCAAAGAGCCCCACGAGGTGGAGCAGCTCCTCGCAGGCCCCGAAGCCTTCATCTGCAACGAGTGCCTGGAGGCCGGCCAGCTGCAGCTGCGCATGAGCCGCCAGGGCAAGCCCCTGGGCAAGCACGAGGCCCGTCTCAGCCGCCCCAAGGAGATCAAGGCCTTCCTGGACGACTACGTCATCGGCCAGGAGGCCGCCAAGAAGCGTCTGAGCGTGGCCGTCTACAACCACTACAAGCGCATCCTCACCCCACGGAAGGCCCTGGGCGCCACGGAAGTCGAGCTTTCCAAGAGCAACATCCTGCTGCTGGGCCCCACGGGCACGGGCAAGACCCTGCTGGCCCAGACCCTGGCCCGGTTCCTGGACGTGCCCCTGGCCATGGCCGACGCCACCACCCTGACGGAAGCCGGCTACGTGGGCGAGGACGTGGAGAACATCCTCACCAAGCTGCTCCAGGCCGCCAACTACGACGTGGAGCGGGCCCAGCGCGGCATCGTCTTCATCGACGAGATCGACAAGGTGGGCCGCAAGAGCGAGAACCCGAGCATCACCCGCGACGTCTCTGGCGAGGGCGTGCAGCAGGCCCTGCTGAAGCTGGTGGAAGGCACTGTGGCCAACGTGCCGCCCCAGGGCGGGCGCAAGCACCCGCACCAGGAGTTCATCCAGCTGGACACCAGCAACATCCTGTTCATCTGCGGCGGCGCCTTCGTGGGCATCGACGACATCATCAAGCAGCGCATCCGCGCCAAGGCCGTGGGCTTCGGCTCCACGCCCTCCTCCAAGGACGACAAGGAGAACCTGCTGCGCCTGGTGGAGCCCGAGGACATCATCAAGTTCGGCCTCATCCCGGAGCTGGTGGGCCGCCTGCCGGTGGTGGCGGGCCTCACGCCCCTGGACCGCGAGGCCCTGGTGGCCATCCTCACCCAGCCCAAGAACGCCATCACCAAGCAGTTTGTGAAGCTCTTCGACATGGACGACGTGGACCTGAGCTTCGAGGAGGGCGCCATCGACGCCATCGCCGAACAGGCCCTCAGTCGCAAGCTGGGCGCCCGCGGCCTGCGCAGCCTGGTGGAGCAGATCCTCCTGGAGCCCATGTACGAGCTGCCCTCGGACAAGCGCACCACCCGTGAGACCCTGCGGATCACGCGGCAGAAGGTGGAAGAAGTGATGGGCCTCCCCTCCCAGCCGATCTCAGCCGCCGGCTAGGCCCATGGCCGTCCCCAAGACGCTCACCCTCCCCGCCATCCCCATCCGGGATATGGTGCTGTTCCCGGGGGCGCGGGTGCCCTTCGTGGTGGGACGCTCGCCCTCGGTCCGCACGCTGGAATTGGCCATCAAGGCGGGTGATCACCTCCTGATGCTCACGCAGAAGGACGCCAAGGTGGAAACGCCGGGCCAGGATGACCTCTTCGCCATCGGCACCCTCGCCCTGGTGGAATCAGTCATCGCCCTGCCCAAGGACTACTACAAGGTGGGCGTGAAGGGCATCGCCCGGGTGAACCTGCGCCGCTACGACGACAGCGGCGAGGTCATCCAGGCCGAAGCCTACCTGCTGCCCGAGCCTGCGGCGGTCGTCAGCGGCTCCCTCCAGCCCTTCCACCAGGCCGTGGAGTTCTTCCTCGGCCGCAACTCCGACGCCTCGCGCCTGCTGAGCATGGACCAGATCCGGGAGCTGCCGCTGGGCAAGGCCATCGACACCGTGGCCGGCCTGGTGCCCGCCGAGGTGAAACAGAAGCAGGAGATCCTCGAGAAGGTGGACATCGAGCCCCGCCTTGAGGCCCTCATGCGGCTGCTGGAGCTGGACGCGGCCCGCTCGGAGGTGGACCGCACCCTGGAGGAGAAGACCCGCCAGCGGCTGGACCAGGACCACAAGCAGTACGTGCTGAACGAGAAGATGCGCGTCATCCAGCAGGAGCTGGGGAAGAAGGAAGAGAAGGACGAAGGCGCCCGCCTGAAGAACCAGATCGAGGCCGCCGGCATGAGCGTCGAGGCCAAGGCCAAGGCCCTGGAGGAGTTGGAGCGCCTGGAGGCCATGCCCCCCCAGAGCGCCGAGGCCACCGTCAGCCGCACCTACCTGGACTGGCTGCTGGCCCTACCCTGGCAGGCCATGGCCGAGGAGCGGCTCGACCTCACCGAGGCCGAGCGCGTGCTGGATGAGGACCACTCGGGCCTCGACAAGATCAAGGCCCGCATCCTCGAGCACCTGGCCGTCATGGCGCGGCTGCGCAATGAGCCCGTGAAGGAGGGCGAGACCGGGGACCGCGCGCCGCTCCGTGGCCCCATCCTCTGCCTGGTGGGCCCGCCCGGTGTGGGCAAGACCTCCCTGGCCCGCAGCATCGCCCGGGCTCTGAACCGGCCCTTCGTGCGGCTGTCCCTGGGCGGCGTGCGGGACGAGGCCGAGATCCGCGGCCACCGCCGCACCTACATCGGCTCCATGCCCGGCCGCATCATCTCGCTGATGAAGAAGGCCAAGGTCCGCAACCCGCTCATGCTGCTGGACGAGATCGACAAGATGGCCTCGGATTTCCGCGGCGATCCGAGTTCAGCCCTGCTGGAAGTGCTGGATCCCGAGCAGAACGCCACCTTCCAGGACCACTACCTGGACCTGGGCTTCGACCTCAGCCAGGTGCTCTTCCTGGCCACGGCCAACGTGCGCCACCAGATCCCCGAACCCCTGGAGGACCGCCTGGAGGTGCTGGAGCTGTCCGGCTACACCACCAAGGAGAAGCTGGCCATCGCCGAGCAGCACCTGCTGCCCCGGGCCCTGGAAGGGCACGGCATGAAGAACATGGGCGTGCGCTTCGAGAAGGCCGCCCTGGAGAAGCTGGTGCAGGCCTACACCCGCGAGGCGGGCGTGCGGCAGTTCGAGCGGGAGATCGCCAACATCCTCCGCAAGCTGGCGCGGCACACGCTGCAGCCGGAGAAGGGGGAGGCCTTCGATCCCGTCATCACCGCCGACCGCGTGCCGAAGCTGCTGGGGCCCGAGAAGATCCTGGAGCACCGCGCCGAGGACACGGCCCCGCCGGGGCTGGTGAACGGCCTGGCCTGGACGCCCACGGGCGGCGACCTGCTCACCATCGAGGCCGCCGTGCTGCCGGGCAAGGGCGTGCTCAAGCTCACCGGCAAGCTGGGCGAGGTGATGCAGGAGAGCGCCAACCTGGCGCTGAGCTATGTCCGTGCCCGGGCCGAGCGCCTGGGCCTCAAGCGCGACTTCCTCGACACGGTGGACCTGCACGTCCACGTGCCCGAGGGCGCCATTCCCAAGGACGGCCCCAGCGCCGGCATCACCCTGGCCACGGCCCTCATCTCGGTGCTGACGGGCATCCCCGCCCGGGCGGACCTGGCCATGACCGGGGAATTGACGCTGAGGGGCCGCGTGCTGCCCATCGGCGGCCTGAAGGAGAAGCTGCTGGCCGCCCACCGCCAGGGCCGCAAGGCCGTGCTGATCCCCAGCGAGAACGCCCGCCACCTGGAGGAGGTGCCCGCCGAGGTGCGTGAGCAGCTCAGCATCCACCTCGTCAGCCACATGGACGAGGTCATCCAGCTGGCCCTCACCCGCATGCCGGAGCCGCTGGGGCCGGAGGGGATGGGGGCACAGGCGGTCCATCCGTCCCGGGAGAACCCGGCCACGCCCCAATAGCCCAGCTCTGGGCAGCAGTGATTCAGAACGGGAATCCCGTCATGCTGGGGAGCATCAACCCTGGAGTCGTATGCGAACCGCCGCCATGGCCCTGCTCCTGCTGTTCCCCTCCACCCAGGTTCTGGTCGGGCAGTCCAAGCCCGTCGTACCGATTTTCGATGCCTTCATCGAAGGCGGGATGAAGGATTGGCAGATCCCAGGGCTCTCCGTCGTCGTCGTCAAGGAGGGTGCGGTCCTGTACGAGAAGGGTTTTGGCGTCCGGGAACTCGGGAAGCCCGGGAAGGTGGATGCCGACACCCTGTTCGGGATGATGTCCACCACGAAGGCCATGACGGCCCTGGCGGTTGGCATGCTGGTCGACGAGAACAAGGTCGCCTGGGACGACCCCGTCAGCAAGCACCTTCCCAGGCTCCGGCTTCCCAACGCCTACCTGACCGAGCACGTGACCATCCGCGACCTCCTCCGGCATACGGCGGGCCTTCAGAACGCGGACCTGCTCTGGGACCGGGAGGACCTCGACACCCAGGCCATCCTCGCCCGCCTGGATCGAATCCCCACCACCGCCGGCCTTCGATCGGATTTCGTCTATCACAACGTCCTGTATCAGGTGGCCGGGGAGGTGGTGGCTGCGGCCTCGGGAATGAGTTGGGACCGCTTCATCACCATCCGCATCCTCAAGCCCCTTGGGATGACGCGAAGCCATGCGACCTTGCAGGAGGTCCTGGACCGTAAGGATGGGAATGTCTCTGTGGCCCACGTGGACGTGGACAGGCAGTTATGGGCCATCGCGGAGAACCCGGTGGATCGGGTTCCAGCCGCCGGTGCGGCCTGGAGCACGGCGCATGACGCCGGGAAGTGGCTGGCCTTCCTGCTGGCTGGTGGCGTGGTGGACGGCCGCCGACTGATCAGCGAACAGTCATTCCGGGAACTCTTCCTGCCCCAGGTGACCGTGCCTCGTAGCCAATGGGCCTATCCAACGCTCGGCCTGACGGGCGCCCACTGGACGACCTACGGGCTGGGGTGGTTCCAACAGGATTACCGCGGCCAGTTCGTGGCCATGCACACAGGCAGCATGGATGGCCGAACAGCGATGGTCGGCCTGATCCCCGACGCCAAGGCGGGCGTCTTCATCTTCGGGAATCTGGATCACGCAGAGTTCCGGCATGCCCTGCTCTGGAAGGCGCTGGACCTCTGCATGGGTGCCCCGGATCGGGACTGGAACCGGGCCTGCCTTGAACTGTATGGGGGTCTGAAGGCCAAGGCCGCCTTGGCCCAACAGGAGGCGGACCAGGCCCGGGTTCCGGGGACGCGGTCGTCCCATCCCTTGGCTGCCTATGCGGGAACCTATGTGCATGCCACCTGGGGTGACCTCATCGTGAGCCTGGAGGGGGATCGCCTGTTGCTCCGCCTGGGGCCATCCCAGAGGAACAGGGGCATCCTGGAGCACTGGCACTTCGATACCTTCCGGACCAGATTCGGGGATGGTCGAGGGGGGTGGTCCAAGGTGGGATTCACCCTTGCCTTGGATGGGTCCGTGGGGGCAGCCGTGCTCGACGACCCCACGCTGACGTTCACCCGAGTGGCTGAGCCTCCGAAGCCAAAACCCTGAACCCGGCTTCATCCCGCAAAGCCGCCTGCTACCCTAACCCCATGCGCTTTCTCTCGAGCCACGTCATCCACTTCCTGGTCATGGGCCTGGGCATCGCCCTCGTGCTGGGGCTGCTGCACCCCACCACGCGACCGGAGCGGACGCGGGCATCGATCCTGAAGCACGTGGCCGGGCTCATCGGCATCGGTCTGGCCCTGGCCTGGATCATGTACCTCCTGCCCCGGCACCCGGTGCGGTTCTAGGGGGACGCCGTGGTCGAGAAGGTCCTGGGCCTCTGGGCCACCCTCGAAGCGGGTTGGCGGCGGCTCTGGCGGCTCTCGATGGACCTGTGGAACGAGGTCGCCCGGACCATGCCCATCGTCGGGCGGGTGGGGAACTTCACCGCCGAAGTGCTCGGCAAGTACCACAAGGACGACTGCCTGAGCTACGCCGCTGGGCTCAGCTTCTGGCTCATCGTCAGCCTGGTGCCCCTGTCCACGCTGCTGTTCAAGCTGCTGGGGGCGATCCTGGGCAGCCGCGCCTACGGGCCCGCCACCATGAAGACCCTGCAGGAGATCGTGCCCTTCCTGCCCAAGGAGTTCGTCTACGATGCCGTGGCCAACAGCCAGAAGATCGGCGGCATGGGGCTCTCCTGGATCGTGCTGCTCTTCGGCAGCTACTGGGGCATCAGCCAGCTGGACACCAGCCTGGCCCACGTGTTCGGCCTGCGCATCAAGAAGCACCGCCAGACCCGCAAGAACCACCTTCTGCGCCAGGTGATCTTCCTGGTGGGCGGCCTGCTGGCCACGGTCCTCTTCCTGGCGGTGCTGCTGGGCGGCACCCTGCGCCAGATCTTCCCCGCCCGGCAGACGGACTTCCTGCCCTACCTCGGGCCGCTGATCGGTCTGGTGGTGATGACGCTGGTGTTGCAGCTCCTCCCCCGCCTGCACGTGAAGTTCCGCCACGCCTTCCTGGGCGCGGGCATCTCCACCGCCCTGTGGTGGCTGGCCAAGTGGGGCTTCGGCGTCTACCTGCGGC
>WBZQ01003329.1_pt1 | contig 10052 bp, 4 predicted proteins | sample 5204251 | NCBI WGS metagenome assembly WBZQ01 (sample SAMN12412402, study PRJNA552823) | activated sludge metagenome | isolation source: activated sludge from nitrification reactor of wastewater treatment plant... | place: USA: Virginia | collected 2017-09 | reverse complement strand
CCGCTCCGAGCCGTAATCCGAACCACGCTCGCTGCTTTCCTCACTGTTGGTGCCGTCTGAGGACTTATGGCGGCCAGAGTCGTGGCGCCCCGTGGTGGTCTTTGTGTTTTGCCGATTCTTTTGCTGCCTTTTGTTCGCGTCAGGGGCCCGCGTTCTGTGTCCGTCCCCGCCCCCAAAGCTCAACTCCTCAATGAGTGCGCCAATTTGCGCCGAGGAGGCTGGGCCTCGCGACGACGAGGTGGGTATTCGTGGGCGCGCGGAGCTTTTTTCTGCGTCGCTTTCCGCGGTGGGCGATGATCCGACCCCAAACCCGTCGTCGCCTAGGTCAAGACCGAGGTCGCGCGAAATTTCTTCGAGCTCTTTGGTGAACACTTCGGCGGGGTCTCTCGTTGAGTGGTTTCGTTTGTTTTGCGGCGGGTCGCGCCCCATGACATCCTGCTCTGCGTTGTCCAGATTCAAGCCTTGCGTCATGTTGATCGGGTTCATCAGGGAGGTGATTCCAGCGACGTGTGTCGCATCGAGCCGCGGCGCTTTTTTGCTGTCACGTCTTGCGGGGGTTTTGTTCTTACCCGAAGCGCGTTCGTTGCTCGCGCGGTCTTTGTGTTCGTGTCGGGGCATAGGAAATCAGGAATTTCCTCGGTGTGCGCGGTTTATTTCGCCCAGGATCCACTTTCAATAGGCCAATCCGGGCCCGACCCAAAAGCCAACGCCGACGCAAGCCGGGCAAGTGTTGCTGGCGCTCGGGCGGGATTCGAGGAATTTGAACCCCATCGGCTCATGAGCAAACTGCGGAATCAGCGAAGGCAGACACCTCATTCCGTCGATTGACAACGAAAGAGCCGCAACAAGCCACGGCGGGAATGGACACCAAGAAATTTGCAGAGCCCCCCGCCCACGCCAAAGAAAAAAACAAGCCGGGCGAAGGCATGACATGGTATCTCAGCTTTGATTGTGCGACGAAGACTTTCGCATACTGTTTGTTGGCGTATGATCCGGGGCGCTACCAGAGAGAAGGCGTCAGGGTCCGGGCGAATGTTGGGGCGCTTGTGGCCCAGATGAAAGAGCTGACCGGCGAGCTCCGGAAATTCCAGAAACCACTTCCGGCGCCATCGGCGTTGGGCCCGGGGACTGCAGACACACGGCGACCAAAAAACAAGGCCGATGACAACAAACGAGGTTCCGTCGCTGTGCCGGCGCAGTGGCAAGAAAAATACGCACGCCTGGCAGACGCAGTCACGTTGTGCGCACAAGAAACGGACAGAATGATCTGTCTGGCAGATTGCGCCACCGTGGATCTTGCACCGGGGGCGGCCGACAAGGAGGTGCACACGGTGCCCAGAATCCGTGCGGTTGTTGCCTATGTGCGCGACCACATCGAGCCCGTTCTGGCCAAATGGGTCGGCCCGGACGATTCACTAATCGTCCTCGTTGAGTACCAGATGGGCCCGAATTCACCCGCGAGGATTGTCGCCGACGCGCTGATCGCCTTTTATGTCGATCGCGACGTAAGGCTCGTGGGGCCCGCCCTCAAAAACTCAATCGCGCTGTGCGAAACAGGCCGATACTGCCACTTCGCAGAAAAATACATGAAGAGCTATCCGGCAAACAAAGCGCACACGCTCTATAATTTCTGCCATTTCGTCGAACGGACACAGGCGGCGGTTTCTACCCCAAAAAAACTTTGGGGACACATCGCGGACGCATTTGCCCAGGTGCTCGGCTACGCTGCAACCGAATCTGACCCAAAGAGCGAGGACGCCAAAAATAGAGCACTCGCGCAGTTTTGATGCGCCGCCCGTTTATCCGAGGAGTTCGTCGAGATAGTCACCGGCTTCATCCGAATTGAGTACTTTTGCCGAGCCCTTGTTGTCGTTTTTGGTTCCCACGGCCTCCGTGGCTGGTAAACTGCAACTTGCCGCCATAGTCGGCCCGGTTTTGTCTGCCACAGACCGAAGGATACTTTTATTTGCAACCGCCCCGGATGTCTCCGCTGGAGTCGTGTGCGGCAGTTTCGAGCCTTGCGACTTATCGGCCGGCTTTACAGCCTTTCCTTCTCCTATAGAGGGAGAAGAGCCGAGATCTACGGTCCTCGCGGTAAATTTTGTGGCAGCCGGAGCGGATAATTTTTTGGCACCGGGCTCGCCTGGCTGACGGGGTTTGGGCGTCTTTACCTGAATCGGCGCAGCCGTATTTGGGGACGAAAGGGCGAGGACGGATGGGGTTCTTTCGTGATCTGCCAGAACCCCGGAGGGAGCTTCGCTCCCAGACCCCGCACCGTCTTCCGATTTTCCTTTTGTCGGCGGCGTTTCGGAGTTCGTCTTCCCGGGTATTGTTTCGTTCGGATCAAGCAGCTGCCAGACAGAACCCGCGTCCCCACGTTGCGCGGCGCTTGGTGGCAGAACAGAACAAAGGCTCCAGACACTTTCAGGGGTCTCGGGCGATTTCGCCTTGGCCTCCTCATCGCCAACAGACGACCGCTGCGCCTGGGATTCGCTCGGGTTGGCACGTAATCTTTCGGGAAGTATAGAGCCCGGGGTATGATCGCGGAGGCCGTGTTCTGGATCGAGCTCCCGAAGCTTTTTGAGGAACGCCTCGGAGTCGAGCGAGCCACCATACTGGATCATTTCTGTTTTCGACGGCGCCGGCTTGACGCGGGCAACCCACTTCGAAGTAAAGAAGAAGTATTCGAAGTGCAGAAGCTCCTGAAGGTGCTGGCGCTCCTGGAAGCGCTGGTAGTGGGTTTCGATGTAAAGCTCTGCGCAGTTGAACGTGCACATGACGCCGTGGACGCCCATTTTGTACCCGCCAATCTCATTTTCTTTGAAGCTGAGCGGGACGAACTTCGGGCGATCGCTGAAGTTAAAATCGCAGACCCAGCATTTGAGATTCGTCGACATCGGCCAGTCCTCGAGGCCGGTAAACTCCGGAGGTATTTTGTCGAAGGGAACGCCTTCGGCGCCGAGTGGCGACATGCGGCCTTCAGCAGAGTCCACGGCTTCGAGCAGCCGTTCGTCGAGGAGGTCCTCTGGCGGCCTAAAGTCGGACAGTTTGACGCCGGCGAGCCGCAAGATGTTGGGCGGGCGGTACATTTTCTCGACGACCGATGCGGGCCGGATCGGCCCATCCAGCGTCGGTGCGGACCGCACGTCACCATTTTTGCTGATTTTGCCACCCACGGTGCCGGCCTGAGTCCCTCGATTTTTTATCACTTTGGCCGCCGCGGGTGCGCTTTTCGGCACTCCTCCGGTTTGGGCCGAGCCTGTGTTTGCGCCAGTTTTTGTGTCCATCGACGAAGACGGCGTACCGGGTGGACTTATTGTGACGGCACCGCGGCTTTCAATTCCCAATCGATCCAACCGGCCCGCCGAAACATGCTATAGGCGCGTCCAAGTCACACCACGCCGCGATTAGAGCGGGTAGCGAAAACTGAACTTGACGGCCGCCCCGTATCATATAGAAGGCCCAGGGAATGGAACCAGCGGAACGCCCGATCAACCAAAATCAGCCAAAGACGGGCGAAAAAAGAATGGCATTAAGGCCGACAATGGCGGAGCCAGAGGACAGCTCGCCGCCGATGCCGGCATCGCCGCTGACCCCGAAAAAACTGTTTGTGTGTACGTATGAGGGCCAGCTGGGCAACCTATGCGTGCCGGTCGGCGAGCTCGTCGAAAAGCTCGAGCCGAGCGGTCCGGTCCTTGCAATCAACAGCAACTTTGGGCATAAGGCCCAAAGGGGGTACGAGCGCTACATCAAAAAACCGGCCGTGCCGAAACCCAGTCGTGCGCCCGCAGTCAGACGTCCACGCAAGCTCCAGGGCGACGGCACATGTTTCAACTCTGCGGCCGAGCCGGTGCTTTCGATCGAGTTTCCCGGCATCAGCCGCGATAAGGTGTACTTCGTCAAATGCTTCTCGACCACGGGTCAGACACAAGTCCCAGGGGTTTTACGGCAAGACCTCGAGGATGGTGAGGCGGTTCTCCGGGCATGGGTCGACTTTCTCAACGACGCCGGCGTCGGCGCTGACGCCGAGGGCAACCCAGCGGATGTTAAAATACTCAGCAGCCAGCCAAACATGCTGAACTTCAAGTTCCGAGTCGTGAACGTGTCCGATCGGATGCTTTTGCGGCTCGCGGCTGTCGCGGACTATATGCATACGCTCGAAGTGTGCGCAGTTTACGCGGAGCGAGGGTTTACGGGCGAATTGTGGGAGGAGTCGCTTCCGGTGCTTTCGACGGCATTAAGAGAGATTACACCAGCCCGGCTGCCGGCGTTGTTGCCCGCGGTGCTGGCTCTCCCCCCTGCAGTGCTGACCGCGTTATTGCCGAGGCTTCTTCCGCCGAGCTGCCCGCTGGTCGTCCCCCCGTTCAAAATCAAGCAAGCAACACCGCGGGACATCCTCGAAGTCAAATTCTCCTGCTGCTTTGTCGTCAACGACCGAAACGTTCGGCTGAACATCTTCCAGGGCGGAAAAATCAACATTCTGGGGGCGAACAGTTTCGACGCCGCGGAGAAGATTTACACCTTCTTGCTGGAGTTGTTTCGGGCCTGCTGGCCCGAGTTCGTAAAGCTTAAGCCCCTTCCGGACGCGATCCGGCTGCGGCAGGTCGTGGCCCCGCCTCCGGGGGTGCCCGAAAATCAGATCGGGGGTGGAAAGGCGCCAAGAGCCGTCGACGGCTCGGAGCTGTCAGCAAAGGCGGAAAACCGCCCCGAGCAACAACGAAAAACGAGCCAGGCCTCTGGCGTAGAAAGTTTCGGCCTCGAACAGTCTTGTTGCTTCGACGGCGTCCCGGCCGAAGCGTTCGAGGAATTTATTGCGCAGCTTTGTCTTGAACTGGGCATTGACGTTGCGCCGCCGGCCAACGCCGTGCAGGCGACAGAGGTGTCCGCCGATCCTCGAATGAGGGGGCCCGGGCCGAGCAGCGCGGAAATTCGGGTGGAACGAGTGTCTGGCGGCGATTCCTGGCCGGGGAGCTTCAAGCACCTCGACCCCAAAGATTTGCTCGCGCTGGCCGCAGAGTTCGAATTCGACGGAGAGGAAGACGACGGCTCCGATCTACAGAACTCCAGTGGAGAAGGCGTGGACGGCAAGGACGAGGAAGATTACGAAGAAAATCCCTTGGACAGCGACACCAAAGGCCGTTGGGCTTCGTCCGCGCACCGCGCCGCCAAACCCGGCGACAACGCTATTCGTAAACACGTCGCTGACGACGAGGATGAACAATAGGAAAGCCGCCAAAAACGCCTTCCAGCTCGAAAACGCGCAACCATTTCTTTTTTTCTCCCGTTCGTTGGGAATGCGGCCCGCGGCCGCTTCGAGAGAAACTGAGGTGGACTGGCCGCCGGAGGAGCTGCTCGCCGACATGCCTGCGTTGTATTAGCGGTTTTTTTCGGTGGCCGACACAGAAAGAACTGTGTTCTTTGCCGCTCTAATCTCGCGCGATGGCGAGATGTTCGCCGGGACGCTGAATGAACTCCGTCGCATCGAACACCCCCGCGGCCGCGAACGCAATCACGTCGGCTTTGTAGGGGTTCACAAGGTCGGCGGCCAGGATGTCGAGGAGCGCCGGATATTTGTCGCGGGGCACGAGGAGCGCCTTTGCCGCCGGGTCGCACTGGGGGCGTTCGAGCGCAGAGGTGACGGAGCAGGCGGCGTACATGTTGCCATCACCGGGTTCTTCGTGGGTGTGCGCGGCGTCGCCGTGCGTTAGGCGCACGCGAGGGGAAAGGAGCCGCCGCAGTTCCTCGACGATGGCTTCGTGCGAGCCCAGCGCGCGCATCTTGGCGATGGTGACGCGATCGAAGGCAAACCGTGTCCGCGCGACCGCGGCGCGGATCGCGGCTTTCGGGTCGTTGGTCGCCGCGCGCCGCGCCGCGCGCACGACTCCGAGGAGAAGCAGACGGTCGCTCGGCGAATCCTGCACCGCAGCCGCGAGTCCGCGATAAAACTTCGCAAGCTCTGGGGCGGAACTAAAAGATGCAACGCCATCGATGATTTTGTTGAGCAGGGCCCTTCGCTCCTTATTTCGCTCGTCGGCGATCGCTGCGGAAAACTCGGCAATAAGCAGGCGGTACAGGCGATTGGCCGCGCGTGTTTTTGACGCCGCGGCCGCGAGCGCGGGAAATCCGTGCGTCGCAGTTGAGGGGTTACTGACCGCAAAGATCGCGGCATCGATGTCCGCCGGCGGGTACGGAAGCCGCACGAACGGTCCCGAGGTATCCAGGCGCGCCTGCGCGCGGTGATAAAAGTACAAGGGATGCGGCGCCGCATCGCGTGCGACGAATCCGACCGCAGCACCCTCGGGGTCAACGAGGTCTGCGGCGTTCTCGATCTGCGCGTATAGGGGGCGGTGTTCCGCGAGCCAGCGGTTGAACTCGCTGACAAAGGCCACCAGCGCGTCTCGTGAAATTTCGGCCGGCTTGCGCGGAGCGAACTCGATCGGGATCCCGTCCGATACGGCCGGAGACAACCGCACTGGGACAAAGGCGACCCCAGCGTCGTGGGTGCGCACGTCGGCGCCATAGCACAGACCCCGCAGCCCAACGCGTTTCACGACAACCTCAAGCGAGGCGGCTTTCGCGAAATCGAGAAGCGCCGGCAAGTCGATGAGTTTTTTCCCCCGAGCCTCGTTTTGCTGGCGGCCGGCCGCGAAAACCTCGCGGAGGACCTCCCCGACGGTATCGGGGATGTGTCCTTCGACAGCCGGCTCGTCGGGGGCGGGTCCCCTCGTCTCGATCGCGAAAGTGCGGCGGCTGACCAACCACCGAAACTTTAGGGGCGCCTTGAGGAACTTTCGTGCGTGGAGCGCGAAAACCGGGTAGGTGCCGGATGGTCCGCTGAAGACGAGCGCGGCGCGCAGCCCGTCAGAAAGGCCACTTCGCGAAACGGCAAGCGCAGCGGCAGCGTCGCCGCCAACATAGGGGTCGCCGAGACCGTCGGGGTCCTCGAGGCGGACAAGAATAACGCCGAAGCGAAGACGCACGAGATCCGCGACGATGTCGGGCAAAGCGTCTGCGGCAGCACCACCGGGCGAGAAGGGATTCAGAACCTCGGCCCTCGCGCTGAACGCCTCGATAAGTGCCGAGCCCAAGCTTTCTGCGGTTGGGAAGACGGAAGCGCGGCCGCCGCCAAGCGATCGGAATCCATCCCCAATTAAGACGGCGGCCGCCGCAAGTTCCGCGACGATCTGTTCGGGGGATTCGTCCGCGTCGGTGACCGCTGCGACGACCGAGTAAAGAAAGCCGGCGGACGGCACGGCTGGCGCCGCCTGCTCGACCCCGACGAGGTACAGCCCGTACGGCGGGGGCACCACCCCGAGAAACAGGCCATCTTTCAGTAGGCGGGGAAGCTCCGCGATCCGCCCAAGCGGGATTTGCTTTCCGTAGGTAAGAATATGGCGGGTGCTCGGATCTGGTTCCGCGCCGGGGTCGAGCGGGGTCGCGCTCGCCGGGGCCGCAGCGTCTTCGGCCCGCCCGGAAAGCCACCGCTTCTGACAGTCGCTACTCGAAAGCGCCGCCTTCGATCCGATGGCGGGGAGCGAGCGCCGACAGCAGACCAGACAATACCCCAGCGGATGCTGGCCCGCGCGGAAGCTCACGTGTGGGTGCGCGGCCGACGGGCACCGGTAAAACGCGGGCCGCTGTTCCGTAAAATTCCAGTACCGCACGAGGGTCGCACGCTCCTTTGCGGGAAGCGCGGCGGCCTCTTCCGGTGTATAGATGTGCGGCTGATGCTTCGCCTGGCACAACATCGAATAGACCCGCGCCGAGGGGTCGTATTTTTTCAGGTCGTACAAGTTCGGATCCCGCTCCTGGAGACGGCGCAAGCGCTTGTCCCGCTCTGCGTTTTTTGCGAAATCGACGAAAGCGGGGCTTTTGAGCCGCGCGGCCTTCGGTCCGGCCAAAAGGCCGTCGAGGAAAGAGAGCAAGTAGGTCGCGATGGCGCGAAACTCTTCCAGATCGGCCGCCGCGAGGACCTCAAACCGGATGTCAGTGACGCGGTGGGTGAGCCGGACCGTTCTTCCGCCGTAAAGGGCGGCCCAGCGTAATGCGACGTTTGGGTCGACCAGGTACGCGTAGCGATTGAGGGCACCGGTTGGCAACGAACCGTCTGCGGTTGTGGCCGAAGGCGGGGCAAAGAGTTCTGGATTTTTTGCTGCTTGGCTTTGCGGCGGCCGCACAGCCAGCGGGCCGGCTTCGGCGCCCGGCCCGCGCCGAGATCCCGCGAAGAAACGGTCGATTTGTGCGGGGTCGAAGCCGGTAACGCCTTTTCGGAACGTAAGAACGAGAGAACCCGCCTGCTGCAGGCCTTTGACGGCCAGAATTCCGGCCCTTTCGTAGTCCTTGAGCCGTGCCTTGAGTTGGCGGAACCCGTCGGCCGTTAGCGAATGCGGCCAAAAGGCAACCGCGGTTGAGCCTCCAACCGTAGCGGCATCGCCGCCCGCCAAGGGCCCGCCAGTCACGAAACCAGCAGCCCCCAAACTTTTGACTTGGCTTACGATTGGCGCCGCAAGTCGCACGGCCTCCGCGATCGCAGCGTCGAAGCTTACGTTTGCGTCTTCGCGCCAATCGGTTTCGATGGTGTACTGGCCGTCCGAGCGGATGATGAGCGTGATGATCGCGCCGCCAGCCGTGATGCCGTCCGCCCCTTTTCGCGCAATAGCAAAGGCAACTTCGCCGACGCGGAGCTGCTTCGCCGCGGCCGAGAGAAATTTTTCGACGGCTGGCGCGACGCGAGGGGCAAAACTCGCGACATGCCGTTTTTCTGCATAAATGCCGTGTTGGGCGGCCAGGCCACTTGCGCCAGCGACGCTGACCTCGATGAAACGGACCGCCGTTGCGAGGACCTCGAAAGACAGGGCGGTCCAGTCGAACACGTTTCGGACGATGAGCAGGCCACGTCCTGGCGGCGCGGGTACCCGCACGCTCGCTTGTGTCACGGCAATACGCACGCCCTTGGCGGGCGAACGATAGGCATGGGCCGAATCCATAAGCCGCTGTGCGACAGCGAGCTGCTCGAAATTTTTTGCAGGATCCGGGTCGAGGCTCGGATAAAACTCCGCGATACTGTCCGGCTGCGTGAGCGCGAGAAGGAGCGCATCCGGCGACAGCTGCGGCCAGAAGCGAAGGACTCCGCCGTAGTAGAGCAGATCGAACTGATATTTGTCTCGGAGCTGGGAGCCCTGTTCGCCCGGAGGAAGAACTGAGTAAAGATCAACGACGAACACGACGCGCAGCCCGCCCGGAACGTCGCCGAGCCGGGTGAATGGCTCCAGCGTGTGAACCTGGATGCCGTCCTTGCGTTCCGCAAGACGCCGTTCGACCGGAAAGCCAAACACAGTGTCGCCGCTTCCGCGAGAAAATACCGCGGTGATGTCGGTTCCGACCTCGACGCCATCGAGCAGAACCCGGTACGGGCGTCCACTTCCGCCTTCCTGCGTCGCATAGAAAATGTGCTGGCGGTAGATCGGAAGCCCACTCACCGCATAAACAATGCGACGGAGATCTTCGAAGGTGTCCTCCGGATACACCGCTTGGCTACTGTAAACCGCCGGGCCTGGCGTGAGAGTCACGTGGGCGGGCGCTGTTTGTCGCTGGCGCCCAGAGACCCCCCGGGGCGTCTCGACGAGGCCCCCGGGCGCGTCAAAGTCCTCGAGGCCTGCGAATTCGTAGTCCACGAATTCGTTTTCGGCGACCCCGTTTTCGGGCGCATCGTCATCGGCCTCGGTGGCCGCGGCCCCCCCAAGAAAGAATTCGAGCTCGCCGGCTTCGAGCGCTGGGACACTTTTGGTTCCGAGCTCGGGCGAAAGCAAAGCCCGCCAATCAGAACCGTATTGACCGCGAAGGGCGGCGCCATCGGCGGCGGACCACTTACCGCCGGCGCCATGCTGCGCCGCCTCGAGGATGCCCCTCGAAACGGATCCGAGCAATATGAAAGCTTTGACGACCGCGCGGCTCGCTGGGTCGAGTACGCAGACGTGTAAAGGCTTCGCCGCAAAAGGGTTCGCGGCGAACGAGATGTACGTGGCGGAAGTCATGGCGAGATGCGTCCTTTT
>WBZQ01003328.1_pt1 | contig 10053 bp, 10 predicted proteins | sample 5204251 | NCBI WGS metagenome assembly WBZQ01 (sample SAMN12412402, study PRJNA552823) | activated sludge metagenome | isolation source: activated sludge from nitrification reactor of wastewater treatment plant... | place: USA: Virginia | collected 2017-09 | reverse complement strand
GCCACCGCCGTCGAGGCGCTGCCGCACCTTGCCAGTGCAGCGTTTGGCGGGGCAGACTTCAACCAGAGCGAGTGAGGTTGGGGCACAGCGTGACATGGCGAATCTGACAGCCTGGGCGGCGCGAGTCGTTCCAGGTGTTGACCGGCTACTGCGCCGTCTGACGGATATCGACGTCCGCCTGCGCGATCTGGAAGCACAACGCCACACCCACGCGCCGGTCACCGGCGGCCCATCGAGCTTCCCCTTGCAGGAATGGTGGACCAGGAGCTTTTGGGAACCAACCGTCGCCCTGGCGATCCGCGACCATTGTCGGCCGGGCGACGTCGTTTTCGATGTCGGCTGCAACGCCGGCGGCTTGGCGCTGATGATGTCCCGCCTGGTCGGACCGCGCGGCATCGTGCTGGCGTTCGAGGCGAGCCCCCGCATCGTCGACAAGACCCATTACAACCTGGTCCATGCCGGCTGCCACAACGTGACCCTGTATCACAAGGCCGTCTGGCGCCGGACCGGTGCGCTGGTGAACATGGCGGCGGGCGATCACCTGAACGATCGGATCGAAGAAGCCAGTACCGGCATGACTGTCCGCACCGTGGCGCTGGATGATATCGCCGCCGCCGGCGATTTTCGGCCCAGCTTCATCAAAATGGACATCGAAGGCGCCGAATACGACGCGCTGCTCGGCTGCCCACGGCTGTTGGCAGACGTCCGACCCGTTCTGGTACTAGAACAATCACCGCAGGACATGCGCTGTCACGCCCTGCTGACCGAGGCCGGCTATCGCGCCGTCGACCTGTCATCCTATCGCCGCATCGACACCACCGCCGATTTCGCCCCCGGCGCCGGCGTGGTGAACGTCCTGTTCGTTCCGACCGAGGCGCTGTCCAGCAACCCCTATTTCGCCGACAAGCCACCGATACGGATCGCCGACCTGCCCGCCGATCGGTTCCACCAAGCGACGAATGGCGACATCTCCCTGCCCGAGCCGATTGACCTGCCGCCGGGCCGCTACCTCGTGCATGCCGACTTCACCGCCGAAGGGACCGCGAACGAGGTCTACGCCGGGCTTGAGTTCAATGGGGAGGTGGTATTTCGATACCATACCTTCACCAAGTTCATGGCGAATAGCTACGCCGACTGGGTGGTGCAGCTCGACCAGCCCGGGAAGCTCGCGCCCTATATGCGGTTCCTGGCGGGCAGCGATGCCTCGCTGCGCTGGAAGGGTGCCAGTGTGCACCGGCTGCCCGGTTTCGACGGCTGGTCGGCGCCGGTGCTGGAGTAACCCGTCCGCCCTATCGCGCGGGTTTGGCGGTGATCTGATAGGACGCGTCGGGCCAGGGCGCCAACGTCACCTCCATCCCCGCCAGCGTGTAGCCGGCGGTAGAGACGGCATCCAGCGCCGACCGGGCGATCTTCTGGCGGGCGCGTGACCGTAGCCCGTCCTCGGCAGTGCGATAGGCGCGCAGCAACTCCTCGGCCTTGGCGATTTCCGCGGGGGTCGGGTCCCGTGTTGCCTCGAACCGGTAGTTGGCGGAGCCGAGCACGCCCTTTTCGACAGTGACGTCTTTCAAGCGCATACCGATGGCTTCGAGGATGGCGAAGAAGCGGCGATCCTCCTCGCTGAGTTGGGCCGGCAGATGCGCGGTCGCGCCCGCGCCGCCGACCATGCCGGAGACGTCGTTCATCAGCCCGCCCAGGGCGTTGCCGACGGATTTCGCTGCCTCCCCGGCTTGGCGCGCCAGGTCTTCGGCGGTTTTCGCAAGATCGTCGGCGGTGACGCCCGGTTTCGGGGCAGGCGGAGTGGGTTGGCCGCTGGTTTGCGCGGCGACCGGTCCTGCAATGAGGCTGGCCGCGATGAGTAGGGCAAGGGCGTTGCGAGAAGCGTGGCGCATGGTGGTCAGACCCGTTAGCCGCGACAGGCACGATGGCTGTATCCGGCGTTCATGAGGATGTTCTGGCGCATATGGGGGTGAACGCGCGTCGTGGCCATAACCTGGGGCACGAGAATTGAGCCTGGCGACGGGGAGTTGGGCGCGCGATGCTCACTGGGTATGGAGTAGGACAATGTGTGAGTGGCTCGCCGTAGTCGACAACTTTCTCTGTTTGTTCCAGTCCGTTTCGTGGCAGCAGTTCGCGCCAATCGGAACCCGCTGACGTTCGCCTGGACGACGGCTTGGGGTGCCACGGGGTTTCTGCCTGATCTCGGCGATCAACGCGCACGAAACATTGCAGGTCATGGGCGCCTGTCATGGCGTGCGGGCGGTATACCTTTCCTCGCACCTCCTGCGGCGTGTGAGATCGAAATCGTCGCGTTCGACGCAGCGCCGGCGCGTGTCGCCGCTGCCGCCCTATACCATGATCGGCGTGTTCGAGATTCACCGAATCAACGTGCCGGCCGAACAAGACCCAAATCCTTGTTTCTTGTCGGCATTCTGACGCACCTGCTTCCCGACGCGGCCTCTGGCAGCGGCATCCATCCGGATGCTCGGCTCAATCTGGCGACGCGCGACACACGCGCAGGCCAGATTCCGCGACCTTCCGTTGCTGTACAAGGACGGCGATCGTGTTCTTACGAATATTGGAACGGTCTTGACACTATTCCAGTACCGTTATGAGGGACAGCAAAGCCGAACGGGACGGCATAGGGACCGGCTGCGCCGCCGCACCACCTTCGGATCGACCGGGCAACCATCCCCCTCGGCGCCGGATTGATTTCCGCCACTGATCTGTCGCAGCCTGCACCCCGCAACAACGGAGGCAACATCATGGACATCGCCGCCATCTGCGCCAAACATTATGACGCCCACAAGTTGGATTGCTCCGGCTTCGCCCGCGCCGTGGCCAAGGATGTGGGGGTTGAACTGGTTGGGCTTGCCAATCAGATTGTCGATACGCTCGCCACGGAATCCGATGGCTGGGAACGCCTGGACAACGGTGCCCAGGCAGCCGAGGCGGCGAAGTCCCGCCTGGTGCTCGCCGGCCTGCGCGGGGATGATCAGACCAAGCCGGACCCACACGGGCATCTGGTGGTCGTCGTGCCCGGCCCGCTGAACCGCGGCAAGTATCCCACCGCCTGGTGGGGCAGCCTGGCCGGCAATCCGCGCCAGAACGAAACGATCAACTGGGCCTGGACCGAACAGGACCGTGACAAGGTCGTCTACGCCGCGCACACCGTAACGGTGTAGGCCCCTGCCCTGTTCAGGTCGAACCGGGAAAGGTGTGACCGCGACCCGTCATGGTGCGGATCCTACGAACGCCCCCTTGCTATGACGGGCGTAGGCCCATCATCCACGAATTCCCCGGTACCAACGACGTAAGTCCTGACTGGTCGGCCACGTCAGGGCGGCAATTGTGTCGGCCAATTTCGACAGCGCAACGGGATCGCGGATCAATTGTCCGGCCGACCACGACGCGGGAACCGAAACCACCGCTCGGCCACCCGTTCACGACCGACCTTCCTACCCCGCCGCGGCCTCAAACGCCCGCAGCCCGTCCTCGATCACCGCTCGAGGAATGTCGCGCGTGATGAACACCAGACGGCTGGTGCGCGGGTCGCCCTCGGGCCAGGCGGTCAGCAGCGCGGGCGGGTGCATCAGGTGGCGGATGCCGTGGATGGCGACGGGCCGCTCCTGCCCTTCCAGGTTCAGGATACCTTTGATCCGCAACAGGTTTTCCCCCTGGGTCGCGATCAGCATCTCCAACCAGGTGCCAACGCCCTGCCAGCGCAGGGGCTTATCCATGGTGACGCAAAACGCGCTGATGCGAGCGTCGTGGCGGTTCACATCGTTATGGTGATGGTCCCCATGCCCGTGCTCATGCCCGTGCCCATGCTCATGCCCATGGTCCTCGAACGCCTCCGCAGCCAGCCACTTCGCCACGTCGGGGATTTTCCGAGCCGGGTCGAACAGCCCGATATTCAACACAAATTCCGGGTTCAGCACACCCACGCGCGCCTCCACCACCGGCGCGCCCGGGTTCAGCGCACCCAGCCGTGCCCGCAACGGCGCCGGGTCTGCCAGATCGGCCTTGGAGATCACCAGCCGATCCGCGACCGCCACTTGCCGCAGCGCTTCCTCCTGGCTGTCCAGATGCGCCGACCCGTTTACCGCATCGATAACCGTCACCACCCCGTCCAGCCGATACACGCTGCCGGTGACCGGATCGCTCATCAGCGTCGCCAACACCGGCGCGGGATCGGCCAGCCCGGTGGTTTCAATGACGATCCGCGTGATCTCACCACGGCGGGCGCGCGGCAGCATTTCGCGCAGCACGCGGGTCAGGTCGCCGCGAACCGAGCAGCACAGGCAGCCGGCGTTCAGCAGCACGGTGGAATCGTCGATCTTCTCGACCAGCAGGTGATCGAGGCCGATCTCTCCGAACTCATTCACCAGCACCGCGGTGCCGGCGAATGCAGGTTGGCGCAGGAGATGGTTCAGGAGCGTCGTCTTCCCCGCACCCAGGAACCCAGTCAGCACGGTAACCGGCGTCGTGTCAGCCATGACCATGCCCGTGGTGCGGTTGTCCATATAACGTCTCCGGCGAGACCTCGGGCTTGGCGATTTCCACCAGCGCCCCGTCACGCACGGCCAGGAAGAAGCAGTTGCGCCGGCCGGTATGGCAGGCAACTCCGTCCTGATGCACCAGCAGCAGCAGTGTATCGCCGTCGCAGTCCACCCGCAGATCGCGCAAGTGCTGCGTCTGGCCCGATGTCTCGCCCTTGCGCCACAGCGCCTGGCGGCTGCGGCTGTAGTAACAGACCCGGCCAGTGGCAAGTGTTTCCGCCACGGACTCTGCGTTCATCCAGGCCATCATCAGCACTTCGCCCGTATCGTGCTGCTGCGCGATGGCGGGCACGAGGCCGTTGGCATCAAAACGGATCGCGGCCAACACCGCGTCGGTGGCATCCTGGCTCATGCGTGCTATCTAGGACGCGATCGCCGCCAGGAAAAGGACCGCCGCCACGATGGGGTTTTCCCCGCGCACCGAGACCCTGCTGGACCGCGCCGGACGCATCTGCGACGGCCGGGGCGCCCGCATGACCGAGCTGCGGCGGGAAGTCCTCGGCCTGATCCTGGATTCGGACGCCCCGACCGGCGCCTATGACCTGCTGGACCGTCTGAAGACCACCCGCCACGGCGCCGCACCGCCCACCGTGTATCGTGCGCTGGATTTCCTGCTGGAACAGGGCCTGATCCACAAGGTCGAGCGGTTATCAGCCTTTGTCGGCTGCGTCGCGCATGACGACCACGCGCATGCTGCGCAGTTCCTGATCTGCCGGACCTGCGGCAAGGTGACGGAACTGGACGACCACGGCCTTGCCCACGCACTCGGCGATGCGGCCAAACGGCTTGGCTTCATTGTGGCCAAGGCCACGATCGAGGCCGAGGGCCAATGCGCCGCCTGCGCCACAGCCTAGGAGAGAGACCCGACCATGCCGATGCTTGCCCCCGCCGAGGAAGTCGCCGTCAACCGCCGCCGCGGCCAGGCCGCCGATGGCGTGACATTCTGGCATACGCTGTATCTGGGCACGAGCCGGCACAACATGGCCCCGGGGGAGGCTGATCCGACCCGGGAAACGCTGATGCCGATGGCCTTCCTGGTGGAACAGGACCCCGGCACCACGGCGCACGCGCATTACCACCAGCAGGATCAGTTCCAACTCGTCGTCAACGGCAAGGGCACGATGGGGCTGCATGACGCGGGGCCGGTCACGGTGCATTTCACCGGCGCCTATACCGCCTATGGCCCGATCAAGGCCGATCCCGCCGACGGCATCTGGTACATGACACTGCGCAACGGCTTCGACCCCGGCGCGCGGTTCATGGAGATGGCGGAGAACCGGGCCTTCCTGCGCGGCATTCCCGGCCGCAAGCACCGGGAGGCGGTGGCCGGCCCCCTGCCCGCCCCGACCACGCCCGTGGAGACACTGCTAGGACCCGATGCCGATGGCATGGGTTCGTGGCGTTACGCCCTGCGTCCTGGGGAGGCGTTGACCGGGCCAGATCCGGCCACGGGCCGTGGCCAGTATTGGGCGGTGGTGCGTGGATCGATCGCGTCCGACGGCCGGGTGCTGGCGGAACGCTCCCTGGCATTCGTGGCACCCGATGAGTCGGCGTTTGCCGCGATCGCGGGCGATGCGGGGGCCGAGGTGGTGGCGATGCAGTTTCCGCAGTGGAATCATGCGGGCGGCTGAACCTTCCTGATCCCGCGTCTTTCCAGACATCCGTCACGCACCTATCGCGACCCGTACCTGGCGAAGGCCGCACGGCCCCGTCAGCGATGTTCCTGTGACCACGCCGAGCCAGCCGAAGCGCCCTGTCGCGCGCCGCGCGCGGGTGGCAGGGGCTGCGTTCATCCCTTGACGGAACAGCGTCCAGGGACTGTGCTGTCGCCACGGCGACAAGATGGCGACCGCGAGCAGTACCGGTCGAACAACCATGGGTGGGAAACAATGCGACGACTTCTCTTGATCCTGACAGGCCTGTTGGGACTGACTGTTTCCGAACCCGCGACACGCGCGGACGGTCCGGTGGTGATCAAGTTTCCGCATGACGTGCCGGTGAACCAGATCAAGGGCATGGGCGCCGACCGGTTGAAAAAGCTGGTGGCGGAACGAATGAAGGGCCGAGCGGTGGTGCAGGTGTACCCGAACGGCCAGCTTTATTCGAATGAGCGGGACGCGCTGAACGCCCTGCAACAGGGGGCGGTCCACTTGGTACAGCCGACCTTCGCGAAATGGACGCCGGTCGTGCCCGAATTCGCGATCTTCGAATTGCCGTTTGTCGTGACCTCGGAACGGATGATGCGCAAGGCCATGGATTCGCCCGAGATCGGTGGACGCCTCGTGCAGGCAAAGCTCGCCGAAAAGGGTCTGTTCCCGCTGAACGTAAGCCCGAACGGGTTTCGTCAGATGGACATGCGACGCAAGCGGATCACGAAGGTGGAGGATTTCGCTGGTCTGAAAGTCCGCATCCAGGACAGCACCACCTTCACCGCATTCATGAGGTTTGCAGGCGCCGTTCCGGTTCCGATCGCCTTCGCCGAAACCTATTCGGCTGTGTCGGCGGGCATCGTCGATGGCTGGGAAGGGCCGCTGGACGGCATTCATGCCGGCAAGATGTACGAGGTAGCGCCAGTCATTTCGATGACCAATCACGTCTTCAACGCCTATCTGATGGCGACGAACAAGAAGTGGTGGGAAGGCCTGCCCAACGACATTCGTTCCGAGTTAAAGGCAATCCTGGATGAAGTCACCGAATGGCAATGGGACGTCGCCGCCAGGCTTCAAATAGAAGGCCGTGAAAAACTCACCAAGCTCGGCATCAAGATCCACGAACTCGACCCCGCCGAACAAACCCGGATGGTGCGTCATTTTCGCGGCATGCACAGCCAGTTCCGCGATCTTGTCGGGCAGGACATGCTGGATGCGATGTATCGCCTCGCGGATGAGGATATGGCCGCGCGCTGAAGGATCACGGCAATGGTCGAAACCTTTGTGCACGAGGATGAGGCGAATGCCTCCCTGCCCGCCGAATCGGCCATCCTGCCCGAGGAATGGATCGGTCTTGTACTATTCATCGCCGGCACGGCCCTGGCGGGCGCGCAGGTCTTCATGCGCGCCACGTTGGACATCGGGTTGACATGGGGGCAGGAATTCGTTGTCACCATGATCATCTGGTCGGTGTTCATCGGCGCCGCGGGCGTGACCGCGCGACGGCGTCACGTACGCATGGACCTCCTGGCAATGTCATTGCCCAGGCGAGCAGGCGCGAAGATCGAGATGATCGCGGCGGCTGCGTGCCTGATTTATGTCGTGCTGATACTGATCGCCGCCGGAAAGTTTCAGGTCTTCCTGTTTCACAGCGGGGAAATCGATCCGTCAACGGAACTGCCAAGCTGGTGCCTGTTTCTGGGGATGCCGGTCGGGGTGGCGCTGATGCTGCTTCGCTCGATCCGCGATGTCCGGGCGCGTATCAACGAACATCACAACACGCTGTAGGCGGTACGACGCCAGCAGGCACAGCCATTCCCCAACCGACGGGGCCGATACGCCATGACCGCTGCCTTTCTGATCGCCAGCCTGTTTGGCCTTCTGTTCCTGGGGGTTCCGATCGCGGTCTCCCTCGGGCTTTCCACTCTCGCAACATTCCTGCTGTTTACCGACCTGCCGCTGGGTATCGTGGCGCAGCGTCTTTATCACAATCTTGACGCGTTCCCGCTGATGGCGGCGCCGTTCTTCATCCTGGCGGGGAACCTGGCCCAGGTCGGCGGTGTTGCCCGTCGGCTGACCGACCTGTCCCAGACGCTGGTCGGGCATATCCGCGGCGGACTTGCGCTGACGACGGTGCTGTCGTGCATGTTCTTTGCTGCCGCGTCGGGCAGCAGCGCGGCAACGGTGGCCGCGGTAGGATCGATCCTGATCCCGGCCATGATGCGCGCGAACTATCCCAAGGAAATCGCAATCGGCACCGTGGCGACCGCGGGCAGCCTGGGCATCCTGATCCCGCCCAGCATTCCGATGCTGATCTATGGGTTGATCACCCAGACCTCGGTGAGCCGCCTGTTCATCGCGGGCGTTCTGCCAGGCCTGTTCTATGGTGGCATGCTGCTGCTGGTTGCCTATGTCGCCGCCCGCGTGAAGGGGCTGGAGCGGCTGGAACGCGTGAACTGGCGCGGTCGGCTGGCGGCCGCGAAGCGCGCTGGCTGGAGCCTGGCACTACCCGTGATCGTCATCGGCGGCATCTACGGCTGGCCCGATATGCGAATCGGCCCGTGGGAGATCGAGGGCATGGCCCTGTTCACCCCGACCGAGGCCGCCATCGCCGCGGTGTTCTACACCTTCATAGTCGCCAAGTTCGTGTATCGCGAGCTGTCATGGTGGGAGTTCGTGATCGTCTCACGTGACTCATTGTTGGTTTCGGCGATGCTGCTGTTCATCGTGACCAACGCGATCCTGTTCGGGTTCCTGCTGACCGACCAGCAGATTCCGGCGACGGTCGCGGAATGGATCACTGAACAGAACATGTCGCCGCTGGTGTTCCTGCTGATCGTGAACATCGTCCTGATGATCGCGGGTCAGTTCATGGACGGCATCCCGATCATCATGATCTTCGTGCCGGTGCTGTTCCCGGCGGCCATGGCGCTGGACATCGACCCGGTGCATCTGGGGATCATCCTGGTAGTCAATCTTGAGTTGGGAACGATCACTCCGCCGGTCGGGGTGAACCTGTTCGTTGCCAGCGCGATTTCCCGCACGTCGCTGTACGAGGTCACGAAGGCGACCCGTGCGCGCTCGATGGCGATTGCGGAAAAGTCCGCGAGCTCGAATTCGGGGAGCAGTTCATAGGCGGCGGTGAAGATCAGGTCCGCCTCGCCGGGCGCGATGCCGGGCCCGGTGTCGCGCACGCCGATCTCGACCGTGTCGCCGCTGCTGGTCACCGCGACGGTGAGCGTGCCGCTGCCCGCGAGGCCGCGATAGGTGATGCGGTCGTCGTTGCGCTCGGTCAAGCGCTCCTTGTCGCCGGGCAGCAAGATCTGGTCCACCCCTGGGACACGCGGCTGGGTCCGTATCAGGTGGGCGTAGCGCTCCACGCGTCCCTGAAACTCCGTGGGTGCGCAGAATGCCGAGATGTCGATCGCCACAAAGAAGTGCCCGATGTCCTGGTGGCACTCGCCTCGATCGTACAGGTCAACCACATCCTGACCGGATGCCGCACCCGTCAGGACGCCGGACAGGATATCGATCATCATCGCCAGCCCGGAGCCCTTGTAACCCGCCATCGGTAGCACAGCGCCGAGCAGCGCCTCTGCCGCGTTCGTGGTCGGCTCCCCGGCGTCTGTCATCGCCCAGCCAGTCGGAATGGTCTCTCCGTGCTTGTCCGCCATCACGATTTTGCCGCGCGCCACCACACTGGTCGCAATGTCGAGCACAATGGGCTGCTCCGGCGTCGGGCCAGGAACGCCGATGGCAACCGGGTTCGTCCCCAGGAAGCGGCTGCGCGCACCTGCTGGCGATACCAGGCCTCCAGCACCGCGTTCACCTGGTCGAGCCAGGGC
>WBZQ01003327.1_pt1 | contig 10054 bp, 10 predicted proteins | sample 5204251 | NCBI WGS metagenome assembly WBZQ01 (sample SAMN12412402, study PRJNA552823) | activated sludge metagenome | isolation source: activated sludge from nitrification reactor of wastewater treatment plant... | place: USA: Virginia | collected 2017-09 | reverse complement strand
GGATGTGATGATTGCAAGAGCATCAGCGATTTCAGAAAGTAAAGGCTGCAAGTTAGAAAAGAGAGTGCTTGATCGGGTGCAATCTTTGCTTAAGAATGACATGCCAGCCGAAATACAATCAAGTGAAAATGCGCAAATTGGCAATGCGCATGGATGTAACGAAAGGCTATTAATGCTTGTGAAGAAACAACTTTCCTTTGTGAAAGAGATACATAAAGACACCGACAAATGCGGAACAAGCAATCTTTCGTGTTTGCGGCCTACTACTGCCAAAACGGCATTAAGTATTGCAAATCAATCAATTAACGCTGTGTCCGTTGTTGAAGCGGCAAAGAAACAGTAAGGAGGCACCTTGAAGATTAATGCGGATGAGATTTATACCAAAATTATCGATGCAGCGGAGGGTGCATTTGAGGATGGTTGGGACGCGGTAAAAACCTACGCTCCTGGAGAGTTTAAAAAGATGGCGATCCAACTGGCTGAGATTGTTGAAAATGTGGCTTTGTATGAAATGGACAAGACACAAGGTTACTCACCCGAAACAGGAAAAATTCTTTTTAAGATGCAGAAAACCGCGTGTGAATCTGTACTCGTTGCTGTCACGCACCTGACATTAAATGCCGTACAAAAAGCAATCAATGCCATCCTAGATACTCTGAAAGATGTTTTTGGTGGAACTATTGCAGCCGTAGTTTAATGTAAACATTAGTTGCAGTATTACTTGAATCGGATCTGTGACGGATTGCATGAATTTTATTACTTCATGAAAATACCTTATCTTTAGTTTTTATCAAACCTTCAGGCACATAGCACAGTATTTATTGTGTATATCTCAGGATAAATTCTTTAGCATTTCCATGCAAAATCTTAATCTGCACGCTTTATGAGCTTATTTGATTATTTTTCGTTATTAGGGTGTATTTTTTATCAAATTCAGACCTTGTATACTTGACTCGTAGATAAGTAAATTTACAATATCTACAACAATTTATAACTATAGGTGTCGGGATATGAATACAACAGAACTCGAAGAGAAAGTCATCGATTTTGTCGCATCGAAAGCGGATAACATCGACGTATCTATGATTACAACCGCCTCAAAATTTGAAGGACTTGGATTCGATTCGCTAGAAACGGTAAGGCTCTTGTGTGATGCAGAAGAAACTTTTGGTATTAGTTTTGATGGTAACGAAGCCAATGCGCTTCGCAGTGTAGGAGATATTATTGACTATATCAGTAAGCATCCGCCAGAAAGTCAATCATGAAGCGGTTACTTAATATTTAATATGTTTGCTGTTATGCCTGAGTTTGATATGTTAAGTACCGATTTCAAAAGCCAGGCTTTTTAGGGGTTTTTCATCATGCTGGCAGATTATTTACGCTTGCCTGAATGGGGCAGCTCAGTCACTCAATTAGTATAAAATGGGAAACGCCAATCCTATCAAGTTGATTTGACGGATAACTTAATGTATTGCTTCATTTGGGATACTTGATTTTAACTGGTTAGACCTAGAAAGATTATCAAGTTAACTAGCAGAATTGGTGAGCCAAGGATGGGAATGATTGATATTCCAAATGAACAAGGCACAAGACAGGCATTCTTACACAAATAAATCTGGGTTATTCGACTAAACTGATCTTAAAAACAAGTTGTTAGGTGAAGATTGGTGTGATTATAATGGCTTGTTAAATGTGGGGGGATACGCCAAATATTTTCGAGTATCCCATGATATCAACAAATTTTGCGCGTGAAATTTAGGGGCATTAGAAAATACGTGTACCAAAATTCTCAAAGTAATGCTGATTGATTTCCTCACGAGAAAACTGATGATTTTGACCACCGCGTTGAGCAATTTTCAGAGCCCCCATTAGTGAGCTAAGTTGCCCCGTTGTTTGCCAATCGAGATTGTTGACAATGCCATACAACAAACCTGCTCGATATGCGTCACCGCAACCTGTTGGGTCAACAATTTCTTTAGGTTTGACGCAAGGAATTTCGAACTTTTTGCTATCGGCGTAAATGATCGAACCTTGTGCTCCTAGCGTGATAATTAATGCCTTGGCTTTATTGGCAAGAGATTCGAGAGTATTTCCTGTACGATCCTGTAGCAATTGTCCCTCATAATCATTAACAGCGATATAGTCCGCTTTATCGATGAAGTCTAGCAGCTCTTCACCGTTATACATGGGTAAGCCTTGACCTGGATCGAAAATAAATGGAATACCGGCTTCGTGGAATTCACGAGCATGTTGTATCATGCCATCACGACCATCCGGTGCGATAATGCCCAGTTTGATATCATTGCTGTCTGTTACGGAATTAAGGTGGGAGAAGTTCATTGCGCCGGGATGAAACGCAGTGATCTGGTTGTCAGCCAAATCAGTTGTGATGAATGCCTGTGCAGTAAATGTATCAGGAACATGTCGCACATGTTGCTGCATCAAATTTAATTGTTCAAAACGTGCAACATAAGGTGCACTATCATCACCGACGGTAGCCATCATGACAGGTTCACCACCCAACATCTTCAAGTTATAAGCAATGTTGCCTGCACAACCACCAAATTCTCGGCGCATTTCCGGAACTAAAAACGCAACATTCAGTACGTGAATTTTTTCAGGCAGAATATGGTTCTTAAAATGATCAGGAAATACCATAATATTATCGTAAGCGACGGAACCGCAAATCAATGTACGCATGATCTTTAATATCTCTTTTTAATGTTGGAATTATGTTACCGGTTTTTCAAGCGTGCGGTTTCCAGGCAAGATCAAGTTCACGCGCCGCTTTAACATCATCCAACTTGCGTACGGGCATAGTATGTGGAGCGCCCTTTACCATATCCGGTTGCAATTCAATTTCTTGCAGAATTTCTTTCATTGATTTGACAAATGCGTCTAGCGTTTCCTTAGATTCCGTTTCAGCGGGTTCGATTAGTAAGCATTCCGGAACCAATAACGGAAAATACGTCGTAGGCGCGTGATAGCCTTTATCCAACAGGCGCTTAGCCAGATTCATAGCCGTCACGCCAGTCTTATCTTTAATATCTTTCAATGTAACGATAAATTCATGGCTGGCGCGTCGATTGGGATAGGCAATTTCAAAACCGGCTTTACGCAGTTCGGCCATCAGATAGTTTGCATTGAGTGTGGCAAACTCGGAAATGCGGTGCATACCGTTTAGACCTAACAAGCGGACATAAATATAAGCTCGCAGTAGGACACCGGCGTTACCCATATGTGCGGAAAGGCGGCCTATGGACTGCGGTTTATCTTTTTCGGTCACCCAACGATAGATATCACCATCTTTGGCAACAATTGGAATGGGCATAAAAGGCAATAAACGTTCAGCCACACCTACAGGTGCAGAACCTGGACCACCACCACCATGAGGTGTAGAGAAAGTTTTGTGCAGATTAATGTGAATGACATCAAATCCCATATCTCCTGGTTTTACTTTACCCAGTACTGCATTCAGATTGGCGCCATCGTAATATAGCAATCCACCAGCTTGATGGACTACGCGACTCATTTCGGCGACGTTTTTTTCAAATACCCCTAAAGTCGAAGGATTGGTCAGCATTAGTCCGGCTGTTTGTGGGCCTACGGAAGCTTTTAGTGCGTTTAAATCAACATTGCCGTCTTTGTCAGTGGCAATTTCTACTACTTTGAAACCACACATGACTGCAGTGGCGGGATTCGTACCATGTGCAGCGTCCGGTACGATGATTTCGGTACGTGCAAAATCACCACGTGATTCATGATAGGCACGAATCATCATCACACCGATCAACTCACCCTGTGCGCCAGCCATTGGTGTTAAGCTAACGCCGGCCATGCCGGTTACTGATTTCAGGATTTCCTGCAACTCATGCATGCAAGCAAGAAAACCTTGCCCCGTGTCTTCCGGTGCCAGTGGATGTCGTGATAAGTACTGCGGTAACATTGCTAATGAATTACACGCGCGCGGGTTATATTTCATAGTACATGAGCCTAGCGGGTAAAACTCGGTATCAATTGAAAAATTCTTTTGTGATAAGCGAGTGTAGTGACGCACAGTATCCATCTCTGAAACTTCAGGAAGTAATACCTGCGATTTGCGCAATAGGTTTTGCGGAATCTGGGATTTATTCGCAGGTGTTGCTGGTGATTGAGAATAATTGCGGCGCCCTTTGCGCGAGTGTTCAAATATCAGCATAATTTGTTAATTAGTGTTAATTATTTCTTTAACGCAGTCAAGGCTGCATCATAGTTAGGTTCATCAGCTATTTCCGGGACTAGCTCGGCGTGAATGATATTATCCGATTCATCCAGAACAATTACTGCACGTGCCGTAATTCCACCAAATGCGCTATCTGCAATAAAAACTCCATAATCTTTCATAAAATTGGCGCCACGCATGGTAGATAGAGTAATTACTTTATCCAACCCCTCGGAATCGGTAAATCGACTCATGGCAAAAGGCAAGTCAGCAGCAATGATCAGTACAACGGTATTATCCATATTGCTAGCTTGCTGATTAAATTTGCGCGTAGAAAGCGCGCATACGGGGGTATCCAAGCTAGGAACAATGTTTAGTACCTTCTTTTTGCCCGCAAAATTAGCAAGTGTGACATCTTGCAAATCTCTATTAACCAAGGAAAAGGGCGGTGCTTTTTGACCAACTTTTGGAAATGTACCTTCAAGTTTAATAGGTTTTCCTTTGAGTGTAACCATGGTGTTTCCTTTTAGAAAAATTGAAAATATATTTATTAACTAAGCGCTTGTTTTAAAGCTTCAGCATAATTTTGCAAATCAGCCGCTGTCTTGGTCTCTGTAGCGCAGACTAATACTGCATTACTGAGTTCAGGATAATATCCTTGTAAATCAAGCCCTCCCAATATGCCTTTTTGTTTTAGCTTAACTAATACATCTGCCGCTGATGCAGGAAGCGTTAATGTGGCTTCGTGAAATATTGGTCCGCTGAAAATGCGCTTCACACCACTTATTTTTTCCAATTGATTAACTAGATCTAAAGTATTGGCATGCGATTGTGCCGCAACGCGGCGCAATCCTTCTGGCCCAATGAGAGACATATAAATGGTAGCAGCAGTAACCATCAATCCTTGATTGGTACAAATATTGGAAGTTGCTTTAGAGCGACGGATATGTTGTTCACGTGCTTGCAGTGTCAGCACAAAACCTTCTTTATTATCCAGATCGGTGGTTCGACCAATAATACGCCCTGGCATTTGACGCACCAAATCATTTTTACAAGCCATAAAACCAAAGTAGGGGCCACCGCTGGAAAGCGGGATACCTAGGGGTTGGCCTTCGCCGACAGCTATATCGGCTCCTTTATTTCCCCATTCTCCAGGTGGAGTTAATAATGCCAACGCAGATGGATTTACCACCCCGATTGCAAATGCATTTTTACTATGTGCCCAGTCGGTCAATGCATCAACTTGCTCGAGTACGCCAAAAAAATTCGGCTGCGGAATAACCAATGCAGCAAAATCTGCATGATTGGATTTTATTAGTGATTCCGGAAGAATTTGCCCACATTCGGCACAGAAAGGCAATTCGACAACTTCAATTTTTTGGTTACTGACTATGGCACGTACTACTTGCCGGTAAACAGGGTGTACTGTTTGTGGAATCAGGATGCGACGGGAAGTTTTATGTGAGCGAACAGCCATAAGAGCAGCTTCTGCCAATGCCGTAGCACCATCATACATACTGGCATTGGATACGTCCATGCCCGTCAGAGAAGCCATCATTGACTGATATTCATAGAGTAACTGCAAGGTCCCTTGGCTGGCTTCAGCTTGATACGGCGTATATGACGAATAAAATTCACCACGTGTCGTGATTTGCCATACTGCAGCAGGAATATGGTGTTCGTAAGCACCTGCACCGATGTAGTTTTGATAGAACCCATCTTTCCCCGCGCGATCCATCATCAACCGAGTAATTTCCATTTCACTGAGTCCAGGCGGAACACCTGTTAATTCATCGCTGATTAGTTCTTTTGGAATTTCATCAAATAGCTCTTCAATTGTTTTTGCACCAATGCTGCCAAGCATTTCTGCAATATCTTCTTCGGTATGAGGAATAAACGGCATAATTTATTTTAAAACTAAAAGTGATAATGATTGAATAAATCTAAATCTGAGTAGATAAGTGGTTTCCTAATGGTCTTCGCTTTCAACCAATTCGGTATAAGCTGCGGCATCCAGTAATGCATCCAATTCCGTAGCATCACTGGGCTTCATTTTAAATAACCAAGCAGAATAGGCATCTTCGTTAATTTTACCGGGCTCATCAACCAACGGGGAATTAACGGCAATAACTTCACCAGAAAGAGGTGAATATACATCGGCAGCGGCTTTAACGGATTCAGCAACCGCACATTCTTCTTTTTGCTTTAAGATGCGTCCAACTTCCGGCAATTCAATAAATACCATATCGCCAAGTAATTCCTGTGCGTGATAGGTAATCCCAATAGTCACAGTACCATCAGATTCGGATTTAACCCATTCGTGGGATTTGCTATATTTTAAATTTGTCGGAACACTCATTTTTTTACTCCAAGGTTAAAGCAATATTTTGTTATAGTTTTATAAATTAAACCAGTACTTTTCCATTACGTACAAAAGGATACTTTACAATTTTTGCGCATAGCTGCTTATCACGTACGATTACATGGACTTCGTGTTCAGTCGCTATTTGTACCGGTATACGCGCCAGAGCAATGGATTGATTCATGGTCGGTGAGAATCCACCACTGGTGATTTCGCCGTAATATTTCGTATCACCTCGCTGGCCAACTACCTGCTGATGACTACGTAGTACCCCACGATCAGTGAGCACTAAGCCCACTAATTGTTGCGTTATAGTAGTGTGTTGCAGGGCTTGTTTGCCAATGAAATCCCGTTCACTTTTTAAGTCGACGGTCCAAGCCAAGCCCGATTCTATGGGGTTTTGGGTTTCATCCATGTCTTGTCCATAGAGATTCATGCCCGCTTCCAGACGTAACGTGTCACGAGCACCTAAACCTGCAGGTGCAACACCGGCAGCATGGAGCGATTTCCAGAACGTAGCTGCATCAGCAGCAGGCAAGATGATTTCAAAGCCGTCTTCACCCGTATAGCCTGTACGTGCAATGAAATACTGAGCGACAACTGCAGATTGAAATTGCTTTAATTCTTCAGTCGCCGCTTGAGAACCAGGAATAACTTGCCATACTTTGGCGCGAGCATTGGGACCTTGCACGGCGATCATGGCTAAATCACGCCTAGGAGTAATCTCTAAATTGGGCGCTAGTTCATCGCGTTGTTTGAGCATCCAGGCAACGTCTTTATCCGCTGTACCAGCATTTACCACGATACGGAACCAAGTTTCCGATAAAAAATAGATAATCAGGTCGTCGATAATGCCGCCCTGCGGAGTCAGCATGCAGGAATACAATGCCTTACCAGGAAGTGTCAATTTGTCTACATTGTTGGCAACCAATTGGCGTAAAAAAACGCGCACATTATCGCCCTTGATGTCAACCGGTAGCATGTGTGAAACATCAAACATGCCAGCATCTTGGCGTACTTTATGGTGTTCATCTAACTGTGAGCCGTAATGCAACGGCATGTCCCAGCCACCAAAATCCACCATCTTTGCATGCATGTCGCGGTGGGTTTGATTAAGGGGTGTCATTTTGAGCACGTATTATTCTCCCGAAAATAAATAAAAGTCATTATGTGGAATGACTTCACGCGCCCCTCTGTCCTTTTTACCTGAGAGATTTACAGATACTTTCATCCGTGTGCCCCTTCGGTGGCCAAAAAAATTGGCACTCTCCAGATTGCCAGTCGCAAGCGGTTTTCAAGGAACAAGATTTTGGCTTGACCATGCCTGAGCGATTCCGGGGGGGTTACGCCTTCGGCGGCGCTTAGATTTATTGCGCACTCTCCTGCTTGGACTTAAATGGCAGAGTGCGAACTATACCTTAGTAACAGTGGTTTATACAAGCTATCTAACCAAATTTTCTAATCCAATCGGAATTACTTGAGATTTGACCTAAAATTAATTTGATGTAAGGGGTACTTGCGTTAAACTAGCAATGGAGTTTGGTTGAGTTTGGTTGGGATGCTTAAGTATCGCGATTGACTGAACTTCGCTGCATTAGACAAACTGAGTAATAGATAAAGATAAGCTGTTTGATTTATGTCTGTACTTTTTATCTGAAAGGCTATTGTTAGAAAGTAGTTTTCATAGAGGAGGGTAGAACATGAAGAAGCTTGATTATAAGATGTTTTTGTTGTTGTTATTGCTGTTAGGTTTAAGTTTTGCAGTGGTGGCTGCAAGTGAATTGAAGTTTGAGTCAAGTTTAAGTGGTGCGCAAGAAATTACTACGCCGCCTGGCGGAGTTGTTGCCGATACCACTGGTGAAATAGAAGTTGAATTTGATAAGGCATTAACGCAAGCCACATTCCGCCTTACCGCACGAAATGGAACCGGAATCATACAAGCGCATTTTCATTGTGCTTCCGCAGGAACAAATGGGCCGATAGTAGCCTTTCTTTTTGGTCCAGTTGCATCACCAGGAATCGATGTGGGTGAAGGCTCCGTACAGGATGTCTTGGATAATAGCGACGTCAGATCGCCTGAGACACCCGAAGATATTGAAGCATGCGGTGTGCCTTTGAATAATATCGCTTCATTGGCTTTTGCAATGCGAGCTGGAAAGATTTATGCCAATGTACACAGCGCCGCTTTCCCAGCCGGTGTTATGCGTGGACAATTGCTTCCCAAAGACGAAACTGAAAATTCTGCTGAATAATTAGACGGGAAAAGGGTTTCATGCTGATTCTCGTTGCACAGTTTATTTGTGTTTGTTAACGTTGGGGCACTGGAAATTAGCCCCAACGTTATTTTGAATCACATATGCGATGTTAAAGGCTAAAGGTCTAAATGCAAAACCAAGTATGTCACTATTTCGAGTATTTGATTCTAATGATAGTGTTTGCATCCGTTGCCTTCAACAAAACCGTGAAGTGATCGTCAACTGGGATCGACTGGCCATTTCCAAAGCTGGCATTCGTTGGAGAATAAGGTGCGCAACTCCTTTCTTTTTGCAATGTTTCGGAAAGATTCAAGCAAACGGCCCGATAAAGCTGTTGCACCATATCAACGTCCGAGTCTGGAATAGGCGCATCGCGTAAAGTAGGGCTTTTTATCCGACCACCGCTCAGGCTTCGAGAGTAGCTGATTTCACGCATCACCGGAGTATCTTCTATTTCTATACGGTATATCGCACTGCGTCCATTTTGCAGTGGTTCTTCCTTGGTATACAAAGATGTGTTAACTTGCGTATAACCTTGTGCCTGTAAAGTTGTGTCGATTCGATCCACTGGTGTACTAATCGAAATTCCTGCGATTTCAATCGCTTCCAATTGTGATTGGTTTGCACTGACCGCATGATTATTGGATATTGCAATCCCTAGCCAAATGAAAATCGTCCATTGCAGGCTGAATACGGGTTGGAAGTATTTGTTTTGTAGTCTCTTGAATGGAAACATCATAAACTTTTAAATAAAGACTGCTGTAAGGCTCTTACAGTTTTGTTGGTAAATATTTTATGTTATTTGAATACTTTTACACGATTTAAGTATTATCTTTGACAGACAAAGCTCTGCTCGCAAACTCCATTTTAAATAGGAGTTGGTTGTGGCCCAAACATTGTCGATGATGGGGTGCTTTTTTTATCAATTTACATGCTTGTTTGTATCGTGCCGACTGTTTGATTGAGAGCAACTAGAATATCACTTCCAATTGTCATTCCAGCAAATGGAAAAATCTAAGTACATGAGCAGGTTAGATTTCCCATTTTGCTAGAAGTAACGATTATTGATAAAAAACTTTACCTGGCTTAAAGTATAAAATCGTTGGCATTGATTCCTACTGCTGTTGCACCTGTCAGTTGGATTTCCATATCAGCAGCTTGATTGCCATCACCATGAATTTCAACTTGAACAATGATATCAGCTCCAGAAGTAAAAAATCTCACTTCACCCGCAGT
>WBZQ01003324.1_pt1 | contig 10058 bp, 9 predicted proteins | sample 5204251 | NCBI WGS metagenome assembly WBZQ01 (sample SAMN12412402, study PRJNA552823) | activated sludge metagenome | isolation source: activated sludge from nitrification reactor of wastewater treatment plant... | place: USA: Virginia | collected 2017-09 | reverse complement strand
GGAATGCCTTTATGAATATGTTGAGATCGAAACTAACGACTTTGAGCCAAACATTCTTTTTTGCGCTGGCAATGCTGGCGCTGACGGGCGCGGCCTTCGCGCAAGACAACACCAAAATCTGGACGGCGGCGGCTTCGACCGGCACGCCCGACGAAGCCAGCCAAAATCTCGTGATGTTCTCTGACTCTAACGCCACCATAGCGGGCAGCGGGCAAACGACTGTGGTCTTGCGTTACAACGTCACCGCTGTAGACGGTCTGTTTTCCGGCCCGCTCACGCCGACCAACTGGCCGACCATGATCGTGCGGTATCGTGACGCTCACGCCAATGCCATGCAGGTGATCGTCGAATTGAAAGAACACATCATCGCCGGACCTGACGCCGGACAAACCAATACGCTGATCACATTCAACAGCGAAGAGTTTCCGCAACTGCCCGGTTACCAGACCCAATCGCTCGGCAATTGCGGCAATTTCGCGGGGTTTCAATTCCTGCGTCCGAATGCCGCGCGCGTTTATTACGTCGAAGCCCGCCTCATACGCAACGCCAGCTCAAACTTCGGTTCGCCAGGTCTGGCGGGCATCGCCATTACCCGTGACGGCGTTTGCCAGGGCTTTAGCTTAACCCAATAACCTGCCTGACACTTCAAAGGAGATGGCATGAAACGAACAGGAATCATTCTTTTCTGCGCGGTGTGGCTGACGTTTGCCAGCGCCACGCTGGCTCAGACACCAAACAACGAAACCCAATCGCAGGCCGCCGCCACGCGGCAACTGCTGGTGGAAATCAACGCCCTGCGCCGGGAGCTGTTGCAACAAGCCATTGAGTTCCAGCAATGGAAGCTCAACCAAATCAACCGCGAATTGCAACAGGTGCAAACCGAACAACAACGGTTGGCGGAAGAAGAGCAATGGCTGCAGCAGGAAATCAATGAACTGACAGCAGCGTCAGACGGAAAGAGTGAGCTCGAAACACTCAAAAACGAACTCGCTGGCGAGCGTACGCAAAAGCTGCGCAACCGCCAGCAACCGTTACACGAACGAGCAACGGAATTGACCGGCCAAGCCAATAAGGAAGAACAACGGCTGCGTCAGTTAACCGACAAACTCAAAACCGCAAACACACGCCCCGTCAGCTAATGCGCTCTCAGTCTCGCTTCTGCTTTGGCCACTGACCACGGAATGCGAGCCAAGGGCGCGCCCTCCTATACTCCGGCTCCGATGATCCCAGGTATAAAGATCATCGGAGCCTTTTTTGCTTGCTGAATGTGTTGACAGCAACCAAAAAAAATTAGCGAAGAGATGATAACTTTTCCGGTTGGTTCTCGCCTGTATGGTTGAATTCTGCTGAAAACCATTCGTCGCAAGAGGAGGAACAGGTTATGCCAACCAACAACACCAGCGTAGAGCGCGCACAGCCGCCCACCACACGCGCGGGCTTGCCCGTGGAATTTCACGAACGCCCAACAGCCAAATTGCCGCCGTTGCCTATTAACGGCGCAACCATGTCTCCCACAAAACCCAAACGATTTTCGCGGAAAACGATCCTGAAGGCGACGGCGCAATTCGTCGTAAAACGTTCCGGCTCGCGCCCATAAACACCGCCGCACTTCGTCAGGATCCCTCAGCCGCTTTTGCCTTTTGCCTGTTCTTCCCCTATCGTTTCGCTTCCCCACCCAACATTTATTCGCTTGGTCTTCACAAAGGAACAGACATGTCCGAGTGGCAAGGCAAAACCGCCCTGGTGACAGGCGCGTCTTTCGGCATCGGTGAAGCCTTTGCGCGCCGGTTGGCGGCTGAAGGCGCAAATGTGATTGTGACGGCGCGTTCGCAAGATCGGCTGGCTGCACTCGCTGAAGAGTTGCGCGCACGTCACGGCGTCAAGGTGTCTGTCGTCGTTGCTGACCTGGCAGAAGATTCCGGACCGGAAACGATTTTGCGCGCGACGGAAGGCAGCGGCCAGCCCGTGGATTTGTTGATCAACAATGCCGGATTTGGCGTCGTCGGCGATTTTGCCGATTTGCCGCTGGCCAAACAACAACTCATGATCCAGGTCAACGTGACGGCGCTGGTGACCTTGTCGCATTTGTTTTTGCAACCGATGCTGCAACGCCGCTCAGGCGCGATTGTGCACGTCAGTTCGACGGCGGCCTTTCAAGGCGTGCCGTACATGGCGGCGTATGCCGCGACCAAAGCATTCATTTTGAATTTCAGTGAGGGGTTGTGGGCGGAATGTGCGGCGCACGGCGTACGCATTCAAGCGCTCTGTCCGGGCGCAACCGCGACGAATTTCCAACAAGTGGCGGGCACGGCTCCGTTGCGTGACCACAGCAAGATGCAAACACCGGAAGAGGTCGTCGCTGCCAGTTTGCAAGGCCTGGCGCAAAATCAAAGCGTGGTCGTGTCGGGTTTGGCCAATCAAGCAATGGTTTTCGCCGAACGATTTGTGCCGCGCCAGTTTGTCACGCGCGCGGCAGCCCGGCTCTATCAACCGTTTTCGACTCGAACCAACGCCGCCAAGTAAATGCGCCCAAAAGCCTGCGCCCGGTCGCGCGGCGGCTCTGACAAAGGAACGTTGCTTTATGCTCAGAATGCTCAACCGAAAACTTGTCCTGTCATTTTTGCTTCCGTCTCTGCTGCTCGGACAACTGGCCTGTCGTGGCGGCGGTGAGCTGCAAGCGCCGCCCGGTTCACGCTCCACGCCGCAATTCAAACCGGGCGTCAATTTCTTCAGCCCGCAACAAGACGTCGAGATGGGACGCCAATCGGCTGAACAGATCATGCGCGAAACTCCCATGCTCAATGACGCGCCGATCACCAATTACGTGCGTGCGCTCGGAGCCAAATTGGTCGCGAAAACGCCGGGCGAACGGTTCCCGTATCAGTTTTGGGTGGTAGCGACACGCGAAATCAACGCATTTGCCTTGCCGGGCGGATTCCTGTTCGTCAACGCCGGAACGATTGCCGCCGCACGCAATGAAGGCGAATTGGCCGGTGTGATGGCGCACGAAATCGCCCACGCCGCCTTGCGTCATGGCACCAACCAGGCGACCAAACAACAGATCGCGCAAATGGGGTTGGGCGTGCTCGGTACGATTGCGTCGGCCAGCGAAAACCCGAATTTGGGGCAGGCCGTCAACGCCATCGGCGGATTGGGCGCGAATCTGGCCTTTCTGAAATATGGTCGAAAAGCGGAAAAAGAAGCCGATCTGGAAGGTGCCCGCATTCTGGCCGAAGCCGGTTACGATCCCCGCGATATGGCCAATTTTTTCAAAACGCTGGAATCTGAAGGCGGACAGCGCGTTCCTGAAATGCTGAGCGACCACCCGGACCCGGGCAATCGTATCGAATACATCCTGGCTGAAATTCCCAAGCTGCCAGTCAGCAACAGCCCGGTGCATACGTCACCGGAATTCGAGCAAGCCAAAGCGCGGCTAACCGGTCGCGGGGTCCAACTGAGTGATCGCAGCCAGCTTAAACGCATTGGCGCTGACCCAGGCCATTTGGAAACGAGTGTGCGCCCTGCTCGCCCCGCTGCGCAATTCCAAAACGTGCAAGCCGGGGACGGTTCATTTGCACTACAAGTGCCCGCCAATTGGGAACAACTGGGAGGCAATGACGCCACGTATATTTTTGCGCCCAAAGGCGCTTACGGAAAAATGCCGAAACAGAATGGCGAATCGTTGATGGTCACGCACGGAATTTTTGTGGGTGCAGTTCCCGCTCGGCAAGGAGATTTGGCTTCGGCAACGCGTGCGTTCATTCAGCGCCAGCTTGAAGACAATGAAGACTTTCAGATCGTAGGCGAAATGAAACAAACCACGGTCGGCGGTCAATCAGGACTTGCGGCAGCCGTCGCCGGTCCGTCAGCGATCAATGGCGTGATGGAAATTGACATCACCTATACCACCGCGACGGCAGATGGACGGATGTTTTACATCATCACCATCGTGCCCGAAGACGAAGCCGAAGCTTACAAACCTGCGTTCCAGCAAATCTTGCGCAGTTTGCGTCTGGCCCGCTGACAAACCGCGCACACAAACACGAACGCCGCCATCGCAACAGGCAATCGGGGTTTGTCCCTATTGCTCCATCGCGATGGCGGCGTTTTTCTATAGCGTCGTTGCTATTTCAGCCAACGACGCGCTTCTACTGCGGGCGTTGCTTTGCTGCGCCGCCCCAACGTGTAACGGTTGGTGTGTGTCATTTGCTGACCGACGCTCAGCATCTGCAATGGGCCAAGCGTTTCCAGTTCGACGTACGTGAGCGGATCGGGATTGGTGTAAACCTCTGCGCTGCTTCCTTGATCGGGATACTCGCGTTTGTCTACACGTGGCGCATCAATCCGCAGCACGTGTTTTTCGCCTACCCACAACATCGTGCTGGCGTCTGTGCCAATTTTGGTCGAATTCTTTGGGTCGCGTGTCAGCGAAAGCAATTGCCCTGTGCGCTGCAAATTGGCAGGCAGTTGCTTTGACTGTTTGTTGTACCCATCCGCAAATTGCGTCGCTTTCGGCAACGGCAAAAACACGCCTTGCGGGTCTTTTAATTGGGTAATTACCCAAACAGAAACGTTCATCGGCTGACCGGCGAGCTTTTCGTACGTGGTCGAAACGGTCAGTTCCGGGTGTTGCGCTGCCAGTTGGATCAATCGGCGTGTGCGAATGCCGTAATGCGGGTCTACTGGCGAACGTAATTCGACTTCACTGCCTTGGTTGCCTTCTTTAACGATGGCTTCGACCGGCATCGCGTCAAACGCTTGTGGCGGAGGCCAACTGCGCGGTGTGATGCGGGGCCATTCGCTTTGCGGCGCAGGCCAGGTTTTGTCACCGCCAAAATTCAACCAGGTTTTTGCTTCCGGATCGGGCGCTTTGCCATATAGCTCTGGCAACTCCCAAAACGGTCCGTCCTCTTCGCCCACAAAGCGCATCTGCATTACGCGCCCAATGGCTGGCACAATGACAATTTCAATTTTGCCGTTGCTGAGCACGAGTGCGTCCTGCCATTGGTGATATGTTGTGCGGCGCACAGTTGTCTTGGCTGCAGCGAAAATTTTCGCAGATTCCAAGACCTGTGGGATGAGTTGATGCGTTGAATTTGGCCAAATGCCCCAATTCGACCAGTTAGGTATCTCAACCAGACAGGTCAGAATTGATGCAAGGATGAAAATTTTTCTTAGCGGGTGCGAAATTTTTTCCATGGTGTATAGACAAATTGGTTCAGACGTCTATAATGCACTTGCCTCTCCCCCATCGCTGCTCCGAAGTAATGGCGTTTCAAAGTAGTTAACTCCTAGAATGTGGAGGGTGTGCCCCGATGCGTTGTCAACACTGCAACTACCAGATTTTTTCATATTCGCGTTGCTGCCCTAATTGTGGACGCACAGTGCCCAATCAGAATGCGACGCAAGAAAGTACCAAAAACCCACAAACTCGACTTGATTTCTGGGTCGCTGGATTACGGAAAACAGTCGCACCGCCGCGAGTGCGACGTACAACTGCTTGATTTTGTTCGTTCGTTGGTTCGCATTGAAAACGCCTCTTTCAATTGTTGAGTGAGAGCAATTGAGAGAGGCGTTTTTTTGTCTTTTTGGCAGGTTTCGGCGCACCGCTTATTCCTTTTCCAGACTTTGTCCGTGGCCGACCAAACGCAATGCCGCCAACATCTCATCATGAATTTTCCCGTTCGAGCACAACATGCTCGGCGTGAAGTTATCAAAAGGTGAGCCGTCGAGTTTGGTTACCCGCCCGCCCGCTTCTTCGATCAACAGCCAACCCGCAGCAGTATCCCAGGCGTGTAACCCCTGCTCCCAAAATCCGTCCAGCCGCCCCATTGCGACGTACGCCATATCAATCGCCGCTGCGCCAAAGCGCCGCACGCCCTGTGCACGTTTGAGAAATTCGCCCCAAGCAGGCAAATACTCGTGCAAACGTTCGCGCACATCATACGGAAACCCCGACACAACCAACCCGCGCTCCAGCGTTTCAATCTCTGAAACTTGAATTTTCTGCCCGTTGCAGATTGCGCCCGCGCCACGTTCAGCGGCAAAGAGCTCATCCCGCGTCGGATCATAAATCACGCCAGCGATCATTTCGCCTTTGTGTTCAACCCCAATCGAAACAGCATAACAAGGAACGCCGTGCGAAAAGTTGGTCGTGCCATCGAGCGGATCAATGATCCAGAAATAATCGCTCGACGAAACATCGTGGGCGCTCAGACCGCTCTCTTCGGCCAGAATGCGATGCGCCGGGTAATGCGACGAGATCAACGTTTTGATGTGTAGTTCGCTGGCCAAATCAGCTTCGGTGACCAAATTGATGCGGCCTTTGTTGGTGACGGCAAAACCGCGCGCGGCAAAATCCTGCAGGATTGCGCCTGCTTCACGCGCAGCCCGTATGGCAAGTTCAAGCATTGAGTATTCCGTTGGTGAACTGAAATTGTAATTGCGCAGTAAGCGGGAACTATAAATTTGCCTCGTCTGGGCGTCAATGCTATGCTCCGCCCCGCTTACAGCAAGCAACCATAATCACGATAAGCTTGCGCCCGCGGCCGAAGCTCACCCTCTTCCCTGCCCCGCCGCACGCGCATCAAGAGACACAAGTTATGGACAACGGATCCGCTACGATGATTTCGCCTGACACCGCTGAGCTTGAAAACGAAGTAATTCGCAAGGCGCTGTCACAAGCAACGCAACCACTCACCTGCAAACAATTACGTGACCGTTTGACCGGACCGTACAAACTTTCAGAAGACATTTTGACTGCACGGTTGACCGCCGAAATCGCCGCTGGCCGAGTGTATGCCTTTGCCGCCACAGGTCGTGGGCAAGCGTTGCGATATTGGACGCGTTCTGCCGAAGAACTCGCGCGCGAAACCCTGTTGCGCTACCTGGCGCAACGCCCGCACACGCGCGCTGAATTGCTGCGCAAGGCCAAATCCACGCTGGCCGGTTTTAGCGAAGAGCGGCAAAAACAACTGCTCGCGCAACTCGTACGCGAAGAGCATGTGCAGGAATTGCCTCCGCTGCTTGGCGGACGCACGAAATTCTACAGCGCCAAACCCGCCAATCCGCGTGATTACCTGGAAGACGCGTTGAAAAAACTCGGCAAAAAGCTGGCGTGTTCGCGCGAAGACATTTTGCGCGCTGCCGGGTTGCTGAATGACGCCCCGGCCGCCGTGCCGCAAAACAGCGCTAACGAATCCCTGCTGACGCGCATGGTGCAAATCAAACTCGCGGCAGCCCAGGGCGGTCTGGTGCCATTGAATGAATTGTGGCATTCGTTGCGCACCGAAGGCTGGGACAAAACCAGTTTTGACCGCGCGGTTTTGCATCTGGCCGAAAGCTATCGCGTCGCCTTGCAGCGTCATAACTTTCCCAACAGTTTGAGCGAAGCAGAACGCGCAGAGCTGGTCGCCGATCAACTCGGCAATTATTACGTCGGCATTTCCTTGCGCTAACGGTGTTCGCCCTTAAGCCATTCGCCGCCGCCCCGCATTTTGATGCGTGTCTTTCGCCTGCATTTCTTTAGCTATGACTTCGTTGTTGCATTCGATCACCAATCCGTTCCGCTCGGCGATTGTCGCCGATCCCTGGCATTGGGATGTCGTGGACGTGCCCGAAATTCACCAGAGCGCATTTGAACTCTGTCGCCGCGCGCTCGAACACGTACGCACCCAGCGACAATCCACTTCGATTCTGCTCTATGGCGAAGCCGGCAGCGGCAAAACTCATTTGCTGGCACGCTTGCAGGCTTATCTGGCTGGGCTGGTCAAAATTTACGGGCAAGCGCCGCCCGCAGTCTTTGTCTCGGTGCGCTTACAAACCAGCCCGCAAATGATCTGGCGTCATTTGCGCAATCGCTTTGGCGAAGATTTGTTGCGTCCCACCACAGACGGACGCCCGCAACTGGAACGCATTCTGTTGCCGCGCTTGAAAGAATGTTCGCCCTCCATCGGCGAACCGCAAGCCTGGCTGGAACGGCTGCAACGCGACGCGCGCACTTCTGCCGCCGCCGTCGCCGAGATGGAAGACGCGCTCGACGCGCTGGATCAACAAGCGCAATTGAATGACCGTGATCTGGTCATCGTGCTGGCCCATTTGTTGTTGGGGCGCTTTCGCCGCGACGCGCGGGCGTGGTTGCGCGGCGAATCCCTGCCCGAAGCAGCACTGGCGCAACTGGGCGTTAACACCGATCAGGACGGCGACCCCGAAGAACGCGCGCGCCGCTTGATCCTCAGTTTGAGCCGCTTGATCGGCCCGGAAATGCCGGTCGTGTTTTGTTTCGATCAGGTCGAAGCGTTGCAATCGCATCCACAGGATTTGGCGGGGTTGTTGAAGTTCGGGCAGATGGTCAGCTTTCTGCGCGATGAAACCAGCAACGCCGTGTTGGTGTCCTGCATCCTGGCGCAGTTTCTGACGACGCTCAGCCAGGCGGTCATCAGTTCCGATCGAGACCGGCTTTCGACGTTTGGTGAGCGCGCCCTTGCATCGCTGACGCCGCCTGAAGCCAAACGTTTGATCGAAGCGCGCCTGGCCGCCAGCCCTGATTTGCGTAGCGAACGCCCCGCAGCAGCAGATCGGTTCTGGCCGTTGCGCGAATCCGACGTAGACGAAGCCTTGCAGCGTAAAAAAGATACGCCGCGCGCGTTGCTGTCATTTTGCGCGGATAAATTCGACGCCTACTGGCAACCGGAAGCCCCCGCCCAGGTTTCGCCGACACAGGATTTTCTGGCGCAAGAACTCGAAGAACGGTTGGCGCGTTCTGCCGCAACCAGCAACACCGAACAAACCGATCAAATCATCACGCACGGCGTTCCGTTGCTGTTGCGGTTATTCGACACGCGCTGGGAACAGAAAGCGCTCTCACGCTTTCGCGATGCCGATCTGGTGTTTGAAAGCCCGCGCGGACGCGTCAGCCTCAGTCTTTGCAACCAACGCAACATGACCAGCCTGGCGGGCCGTTTGCGCCGGTTGCGCGAACAGGCTGCCGAACAAGTGCTGGAAGATGTCACGCGCGAAAAATTCGTCTTGTTGCGTGATGCGCGTTTGCCCATTAGCAGCAACGCCAGACGAACGCGTGAGCACCGCGACCAATTGGCTGGCGCCGGATTTCATTGGCTGACCGTTTCAGCGGAAATGATCGCCGCGCTCGATGCTTTGCGCGGATTGCTGTCAGACGCCAAAGCCGGTGATCTGGCCAACGGCGGCGAAGCGCTGTTGCCTGCCACCGTGCAAGACTGGCTGCGCGATTCGCTCGACGCCAAACTGCGCCCCTTGCGCGATTTGCTCGACGTGCTTTTGCCTGAAGTTCCTGCGACAACAGCGGACGATCCTGACTTCAACCTCTGCGAAGACATCAGCGAATTGCTGCACAATCATTTTGTCGTGTCGGTGGCGGACGCCGCCTGCAAGCTCGACCGCGCGGAAAACATCATCGAAGCCTGTGCGCGTCGCAATCCCGAACGCTTCGGCGTGCTCAACGGCCCGCCGCTAGTGCTGTTCCAACTTACGCCTTCTGCCGCGGATGTAGCCGATGCGCCACAGGAGGTGTCGTAATGGCTGTCACGCTGTCTGTCAGCGAAGTGCGCGCGGCCATTTATCGCGCCGCGCAAACAGATTCAGAACCCGGCGCGGGCGCAACCTCAACCGTGTTGCTGGGCCAACTCTTTCACGAAGTTTTTGCCGCGTTGATTGGCCCGGACGATACGCGCAACTTTCACGCCGCCATCGATGAAATCGAACCGCAACCAGAGGAATGGGTGCGCGCGCTAATCAAACACGCCTATCAACATCTGGTCGGGCCGCGTTTGCGCCAACAGCAAGCCCTGTTACATCACCGCAGCGAACAGGTGTTGACGCTGTGGGACAGTGTGCAGGAATTGTGCGTTTGGCTGGCGGATTTGTTGTGGCAGTTGCGCGCGCAAGGCGATGACGAATTGACGTTGAGCAAAACCCTGCGCGTTGAACCGTCGCTTTCGTGCGAACTGCTCGAACCCGGTTGGACAGATGCCGTGCGATTGACGGGCATTGCCGATGCGCTTTGGCGTTTGCCTGAATCG
>WBZQ01003323.1_pt1 | contig 10059 bp, 11 predicted proteins | sample 5204251 | NCBI WGS metagenome assembly WBZQ01 (sample SAMN12412402, study PRJNA552823) | activated sludge metagenome | isolation source: activated sludge from nitrification reactor of wastewater treatment plant... | place: USA: Virginia | collected 2017-09 | reverse complement strand
AGTAATTCCTCGATGACTACTATCCCGGCAAGCGCCTGGCCCAGATCCTGGCAGGCGTGGAGCCCCCGAAGAAAGCCGTGAAGCCCAAGGGCAAGAACGGCTCTGCCGCTGACGCGGCGCTAGCCCCCACGGCCGCACCGGCGGCCAAGGAACGCGTGTCCACCCCGCGGAAGGACATGGCCCAACCTGGCACAAAAGATGCTAAGGGCAAGCCGTCTTCCCGCACGACCCCTTCCAACCCCGCCCAAAAGGGCGTAAAGGAGCCACCCATGGCCGAAATGACCAACCCGGTCGCCACCACCGAACCCGTCGCCGCCAAGAAGCCGGCGAAGAAGGCCGCCCCCAAGAAGAAGGCTGCCCCCAAGAAACCCGCCGCCAAGAAGGCCGCGCCGAAGAAGGCCGCCGCCAAGAAGCCGGCCGCCAAGAAGGTCGTGAAGAAGGCCGCGCCGAAGAAGGCCGCCGCCAAGAAGCCGGCCGCCAAGAAGGTCGTGAAGAAGGCCGCGCCGAAGAAGGCCGCCGCCAAGAAGCCGGCCGCCAAGAAGGTCGTGAAGAAGGCCGCGCCGAAGAAGGCCGCCGTGAAGAAGGTCGTGAAGAAGGCCGCGCCGAAGAAGGCCGCCGCCAAGAAGCCGGCCGCCAAGAAGGTCGTGAAGAAGGCCGCGCCGAAGAAGGCCGCCAAGAAGTAGGCCCAACCGGCTCACACAACCTGGCTAATATCAGAGGGGCGCGATGGCGCGCCTCTCTGAGCCGGGTGACCACATGCTTACCATCGACCGTGTTTCAGCCCTCGAAGTGCTCGACAGCCGTGGGAATCCCACCGTGCTCGCCCGGGTGCAACTCTCCGATGGGACCACCGGTCAGGCCATCGTCCCTTCGGGTGCTTCCACGGGAAGCCGCGAGGCGCTTGAGCGCCGCGATGGGGACAAGAAGCGATACCTCGGGAAGGGCGTGCTCGGGGCCGTTGACGCCATCAACGTAGAGCTGGCCCAGGCGCTATTGGGGATGGACCCCTTCCAGCAGGCCGAGCTCGACGATCTGATGTGTGATCTGGACGGGACCGAGAACAAGGGTCGTTTGGGCGCCAATGCGATCCTGGGTGTCTCCATGGCCTTGGCGGATGCCGCGGCCAAGGCCTCCCGTCTGCCGCTCTACCGCTACCTTGGGGGAGCCACGGCCCGCCTGCTTCCCGTGCCCATGATGAACATCATGAACGGCGGAGCCCACGCGGATAACAACGTGGACATCCAGGAGTTCATGGTGCTGCCCGTGGGGGCCCCGAACTTCCGGGAGGCCCTCCGCTGGGGCGCCGAGGTCTATCACGCCCTGAAGGGCGTCCTGAAGGCCCGGAAGCTGGCAACGGGCGTGGGGGACGAAGGCGGATTCGCCCCGAACCTGGGTTCCAATGAGGAGGCCCTCGAATTGATCGGGGAGGCCGTCAAGAAGGCCGGGTTCAAGCTGGGCAAGGAGGTTTTCCTGGGCCTGGATTGCGCCGCCAGCGAATTCCACACGGGTAAAACCTACGCTCTGGACGGGACCCACAAGACCCCCGGGCAGCTCGTGGAGTACTACCAGGGCTTGGTGTCCCGGCACCCCATCATCTCCATCGAGGATGGCTTTGCCGAGGGTGACTGGAAGGGCTGGAAGGCCCAGACGGACGCGATGGGGGCCAAGACCCAGCTCGTCGGCGACGACCTCTTCGTGACCAACCCCGCCATTCTGGCCCGGGGCATCAAGGAGGGCGTCTCCAATGCCATCCTGATCAAGCTGAACCAGATCGGCACCGTCACGGAGACCCTGCGCGCCGTGGACATGGCTCATAAGGCCGGCTACCGGGCCATCATCAGCCACCGCAGCGGCGAGACGGAAGACACCTTCATTGCCGACCTGGCCGTGGCCACGGGTGCCGGCCAGATCAAGACTGGCGCCCCCTGCCGTACGGACCGGGTGGCCAAGTACAACCGACTGCTCCAGATCGAGTGGGAACTGGGCGCCGCCGCCCGCTACGCCGGCCGGGAGGCCTTCGGGGCTCAATTAAGCTAGGAGGGCATCCTTCATGAACGCCAACTGGCTCTTGAAGTCCTCCACCCTGTGGAGTGTGCTGGGGGCCTCGGGGTTCCTGTCTCTGATGGCCGTTCTGTTCTCGGAGGGCGGGCTGCCCGAATTGCGCAAGCGGGAGGCTGAGCTGAAGGCGGCCCGGACGCGCCTGGTGGAACTCAACCAACGCAACCATGAGCTCCTGGACGAGGTCCAACGGCTCGCGGCCAAGGACCCGGAGTTGATGGAGGCGTTGGCGCGCCGACAGGGCTATGCGCGCAAGGGGGAGACCATCTACACCTTCCGCAATAGGGAGAAGTAGCTTGGAGCTCCAACTGGCCTCCGCGGCGGGCAATGTCTTCGGCTACCTCTGGGAGGACGAGGCTAAAGATTGGTCTGGTGGGGATTATGCAAAAATTCTCTGCCCACGGGGACGCGGCTTCGGTTTAGATGGCCTTTTTTTGATGCAAAGACCGGTAGGGGGTCCCTGGTGCCTGGAACACTGGGATCCGGATGGCTCCAAGTCCTTTTGTTCCAATGGAAGCAGGGCAGCACTGGCCATCCCAGGGGCTCCCCAGGACGCGTGCGTGGAAGTGCGCTCGAGCAGCGAGCGGATATTGCTCCGGCGCCGGGGCGGGGAGGTCGGCATCCGCATGCCGGAGGGTGATGGCTTCGGATTGCGCACACTGCCGATGCCGATGGACCTGCCTGCGGGCTTCGGCTGGATCGGCAATCCTCAGCTCGTGGTGCGTGTGCCGTCGGTCGCCTCGGTTGACCTGAAGACCTTCGCGCCGCCGCTTCGCCATCATGTGGCGATCCCCGGCGGGACCAACGTGAACGTGGTCGAAGTCATCGCTCCTGGCGAGGCCAGGATCCGCTCCTGGGAGCGGGGCGTGGAGGGGGAAACGCTCTGCTGCGGTACCGGCAGTGCCGTCGCGGCTGCATGGCTCGCGCAAACCGAGGGCATCTCCTCCTGGCGCCTCCATACAGCCAGCGGCGAGGTGGTGAAGGTCGAGCTCGATCTGACGGCGGAGGGATCCTGGCGCGATTTGTGGCTCTCGGGCCCGGTGCAGCGACTGGGTGTCGCCCATCCAGATCCCTCGCTCTTGCTGCGCTTGCGGCACTGACCACACCGACGCTTCGCCGTGGAACCCGACCTGCTAGACTGGCATGTTCCACACCCGAGGGGATGCGAGATGCGTGGTTTGACCAGCGCCTGGATGTTTATGGGGATCGCCTGATGCGCGCCCGGGTGGTGGCGTTGGCGAACCAGAAGGGTGGCGTGGGGAAGACCACCACGGCCATCAACCTCGCCGCGTCCCTCGCGATGATGGAGAAGATGGTGCTCCTGGTGGACTTCGATCCCCAGGGCCACAGCACGACTGGGCTTGGCTTCCCGAAGCCGGACCACCGCGCGGGATCGTACGCGCTGATGAAGGGCGCCCCGGCCGAGGCGCTGCTGCTCAGTACCGAAGTGCCCATGATGCAGGTGATTCCCGCGGGCAAGGACCTTGCGCAGCTGGAGTTCGAGCTCTTCGAGCTGCCCCAGCTCCAGGTGCTCAAGCAGGGGCTCGCGCCCCTGATGGATAAGTTCGACTACATCCTCATCGACCCTCCGCCGAGCCTCGGCATGATCACCCTGAACGCGCTCACGGCGGCCGACGAGGTCATCGTGCCCATGCCCTGCGAGTTCTTCGCGCTGGATGGTCTCGCGGAACTGACCGAGACCCTGCGCCGCATCCAGTCCGGTCCGAATCCACGGCTCCAGCTCGGAGGAATCCTGCTCACCATGGCCGAGGAGCGCACCAACCTCGGCGCGGCCGTGGCCAACGAGGTGCGCCACGCCTTTCCCGGGAAGGTCTTCCAGACCATGATCCCCCGGAACATCCGCCTCGCCGAGGCGCCCAGCCACGGCAAGCCCGTGGCCTTCTACGATCTACGCTCCAAGGGCGCCCAGGCCTACCTCAGCCTCGCCAAGGAGTGGCTTGGCCTGGAGATCCTCGCGAGGAGGGAAGCCTGATGACCCTGTTGAAGCGACCGGCCCTGGGCCGCGGACTCACCTCCCTCATGAGCCAGATGGCTCCGGAGGATGCCGGCCAGCGGGAGCTTCCCCTGGGCAGCATGGTGCCCAACCGGGCCCAGCCCCGCACCCACTTCGACGAGGCCGCCCTGGCGGAACTGGCGGAGAGCTTGAGGCAGCACGGCATGGTCCAGCCCATCGTGGTGCGCAAGGTGGGCGACCAGTACGAGATCATCGCCGGCGAGCGCCGCTGGCGCGCCGCCCGGAAGGCCGGCCTCGCCATGGTCCCCGTGGTGGTCAAGGAGGTTCCCGACGACCGCCTGCTGGAGATCGCCCTGGTCGAGAACATCCAGCGCCAGGAGCTGAACCCCATCGAGGAGGCCACGGCCTACTGGCAGCTGGGCGAACACCTGCGGCTGACGCAGGAGCAGGTGGCCGACCGGGTCGGCAAGTCCCGGCCCCAGGTCGCCAACACCCTCCGGCTGCTGAGGCTACCCGCGGAGCTCAAGGCCGAGGTGGCCCACGGTCGACTGAGCACGGGCCACGCCAAGGTGCTGCTCGGTGTGCCGGATCCTCGCCTGCAGGAGCAGCTGGCCTACGAGGTGGTGCAGTCGCAGCTCAGTGTCCGGGCCCTGGAGGCACGGATCCAGCAGCTCCAGAAGCAGACCAAGGCCAAGGGCCGGAAGAAGCATCCCCAGGAACTCTTCATCAAGGCCGCCGCCGAGGAGCTGACCCAGTCCTGGGGCACCCGAGTCGAGATCAAGGCCAAGGGCAAGACCGGCACCCTGGTCCTGCACTACGGCAGCGAAGGCGAGCTGGATCGCCTGTTCGAGGCCCTCAAGCACGGCCCGGCGAAGCGCCGCTAGGTAAGTTAGGAGTCCCCATGTCGTCCTGGTTCGTCAAGAAGCGTCAGCAGAAGACCGCCGTCGAGGAGAAGACCGTCCGGGTTCCCGAGGGCCTCTGGATCAAGTGCGAGGCCTGCAAGGAGCTCATCTACCGGAAGGAACTCGTCAACACCCACAACGTCTGCCCCAAGTGCGGCTACCACTTTCGCATCGGCGTGGACGAGCGGCTGGAGAACCTCATGGACGACGGCTGGGAGACCTTGTTCAGCAACCTCAAGAGCGGGGACCCCCTGGGGTTCGTCTCGACCAAGAGCTACAAGGACCAGCTGAAGAAGCTCGAAGACGCGGGCCAGTCCGAGGATGCGGTCGTGGTGGTGGAGGGCACCCTTTCGGGCCACCCGGTGGTGACGGCCATCATGAACTTCGACTTCCTCGCCGCCAGCATGGGCAGCGTGGTGGGCGAGAAGCTGCGCCTGGGAGCCGAGCGGGCCCTGGAGAAGCAGTGCGCCTTCCTCATCGTCAGCTGCAGTGGTGGCGCCCGCATGCAGGAGGGCACCCTCTCCCTCATGCAGATGGCCAAGGTGAGCGCAGCCCTCGCCAAGCTGGACAAGGCGGGCCTGCCCTACCTGAGCATCCTCACCGACCCCACCACCGGGGGCGTCAGCGCCAGCTACGCCATGCTGGGCGACCTGAACATCGCCGAGCCCAAGGCCCTCATCGGCTTCGCCGGCCCCCGCGTCATCGAACAGACCATCAAACAGAGCCTGCCCGAGGGCTTCCAGCGTTCCGAATTCCTCCAGGCCCACGGCATGGTGGACAAGGTCGTGAACCGCGACCACCTCAAGGACTTCATCGCCGCCTGCCTGGCGTGGATGATGCCGACGCCCAGGGACTGATGGACGGCGGCTTCGAACCTGTATACATCCCGCGCCTCAGGGAGCGGGGCCATCTCGGCGTCAAGTGCGGCCTCGAGAACATCCAGATCCTGCTCGATGGATTGGGGCGGCCCGATGCGAGCTTCCCGGTGGTTCTCATTGCCGGCACCAACGGCAAGGGCAGCACCGGGGCCTTCCTGGCCCACATGCTGAAGGCCGCGGGCTTCGTGGTGGGCTGGACCACCTCGCCCCACCTGCGGGATGTCACCGAGCGCATCTGGGTGGATGGCGAGCCCATCGGCGAAGGGGCCCTGGACCTGCTGCTGGGCGAGGCCTTCGAGGCCGAGGCCCAGGCGGGGCTCCAGGCCACCTACTTCGAGCTGATGATCACCGCTGCCCTCTCGGCCTTCCGCATGACCGGTGTGGAGGTGGCCCTGGTGGAGGTGGGCATGGGTGGCCGCTGGGATGCCACCAATGCCACGGAGCCCATCCTGACGGTACTGACCACCGTGGGGCTGGACCATCAGCAGTATCTCGGCGACACCCGCGAGGCCATCGCCCGGGAGAAGCTCTGCACGGCCCGCGACGGGCGGCCCCTCGTGCTGGGGCCGGGCCTGGATCCCGAGTGGATCCGGCCGCTGCTGCCCTGCGCCCCGACCCTGCATCCTGCTCCCCGCCTGGGTCCGGCGGACATCCGCTGGGACCACTCCCGCGTCGACGGGAAACGCGTGGGGCTCGCGGGCCTTCACCAGCTGGACAACCTGGCCACGGCCTTCGAGGCCATCCGTCAGTTGCAGGGGCTTGGCTTTCCCATTCCGGAGGACCGCCTCTGGACCGGCGCGGCGGAGACCCGCTGGCCCGGCCGGCTCTGGAAGGTGCCGGAGCTGGAGGCCGTCTGGATGGATGGCGCGCACAACCCCGACGGGGCCCGCGCCCTGGCCGATCACGCCCTGGCCTGCGGAGTGCGCCCCCATCTCTACGTCGGCGCCATGGGCGACAAGGATCTCGCGGGCGTGGCCCGCGAGCTGAAACGGATGCGCCCCCTCTCCGTGACCTTCGTGCAGGGGGATGCCCCGCGCTACGCCACCCACGCGGAGCTCGGGGAGGCCTGGGGCGTTTCGGCACCCCTGCTGACAGTGCGGGAGGCGGCGATCCACCTGCGGGCGCAGGCCGAGGCACCCCGCCTGGTGACGGGCTCGCTCTACCTCCTGGGGGACCTGCTGCGGGAGCTGGACCTCCGGCCGTTCTAAGGATTCACCGCAGCTCCTGCCGATGAGACCCCCATGCGGTGTCTGCTCCTCGGCCTCGGTTTCGCCTGCGTCCTCGGCGCCCAGGTCCCGCTCCACATCGTAGCTGTGGAGCGGAAGGGACTTCCGCCCTACGAGGCCGCGGATCGGATCTATCGGCTGGATGGCGGGCAGAACCGCGGGCTGCGAATGGGGGACCGCCTGCTCGTCAAGCGCAGTAGCGAGCCCCGGGCCATCGGCCACCTCCGGGTGGTCGAGGTGCGCGGGGAGCAGTGTGAAGCCCACTTCGAGCCGAGCGGCTCCGCCTATCCCATGAAGGGGGACCTCGTGCTCCGCGCGGAACTGAAGTGGCCACCCGTGGCCGGGCCCTTGGATGTCGATCCGCTGCCCATGACGTCCCCACCCGCCCCGTCATCCGAGGCGCCCCCGCAGGAGGGACTGCTCTTCTTCTTTCCTCAGCAGGCGGACCTTAGCCCGGCGGGACTGAAGAAGCTGGAGGCCTGGGTCCGGGCTTGGGGGGTCGGAGGGCGCTGGGCCGTCCAGGTCCCCTCCGCCAAGGCCTTGTCCACGGCCCTTCAACAACGGCGGGCCGAGGCCCTCCAGGCGGCTCTCCGCTCCCTGGGCGTGGCGCAGGCCAAGGTTGAAACGGAACCCCGCACGACCGACGGGAAGTACGATCCGGCCTGGATCCGCCACTGGGAATGACGCGGTGGCCCAGGTTCACCCGGCCCGACGCATCCATGGTCGTGATCCAGGCGATGGGCCGCGGGATCGCCGGCTGCAGAGGGTGCGGTAGACGTCACGCCTGGGCAGGGAGCCGAGGCCGCGGGTGATCATGCTTAGGCTCCGGGGCGAAGCAGATCGGGGGTGCGCCCTCAAGCGAACTTCCCTTCCTTAACAACAAATAACAATTCCATCCAGAGGACGCTCCCGAGCCAGAATGGAACCCCCACCAGGACCTGCCATGTTCCTTCTTCCCGCCCTCGTCTTGCTTCAGGAGCCCACGCCAGCACCCCCCGCCGCGCCTCCGGACCCGGTTCCCCCGGCCCGGATCGAGCTGACCACCCCCTTCCCGGTGCACCTCGGCAGCGTCGGTCCCCGCGAGGTTCGAGAGGTCCTCTTTGGCCTCCGGAGCACCCACGACCGCACCTTCCACTTCCGCGTCCTGGACCTGTCCCTGGGGCTGACCCTGGATGAGGGCCAGCTCGCCGCGCCCATCCAGCCTGGCGAGGTTCGGCTGGTCAAGGCGCAGGTGAATCCAACGGGCATGGAGGGCTTTGTCCGGGGCGCGGTTCGCCTGGGCACGGATGATCCGACGCAACCCAACTACATCCTCCGCTACGACATGACGGTGCGGCCCGAAGTGGTGGTGGATGCCGAGCGCAAGAGCCTGGGTGAAGTGGCGCCCCACGAGAGCCCCGAGCTGCGGTTCCGGTTCACGCGGGAGGGTGGCGACCCGCTGAAGCTGGTCCTGGCCAGCGAGCTGCCGCCTCATCTGGAGGCCGAGCTGATCCACGAGGGCCCGGCGGCGGATCTGCGGATCAGCCTCCGCCCCATCCGCCTGAAGCCCGGCACCACTGCCGGCCTGGAAGTGCTCAAGGTGGCCACCAATGGACCGAAGCAGCCACTGTTCACCTTGTATCTTGACTGGCGCCTCGCGGCCCCGGTGATCGCCCAGCCCTCCCGGCTGGTGTTCAGCGAGCTGAAGACCACGCTGCTGGGTCTGGAGCTCACGGCGCGGAACGGCCTTCCCTTCCGCATCCGCAGGGCTGAGATCCAGGGGCGGGGCTTTGAGCTCCTGGACAGGCCCACCCTGGAAGCCGCGCGGCACCTGCTCAGGGTCCGCCGGACGGGGGCCACGCCCGAGGCGATGCTGGTGCTCGAGTGCTCCAACCAGGAGGAGCCCCTCAGGGTGCCCCTGCGCTTCCTCGATCCCAAGGCCCGGCCGCCCAAGGGCAGTCGCCCAGCGCCTCCAGTGGAGGACCATGGGCACCACCACCACTAGGGTCTGTTCGGCGCCGTCACCGCCCCGTTCCGTGGGCCTGCTAAGCTGACGCGCTCCCTGGAGGTGTTTGATGGTCCTCGTTGCCGTTCTGCTCATCGTGATTGGCGTGCTGGCCTGGCGATGGAAGACGAAGGTGGGGTTTCCCCTTTCGGCCCGGCTGGTCATCGTGCAGTGGGTGGGGCTGGGGCTGGGTGTCGTGGTGTTCCTGGCCTCCATGGCGGTGATCGTCCCGCCCGGCCAGGCAGGCGTGGTGGTGCTGTTCGGCACGGTGCGGGACCAGGCCCTGCCCGCGGGGCTCCACTTCATCAACCCCTTCTCCCAGGTGGTGGAGATGGAGGTGCGCACCAGGAACTACACCATGACCAACGTGGCGGAGGAGGGGCAGAAGCGGGGGGATGACTCCATCGCCGTCATCAGCAGCGACGGCCTGACGGTGAAGCTGGACTGCACCATCTTCTACGCCCTCCAGCAGGCCAAGGTCGCCAAGATCTACAGCGAGATCGGCCCCGATGTGGAGGACAAGATCCTGCGCAGCGAGATCCGCGCCAGCCTGCGCGATGCGGCGGCCAACCTGCTGGCCACGGAGCTCTACACCTCCAAGCGGCAGGCCTTCGTGGACCAGGTCACGAAGACCCTCAAGGCCTCCTTCGAGCACCGGGGCATCACCATGGAGCAGGTGCTCCTCCGGAACGTCCTCCTGCCCGATCAGATCACCAAGGCCATCAACGACAAGATCGCCGCCGACCAGGACGCCCAGAAGATGGCGTTCGTCCTCCAGAAGGAGAAGCAGGAGGCTGAGCGCAAGCGCATCGAGGCCGAGGGCCAGGCCCGGGCCCAGCAGATCGTGAGCCAGAGCCTGACCCCGCAGATCATCGAGTACCAGCGCATCCAGGCCCTGCGCGATATCGGCGCCAAGGGCAACCTGATCATCACGCCCATGGGCGGCGCGACCCCCATGATCCAGGTGCCGGCCAAGAAGTAGCCGCCTCTCAGATGCTGTCGAGCGGCACCTTCGAAGGCTTGTCACCAGCCGGTT
>WBZQ01002784.1_pt1 | contig 10067 bp, 10 predicted proteins | sample 5204251 | NCBI WGS metagenome assembly WBZQ01 (sample SAMN12412402, study PRJNA552823) | activated sludge metagenome | isolation source: activated sludge from nitrification reactor of wastewater treatment plant... | place: USA: Virginia | collected 2017-09 | reverse complement strand
CGTGCGCAGTCCCTCGGCCTCGACCTGCACCGTCCAGGTGCCGGCCGTGAGCCCGTCGAACGTCGCCGCGCCGTCGCGACCCGTGGGTCGCGCGTCCGGGTTGTCGCCGCCGCGCTCCCACCACGACACCGCGCGCTCGCGGACGAGCCGCACCATGGCGTTCGCGACCGGCGTGCGTCCGTCCGCCGTCGTCACGCGCACCGCGATCCGGCCCGCTCGCTCGAGCGGCACGGTGAGCTTCACCTCGCGCTGCGCCGCGGGGAACTGCCAGCCGCTCGTGGCCCAGTCGGTGTAGTCGTCCGCCGACACGATCACCTCGTACCAGCGCTCCGTCGGCACCTGCTCGATCGCGAACTCGCCCGCGGCATTCGTGCGCGCGCGCCAGAAGCCCGGGCCGCCGCCCGAGTTCTTCACTTCCACGGTCGCCCCCGCGACGGGCTTCTGCGTGGCGGCGTCCACCACCTGGCCGGTGAGCCGCGTGACGGCGGCCCACGCGGGCGCCGCGAGCAGCGGCACGGCGAGCAACGCGACGAGCGCGAGCGGAAGACGGCGCAACAGGGACATGGGCGACCTCATGGAACCGCTCCTTCGAGTCGTTGGTAGGTGTTCAACGCGTGGACGTCCCGGACGACCACGACGGGAAAACGGCTGCAGCGCGCTTCGGACAGGGGACCCGACAGCACGCCGGCACGGCGCGCCTCGGCGATCGCCCACGAGATCGTGCGCGCCTCGCCGGGCAGGAACACGATGCCGCCGCGAGGGGTCTCGATGCGCAACCCCTCCTGCAGCGGCCGGACGGCGTAGGGATCCGCCACGGGCACCGGATCGCCGGCGAACGCGATCACCACGTGCAGCGAGTCGAACTCGTCCTCGCGCACCGGCGCGCGACGACGATCCGCGGTCAGCGCCTGCCGCGCGAGGCGCCACACCGTGCCGCCGAGCGACCCTTCCAGCGGCACGTCGCTGCCGACGCACGCGCGAACGGCGCGCCCGCGCGTGAGCGTGACGTACACCGGGCGCGGAGCACCCGGCCACGCCGGCTCGGCCGGGGCTTCGGAAGGCGGCGTCGCGCCATCGTCCGGCCGCGGCCATTCCTCGTGCGGGAGCGTGTTCAGGATCGAGAAGCGAGCCACGTCGAGCAACGCGGCCGCCGCCGAGTCGCCGCGTGCCCACGCGCGATAGGCCGCCAGCTCGGGCGCCGCCGCGGCCCCGTGCGACACGGTCACCACCGGACTCGCCGCGAGCGCGGGCCACGCGGCCACGCCCGCCACGAACGCGCACCACGCCATGCGGGCGAGCGCTCCCGCGACGCGCCTCGCGACGTTCACCGCTCCTCCGGTCGCGCGCCCCGCGACGGCGGATACACGTCGCGGTGCACGAGTTCGCGCGAGGTCTCCTGCCCGTCATCGCGGCGCACGCGGTAGAGCTCGATCTCGCGTCCGGCGCGCGACGCGGCCACGCCGGGATCGGGCGGCAGCGCGTGCTCCTCGCTGACCAGCTCGTACGCGTACGGCGTGCCCTCGGGCGCTTCGATCCGCGCGGCGAGCGTCGAGCCCACGAGCGTGAAGCGCACCCGCACCGGCACGTCGAGATCGTTGCGCACGCGCAGGTCCTTCGCGCCCCACGCGATCGTGGCGTCCTGCCCGAGCGCGATGTAGTCCACCGGCGAGGAGTGCTTCCAGCGCTCCGGGGCCGAGAGCCCCGCGGTGAGCGCCGCCACGAACAGCGTGGACGCCGTCTGGCACACGCCGCCCCCGGCCTGCACCTGCCGGCGTTCGTGCAGGATCACCGGTGCGAGCTGGTAACCGCGCTCCACCGTGCGCGGCCCGACGACGCGGTTGAACGACAGCACTTCGCCCGGCTCGATCACCGCGCCGTCCAGCGCGTGCGCGGCGAGCGCGACGTTGGCCGTGCGTTCGGGAGCGCTGCCCACGAGCGTGGTGGCGAACGCGGCGAGCGTGACGGGGAACGCGCGGTCGTCCGCGGCGTCGGCCGCGCGCGGCGCGGTGGACGTGTCGGGCTGCATCACCACCACCGCGACGCTGTCGTCCGCGGACGAGGCCGCCGCACGGGCCGGCGCGTGGACGCCGGCGAGGGCGACGGCGAAGGCGAGAGCGGGGGCCGACGAGTGTCGGGCGAGCTTCCGTGCGCGCGCGAACATGCGGCCCGCATGGTAGCAGAGGGCGGGCCGGCCGCGGTCGCGCACTCGTGCCGACCGGCGGCGGCGCCGGGCCGCGCGGGCCCGCGGCGGTGGCCGGATGCCGAAGCGGCGGCGGGCGAGTAGACTCCGCGCGTCGCGTTGCCGGCTCCACCCGTCGCCCCGGAGGTCCCGCATGGTCCACCTCGTCCGCGGCGCCCGCGCCGCGTTCCTCGCGGCCCTGCTGCTGTCGGGTCTCGCGTCCGTGTCGGCCCGCGCCGACGACTTCCCGCTCGGCGCCGTGGCGGTGGTCGCGCTGCCGGCCGGCGGCGCCGGCCGTGCCGCCGATGCCGGGGAGCTCGCGCGCATCCGCGAGGCGCGCCAGGCGCCCCGGCTGCTGTTCGCGGGCACGTTGTCGGACGGTCGCGGGCCCGGCGTGCGCTACGAGTTCCACCGCGCGGGCCGCTTCACCGAGCCCGGGCACGACGCGCTCGACATGCGCGTACTCGCCGACCGGTTGGCCGGCACGTCCGACGCGTGGACGTTCGCGGGCTGGCGCACGCCGCCCGTCTTCGACCGCGAGCACCACGTGCTGTTCTGGGCGTACGACGTGAAGCAGCCCGAGGGCCGGCTCACGCTCGGCTTCGCGGCGTTCTGCACGCGCGAGGGCGTGCTGCTGTTCCAGCGCGCGAGCTCGAACCTCGGCGCGTTCGAGGGCGACGACGCCGCGTTCCGCACGCTGCTCGCGACGGTCCGCGTGAACGAGGGCCGCCGCTGGGAGGATTTCGTGACGAGCGACCCGATCGCCGCGGGCTCGCTGGCGGACCTCGTCGCGAACCGCGGCGTGCCCGTTGGTGCGGGCGCCCCCGGCGTCGTGTCCCGTGCGGACGCCGAGAGCCCCGGCCCCGTGGCTGCCCTGCGGGAGCGCATCCTCGACCTGCTGCAGAAGCCCGGCGTGGGCGTCGGGGGCCTCGTGGCCGCCGTGGTCGGACTGCGACTGCTCTTCGGGATCGGACAGGCGCTCGCGAAGCGTCGCGTGCGGCCCGAGGAGATCACGTTGCCGCCCGGGTCGACGCGCAAGCCGAAGTCGCCGTTCGACGACAACCGTCCCATCGAGTGAACCGCGCCCGCGCGGCGGACGCGGCGGAAGGCGGAGCACCATGCGCATCGGCATCCTCACCGGCGGCGGCGACGTCCCGGGCCTGAACGCCACCCTCCGCGCGGCCGTGGTCCGCGCCACCGACGCCGGCCACGACGTGCTCGGCATCCGCCGCGGCTGGGCCGGACTGCTGCACGTGGATCCGGCGGATGACGCGAGCCGCGGGCAGTGGCTGCTGCCGCTCTCGCCCGCGAACACCCGCACGATCGACCGCAGCGGCGGCACGTTCCTGCACACGTCGCGCGCGAATCCCGGCCGCGTGCGGCCGGCGGACCTGCCGGCCGCGCTGCGCGGCGCGGCCCCGGGCGCCGACGGCGTGGTGGACGCGACGCCGCACGTGATCCGCACGATCGAGGCGCTCGGGCTCGACGGACTCGTCGCGATCGGCGGGGACGACACGCTCAGCTATGCGGTGCGCCTCCACGCCGAGGGCGTACCGGTGGTGGCCGTGCCGAAGACGATGGACAACGACGTGCACGGCACGGACTACTGCATCGGCTTCAGCACCGCCGTCACGCGCAGCGTGGAGATGATCCACGACCTGCGCACCTCGGCGGGCTCGCACGAGCGCATCGCCGTGATCGAGTTGTTCGGGCGCTACTCGGGCGAGACCAGCCTGATCACTGCCTACCTCGCGGGCGTGGACCGTGCCGTGATCTCCGAGGTGGACTTCGACGTGGATCGGCTGATCGCGCTGCTCGTGGCCGACCGCGACGCGAACCCGAGCCGGTACGCGATCGTCACCATCAGCGAGGGCGCGAAGCCCGTCGGCGGCGAGATGGCGTTGTCGGGCGAAGCCGACGCCTACGGCCACAAGAAGCTCGGCGGCATCGGGCTGTCGCTCGCGCACGAGATCGAACGGCGCACGCGCGTGGCCGTGCTCCATCAGCAGCTCGCGTATCTCATGCGTAGCGGGGCGCCCGATGCGCTCGATCGCATGGTGGCCACGAGCTTCGGCCAGCTCGCCGCCGACCTGCTGCTGCGCGGCGAGACGGGTCGCATGGTGGCGCTGCGGGACGGCTGCTACACGAGCGTGCCCGTGGCCGAGGTGACGCGCGGTCGCAAGCGTGTGGACGTGGCCGCGCTCTACGACGAGCGCGAGTACCGGCCGAAGGTGCGCGACATGATGGGCAAGCCGATGTTCCTGTACTGAGCGCGCGGTCTCGTCCGCGGCGGTCGGGGTTCGCCCCGACCGCCGCGCGTAATTTCCGCCGGGCCGCCGTCGAATGCTCTCTGGCCGAACACGAAACACTCCATGGCGTGGTTCCTGCGGCATGCATCGAGAGACAGACTCCGGTTCGACCGGTCGGTCGAACCGTGGTCGCAGAGGTTCACCTGCCATCGGAGACCACTGACCATGTTCCAGTCACACACGACGACTTGCGGCCCGGCCCGTTCGAGGTTGGTCGCTCTGCTGATCGCGGCGCTTCCCATGCTCGCCGCGCTGGCGATTCCGGGCCGCGCCAACGCCATCTCGTGGAGCGTCAATGCGGGCAGCTACGTCTACGGCGGCTACCCCAGCCTCGCCGTGGACGGCTCCTCCAACGTGCACGAGTCGATTCGCCTTTCGGCTACGGGGGTCGTCGGACACCTCTACTATCGCAAGTGGACCGCGGCCGGCTGGGGCAGCCTGCAGCCGGTGCGCAGCTCCGCGAACCACTACAACTCGTCGGTCGCCACCGACGCCGCCGGCAATCCGTTCATCGCGTACTCCGAGGGGCCGGTGAACAACAACGGCGTGTTCATGTTCGCGAGCCGGGTGAACAACGCGTGGTCGAGCGTGCCGGCGGCGACCCAGTGCGCCACCACGAGCACGATCACGCTCCGGGTCGACGCGAGCGGCAAACCACACGCCGCGTTCTCCACGTACGCCACGCTGTCGCCGTCGACGTTCACGATGAACTACCTGTCGAAGGACGCGGGCGGGCAGTGGTTCTCCGAACCCCTGTCCGCGGGGGTGGCCTCCCAGTACAGCAGCCTCGCGCTCGACGCCGCCGGCGTACCCTGCGTGACGTATTCGCTGAACAACGGCGACATGGTGTACCGCAAGCGCACGAATGGCGTCTGGTCCACTTCCGAAGTCGTGGACAACACCTCCGACTTCATCGTCGGGAGCATGGTGCTCAACTCGGCTGGCGAACCGTGCGTGAGCTACTACGACGTGGTCGCGAAGGACCTCCGCGTGGCCGTCCGCAACGGCGGGACGTGGACGCGGACCACGCTCGACGCCACGGGGGACGTCGGGGCGAGCAGCAGCATCGGCCTGCTGGGCGACGGCCGGCTCCAGATCACCTACTGGGACCGGGATGCGTGGGACATCAAGTGCGCGACCGAGAAGGTGGATGGTTCCTGGGACGTGCGGCTCGTGGACCCGACGCCCGTTCTGCCCTCGGCGGGATCGTGGCCGCAGCAGGTCGCCATGGTGAACGCCGGGTTCGAGACGCGGATCGCGTACTTCGGCGGCAATTTCGCTCCGTCCCGCACCTACTACTCCGTCGGCAACTACGCCGGCCCCACGGCCAGCGCCAACCTGACCGCGGCGTTCGGTCGCACGACCTGGGTGACTTCCTGGCTCGCTCCGGCCGGCGCCGTCTCCTACGAGCTGAGGATGGCGTCCGCGCCCATCACCACGGAAGCCGCGTGGGCCGCCGCGACGCCGGTGACGAGCGGGGCCACGATCGCCGGCACTCCGTTGTGCCGCGATGCCCAGGATCAGGCGGGCTGCTCGCCGTTCCAGTTCGCCGTCCGACACGTGGATGCGCAGGGCATGCGCTCTCCGCTCGGCAACAACGCGGGTGGCAGCACGCGTTGCTCGGGATCCACGGAGGTGCTCTGCGAGGACCCCAACGCGTTGCTCGCGCGGGGGCCGGAGCGGGGTGGCGCGGTGGACTTCTCGGCACCGCTGCCGAATCCCGCGCGACAGTCGTCGTTGCTGCGGTTCTCGATCCCGAGCGCCCTCGCGGGCGCGAACGCCCGGCTCGGGATCTACGACATGCAGGGCCGGCTCGTGCGCACGCTCGTGGACGGCCCGGTGGTCGCCGGCGACGCGTCCGCGCGCTGGGACCTGAACTCCGAGGCCGGCGCGCGCGTGGCGCCGGGTCTCTACTTCGCGCGGCTCGTGGTGGGCGCGAACGCGCAGACGCGCACCGTGCTCGTCACCCGCTGATCCGTTCCCCGAGGCTCGAACACGACGGTCGCCCGGTGCGCCGGGCGGCCGTCGCCTCGTGCGCGCGAGCGACGCGCGCGACCGGCGGTGCTCAGCCGGCGGTCGCGGTCTTCACGGCCTCGCCGATCCACTCGAGCAACTCGACGCGGCCCTGGTCGGTGTGGCTCGAGTAACCCAGCACGACCTGCCCGGCGGGCAGCTCCAGCTCGCGCAGGATCCCGCGAATCGCGGGCTCCACCTTGGTCGCGCCGAGTTTGTCGATCTTCGTCGCCACCAGGCAGAACGGCATCCGCTCGTCCACGAGCCACTGCACCATCTCGCGGTCCTCGCGCGACGGCTCGTGCCGGCAGTCCACGAGCTGGATCACCGCGGCGAGCTGGCGGCGCGTCTGCAGGTAGCTCTGCATCATGCCGCTCCACTCGTTCCGCGCCCGGCCCGACGCGCGCGCGAAGCCGTATCCCGGCAGGTCCACCAGGTGGAACTCGCCGTTCACGAGGAAGAAGTTCAGCCGCTGGGTCTTGCCCGGCGTGCCCGAGACCTTCACGAGGTTCTTCCGCCGGAACAACGAGTTCAGCAGCGAACTCTTGCCCACGTTGGAGCGCCCCGACATGGCGATCTCCACGCGCGCTTCGGGTGGGCACTCCTCCATGCGACCGGCACTCGTCACGAACTCGGCGGACGTGATCCTCACTCGGTGGTTCCTCCCGATGCGAAGGGTATCGCTCGCGGGCCGCACGCGAAACCGGCCGCCCGTGCCGGGCGGGGCGACCTGGTCAGCGCAGGGCCGGGCTCTCGAAGCCGAGCCGTCGCAGGCCGTCCCGCACCTCCGGGCAGCTCATGAACGTCCGCCAGGGCAGCCCGGTGCGGTGGTTCTCGATCATCACGATGATCGGGCCCTGGTCGATCGCGAGGTGGGAATCCGCCACCCAGCCGTGCGTCTCGTCGAACGCGTCCACGAAGCCGTACTCCCGGAAGAGCCGGTCCCCGAGTTCGTCGTGGAACCGCCGCAACGCGCGCATGGACTCGACCGGTGTGTACGGGAACGAGGACAGCGCGGCGGTGGGCGCGATGACGCCGGTGTCGTGCGTGGGCGAATGCCCGCTGTAGCCGCCCTTCACGTCGCACGAGGTGAGTCCCCAGGTGTCCTCGCCGTAGCCGCGGAAGCGCTTCGGATTCTCGCGCGCGTATGCGATCTGGATCCGCGTGTGGTTCGTCACCTGCTCCTCGTAGTCCGTGTAACGGTCCCGCAGTCCACGCGGGTCGAGGCCGAGGAACGAGTAGTGCTCGAAGAACAGCGGCCCGCCGGACGGCGGCCCCAGGGGCAGCCGGATCCCGTGGTACTCCCGGCCGTTGCGCATCGCGCCGTCGCGTGCCCAGCCGTGGTGGTACGTGGTCGTGTCGATCGGGTGCGTGGGCGAGCTCGCCGCGAGCACGTACGTGATGAGCGCCTCGTTCCATCCGCGCACCGGCACGTTCACCCGGAATCCGCCGCGCGGGCTGCGGTTCCACATCAGCACCGCGCTGTCGCGGCGCACGTGCGCGGTCCAGTCCACCGCGTGCCACAACGAGTCGATGCGGGCGCGCAATGCCGACTCGGTATCACCCTCGCCCGCGAAGTACTGGCGCGCGGTGAGCAGGCCCTGCATCAGGTAGGCCGTCTCCACGACGTCGCCGCCGTCGTCGTCGGGGCTGAACGGGATCGTGCGCCCCGTCTCGCCGTTCAGCCAGTGCGGGAACACGCCGTCGAAGCGGTCGCCATCGCGCAGGAACGCGGTCATGCGCAGGAGGCGTTCGACCACCGCCGCGCGCGGCACCCAGCCGCGCTCGGCGGCGACCACCATCGCCATGACACCGAAGCCCGTGCCTCCGGTGGTCACGACCTCGTCGCCGTAGTCGAACGCGCGGTTGCTGCGTTCGCGCGCGAGGCCGCTCACCGGGTGCCCGAAGTCCCAGAAGTAGCGGAACGTGCGGCGCTGCACGCGCTCGAGGAGGGCGTCGTCGGTCAGCGCGGTGTCCCCCGGCGCCGTGCGGGTGGCGCGCTCGTGCGCTCGCTGCGGCGCGGGCGCCGCGCATGCGACCGCCGCGGCGAGCACCGCGGCCCACGCGAGTGCCGGGACGCGCGCACCGGTCACGCGGGGGGCGCTCCGTCGGCCGCGGGCGACCGCCGGATGATCAGGCCGAATGACGTGATGTCCCACCACCGCAGGCGCAATCGCAGGTGCACGTCGTTCCGGTACGGCGGCCGGTCCACGTACTGGTCCGCCCAGCCGTCGCCGAGTGTGAAGTCGAGATCCACCTCGTGCCCCTCCGCGCGCAGCTCCGCCGCGAGCGACTCGAGGTCGCGACGCCGGAACAGCACCGTGCTCCCGAACGGCAGCGTCAGCCAGTTCGAGGACAGGTTGTACTCGGTGGTGTGCACGGCCCAGCCCCCGGGCCGCACGCAGGCGAGCGCGTCGCGGATGAACTGCAATCCGCGCGCGATCGAGCCGAGGTGCTCGAGCGAACACGACGACCACGCGAAGTCGAAGCCGCGCAGGTCGGGCGGAATCGCGCGCATGTCGACCGCGCGGAACCGCACGCGCTCGCTCAGCAACTCGGTCGAGACGCCCGCGTGATAGGTGGTCGCGAGGTCGCTCGCGTGCTGGCCGGTCTTCACCCAGCCGGCCGCATTCGGGTCGGCGGGCGCGAGATCGGTGGCGAGCACGTCACAGCCCATGCTGGCGAACAGCGCGGGCAACCCCTCCTGCCCCACGGCGAACCCGAGCCCGCGCCGCCCGGGGCGCAGCAGGTCGCGCTCGGCGAGCGCCTGCGCGATGTACGCGTGCTCCCAGCCCTTGCGGTGCAGCGCGAGCTGCGGCTCGCCCATGCGCGCGAGCCACGCCTGGAACACGGGCGACTCGAGTTGTGCCTGCGAGCAGGCGGACGAACGCAGCGGACGCGACGGATCGTAGGGAACGGACGGTGGCCGCTTCGGCATGCGCGCACCGTAGCACAGCGCCCGGCGCGCGCGGGCGCGCTGGGCAGCGATCGGACGAAGCGCTACGCTGTGTGCGTGAGGAACGGACCGCGGGGATGCCCGGCGCACGCTCGGCCGCCCGCGGTGCCGGGGGCTGGAATCCACCTTCCGGAGCGATCGATGAGCGATGCCTCGCTGCGCGACCTGTTGAAGCAGCTCCATCACACGCTCGAGGGCGCGGGACCGCTCGGCGACGAGGATCGCGCGCTGCTGCGCCAGCTCTCGACCGACATCCAGGGCGCGCTCGCCGCCACGGAAGACGCCCCGGGCGGCGACTCGCTGCTCGGCCGGCTCGAGGCGGCGATCACGCGCTTCGAAGTGTCGCATCCCGACCTGAGCGCCGCGATGCTGCAGGCGAGCAAGAAGCTCGGCGACATGGGCATCTGACGCGCGCCGCGCGCAGCCCGACGAGCGACGCCCGGGAGCTTCCGCCCCCGGGCGTCGTCGCGTCTGGGCCGTCGCCGCTCAGACCTTCCCTTGTGCGCGGGAGATTGTTTCTGGCGCGGGGCGTGCAGGGTGCCGGGGCATGGAACACGCGCTGCCGTATCCGGCGCCCCCGTTCTGTCCGAACCCGCACTGTCCATGTCAC
>WBZQ01003316.1_pt1 | contig 10068 bp, 8 predicted proteins | sample 5204251 | NCBI WGS metagenome assembly WBZQ01 (sample SAMN12412402, study PRJNA552823) | activated sludge metagenome | isolation source: activated sludge from nitrification reactor of wastewater treatment plant... | place: USA: Virginia | collected 2017-09 | reverse complement strand
TGCTCCACCATCCAGATGGTCGTCGCGCTGAAGCCGCTGCACGACGAATTCCGCATCAAGCGCGTCGTCGTCGCGACCTATCAGTCCACCTCGGGCGCCGGCAAGGAAGGGATGGACGAGTTGTTCCATCACACCAAGGCATCCTTCGTGAACGAGCATCACCCGAACCAGCAGTTCACCAAGGAAATCGCGTTCAACTGCATTCCCCATATCGACAAGTTCATGGATGACGGGTCGACCAAGGAAGAATGGAAGATGGTGGTCGAGACGAAGAAGATCCTCGACCCGAACATCGCCGTGCATGCTACCTGCGTGCGCGTCCCGGTGTTCATCGGCCATGGCGAAGCGGTGAATGTCGAGTTCGAAAAGCCGGTCACCGCCGGCCAGGCCCGTGCCCTGCTGCGCGAGTCCCCTGGTGTCGAGGTCGTCGATGTGCGGGAAGACGGCGGCTATATCACGCCGTTGGAATGCGCCGGAGAGGACGCGGTCTATGTCAGCCGTATCCGCAAGGACCCTACCGTCGAACACGGCCTGTCCTTCTGGTGCGTGTCCGACAACCTGCGCAAGGGCGCCGCGCTGAACGCGGTGCAGATCGCGGAAACGCTCATCGCCCAGAAGATGCTGCTGCGCCAGGCGGCGTAGACCGTGATCGTCCGGGGTGGCGTCCCGCCGCCCCAAGGCGGCAATAACCCGGGGTGGCGTCTCGCCGCCCCGGGACTTTACATCCCCGGCGTCACATCCCCAGCGCGCGTCGGTACACCTCCAGCAGCGTCTCCTGCTCCTCGACCTCGGCCGCTTCCTGCTTGCGGATGCGGATCAACTGACGCAGCACCTTGACGTCAAAGCCGGCGGATTTCGCCTCGGCGTAGATGTCCTTGATGTCGCTGGCGAGCGCCTTGCGCTCCTCCTCCAGCCGCTCGATCCGCTCCACGATGGTACGCAGCCGGTCCGACGCGAGCCCGCCGCTCTTGAGTTCTTCCTCGGAAACGGGTTTCGCCGCCATCGCAACCTCCGCGCGCCAATCAGGCGCGCGGGGTAGCTTCCCGCCTGTCCCGGGTCAATGACCCGGATGCGACTTGGCGAAGGCGGCCTTCTGTTCGGCCGTGGCTGCCTTCTGGTATTTGGCCTGCCATTCCTTGTACGGCATGCCGTACACGATCTCCCGCGCATCCGGGTCAGCCAGGCCGATGCCCTGGCCCTCGGCCGCTTCCCGATACCAGCGGCTCAGGCAATTGCGGCAGAACCCGGCCAGATTCATCAGGTCGATATTCTGCACATCCGTCCGCTCACGCAGATGCTCCACCAGCCGACGGAACGCGGCGGCCTCCAACTCGGTGCGGGTCGCGGCGTCGAACTCGGGTGCGGCCATGATGATCCTCCTTTATCATCGCGATAGATGGCGCCGAACACGCCTCTTGGCCATACTGCCAGTGGAGCCGAGAGAAGGAAATCGTGGATGGCGGCATGGGACGACGCGCGGGCCAGGGCCGTATTGCGCGGCTTGTTCGACGCGGCGGTGGCCGCGGCGGACCCGCGCAAGGTGCTGGCGTCGCATCTGCCGCCCAAGCCCAGGACCACGCCCACAGGGCGTCGCGTCGTCGTCGTGGGTGGCGGCAAATCGGCCGCCGTGATGGCCGCCGCGCTGGAAGACGCCTGGCCGGACGTGGCGCTGGAAGGCACCGTCGTCACCCGCTATGGCCACGCCGTTCCGACGCGCCGGATCGAGGTGATCGAGGCATCGCACCCCGTGCCCGACGCCAACAGCGAACGAGGCGCGAGGCGCCTGCTGGACCGCGTGCGAGGCCTCGGCCCGGATGACCTGGTGATCGCGCTGATGTCGGGCGGCGCCTCCGCCCTGCTGGCGGCACCCGCGCCCGGCGTGACGCTGGCGGACAAGCAGGCGATCAACCGCGCCCTGCTCGCCAGCGGTGCCAACATCGCCGAGATGAACGCGGTCCGGAAGCATCTTTCGGCCATCAAGGGCGGACGCCTGGCCGCCGCGGCGGCGCCCGCGCGGGTGGTGACGCTGGCGATCAGCGACGTGCCGGGCGATGACCCGGCTGTGATCGGCTCCGGCCCGACCGTGCCCGACCCCACCACCTTCGCCGAGGCCCGCGCATTGCTGGCCCGCTATGGGATCGACCCACCCGAAGCCGTCGCGCGGCGCCTGGCCCAGGACGCGGACGAAACGCCGAAGCCCGGAGACTTGCCGCATGCGGAATTTCGCATGATCGCCACCCCGATCATGGCGCTGCAAGCGGCCGCCCAGGCGGCGCGGGATCATGGCCTGACTCCGCTGATCCTGGGTGATGCGCTGGAAGGCGAAGCGCGAGAGGTCGGGACGATCATGGCCGGCATCGCGCGGGGCGTGCGCGCCCATGGCCATCCGCTCGCCGCCCCGGCGGTGCTGCTGTCGGGCGGTGAAACCACGGTGACGATCGGCGCCGGCGCCACCGGTCGTGGCGGCCGGAACACCGAATTCCTGCTTGGCTTGGCGGTCGCCTTGGGTGCGGCGGACGGAATCTGGGCTGTGGCCGGTGATACGGACGGCGTGGATGGCCTGGATGAGGTCGCCGGCGCCCTCATCACCCCCACCACCCTCTCCCGCGCCCGAGCGCTCGGCCTTGATCCCCGCGGCATGCTTGCCAACCATGACAGCCACGGCTTCTTCGGCGCGATCGGCGATCAGATCGTGACCGGCCCCACCCTGACCAACGTCAACGATTTCCGAGCGATCCTGGTCGCCTGAAAGGCCCCGTCCCATGGCTGCCCGCCCCAAGATCCGCCGCCGCCGTCGTACCAAGATCATCGCGACCCTGGGTCCCGCCAGCGCGACCATCGAGGTTCTGACTCGCCTGTTCCAGGCTGGCGCGGATGTGTTCCGGCTGAACTTCTCGCACGGCTCGCATGAAGATCACGCCCAGCGCTTCGCCATGATCCGGGAGCTGGAGGCGCGGTTCGACCGCCCGATCGGCATCCTGGCCGATGTGCAGGGACCCAAGCTGCGGGTCGGCCGGTTTTCCGCCGGGCGGGTGCATCTGCAGAACGGGCAGCCGTTTCGCCTGGACCTGAACGCGACGCCCGGCAGCGCCCAGCGGGTCAACCTGCCGCATCCGGAAATCATCGAGGCGGCGGCAATCGGGTCCTCGCTGCTGCTGGATGACGGCAAGCTGCGGCTGCGGGTGACGCGCAAGCACGCCGACGGGCTGGATACGGAAGTGGTGGTGGGCGGCCCCCTGTCCGACCGCAAGGGCGTCAACGTGCCCGACGTAGTGCTGCCGATCCCCGCCCTGACCGCCAAGGACCGCGAGGATCTGGAGTTCGCGGTCTCCCACGGAGCGAGCTATATCGGCTTGTCCTTCGTGCAGCGGGCCGAGGATGTGATCGAGGCCAAGCGCCTGATCGATGGCCGCTGCTGGGTCATGGTGAAGCTGGAAAAGCCGCAGGCGCTGGAAAACCTCGACGCGATCCTGGCGGAAACCGACGCGGTGATGGTCGCGCGCGGGGACCTGGGCGTCGAACTGCCGCCCGAGGAAGTGCCGCTGGCGCAGAAGCGCATCGTCCGCCTCGCGCGCACCCTGGGCAAGCCGGTCGTTGTCGCGACCCAGATGCTGGAAAGCATGATCTCCGCCCCCGCGCCCACGCGGGCCGAGGCATCGGACGTCGCCACCGCCGTCTATGACGGTGCCGACGCCGTGATGCTGTCGGGCGAAACCGCCGCCGGCCAATACCCGTTCGAGGCGGTGAACATCATGGACCGCATCGTCGCCCGGGTGGAGCAGGACCAGGGCTGGCGGGCGATGATCGATTCGTCCCGGCCCGCGCCGGAGCCGACCGTGTCCGGTGCGATCGCGACGGCGGCGGGGCAGGTGTGCCGGACGATCGGCGCCAAGGCGATCGTCGCCCTGACATCCTCGGGCAGCACGGCCTTGCGCGTCGCGCGCGAACGGCCCGAGGCGCCGGTGATCGGCCTGACCCCGTTGGTGGAAACCGCGCGCCGCATGGCGGTGGTCTGGGGCGTGCATGCGGTGGTAACGGCCGAGGTGCACTCGATGACCGAAGCCGTGAGCAAGGCGAGCCGCACCGCGGTCACGGAAGGCTTCGCGGTCGCGGGCGAGGAAATCGTGGTGACCGCGGGGGTACCGTTCGGGCAATCGGGCACGACCAACGCGTTGCGGGTCGCGACGACGCGATAGCGTGCCGCCCCTGCGTTCAGGGTGAACGCTTGGGACGATACGGGGCGGCCGTTCCAGGATACCGGGCTGGACCGGACCCCGTCGTTGGCGCAGCATCGGCCCCAATCAAAAGTGGGGAAGGCGATCATGAGTAGTACCGCTGCCCGGGTTGGCCTGGGCTTCATCGCGGCCGCGATCGCGGTCCTGACGTTTCACCAGGGCATGATCCTGTTCCTCGGCCAGTTGGGTCTGGTTCAGGCCAGGGTCTATAACTTCACGCCGGTCGGGCCGTTGGGCGTGCCGCTGCTGCTGAACCAATGCTTCTGGGGCGGAGTCTACGGCGCGGTCTTCGGAATCCTGTGGCCCCGGTTCACCAGGCCGGCCGTGCTGTACGGGTTGGCGTTCGGGATCCTGGCGTCGCTGGTCAGCATGTTCGTCGTCTCCCCAATCAAGGGCGGACCCTTCGGTGCCGGCTGGCAGGCCTGGCCGATGGCGCGGAACCTGCTGATCAACGGGTTCTGGGGTGTCGGCCTCGGGCTGATCGCGCCATTCCTGCTGCCACGCCGTCACAACCTCCAGGGGTAACCATGCAGGTCGGAATCCAGTTCTTTCCCGATGTCGGGCCGGCGGAGAAATCCGGCCGCGACTACTGGCAGGAAGCCCTGCATCTGGTCGGCCTGGTCGATCGTTACCACTACTGCCACGTCCGCACAGTGGAGCATTACTTCCTCCCCTATGGCGGCTACAGCCCGAACCCCATGCTGTTCCTGGCCGCTGCCGCGCAGGTCACGCGCCGTGCGCGTCTGGTCACCGGCGCGGTGTTGCCGGCCTTCAACAATCCGCTGAAGCTCGCGGGCGAACTGGGGATGCTGGACGCGTTGTGCGACGGCCGGCTGGATATCGGTTTCGCCCGCGCCTTCCTGCCGCATGAATTCGCCGCCTTCGGTGTGTCGCTCGATGAAAGCCGAGCGCGGTTCGAGGAAGGGGTTGAACAGGTGAGAAGGTTGTTGGAGGAGACCGATGTGACCGCCCAGGGTCGCTTCCATTCCTTCACCGGCATCACGTCGCTGCCGCGCCCGACCCAGCGCCCGCGCCCGCCTTTCTATGTGGCGGCGATGGGCACGCGGGAGTCCTTTGAACGCGCCGGGGCCGCCGGGTATGGCATCATGGCGATCCCGATGGCCGGCGGGGCGATGCGCGACCTGCTGGACGCCTATCGCAACGCCTGGGCAAAGGCTGGCCATGCCGGGCGGGGCACGATCATGCTCGCGTTCCACATGCTGTGCCACGAAAACCAGCAGGAGGCGGAGCGGATCGCGCGCGGACCGCTGAACCGCTATTTGCGGTCGCTGGTTGACTCCGTCTCGGCCTGGCGTGGCGGCCTGGCATCCGCCGACTACCCGAACTATGGCCCGGCGATGGATGCGTTGGCGCGGGAGGATTTCGACAGCCAGGTCGCGAAAGGCGCTGCCTGGGTCGGCACGCCCGACCGCATCCTGGAAACCGTGCACCGCTATCACGAGCAGGTCGGCGGCTTCGACATTGCCTCGGTCCAGGTCAATTTTAACGACCTGCCCGTGGCTGCGGCCGAAGCGTCGATGCGATTGTTCGGGGAAAAGGTACTGCCGCGCGTGCCCCGGGTCTGACCCACGGACTTCACCCCCTGGCCCGTGGCCGCAAGCTGGGGCAGAGTCCGCCCGATCCATCGCAGAGGAACCCGCCATGGCCAAGGTCATCATCAGTTGCGCCGTCACCGGTGCCATCCACACCCCCAGCATGTCGGACTATCTGCCGATCACGCCCGAGGAAATCGCCCGGTCATCCATCGAAGCGGCGGAGGCTGGCGCCGCGATCATCCATCTGCATGCGCGCAACCCGCAGGATGGCTCGCCCACGCCCGACCCGGCGGTGTTCATGCAGTTCCTGCCGCGGATCAAGCAGAACACGGATGCTGTGATCAACGTTACGACCGGTGGCGGCCTGACCATGACGTTGGAGGAGCGGCTGGCGGCGCCCCTGGTCGCCAGCCCCGAGATGTGCAGCCTGAACATGGGCAGCATGAACTTCAACATCGCCCGCGCCGGCGACCGCATCCAGAAATGGAAATACGCTTGGGAAAAGCCCTACCTGGACAACACGGATAATTTCATCTTCCGCAACACGTTCAAGGATATCGAGGGCATCGTCGAAAAGCTGGGCAAGGGCCACGGAACGCGGTTCGAGTTCGAGTGCTACGACATCGGGCACCTGTACAACCTGGCCTACATGCTCGACCGCAAGGTGGTGGAACCGCCGCTGTTCGTGCAGTCGATCTTCGGCATCCTGGGCGGCATCGGGGCGGAGCCGCGGAACCTGCTGTTCGCCAAGGAAACCGCAGACAAGCTGTTCGGTGACCAGTATGTCTGGTCGGTGCTGGCGGCGGGGCGTCACCAGATGGCGTTCACCACCATGGCCGGGATCAATGGCGGCAATGTGCGGGTGGGGCTGGAGGACAGCCTGTATATCGGCAAGGGCCAGCTCGCGAAGTCCAACGCCGAACAGGTGGCGAAGATCCGCCGCATCCTGGAGGATCTGAGCCTGGAGATCGCGACCCCCCAGGAAGCGCGGGAGATTCTGAACCTGAAGGGCGGCGATCGCGTCGGGTTCTGACCCGGTTTCGTTCTGATCGTTTTGCGAAATGCCCCGGTTTCGTGGCTGGGGCGTCGTTTCGTTTCCGGCGGCGTTGAGTCTGCCCTACCCCCGTCTTGGGCGCGTGGGCCGCGATAATCGTCATGATCGGCGTTGAGCCGACCATCGCCCGGGAGTCCGTGGCTGGGCATTCCCCCCACCAGACCGCGGGGTCCCTGGCGATGGGCTGGTCAAGCCAGCCCATGACGGTGGGACAGACCGAGAGCCGGCTCCGCCACAGCGCATCCCCCGGGCAACGAAACGAGACTTGCCACGCCGTGAGCCACCCCAGGCGTCAGACACTTGCCGTACACCCGATATCAGCGGTAGCGTTCGCTACTGATGAGTTGCCCGGCCGCCAGCGAACGGCCCCCGGCAAAACGAGACAATTGGAACCGCGCGCCCGCGCGCCTTGAACGAGGAATCGATACCATGCCCGACACGCAGATGGTGGCAGAGCGTCCCGGCCAGGGTCACGTCGCCGAGTACGACGCGATCGTGATTGGCGCGGGGATTTCCGGCATGTTCATGCTGTACCGCCTGCGCGAACTCGGCCTGACAACCCGCGTGTTCGAAATGGGCAGCGGCGTCGGCGGCACCTGGTACTGGAACCGCTATCCCGGCGCCCGGTTCGATTCTGAAAGCTGGACCTACGGCTACTCCTTCTCCAAGGAGCTGATGCAGGAATGGGACTGGAAGGAGCATTTCTCCCCCCAGCCCGACACTCTGGAATACCTGAACTACGTCGCCGACAAGTTCGATCTGCGTCGCGACATGCAGTTCCATTCCACGGTCACCGCGGCACATTGGGACGACGCCGCCAACCGCTGGACCGTCACCCTCGAATCCGGACAACAGGCGCGCGCTCGGCTTTTGTTCACCGCGATCGGCATTCTGTCCGCGCATACGCTGCCGGCCATCCCCGGTCGCGACAGCTTCAAGGGGCCCGCCTATCACCCCGCGCGCTGGCCGAATGAGCCTGTTGACTTCACCGGCAAGCGCGTCGGCATCATCGGCACGGGCGCGACCGCGATCCAGGCGATCCCGGAAATCGCCAAGCAGGCCAAGCACCTCACCGTCTTCCAGCGTCGCCCGAACTGGGCCGCGCCGCTGCATAACGCCAAGATCAGCAAGGAGGAGATGGAGAAGATCAAGGCCCGCTATGATGAAATCTACTCCTTCTGTGCAACGACGCCGAGCTGGTTCATTCACACGGCGGATCCGCGGAAGACGCTGACGGTACCGCCGGAGGAGCGGGAGGCGTTCTGGGAGAAGCTTTATGGCGAACCCGGTTTCGGCATCTGGATGGGCAATTTCCGCGACATCCTGACGGACGAAAACGCGAATGCCGCGATCAGCGAGTTCATCGCGAAAAAGATCCGCCAGCGCGTGAAGGACCCGAAGGTAGCCGAGAAGTTGATCCCGAAGGATCACGGCTTCGGCGCGCGCCGAGTCCCGCTCGAGAGCGGCTATTTTGAGGCGTATAACCGCGACAACGTGACCCTGGTCGACACGCTGAACGAGGAGCAGATCGAGTGCATCACGCCCAAGGGCGTGAAGACCAGCGCGCGCGAGTATGAATTCGACATCATGGTCTACGCGACCGGCTTCGATGGCGTGACCGGTGCATTCGATCGTATGGACATCCGTGGCACGAACGGAGTCCGCCTGAAGGATGCCTGGGCCGAGGGTCCGCGTACCTATCTGGGCATGCTCGCCGAGGGCTTCCCCAACATGCTGATGGTGCTGGGGCCGCACACCGCGCGCGGCAACATCCCGCAGGCGATCGAACACAGCGTCGAGTTCCAGGCGGGTCTGCTGCGGCACATGCTGAAGCACAACCTGACCCGGGTGGAAACGCGGCCGGAGAAGGTCTCGGAATGGACCCAGATCGTCATCAAGGCCGCGGAACCGCTGCTGTCGAGCAAGGTCGATTCCTGGCAGACCGGCGTGAACCGCAACGTCGAGGGCCGTCAGGTGCGTCGCGTGCTGGGCTATAACGGCAATGGCGTGCATTTCCGCCGGACGACGGACGAGGTGGCCAAGGGCGGCTACCAGGAGTTCACCTTCCGGTAAGGCAGCATCGGCAAACAAGTGCGTGAGAGCGGCTTCGCGCTGACCGTAGTGCGTCAGCGCGAAGCCGTCGTTTTTTGATCGCATGGTTCACACGCTGGCGCGGTCCGCTCAGCGTGATCACGCTCTGGCACGCCGACAAGGTCGCCGCCTGCAACGATGACCCGGGGCTTGTGCGACCGACGGACCGATTCGGTTGCTCTCGAACAAGCCCCGAGGGGCACCGGGGTCGCGCCCGCTGACCGGGGCGCGACCTGACGGCGCATCATTGGCCCGCATGCCTGTCTGACGGCCCGCCCGGATCATGTCCCCGGGCGCCGGCGCGTGTCGTTCGCCCGGGCATAAGTGCGCATGCCGGGGGCTGAGCCTGCCGGGTGCGCCGGCCCGTGCAAGAATTTCCTGTTGCATGTGACGCCGCGCACTTCATTCCATCGTATGGGACGAATACAACCGCCCGTGCCGGCCCTGTCGGTACTCAGCTCGGCTCTGGACATGCGGCAGCGTGACTGTACTGTGACAAGGATTGGTCGAATCGGATCAGCAATCAGCCATTGCGCATGGGGTGGGACAAAGCTAAGTATGATGAACGGAATTTCATCGAGCCCTACGGGAATTTGCATGTGTCCCTGACTGAATTGAGCAATTTTGACGATGGTCTCACGAATTTTCAATTTATGCGCGTAAATGGGATTAATGCACAACTTGGGATTGTAACGTGATGGGCAATCATCACTCGACCGCCGCTGATTTCATCGGGATGGAAAACTATCGAAACAAGATGGCGCAGATAGTCGCGGAGTAATCGAAGCCATGGGTGACCTGAGCTATTCCGGCGTGATGCCGATTGGCGATGCCGTCGTGACGGAGCGGTTGGAAAACCAGCGCCGACTTGCCGTCATCGTCAGCGAATTTGGCATCCGCTGCGGCGACCTGCTCACGGTCATCCTGGCCGGGTTCGCTGTTCCGGCGATGCTTGGTACCACGGATCAGGTCGGCGTGAGCGAGATCGGATCATTCCTTCTATTGGGCCTGGTCACGAACCTGACGTTCACCGCCCGCGCCGCGTATCGGAATAATGCCACCTACCTGACGAAGCTGTCCGCCGGCCGGGTGCTGGTGGATTGGTGCCACGCCTTCGGCTTCTGGTTGATCG
>WBZQ01001910.1_pt3 | contig 10069 bp, 9 predicted proteins | sample 5204251 | NCBI WGS metagenome assembly WBZQ01 (sample SAMN12412402, study PRJNA552823) | activated sludge metagenome | isolation source: activated sludge from nitrification reactor of wastewater treatment plant... | place: USA: Virginia | collected 2017-09 | reverse complement strand
ATGCACCCAATAGTCCTTACTCGGCCAGTAAAGCTGCAAGTGATCACCTGGTACGCGCTTATTTCCATACCTATGGTCTGCCTGTATTAACTACAAATTGTTCAAATAATTATGGTCCTTTCCAATTTCCGGAAAAGTTGATTCCTTTGATGATAGCTAATGCTTTGGAAGGTAAATCTTTGCCCATATATGGTGATGGTTTGCAGATTCGAGATTGGTTGTATGTAGCAGATCATTGTAGTGCGCTTCGCCGTGTATTAGAAGCTGGTGCCTTAGGTGAAACTTATAATGTCGGGGGTTGGAATGAGAAAACAAATCTGGAGATTGTGTACACAATCTGTAGTTTATTGAAAGAACTCAATCCGCATTCTAATTTTCACGATTTAATCACTTATGTAAAAGATCGGCCCGGGCATGATCGTCGTTACGCTATTAACGCGATGAAAATTGAGCGTGAGCTAAATTGGAAACCAATGGAAACCTTTGAAACAGGTATTCGTAAAACCATTCATTGGTATTTAAATAATCAGCAATGGATAGCTGATGTTCAAACGGGTGCTTACCGCGAATGGATAGATAAAAATTATGCGGGGCTATAGCGATGAAAATTTTATTATTCGGTAAAAATGGTCAAGTCGGATGGGAATTGCAGCGAAGTTTAGCGCCGCTAGGTGAATTGATCGCTGTGAGTTCGACCAATAGCGAGTTATGCGGTGATCTTACTAATCTGATAGGTATTAAGCAAACGATACGGAAAATTGCACCTGATATCATCGTTAATGCTGCGGCTTATACTTCTGTGGATAATGCGGAAAGTGAATCGGAGCTAGCTAATATTTTAAACGCACAAGCTCCCGGCGTGCTCGCGCAAGAAGCACTGCAACTAAATGCTAGCCTGATACATTATTCGACGGATTATGTTTTTAACGGTGACGGTATTCAGCCGTATCTAGAGACAGATGCTACGGATCCGCTAAATGTTTATGGGAAGACCAAACTGGAGGGGGAGAATAATATCGTTGCATCGGGCTGTTCATATTTAATCTTCCGTACCAGTTGGGTTTATGCGGTTCGTGGAAACAATTTCATTAAATCAATACTTCGCTTGGCGCAACAGCGCGACAAGTTAACGGTAGTAAACGATCAAGTGGGTTCACCTACGGGTGCCGAATTAATTGCTGACACTACTGCTGAAATTTTACATTCATTAAAATATAAGTCTGATGTTTCTGGTGTATACCACTTGGCGGCCAAAGGATATATCTCTCGATACGAGTTTGCCAAATTTATCCTGGAACATGTGTGGAGACTTACAGATTTCTCTTTAAAGCTTCATCCGAATGCTTTGTTGCCGATTGCTAGCGATGATTTTCCGTTGCCTGCAAAACGGCCATTTAATTCGCGTTTAAATACTTGTAAGCTAGAAAATCAATTTGATTTAAATTTACCTATCTGGCAAACAGGCGTATCTCGTACAATAATTGAGTTGTTAAGCAGAGAGTTATAGCCGTTTAGTCGTTTAAATTTTTTTCTGCTTTGTTGCGTTTGCCACAATGAGCTTATAGGAGTTTAAATAAATACAATGAGTTAACAATTTATAGCAGGGTTTTTGCATATGTCTCATCATGCGAATTTATAGAGACTAAAGGTGGGTTGCAATAAGGTATAAAAAAAAGTAGTATTGAACCCTTTTTATTTTCAGATTAAGGAATCTTATGGCTAACAGTGTCCAAGCGAGGAAGCGTGCAAGGCAAGCTGTCAAACGAAGAGATCATAACGTTAGTTTGCGGTCAAAGTTACGTACTGCTATTAAATCTATAAAAAAAACAATAGAATCTGGAGATAAGTTAGCAGCTCAGAGCGCGTTTAACACTTCTATAGGGACGATAGATTCAATTGCCGATAAAGGTATTATTCATAAAAATAAAGCGGCACGTTATAAAAGCCGTCTATCAGCAGCAATTAAGGTAATGAGTTAGATTCGGCGAATTATCTTGTTAGATTTTTCGTTGTTATGTTAAAGATGTGAGCAGCGTTGCGGTTTTATATAGTTGATGTTTTTTATACAGCATATTATCTAATCTTTGACAGTATAAACTTGACTAAGTAGTCTAGAAGGGGAAGTGGGGAGGACGAGGAGAAGAGGCTGTTGCGAGAGAGAATAATAAAAAGAGTAAGGGAAGGGGATAAAAACATGGAAAAACAAAGGAGAGAGAGATGAGTGCCAAGTTATGGCTAAGGATGGCTGTGGTAATGTTAGGGGCGATGCTGATAGGGGCGGTAGAAGCGAACAACATGCCGAGCGTTCCGAATGAATTATTTGAGGCGTTGAAGATAGATCGTAACAAGGTTACGCCGAAGGAGTTGCATGAGGCGTTAGTGAAGCGCTACAAGGATCCTGAGCAAGGTGCTGGTCGAGGTACATTAGCGCAATACTGGGAGCCTATTCCGTATGGGATGTATTTAGATCCTGCGACATTTTACAAATCGCCGACTACGAATAAAGAGATAGCAAGTCGTAAGGAATGTGTGGAATGTCATACGGATGAATCGCCGGTATGGGTACAAGCGTGGAAGCGGAGTAGTCATGCGAACCTTGACAAGATTCGTAACTTGAAGCCTGAAGATCCGACATTTTATAAGAAAGCCAAATTAGAAGACGTGGAGAAGAATCTGCGTTCAATGGGGAGGCTTGCGGAAGGTGAGAATCTGAAAGAAGTTGGTTGCATAGACTGTCATGTAGACGTTGGTGCGAAGAAGAAAGCGGATCATACTAAAGACATTAAGATGCCGACGGCAGATGTATGTGGTATTTGTCACTTACAAGAATTTGCGGAACGTGAATCGGAACGGGACACGATGATATGGCCCCATGGGCAATGGCCGGATGGGCGTCCTTCACACGCGCTGGACTATAAGGCTAATGTAGAGACTACAGTTTGGGCTGCGATGCCACAACGAGAAGTAGCGGAAGGTTGCTCGATGTGTCATACGAACCAGAACAAATGTGACTCGTGCCATACACGTCATGAATTTTCAGCAGCGGAATCGCGTAAACCGGAAGCGTGTGCGACCTGTCATAGTGGTGTAGATCACAACAACTGGGAAGCGTACTCGATGTCGAAGCACGGCAAGATGGTATCGATGCTGGGCGACAAATGGAATTGGGAAGCGCCTTTGAAGGATGCTTATGCAGTGGGTGGTCAAAATGCGCCGACTTGTGCGGGTTGTCATATGGAATATGAAGGCGAATATAGCCATAACATGGTGAGGAAGATTCGCTGGGCGAACTATCCATTTGTTCCAGGTGTAGCAGAAAACATTAAGAGTGAATGGGCGGAAGCACGTTTAGATTCATGGGTTGTGACATGTACACAATGCCACTCAGAGCGTTTTGCCCGTTCTTATTTGGAGTTGATGGATAAAGGTACTTTGGAAGGGTTGGCGAAATATCAGGAAGCCAATGACATTGTTCATCAGTTGTACAAAGAAGGCTTACTGACTGGTCAGAAGACCAATCGTCCGGCCCCTCCTGCTCCGGAGAAAGAAGGCTATGCATACTTTGCGCAGTTATTCTGGTCGAAAGGCAACAGTCCTGCAGCGATTGAGCTGAAAGTTCTGGAGATGCATGAAAATGATCTGGCTAAGATGCACGTAGGATTGGCACACGTTAATCCAGGTGGTTGGACTTATACTGAGGGTTGGGGGCCGATTAATCGGGCTTATGTAGAAATTCAAGATGAAAACACACGCATCCGTGAAATGGTTGCATTACAAGAACGTGTTAAGAATCTTGAATCCAAGAAAACCAGCTTACTGGACTTAGAAGGCACAGCTGAGAAAATCTCACTGGGCGGTTTAGGTGGTGGCATGTTGCTAGCCGGAACACTGGCATTAGCAGGGTGGCGCAAACGTAAGCAAAGCGAAGCTTGACAAACACGGCAGTAACTGGCCGCACGGAGAAAGCGGTGCGGTCGGATGATAAGATACTCCCGTCATTAGGTATATTCCTAGTGACGGGAGGTTTGTTTTTGCTGGGCTGGTTTGCATATCTTTGGTTTAAACCGATACCTGTGCCGTATCACTATCAACTGATAGCAGAAGGTGACAGTCAGAAATTTTCCCAGATGGATTTGGTTGGCTGGCCTGAGCTAAAACTTGGTCAATATAAAGTAAAAGCAAATGATATAGACAAGCCGATTGCTGAATTTATTGTTGCAAGACAAGACGATGAGCCGCCGGTGTTGATGTACTGGAAGAATAGTACGAATGAAGTACTTTATAATTTTGATAGGAAGCCATCGGAGCTCAGTGCACTGGCTGCAGCGATCATCAAGCACGCGCCGCAAGATGCCTTAATACTTTCATGGTGGGATACCTCACGGCAAATCAAGTTACTGACGGGGCGAGACACACTTTTTACCAGCCATTTGAATGAGCCGCTGATGGTTCCGTTACCCTGGTTGGAGCAAAGCCAAGCGATTCGGGCTTACGAGAACGAGTTTTGGGGAAGTAAAGTTGACCCGAAGGAACATGAGCAATTTAAGCGTTTTAGTCAAGCCCTAGCGGCTCCTGCAGAAGAAGGAGCTAAGCAACTGCGGAAGCTCATTGGTTCAAATCGGGAAGCGTATATAATTGTACACGTGACTGACCTGTACAAAGTAGGGGTGATGTATCCGGATAGGATAGGAGTTGCTTATCAGAACTTTCCTATGACGGGGAATATGCATGGCATGATTAATCAGATGAAGGTGCAAGTTAAAGAGAATAATTTTAACACTTATACTCTGCAATCCATATCGGATAATGAAATCAGGGCATTTTTTCTAAGTGACGAAGCCAGTAGTGAAACTTTGTTAGGGAAGATGTTTCCTTTTATAGAAAAGAAAGCGCCAGTAGAGCTGGAAGTATTGCAGCTTATATATCAGCAAGGTGGTTATTGGGTATACAAAATACCCTAAGTATGGGCTACGGCTATGAGAAGAGGTAGTTGAATTTAGAGAACATCAAAGTAGCTGCATAATTGCTACATAATTATTTACACAATCTGGTGATAGCGTACAATACGCGGCTATAACTTGAACTAAAAAAGCATAAAAGGAGGAGAGATGAAACACTCGATAAGCTATATATTTGGGGTATTAGCGATATTTACATTGATGTGTGGTACAGCAGCAGTAGCGGATACTTATGAAGGACGCACGAAATGCAGTTCATGCCACAAATCACAAGCGAAATCATGGAAAGATACAGCGCATGGTAAAGCGATGGAATCACTGAAGCCGGGTACACGCAAGGAAGCTAAGCTTAAAGCCAAGCTTGATCCGGATAAAGATTACACACAAGATAAAGATTGTGTAGGTTGTCACGTGGATGGATTTGGTAAGAAGGGTGGTTATACGGTAGAGGCGCCTAAGAAGCCATTAGCGGCGGTTGGCTGTGAATCTTGTCACGGGCCTGGTAAAGCCTACCGAGGGGATCATCGCAAAGCAGGGCAGGTTTTTGAAAGTAAAGGTACGACAACACAGCGTAAAGTGCTTGCTGATAAGGGTCAAGACTTCACTTTTGAGGAAGCGTGCAGTGCGTGCCACTTAAACTATGAAGGTTCGCCATGGAAAGGCGCGAAAGCACCGTATACGCCATTTACACCGGAAGTAGACAAGAAATATACGTTTGACTTTGACAAGATGGTGAAAGATGTTAAAGCGATGCATGAGCACTATAAACTTGACGGTACATTCGTAGGAGAGCCTAAATTCAAATATCATGATGAATTCCAGGCGAATGCGAAGGAGAAGGTAGCGGATAAGAAAGATAAGAAAGGAAAAGACTAATGACGAGTTTACAAAAAGGGGCGATAGGGACGTTATTGACGGGGGGATTGCTGGGGATAGTGCTGGTGGCGGTGGTATTTGGAGGAGAAGCGGCGCTTTCGACGGAAGAATTTTGTACCAGTTGTCACTCGATGACCTATACGCAAACGGAGTTGAAAGAATCGACGCACTATGGGGCATTGGGGGTAAATCCTGGTTGTAAGGATTGTCATATTCCGCAAGGATTTAAGAACTTTCATTTAGCGTTATATACGCATGCGGTGGATGGGGCGAGGGAATTATATTTAGAGTTGATGAATGATTATTCGACGCTGGAGAAGTTTAATGAAAGGCGTTTGATAATGGCACATGATGCGCGGATGAACTTGAAGAAATGGGATAGTGTGACGTGTCGTGATTGTCATAGGGATCCGAATCCACCGGGAGCGGATGCGCAGGAAGCGCATAAGAAGTTGAAGACGGAAGGTGCGACGTGTATAGATTGTCATCAAAATTTAGTGCACGAAGCGGTACCGAAGACGGATTTGAATGCGAGCTTGGCGGCGGGCAAGATGGTGGTGATGAAGGAAGAAGATGAAGGTGGTGAAGAAGAGGGAGATGAGGAAGATGAAGATGAAGATGGTGAGAGTAGTAGTAGTGAAGCGGTAGAGGGTGAGACTCAGAGTGAGGATGGTGAAGAAGAGGAAGACGACGAAGAGTAAGCTTGTTCCGCTGTGATAAAAAGAAAAAATCTGATTTGTTGTAGAATATTTGGGTTCTGGAAATATTAATATTACTGGAACCCATTCTATAAAAAATAGAAAAACTCCGAAAAAGAGAATAACGTAGAGATAATTTGTAAAACTATGTAATATTAACTGGCGTTAATATTGTCTTATGATTTATTTTTCTAAGGTGAGATAAAAGCTCATACCAAATTCACAAATCTGTATGGATTTTTTCCTTCTTAATTAGTGGTTCTCTTACCAATAATTATAATGCTCTAATATAAATAGAAGGGCTTTTGCAGTGGCATACAAGTCACACAATAAAATAACTCATGCTGGAAAACTTGGATATAGTTTTCGCCGTAATTTACATGAAAGATTTATAGAAGCACTTTTATTCTTTTCGGCATTGCTTTCAGTAGCCATAATGCTAGCTATTGTTTTAATGTTATTGAAGGAATCTATCGTATTTTTTCAACAAGTATCTATTTGGGAGTTTCTAACAGATACACAGTGGACACCGCTATTTGATGATGCTCATTATGGAGTTTTGCCGTTAATCGCAGGTACAGTAGTAAGTTCATTTATTGCTTTATTAGTCGCACTTCCTTTAGGAACTATCATAGCGATTTATCTTTCTGAATTTGCTCCATTTATAGTACGTGAAATTGCAAAACCTTTTCTTGAGCTGCTAGGTGGCATTCCGACCGTTGTTTATGGTTATTTTGCATTGTTATTTGTGACTCCTTTGCTCCAAATTATTTTTCCTGAACTACCAGGATTTAATTTGCTATCTGCTGGATTAGTGATGGGAATTATGATAATACCCTATGTAAGCTCAATGACTGAAGATGCGATGCGAGCAGTTCCAATGAATTTACGGGAGGGTTCTTATGCTATGGGAGCGACACGATTTCAAACAGCGACTCGGGTGGTAATGCCAGCAGCTTTTTCGGGAATAGCGGCGGCTTACATTTTAGGCATATCACGTGCTGTGGGAGAGACAATGGTAGTAGCAATTGCAGCAGGAATGCAACCAAATCTTACCTGGAATCCGATGGAACCGGCAGCCACAATAACTGCGTATATCGTGCAGGTTAGCTTGGGTGATTTACCTCATGGCAGTATCGGTTATCAAACGATATTTGCTGCAGGATTAACCTTATTGTTATTAACACTAATATTTAATATTATCGGACACTTATTGCGAAAACGATATCGCGAAATTTATTAAATGATTTTAGCTTTTTAAAATTACTTAATTTATTTTATCCATGAGCTATTTTCAATTTGATACTTCCGGGGGAATGATTAAAGGTTTTAAGTAGCGCTTAATTATGGAGTTTCTCTGTATTACGCACTTGCTACTGAAGAAAGCAGAGGAGTGAATATTGATTATCAATATTTTGACTTATTATCAGGTGATATATTGCAAAATGGATAGTGTGAATAATTTAGTTCAGATAAGAAAAATCATTTGCCATCATAAAAGATGGGATTTGATTTTTATGATTACTGGTATTTTTGCATTAATGATAGCGGTACTGACTTTTATAGCTTTATTTGCGCATATGTTGTTTGATGGTATGCCACGTATATCTTGGGAATTTTTTACATCATTTCCATCACGTCGAGCTGAATCAGCAGGAATTTTATCTGCTTGGGTTGGTACTACTTTGGTAATGTTTGTAACTGCAGTATCTGCTGTACCATTAGGTATTGGCTCTGGAATTTATCTAGAAGAGTATGCACCTAAAAATTTTATTACAGAAATTATTGAGATTAACGTAACTAATTTAGCGGGTATTCCTTCAATTATTTATGGTTTGCTTGCGTTGGGATTATTTGTATATCAACTGGGTTTTGGACAAAGTATATTAGCAGCTGGTTTAGCTCTAGCTTTGTTGATATTGCCGGTAGTTATCGTTGCCACTAGAGAAGCGATAAGATCAATTCCTATTACAATAAGGGAAGGTGCTTATGCACTGGGTGCAACTAAATGGCAAACGGTATCAGATCACTTACTGCCTTATTCGTCTGCAGGAATCCTTACTGGTATTATTATTGGTCTTGCAAGAGCTATCGGTGAAACTGCTCCGATTATTACAATTGGTGCCTTAACGTTTATAGCTTTTTTACCACCTTCTCCTATAACTAGTAGTTTTCCCTACTTTTCATTTGAATGGTTAACTGCGCCTTTTACGGTAATGCCAATACAAATGTTTAATTGGGTTTCGCGACCAGAAGAAGCATTTCAATTAAATGCTGCTGCGGCTGGATTAGTACTGGTAGTGATGACACTTGCTATGAATGGTCTGGCAATTTATTTACGCTATCGCATGCGGAAGAATATTAAGTGGTAAGAAAATATGCAGCATAATCAGGAAAAGGTTATAGAGCAATTTCAATTTAAATCTGAAGTTAAAAATCTCAATTTTTATTATGGCAGATTTAATGCGTTAAAAAATATTAATATGGTGCTACATGACAAAAAAATAACTGCATTAATAGGGCCATCCGGTTGTGGCAAATCGACATTCCTACGATGTTATAATCGCATGCATGATCTTTATCCAGGAAATAAATACGACGGTGAAATAATCCTTCATCCTGATGGTGTAAATATATTAGCATCAAATGTAGATCCGATCGAAGTTCGTATGAGGATCAGTATGGTATTTCAAAAGCCCAATCCATTTCCGAAATCGATTTATGAGAATGTAGCATATGGACTGCGTGTGCGTGGTATTAAACAACGGGCAATTTTAGATGAGCGTGTAGAATTAGCATTGCGAAATTCTGCTTTGTGGGATGAAGTTAAAGATCGTCAGCACGACTTAGCATTTAATTTGTCAGGTGGTCAGCAACAAAGACTTTGTATTGCGCGCGCGTTAGCGACTGATCCAGAGATTTTGTTGTTCGATGAGCCAACTTCTGCGCTCGACCCTATTGCAACAGCAAGTATCGAAGAATTGATAACTGATTTAAAAAATAAAGTTACTATACTAATCGTAACGCATAATATGCAGCAGGCTGCTAGAGTTTCTGACTATACTGCTTATATGTATTTAGGTGAATTAATAGAGTTTAATGTAACAGATACAATTTTTATTAAACCGAAGAATAAACAGACGGAAGACTACATTACAGGCCGTTTTGGTTGATTTAGAAACGATATTAAATTAATGCGACTCAGAGTGCGAGAATGATATTTTTTCATCAATACATATGATTGACTAGATAATGAATGAAGGGTAGCATCGCCACTTTTGAGAAGTAGAGGGTAAAAAGTAGAATGCGTAAAAAGCTGGTAGTTGGTAACTGGAAGATGTATGGTAATTTAATTGAAAACGAGCAGTTACTTAATACTATTGTTTCCGATCTTGCAGGGTTAAAAATTGAGCAATATGCAGTGTGTGTACCATATCCGTATTTATCATCAGTGCAGAACAAATTAAAAAATACGAATATATCTTGGGGTGCGCAAAATGTGAGTCAATACCATAAGGGTGCCTATACTGGAGAGGT
>WBZQ01001245.1_pt1 | contig 10070 bp, 10 predicted proteins | sample 5204251 | NCBI WGS metagenome assembly WBZQ01 (sample SAMN12412402, study PRJNA552823) | activated sludge metagenome | isolation source: activated sludge from nitrification reactor of wastewater treatment plant... | place: USA: Virginia | collected 2017-09 | reverse complement strand
GCCGCCGACCGCCCCGAGGCGCCCGCGTGAGGGGTGCGTTACCATTTCACTTCGATATGGCCATCCACTGTCCATGACAGGTCTCCCTTAACCGGCGTTGCTCCGGAGAATCATGTCACATCATCCCTGATCGGAACAGTTATTTCGACCGGACGACCACGTGACCGCGGCGGTTCTGCTGATAGCAGCTTTCGTTCCGTTCGTTGCAGAATGGCCGTTCCTTGCCGTAGGACACGACCGCCAACCGATTGGCACCCACACCAAGCTCGACCAGATAGTTCCGAACGGCCTTGGCGCGCTTTTCACCCAACACCAGATTGTAGGCCAGCGTCCCGCGTTCGTCGCAATGGCCTTCGATCTTCACGAGTGCACCCGCATTCGCTTTGATCCACTGCGCATCCTGCGTCAAGGATTGCCGCCCCTCTTCGGTGATGGTCCAGCTGTCATAACCAAAGAACACATCGCGCAATCCGGCTTCCGCGGATGCCGCTTGTTCCTTGGCTTGCTCGCGACGAATATCTTCGATCTGGCGCGCCGTGCTTTCCGACGGCTCGACCTTCGCCAACATCGTCCCCCCGCCGCCTAAACGTTCTTCGGACGGGGCTTTTCCACCCGACACCGAATCGAATCCGCGCAATCCGCCGGTCTCCAAATCGTCCGGCTTGCTGGAGAGAGACAGGTCCGGGAACGTGGCAGCCGGTGGCTCCATTCCCCCCACTCCTCCGGTCGACCCCATGGCACTCGGCGCGGGCCCGCCCGACTTGGCCATGCCGCGCTCTGTAGACTGCGCGTCACCACCCGACTGAATCGACTTCTTCGAGCACCCACCCTGCATGACCAACAGCATCCCGACTGTCAGTGTCAGGCCCATTGTCGCTACCGGTATCCTCATATCGTGACTCCTCATGACTGGTGAATGGTTAATCTATACAAACTCTGCATGGCCTGAATAATCGTACCTACAGCGCCGGGGACCAGGACGGCGAACTATTGTGCGTACCACCGAACGTGATGCGTTCCAACCCCTTCCCGTCCGTATCCACCATATAAATGTGGCTTTTGCCGTCGACGGTCGAACTGAACGTGATATGCCGGCCGTCGGGAGACCAGGACGGCGAGTCATCGATCCCGGGCCCCGTCGTGACCTGAACCCGCTTCTGTCCGTCCGGGGACACGGTACAGATCTTATACAACCGCTGGGCGGTCCGGCAGACATACGCAATCCAGTTGCCGCGCGGCGACCAGGCCGGAGCGGCATTGTAGTCGCCTTCGTAGGTCAGGCGACGAACGTTGGACCCATCTGCGCTCATGATGAAGACTTGCGGAGCGCCTCCGCGGTCCGAGGTAAACGCAATCTCGCGGCCGGTGGGCGACCAAGTCGGCGAAAGATCGCCCCCCTGATTCACCGTCAGCCGCTGCGGAGTCTTGGTACGCGTATCGAGTTTATAAATCTCGGAATTGCCGTCCTGACTGCTGGCAAACGCCAGAAAATTCCCGTCGGGCGACAAGGCAGGCGTAATGTTGAGCCCCGCCATAGAGACCAGCGTCCACCGTTTACCGGTCGCCAGTTCCAGGATATCGATGTCCTGCGTATTCCGGCTCCGATAGGCTGTGAACACAATGAACCGTCGATCCGGCGACCAGCGCGGCATCAGATTCAGAAAACCATCCGCCGTAATCTGCTTGGGCTCATAGCCGTCGTAGTCCATCACGAACAACTCACGGGCGTTCCCATGTTCCGCGACATACACAATTTTGGTCCTGGCGATGCCCGGCTCGCCGGTATACCGAAATACCAATTCGTCGGCAAACCGGTGCGCCATCAACCGCACGACCGAGGTCGATCCCACATAACGTTTTCCACCGACGACTTCATCGCTGCCGCTGTCGTAGACGAAGCCGTCCATCAACAGCTCACTCTCCTTGCTGCCGTTCTTTTGGCCCGACTTCCCCCAGACCAGCACGGAGACACCGTTCTCTGCCGCCTGCTTAAAGATCGCCTTGTCGGTAGTCGATACCTCACGCGCCTTCACCCCGATGGCAGGTAGATCCACCAGCGAAAAGACCAAGGACCGTTGAAGATCCGCCTTCAGCACTTCCTCGATCCGGCCCCCGAGCCATTCGGGACCGCCGCCGTTCTGAAAACCGAATACTCCAATGGGAATCTTTTGAAAGTCCGGCCGGGTCGCCTCCAGAAACACATCGGTTGCACGGGAGTCCAGAATCCCGAAGAGACCGGCTCCCACCACGACACAGAGCGCAATCATAAGACCAATGATCACACGATTCATCCTGCAGCCTCGCCTACGGCAAAAGTAAAGTGGGCATCAAAATAAGAATCCGTCAAATCCGGCGGAAAGGGTGGCAACGGAATCGCGCTCTGCACGGCCCGTTGCGCAGCCATATCATAATAATCGTTGCCGGACGACTGTTCGATGATGACCGACCCCACGCGGCCATCGCGCTCCAAACGGAACCGCACGGTGACGGTCAGGGCCTTTCCTGAAATATCGACCGGCGGCGCCGCCCAGAAACCGCTGATTCGTGCCTGCACACGGGCCAGGTATTGATTCGATCCCGGCATCCCCGCCACGCGCAACCGGGTTTCAGGCTTGCTGCGGGGCACACTCGCGGTCACCGGCGGAGCACTCGCAACCGGCTGCGGTTCGCGGAACATGGGCTTCACCTCCCGCACCGGCTCGGTCGCTTTGACCGGTGGGAGTGACGGCAATTTTTTCAAATCCTGAAGTTCGCGATCAAGGTCGTTATTCATCTCTTCAGAGAGAGAGGCGCGCTTCGTGGGAGTGACGGCCGGCTTGGGAGGCTCCTGCGGAGGCGCGGGCTGGGCGGCGGCCATCTCAGGCACATTCAATTTCTTCAGCATCGCATCCAGGTCTGATCGCTCAGGTCCACCCACTTTCGGCTGAGCAGACTTTTTCACCTCTGCCGGTTTCATCGGGGCCAGATCGCCGTACTGGGGCGCATTCGGCGGTAACTCGATATCTTTCATCACATCCCGAAGCACATCCGCCCGATTCGTGACAGGGGCGGACGAGGGCGACTTCGCAGCCTGCGGAATCGGTTGTGGCGCCGCCAGCACAGGAGCCTGCAAACGAGGCGCAGGAGCCGGTGCCGGAGCTGGTGGCGCCGGCTTAGCTACCGGGGCAGCTTGGACCGGAGGCGGAATCGGAGGCGGTGTTGGGGCCTGCACCGGCTTGGGAGGCACGGGAATCGGAGCAGACTGCACCGGCTTGGGAGTGGAATGCGGAACCGCCTTCTCGACTTTTTCAACTTTTGGTTCGGGCTTCGCTTCCACGGGCGGCAACGTGACCAACGAGACTTCCACCGCCGACAACGGACGTTCTGTTTTCTTAAAGAACTTCGCACCCATAATTACGGATAGGAGACACAGGTGGAGCACCAGGGAGACCACAACCGTCTTGCGAAGACGGCTGCTTCCGGCTTCCCCCATATCCCCGACCAGAAAGAGCGCGGTATGTCTTGGCAGGGCTTGGAACGTCATGACTTGCGATACGACCGTGTGGCGCGCGAGTCGCGGCGCCGCTATCTTTTGCGTGGCTGCGCGGGGGTCGCGACCGACTCACTCACGCGTTCGGCACCTGTAGGCTCCGTCACCATGCCAAGCTTCTCTATCCCGGCTTTCTTCACACTGTCCATTACCTGCACCACAATCCCGTAGGGCACGTCCCGATCGGCGCGAAGATAGAGCGAGACATCGGGACTTTGATCTTTCAAGGCCCGCAGTTTCCGCTCGAGTTGCACGACACTCACCGCGTCCTTATCCAAATACAAACGCTGATCGCGCTCAATGGACAAAACCGCTCTGGCTTCAGGCTTAATCGTATTGCTGGCGGACTTGGGAAGATTGATATCCATCCCGCGATACAACATGGGGGCGGTGACCATGAAAATCACGAGCAGCACCAACACCACGTCCACCAGCGGGATCACATTGATCTCCGCCATGAACCGCCGGTGCCTGGTCTCCGACGTCACAACTGCCCTCCAACCGCGGCCTGCTTCATCCGAGTCTGCAAGGAACGCATGGCCTCCACCGTAAACGATTCGATCCGGAAGACGGTCTTACGAATGCGGGTCAGATAATAGTTGTAGAAGATCACGGCAGGAATAGCGGTAAACAATCCGGCCGCCGTCGCCACCAACGCTTCGGACACGCCAGGCGCTACAGCCGCGATGCTTGCAGTCCCCTGAGTCCCGATCTCACGAAACGAGTCGATGATGCCTAATACCGTCCCCAACAATCCGATGAAGGGGGTAATGTTCCCCGTCGTGGCCAGCACGGGCAGGTACGATTCCAAATGCGAGACTTGGTTCTGAACCAGATAGGCAACCGTTTTGTCCATGTATTGATGATCGATCGCAGCCACCGGATCCTTTGAGACACCGGCCGATTGAGACGCACTCACTGTGCCATCCCCGGACACCGTCAGAACGCGATCCATAATGCCCTGAAACACACGCGCGCTCGGGCTGCCGTCGGCTCGCTTCGACTGGCGATACAATTCATCGAGGTCGCGGATCTTCGTGAACGCGCTGAAAAACCGTTGATCTTCACGATCCGCCGCTTTAAAAGTCCGCCATTTGTAGAAAATCACGCCCCAGGAAAGGATCGACGCGACAAAGAGCAACAGGAGAACGATTTTCGAGACCGCCCCCAGCGAGCCCACCAACCCCATTACGCCTGACTGGAACATGAGCCTAGACCTTTCCCTTCACATGGCGTCGCATGAAAACGGTAGCATGGATTGTACCAAAAGCTGGGGGAATGGCGGGGCCGACGGGATTTGAACCCGCGACTTCCAGATTGACAATCTGGCGTCCTAACCAGGCTGAACGACGGCCCCACGCAACCCAAGATGGCGGAAGAAGAGTTCAGATCTTCAGAATCAAACAGTCTAAATACGGTAGAGTGTACTCTTGTACATCACTACTAATGGATAAGGCAATGCCTTACGCGCAATTCCCTGTATTTCTTCATTGGTAGGCGGAACAGGGATCGAACCTGTGACCTCTGCCTTGTAAGGGCAGCGCTCTCCCAATTGAGCTATCCGCCCGATTTTTCTCGCTCTCGGCAGATTTTCGGGATGCTATCAACTCCACAAAGCAGTGTCAACCAGGAATCATGCATTATTCTTGCAACATTCTCGCAATATGCAAATTCCTCTGCGAGGCGGCCGGCAGAAGTTGCGAAGGCCGACACTCACCGACGCGATCTGTTGCGCGGGAAACACGCCGTGTGGATTTTTTTCAACTGCGACGAGTCCACATGCGTATAAATTTGCGTCGTCGCAATGTCGGCATGCCCCAACATCGCCTGCACGGATCGCAAGTCAGCGCCCCGTTGCAATAAGTGCGTGGCAAAGGAATGTCGCAGCATATGAGGTGAAGGAATCCTGGCGATGCCGGCCCGGTGCGCACGCGCGCGGAGCAATTTCCAGAAAGCCTGCCTCGTGAGCGGCGTGCCGCGACGGCTCACGAACACGAATCGTGACGACCGTTGTTTCAGCAACGCCGGTCGCGCAGCGAGGAGATAGGCCTGCACCGCCTCAATCGCCGGCCGCCCGATCGGCACGATGCGTTGCTTCTCGCCCTTGCCGGTAATGCCGATATAGCCAACGTCCAGATTGCACTGGTCCACCCGCAGCGAAATCAATTCGGACACACGCACGCCGGCGGCATAGAGCACCTCCACCATCGCGCGATCACGATGATCTTCCGGCAACGGACGGGGCGGTAATTCGAGAAGACGCGTCACCTCCTCGGGACTGAGCGTTTTCGGCAACCGTCGGGCGCGCGAGGCGCTGCGCAAACTCACGGTCGGGTTGGCGGCTATCATCCCCTCCTGCTTCAGAAAGCGGAAGAGACTTCTGACTGCGGCAAGCGCGCGCGCGCGGGACGGCGACGCGAGGCCGGACTGATGGAGATGATCGAGAAATCCGGCCAGCAGCGGAGGCGACATCTCGCGCACATCAGAAACCTGCTGATCGCGAAGGTAGTGTTGAAAGCTCGCGACGTCCCGCTGATATGCCAGCAACGTATTGCGCGACAAGCCCCGCGCGATCCGCACATGATCCCAGTAGCGCTCGATGAACGGCTCCAACGGGAGTCGCTCCGGGACCGGCGCAGACGGGTCCTCCGACTCACGGCTCATGACAAATACCCTCGCTGGATGCGACGAGGAACAGGCTGCGCCGACTATAGCCAAGCCTTCCGCCGAACACAACGCATCGTCCTCAAGTTACCTTGACACCCCCGCACCTGTTTCCTATAGTAGCCTCACTTGCGGCGAGAGCGTCGCCATGCACAGGAGTCAATGGTTCCTCGATCAGTACCCCGCGCCCCGCATCTCCGCGCGTGCAGCGTCGCCCTCGCGGTGGCGCTCCTCGCGGGCCTCGTCACGCTCAGTGAGGCGGCCCCGGCCAAAAAGAATCCAGCGCCGCCCCGCACAGAGCAATCGAAACCACCGACTGCGGCCGGCCAATCCATCCTCGACCAGGCCAAACGTCTGATCGACTCGGAACAACCGGAAGCCGCAGCGGTTACGCTGCGACGCTTCATCGAAAGCGGACCTGTGCCGGACCTCCTCGACGACGCCTACTTGTTGATGGCCGCCGCCATGTTCGGCATGAAGGAACATGCGGAAACCGTCCGCTACGTCAATCAGCTGCTCGGCGAATTTCCCAGCTCGGACCTGGTCGATCGAGCCAAACTGCTGCTCGCCAAAACTCACGCCCGCGCGGGCAATCTCGACCTGGCGCTCCCGCTACTCTCCGAGGTGCGCAGCCTTTCCGCCGATCCCGCCATCAAGCGCGATGCGCTGCGGCTCACGGGCGAATTCCAGGCGCAGAAGAAAGATTATCTCCGAGCCATTCAAGCCTGGCTGGATGAAATTCCGCTGGATGCCGGCGACCAGGCTCACGACACCGAGGGCCAGATCCGGCAACTCGTCAATGAGCAACTCGACGCCCCGGCGCTCGTGCGCGTCCGCGAGGCCTACCCGAAATCCTTTCCAGGAGATCTGGCCTCGATCAAGCTCATCGAGCTCCATACCGCCGCCGGAGAAGATCATCTGGTCGAACGGGATTTGCGCCTCTTCCTGAGCCGCTTCCCCAACCATCCCTATGCCACAAAAGCAGCCGACCTCCAGGCGGTGGTGCGGACAAAGTTCAAATCACATCCCTACTCCATTGCCGCCATCTTTCCCATGTCCGGAAAACTGGCACCGTTCGGCACTGAAGTCTTGAACGGGATTCAACTCGCGCTGGAACGACCGAAGGACGGCGGCGACAGTCCGTCCATCGGCCTGATCGTGAAGGATACGGAATCCGACCGGGCGGCCTTTCTGGATGAACTCTCCGGCGTATTGTCCGACGATCGCCCGCTCGCCGTGATCGGCCCGCTCCTGTCCAAGAACCTGCCCGTGATGGCAGAGATGGCCGAACGGACACGCATTCCGCTGATCACGCCCAGCGCCACCGCCCCGAACCTGCGACGGTTCGGCAACTACGTCTTCAGCACGGCGCTTACGTATGGTCACCAGGCCAAACGCGTGGCGGACTACGCGGTCAAGGAGCAACAGTTCAAACGCTTTGCCATCCTCTATCCCGACACCCCCTACGGCCGCGACCTGGCCCGCTTGTTCGCGCAAGAAATCCGGCAACAGGACGGAGAACTGATCGTGAGCGAGCCCTACAAGGAAGGCGACAGCGACTTTCGCGCCGTGATCGGCAAGCTCAAAGCCGAGGATCTGAAGAAATACGGCGTGGAAGTGCAAGTCGACAACGATCCGGCCAAAACCGGGATCAGGCAGGGAGGCAAGAAAGGCAAGCGCCTGCTCTACTCACCGGGGTTCGACGCCGTGTTCATCCCCGGACGTTCGCTGGATGTGGGACTGCTGGCAGCCCAATTGGCGTTTTTTGACATCGCGGTTCCGTTGCTTGGGGCCAACGGATGGAACACTCCGGATTTCGCGCGGGTCGCCGATCGAACCGTCGAGGGAGGCGTCTTTGCCGACGGATTTTTCGCCGATAGCAGCAGTCCGGTGGTGCAGGAATTTGTGGAGCGGTATCGCAAGCGGTTTCAGGCCACGCCCTCGCTCTTCGCCGCTCAGGGCTATGACGCCGCGCGATTGGCCGTGGAAGCCATCCGGCGAGGTGCGACCTCCGGAGAGGCCGTCCGCGACTTTTTGATGATGCAGCATGACCTGCCGACCTTGAGCGGCCCCAGCGGGTTTAACCCCGATGGCACCCTCAATCGCCGGGTCTTTCTGATTCAAGTCAAACAGGGAAAGTTCGTCCCACTGGACTGACGGGTGCAGCGCCGGTGCTGAGAAAATCGAACCAGTGAAATTTCCGGCGAGATCGACCAGCGACTCAGGATGCTCCAAAGGGCCGTCCGGCAAGACCGCAACAAGCGAAGAGCCTCAGCGTATACTCGGGGCACGTTGAGAATCTGAACGACGCGAGCACGCCGGCAGCGGACTGTTTCAGCATCCTGCAAGAACACAGGAGTGATGGCATGACGACGGGTCAGAAACGGGTACTCAGCGGGATGCAGCCAAGCGGGCTGCTCCATCTTGGCAATTGGTTGGGTGCGCTGGAGAATTGGAACGCGCTACAGGAACAGTATGAGTGCTTCTTCTTCGTGGCGGATTGGCATGCCCTGTCCTCCAACTACGCCGACACCAGCCGCATCAGAGAATATGTGCGGGAACTGCTGATCGATTGGCTGGCCGCGGGCATCGACCCGAAGCGCGCCACCGTCTTCGTCCAGTCCCAGGTGCCGGACCATGCCATTCTCCATTTGCTGTTCTCCATGATCATTCCGGTCTCCTGGCTGGAACGGAACCCGACCTACAAGGAGAAGCAGGAAGAGATCAAGGAGCGCGACCTGAGCACCTACGGCTTTCTAGGCTACCCGGTCCTGCAGGCCGCGGACATCCTGCTCTACAAGCCCGATTTCGTGCCGGTCGGCAAAGACCAATTGCCGCACCTCGAACTCACTCGCGAACTGGCGCGCCGTTTCAACAGCCTCTATCGTCCGGTGTTTCCAGACCCGCAGGAACACCTCACCAAGTTCGCGAAGGTCCTGGGCACGGACGGGCGCAAGATGAGCAAGAGCTACGGCAACGCCATCAACCTCTCCGATCAGGAGCCCGTCGTCCGGCAGAAGATCAAAACCATGATTACCGATCCGGCGCGGGTGCGACGCCACGACCCCGGCAACCCGGATGTCTGCCCCGTCTACGACTTTCACAAGATTTTCTCCCCGCTGCCGGTGATCGAGCAGATCAATCAAGACTGTCGCAAGGCGGCTATCGGTTGCATCGATTGCAAGAAGCTGGTGGCCGATCGCGTGGTGGAGCGCCTGGCGCCGATGTGGGAAGCCCGCGCCACCCTCACTCAACATCCGTCGCGCTTGGACGAGATCGCCGAAGACGGACGCCGCCGCGCCACGGCCGTCTCATCGCAGACCATGGCCGAAGTGCGCGACGCCATGAAAATCTAAGTGATCGGGCGCCGGCGAGGACGCTCGCTGGAAAGACAACCTGCTAGGCGGGTTTGGCAAGTTTGCGCCAGACATCGGTCAGTTGGCGCTGCACAGGCACTCGAATCTTTGTGAACGAGAGACCGAATTCGTTCGGCCGACACCAGCGCACGGTGGCCCCATCGATGAGAATGGGGTTGGCGCTGTCCCCCGGGAAAATGCACAGTTCCACCTCGGCACCGACCAGAACCTGCACCGGGCTGAGAATTCGACAGCCGCCTGGAGACAGGTCGGTCAGATCCCCGTCTCCGGCCAGCATCTTCCCTTTCATCGAAAAATGGCTACGAAACTGAACGTGAACCCGTTCATGTTTGCGTTGATTCTTCATGTTGAATTCGGCCTCCGTGCCCGTCGAGCAACGGGCTGCGTCGCATCACCCGTAACGATAGGCCAGAACCCGTTAAAAGGCCAGCACTGCCTGTTTCTTGGCAAAAGGGGCCCTACGAAGAGCGGGGCGAACTCCGCACATCGGACAGGCAGGG
>WBZQ01003315.1_pt1 | contig 10071 bp, 5 predicted proteins | sample 5204251 | NCBI WGS metagenome assembly WBZQ01 (sample SAMN12412402, study PRJNA552823) | activated sludge metagenome | isolation source: activated sludge from nitrification reactor of wastewater treatment plant... | place: USA: Virginia | collected 2017-09 | reverse complement strand
CCCGCCACCATGGGCAGACGTGTGATCGCCGAAAACGCCAGACTCGATTGCGCGAGGTCCCGAACCAGGAGCGCCCCGATCGCGAGGAGCGCCGGAAGCGTTCCGAGCCTCGACCCAAGCGCCTGAGCGACCGGGTTGACAAGGTCGATCTCGGAGGGCGGGACAATGCGGATCACCGCCTCGGTTCCAAAGATATAGATGAGGAGGATCAGCGGGGCGGCGAGCGCGACCGAGCGCGGGAGGTCGCGTTCGGGACGCCGCGTTTCGCCCGCGAGAATCGACAGGCATTCGAGGCCCGCGAGCCCGTACACGGTCATCCGGGTCAGGAGCTCCAGCGTCACGGCCCCCGAACCGCCCGGTTGCGTCGACGCGCTTGCGAGAAGCGCGGGGGCGGTCCTGGTCCCGCTCCAAGCCGCAAAGCCCAGCGCGAGGACCACCAGGAGGAGAAGCCAGGCCCCCGTGTCGTGAAAGAAGCGCCCCACGTCGAGGCCCCGCACCGCCACGACCACAATCAGAAGCACAAGACCCAAATGCAAGGCGACGGGCGGGATCGCGAACCCGGAGGAGCCCGCGGCGCGCGCCGCGTAGGCGATGGCTTGCGAGGTCGTGAGCCCAAGCGTGGACGCGAAGGTGATCGCGAAGAGCCACGTGTTCCAGCCGGTCAGGAAGCCGATGGTCTCGCCAAACGCAAGCTTGGCCCATTCGAAGAGGCCGCCCTCGAGAGGCTGCTCGGACGTGAGCCGGATGACCACGGCCGCGAGCGGCAGGTGGAAGAGCAAGAGGCCCACAAGCCAATAAGCGATGTGAAGGGAGCCGAGCTTGCCCGCGATGCCGAACCAGTTGGTTCCGACGACCACGAGGACCTGACCCAGGACCAGGTTGGGAACCGTGAGCACGCGCTTGAGCAAGTCCGGCGGCGCGCCCGCAGGAGGCCCTTCGATGGAACCGCCGTTGGGCGGGGGCGCGATGGGAACCGTCGCGGCAATGGTCACGAACCCTCCTTCGCTGGTCACGAATCCTCCTTCGCTCACGGCTTTCGCCCGGAGACCACGCTCCAGTAGCCGTGCGTCTGGGTGACCGTGAGGTCGCTGAAGCCCGCACCTTGAAGCATGCCGAAGATCTCGCCCGCCGAATACTGCCGCCCGCCCTCGGTCGCGAGCAGCATCGAGAGCGAGCTTGCCGCGACTGCGAGCGGACCTGTGCCGTCGTCCGAGAGCAGCATCTCGTGAATCAGGATCAGCCCTCCTTCGGGAAGGCCCTCGAAGCTCTTCTTCGCAAGCGCCGCGCACCGGGTCTCGGACCAGTCATGGAAGATGTCCGAATAGAAATGCACATCGGCCGGCGGGAAGGGATCCTCCCACATGTCCCCCGCGACCGCCGCGACGCGGTCCTCGAAGCCCCAGGTCTCGATCATCGCCCTCGTCTCGCGGCACACGTGAGGCATCTCGAGAACGGCGGCTGTCAGGGACGGGTTGGCGTCCGCGGCCGCGAGCGCGTGGACGCCCGAGCCGCCGCCGATATCGAGGAAGCGCCGAAAACCCGAGAGAGGGATTCTCCGCGTCCAGGCGCGCGACGCCCCAAGGCTGTGCGCGTGCATGACGTCCGTGAAGGTCGCCGGGTACTCCGGGCGCTTCCCCCCCTTGCCGGCTCCGGGACTCGCGGTTTCACTCCACGGCTCCCCGTCGAAGACCTGCGGCGCGTTCCTCAGCACGGAGCTCTTGAGCGCGTCGAAGCTGAACATCGAACGGTTCAGGCGGATGGCGTAGTCGAGGAGCGGCCCGGCGTAGGACCGCCCCCACTTGACGAAGTACTCTTCGGCGACCGGCGTCAACGCGAAGAGCCCTCCGCGTCGAGAGACCAGGCCGTGCGCCACACACACGTTCAACAGCATGCGCGCCGGCCTTGGGGCGATGTCGAGGGAAGCGGCCACCCATTCGACATGCGCGGGACCCTCGAAAAGCGTCGCGAAGAGGCCGAGGTCGTGCGCGACGAGGACGCCCAGCCCGGCGAGCGGGGCGTCGATGACGTCGTACAGCACACGGTCGGAGGCGAATGGCGCGGGCGGGGCCGGGCCGCCCACCGCGGCCGGCTCGTCGTCGATCGCGGGGAGGGCGGCCGTGGCCTCCATGCCCCCGCGGTCTGCCTGGACGGCGGGCGCCCGCCAGGCCGTTACGGTCGTCGGTTCCAGTTCCCGCGTCGCGGTCATCGCGCCCTCCTCCTCGTTCCGTGGTCGGCCGCTCAGCGCTCGATCGGAAGCAGCGGAACACGCTCGCCGACGAACTCGCCGCTTGCGACCGCGGCGATCTCGGGGCCGTCCAGAGGCAGGATGTCGACGCGATAGGTGGCGATGAAGCGATCGCTGTTCTCGAAGCGGAACCTCGTCCTTACGCGAATACGGCCCGTGCTCGCGGGCCCCTCGAAGGAAAAGAGCTCGAAGGTTCCCGCGGGAGCGCCGGCGACGGCTCGCCAGACACCGTGCGCGGGTCCCTCAGCGCCCATCCCCAGAAGGTCCGAGGTCTCGGTCATGGTGCCGTCGGCGTTGTACGTCTGCAGGGCATAGAACTCCGACGGCAAGCCCGCGTCGACCTCGCACAGCCAGGTGCCGACGAGCGCGCGCGGCCCAAGGGGCGCGGCGTCCTGCGCGTTCGGGGGCCCGCCATTGTCCGGGCGAGCGGACAAGAGGGGCGTCGTATCGGCCCCGCGGCGGGCGATGGCGGCCCAGCCCCGGGCGGGCTCGGCCGCGCGCACGGCCTGGGTTGTCGCGAGGGCGATTGTCCCGATAATCAGGGCGCTTGAGAGAATCGAACGGCGGCTTGTGTTCATGAGGGATCTCCTTTTCGGTATCGGGCGCTCGGCCCGTCTTTCGTGGACACAAGATGGAGCCCGCCCAAGCCGAAGTCGTGAAGCGCTTGCTGAAATCGTCGTGAAGAAGTTCTGAAAAGGCATTGTCAGGAAAGTCCCAGGAGCCATGCAGAGGAAAGCCGCGCCCCCCGTCGAGTACCGGTTCGGGCCGTTCTGCCTTGGCTCGCGGGGCCGCGTGCTCTACCGGGGCGACGAGCGGATCGCGTTGACCGGGAAGGGCGTCGAAACGCTGCTCGTCCTTCTCGAATCCGCGGGGCGGCTCGTCGAGAAGGACACGTTCATGGACAGCGTCTGGCCCGATACCGCGGTCGAGGAGAACAACCTCAGCCAAAGCATTGCCGCGATCCGCAAGGCGCTCTCGGACGATCCCGCCTCGCCGCGCTACATCGAGACCGTGGCGCGCCGCGGCTATCGGTTCCTGGCGCCGCTCACGACGCGGGAAGAGGCCGTCGGGCCCGCCGACGAGGCCCGTGCTCAGGGCGCACCTTCACGCCCGGGCCAGCCGGCTGCGGTGTCGGTTGCGGTGCTTCCGTTTCGCGTCCTGAGCTCCCAGACCGACGACCCCGACCTCGGAATTGGACTCGCCGACACGCTGATCGCGCTCCTCGCCAAGGCTCCCGGCCTTCGCGTCCGGCCGCTGCGCGCGGTCCTGGCCCTGCCGAAGGGCCTCACCGACCACGAGGAGGTGGGCCGGCGTCTGGGAGTGGACTTCATCCTCGACGGAACCGTGAGGAGACGGGACGCCGGGGTGCGCGTCACGGTCCAGCTCGTGAGAGCGGCGGACGGCACGGCGCTCTTTTCCGAGAGATTCGAAGAGACGGCCTTGGACCCGCTCGCGCTCGAGGACGAGATCGCCAAGAGGTTGGGCGCGGCGCTCTCGTTGAAGCTCGCAAGTCCCGCCGCCCCTTCCGCGAGACCGCGCCCAACACCCGACGCCGACACGCTGCGGCTCTATGCCAAGGGGAGGTTCTTCGCCAACCGGCTGACCTACGAGAGCCTCGAGAAGGCCATCGCGGCGTTCTCCTCGGCGATCGCGCGCGACCCGTCCTTCGCCCTCGCCTATGAAGGGCTCGCGTATGCCTATGGGCAGGCGTTGGACATCTTCCTGCCGCCCTCGCACGCCATGCCGCTCGCGCGGAACGCCGCCGAACGCGCGAAAGAGCTCGATCCGGACCTCCCCCACGCGTACGTCGCCCTTGGCAATGTCGAGTTCTGGTATGAGCGAAACGCCGGCGCCGCGGAGGGCCTCTACCGCCACGCGATCGCGTTGGGACCCAACCTCGGCTATCCGCATCGCCTGTATGGTTGGTGCCTGCTGTTTCTGGGCCGGTCCGATGAGGCGCTCCGGGAGCTCGCGCTGGCGGCCGAGATCGACGGGCATTCCATGGAGGACGAGCTCTATTTTGTGCCCGGTCTTTACTTCGCGCGCCGCTACGAGGAGGCGATCGAGAAGTCCCGCCAAACGGTCGAGATGTATCCCGGCCTGTGGATCCCCGATGTCACGGTTGGGCGTTGTCACGAGGCCTTGGGCGATTTCGAGACCGCGGGGAAGTTCCTCTCCAAGGCACACGAGAGCGATCCGACCGTCAACGAGGTCATAGGCGACCTGGGCCGCGTCGCGGCGCGCGCGGGCGACCGGGAAACGGCTCACCGGCTGCTGAGAGAGCTCGACGACAGAAGCAAGACCGGCTGGGTCTCCAGCTATCACAAGGCGACGATTCACATCGGCTTGGGGGACTTTCGGCGCGCGCTCGACGAGCTCGAGGTCGCCTGCGACCGTGAGCGCTCGTGGTATGCAACCTGGCTCCGAATCGCGCCGATCTTCGACGCGCTGCGGCAAGAAGAGCGATTTCAGAGGCTGGTCGAAAGGGTTGGGCTGTGAGCTCGTAGAAGTGTTTCCAAGCACTTCCCTGGAAGTACGCTCTAACTCCGCCAGCTCATTTGGCAAACCCTCTCGTAGGGGCGGCCCCCCGTGGCCGCCCTCCTCGCCTATCGGGTGTAGCTCAGCTGCACGAACGCGGCGCGGCCCGGGAAGCTTGCGTACTCGGTTCCGAACGGCGTTGTGAACGTGTAGCGCGGCTCGCTCTTGAAGATGTTCTTGATTCCGGCGCGCAATTGAAGACCCTGCACCAGGACGTCGTTTCTCGTGGCGGTCAGGTCGACCAGGTCGAACCCCTTAGGGTCGCTCGCGGTGTTGCGGTCTCCGACATGGGAGTATCGGAGGGTGAGGAGGGTCTTCGACCACGGACGGTAGAGCGCCGCGACGCTCCACAGCCAATCGGCCGAGGCCCCCACACGCTGCTCGACCCTCGCCGGGTTCCGGTTCTCCAGGGCGCGCACCCACGAGAGATTGGCCTGTAGCTTCAAGCGCGGACCGACCTGCCCTTCCCATTCGGCCTCGAAGCCGTAGGCCTTGCCTTTGTGGTCATTGTCAAACTGGCCGAGGCGACCGCCGTAGATCATGTCCCGGATGGTCGAGTGAAAGAGCGTCGCACGAACGACCGACGAGGGGCGGCGGTACACATAGTTCAGCTCCGCCGTAGCGTTCACCTCGAACGTGAGGTTGGGCACGCGGAAGCCCGGGCCGTAGAGCTCGAAAAACGTCGGCGCGCGGAAGCCTTCGGCGTATTGCAACTTGACCACGTGCTCCTCGGCGGGCCGGAACGCGAGGGACACGCGCGGTGTGACGCGGGTCCCGACATCGCTCACATGGTCCAGGCGTGCCCCGGCGGTCAGAGCCAGCGCCTCAGTGATGTCGAAGCGATCCTGAAGCGTCACGCTTGTGGTATCGCGGTTCTTGTCCCGAATCACCAACAGCGGCGAGGGCGGAGCCGGGGGCGGCGCGGGCGGCGTCTGGGCAGTGGCCTCGTCGATTCGCCCGGCCGAAAAGGAAACCTGCATGAGCCACGACTGGCCTCGCCAACCATCCCAGGTCACATCGAGCGCCGTGCCCGCCACGTCTCCACGGAAGTTCGCGAACTCGATCTCGTAGCGGTTGTGAAGATACGAGGCCGTGAGCTCGGCCTTCAGCGAACTTGCCATCTCACGGGCGTATCGCGCCTCGACCGCCCAATGCGTCTGGCTCCCCGTCACGGCGCCGATGCCGGGACGGGCGTCGTCGACATCGCGCGCCATGGCGTGAGCGGTCAGCCGGAAGCCGCCGCGCGCAACCGAGAGGGTTCCGAAGGCCCGCTCCTCGTCGGCCTCGCGCGGCGCGGCCACCCTCGCATCGCCGCTCGTCAGGCCCGAAATCGCGGCCGAAAGAGCCCAGCCGTCCGCGGTCTTCACCGACAGGCGCCCGCCGCCCGAAAGCGCCTCGTCGCCAAGACGCGCGTAGGCGCGCCGGCCATCCCGGCGGGTCACGATGTTGACAAGGCCCATGAACGCGAAGTCGCCATAGACAACCGAGCCCGGCCCGCGCATCACCTCCACCCGCTCCACCTGCGCGATCGGAATCTGCAGGGCGATCCCGTTGATTCCGGCCGCCTCCCGGCTCAGCGAGACCCCGTCGATCAGGACCTTGACGTTTCCGGAATTGAACGGAAAGTCGAGGCCCCGCACAATGACCGACGGCAGCCCGTTTCGGTCCCGAACCGCCTGGATGCCGGGAACGAGCGCGAGGGCCTGGCCGGCGGTCTCAAAGCCCAAGGCCTCGAGCTCGTCGCCCTGAAGCACGGTCACAATGCCCGGCACGAAGTCGCCGTTCATGCGGGTCTTGGTCGCGACGGCGGTCTCCTCGGCCAGCACATTGAGGAGGTTCGCGAGCTCCTGGTCGTCGCCGCCCGTCGCGGCTGCCTCCTGCGCGCAGGCGAGGTTCCCCACAACGCCCGGACCCACATTCGCTAGGAATACGGCAAGGGCCGCGGCCGACGCCAGCCGGGAGAAGCCACCCAGAGCCGCTTTGGTCATTCGCTTGCTCGTCATGCGCTCCACCTCAAACTCTTCTTCCAAGCGACGAGAGGCGCTCCTTTTCACCGGTCGCGAAGTCCAGGTGAAGAGCCTGCCTGCGGCCCGCGGCCTTTGCGTCGTACAGCAGCTGATCGGCCACCTCCAACGCGCCCTCCGGAGAGATCTCTCCGGAAGGCACGAGGCTGACCGCGCCAAGGCTCGCCGACACAACCGCCGCGACGGGAGAGGCCGCGTGCGCAATGCCGAGCCCATCAATGCGCGAGAGCACGCTCAAGGCAAAGCCACGGGCACCTGCGGGATCGGTATCGGGGAGCACCAGGGCGAACTCCTCCCCGCCGTAGCGAGCGGCCAGGTCCGCGGGGCGCCGGCAGACGCCCGCCAGGGCCTGCGCCAGGGTGCGCAGACAGTCGTCGCCCCTGGCGTGCCCATAGTGATCGTTGAACTTCTTGAAGTGGTCGACGTCCAGGATCGCGAGCGAGAGCCAGGACCGCCCCCGCATCGCGCGACGCCACTCATGGTCGAAGTGAACGTCGAACTGGCGCCGATTGGCAAGTCCGGTCAGGGCATCGAGCGAAGCCAGGATCTCGAGCCGGTCGCGCGCCTCCTTCAGCTCCACATGCGTCTTCACGCGCGCCTTGACGACCGGCGGGCTGATTGGCTTGGTGATGTAGTCGACGCCGCCCGCGTCGAAGCCACGGGTCTCGTCGTCCACCTCGCCCAAGGCAGTCACGAAGATCACCGGTATGCCTTGGGTCTTGGGATCGGCCTTCAGGCGGCGGCAGACCTCAATGCCGTCGAGGCCCGGCATCTGGACGTCCAGCAGAACGAGATCGACCGGCGAGGCGCTCGCGAGCTCGATGGCCCGCGCCCCGCTCGTCGCGAAGACCAGGTGGTAATCGCCCTTGAGAACCTCGGCCAGGATCCGGACGTTGGCGGGCTCGTCGTCCACGAGAAGCACGGTCTTTGTCGGGCGGGATTGGGCGTCGATCATGCTCCCTCCGCCGGCGGGCGTTCCGGGAAGCTCGCCGGGCCGGTCCCGGCATTCCCCACGGTCGTGGCCCCGTGGCTCGCGTGCGCATTTGACAAAGTTGTCAATTCCGAGACGAGACGGGCGAGGGGACGCCCGGCCGCCTCGAAGTCCAGCCGCTCCAGACATGACTCCAGCTCTTTCGCGTCCGCGTCCGCGCCATCGCTTTCCGGAAGGGCCGCGGGCAGAAGGTCCTTCAACTCGGCAAAGGTCGCCGCGGCGGCGAGGTCGTTCGCGATCAGAAGCGGAGCCAACCGGTTCGCGACCATGAGCGCGTCGCGCGCGGCCTGAGGCCTGACGGCCTCGATCCTCTCCGAGGCGGCCGCGTCCTGTTCTCCGCGGGCCGCTTCGGGGGACGACTCCAGAATGCGGAGCGCCTCGCTCGCTTCGGAAAGCGCCGCGGCAAGAGCGTCGAGCGCCTCACGGCCTTGCCCAGAGCGCCACCCCAAAGGCTCCCTTCGCAGGACCTCCTCCATCGCCCCTGCGGCCTCGGCCACGCGCGTGACGCCAAACGTCGCGAGAGCCCCCTTTTCCTTGTGGAGAAGCTGTAGCGCGGAGGCAACATCCCCCGACGCGAAAAGGCCGGAGAGCCGCGCGACGAGCGCCTCGGCGCCACGCAGCGCCGAAACCAGACAGCTTCGGTAGAGGGTCACGTTGAAGCTCGCGCGGCGCAGGCCCCCTTCGACATCGATGCCGGGGAGGCTCTCGGGAAGCGAGCTCTTGGGCGCTTTGGCCACGGTTTCTTTCGGCACGGGAGGCGACCCCTCGGAGGTCACCACGCGGAGATGGCGCGAGAGAACCGCATAGAGCCTCTCCTCCTCGATCGGCTTGGCAACGTAGTCGGTCATGCCGACGTTCAGGAACCGCTCGCGATCGCCCAACATCGCGTGCGCGGTCATCGCGATGACCGGGAGGCTCCGCAGCTCCTCGCGGCGGCGAATCTCCTGGACCGCTTCCACACCGTCCATGTCGGGCATTTGCACATCCATGAGGACCGCGTCGAAACGGCGGTTCGCAAGGAGCGCCAGGGCCTCGCGCCCGTTCCCCGCCTCCGTGACCGAGAGCCCGGCCAGGGAGAGAAGCTCGCGCACCAGCTCGCGGTTAACCGGATGATCCTCCGCGACCAGGACCTCCTGTCCCGAAGCGAAGCGCGGCGACTTGCCGGGGCGCTCCCGCAGAAGCGGCCGGGCGGCCTTGGGCGCGAGCGCCTGCGCGAGCGCATCGTGGAGCGTCGAGGGGCTCACGGGCTTCGTCAGGACCAGCGACACCCGCGAATCCTCCAACGCGCGCGTCGCCTCGGCCGTGTCGTAGGCGGTCACCAGGATCACTGACGTGGGCGGAGCGAGGCGGGACGCGGCCTCAATGCCGTCCAAGCCCGGCATCTTCCAATCGAGTAGCGCGACGCGAAACGGCTTCTTCAAGGAGGCCGCGCGAAGACTCGCCTCGACCGCCTCGTCGCCGGAGGAGACCGCCGTGACCCGGCAGGAGAGCGCCTCCAGCATCGCCGCGAAGGCCTGCCGCGCTCCCGGGTGATCGTCCGCGACCAACACCGGTAGGTCACGAAACTCCTCGGACAAGGAGCGTGGCGTGAAGCCGCCCGAGAGTTCGAAGGCCGCCGTGAACGCGAACGTGCTTCCGCGCCCGGGTTCGCTTAGGACGGTCATCTCGCCGCCCATCATGCCCACGAGCCGGCGGCTGATCGCGAGGCCCAGGCCCGCGCCGCCGTACCTTCGCGTGGACGACGTGTCCACCTGCGAGAAGGGCTCAAACAGCCTCTCAAGATGTTCCTTGGAAATCCCGATGCCCGTGTCCTTCACGGAGAACTTCAGCACCGCCCGCTCGCGGCGCAGCTCGACGGGCTCGATCGACACCACGATCTCGCCCTTGTCCGTGAACTTCGTGGCGTTTCCAAGGAGGTTCAGAAGGACCTGCTTCAGGCGCACGGGGTCGCCCACCAGCCGATGCGGAAGAGATGGGCTCGGTACGAAAAGGACCTCCAATCCCTTGCGGCCCGCGCGCTCGCCGACGACCCCAGCGATCTCCGCCAGGAGCACGTCGAGGTCGAACTCCGCGCGCTCGATCGAGAGCCGACCGGCCTCGATCCGGGAGAGGTCGAGGATGTCCTCGACGATCTCTACCAGGAGGCGCCCCGCGGCCCGGATCTTCTCGAGCTGGTCTTTCAGGCGCGGCGACGTGGTGCCTTTCAAGGCGAGCCCAGTCATGCCGAGGATCGCGTTCAGGGGCGTGCGGATCTCGTGGCTCATGTTGGCCAG
>WBZQ01003314.1_pt1 | contig 10071 bp, 6 predicted proteins | sample 5204251 | NCBI WGS metagenome assembly WBZQ01 (sample SAMN12412402, study PRJNA552823) | activated sludge metagenome | isolation source: activated sludge from nitrification reactor of wastewater treatment plant... | place: USA: Virginia | collected 2017-09 | reverse complement strand
GAAAGTCAGATTGATCCGGCACGAACCTGTCAGCGCATGATACCCCGGTTTAACCGGCAATACACCGTGATAATGCAATCTTGCGGCTCCGCCCCAAGCCACCACATCACCGTGCAGTAATGGTACGCGAATCGGTCGATCCGCGCGGCGCAGACCGCCCCATAAAAAAATTGCTGGAATTCCCAACGAAACGGAAACAATCGGTGCGTCAAAATCACATTCATTTTTATCTTGATGCAATGAAAGACGCGTTCCCGGTTCATAGCGATTGATCAGGCACGCATTCGGGATAAAATTATCAAAACCAGCACAAAGCGCTGCACGCCTCGCTAAGTGTAAAAACACATCCGGCATATTGGGCCACGACTGACCGTTGTTCGGATCGATTGCATCATACCGATAACCGTTGTGATCCGATACCCAACCGTAAGAACCGCAGTTTGTCATTGCCACTGACATGCGGAACCCGCCAGGTGTCACCATGTACCGCAATGGTGCTGCAATTGTAATCGTATCCAATGCCTTAAAGATTGCAGTTTCATCGCACAATGCGAAACCGCGCAATACCATCGCTCCAGTACATAATATCTCACTTCCCATCTGAATGAGTTCCGCTTCTTCAAACAAATTTAATGTAAATTTGTCCATATATTGCTCGGTTATAGAACAGATGTATTTGGGGTGGAGTCTTTTTTTCAGGTGACATGCTCGGATATTCCAGCTTTCAACAGTTACCGAATATCGACTGAAGTTTGTCTTCATTACCACGCAATAGCGCGATTTATCCGTTGTATTTGTTTCAATTTTGATGCTTGTTCAATCAATTACATCAAATACCGGTCAATCACGCTGAGAAACTGCTGCACATTTAATGGCTTCGTCAGATAATCGGCAAACGCGGCAACTTTCCCTTCGGCGATATTATGCGGCATAGCTCTGGATGTAACGGCAATAACCGGAATCCCTGCCAGTTCAGGTTGCTGTTGAAGCACTTGAAGAACATCAAAACCGCTCATTCCTGGTAAATTGATATCCAGCAAAATTAGATCCGGACGATGCGCTTTGATAAGATCTATTCCCGATTCCGGCGTAGCTGCTGATAGTAATTTGATATGCTGGCGATAAGTCAAAATCTTGGTCACCAACTCAAGATTAGCCGCATTGTCCTCAATATACACGATGATCTGTTGCTTATTTCTTGTTTTTCTATCAGATTCTAATTTATCAACCGGATTACTTATTGGTACGCTATCGTTACTGGAGAATTCCTTCGCCCGTAACTCGAACCAGAAAGTACTGCCTATATCCAGCTCACTTTGTACGCCAATCGTACCACCCATCAATTCGACAATTCGACGAGTCAGAGACAACCCGATACCGGTACCTTCAATGTCAGTTCTTGCTGCATCCAGTCGATTAAACGGTTGAAAAAGTTCGATTAGCTTATTAGCGGCAATGCCAATGCCGGTATCGGTTACAAACACTTTCAAATAACCCGGCTTTTCGGATAGTTTGGCATCAATAAGCACCTTGCCGTTATTGCGATTATATTTGATCGCATTGGAAATTAAATTAAGAATCACTTGCTTGAGTCGGATACGATCTGTATACAACACCTTATCATACAAGCCCCTTTGAGTGATGGTAACACCTTGTTGAATGGCCAAATTTCTAACCAGACTGATACATTCTTCAATCAGCGGATGAAGTTCAACCGGTTCCAGTTTCAAATTAATACGCCCGGCTTCGATTCTTGCCAGATCCAGAACTTCATCAATGAGCGCAAGCAAATGAATGCCGGCATTCTTAATTTCCTTGACATATTTAAGGTGTATGTCATTAAGCTTCTCCATTTCAAGCAATTGGCTAAAACCAAGAATTGCATTCATGGGGGTACGAAGTTCGTGGCTCATGCTGGAAAGAAATTCAGATTTGGCATGATTTGCCCGCTCAGCTTCATGTCTGGCAGCAATCAGCGCTTTCTCAGTTGCTTTTCGTTCAGTGATATCGTCCACAATCGACCAAATCAATTTCTTGCCGGAAGCATCGTAGACCAGTACACCCTTGAGTTGAACCGGATAACGATTACCATTTTTACGCGTATATTCTTTCTGATAAGGCCCGAAATAACCAGTCTTTTCCAGGCTTTCCAATTGACGAACTTCCTCCTCTGCATAATCATCAGGGGTTATGTCCCAGTATGTTAGATTTAACAATTCCTCGCGGGAATAGCCCGTAGGAATCGATAATGCATTATTGACTTCAAGAAACTTTCCTGTTGCGTAATCATTTAATGCAATGCCGACAGGCGACATGTCAAACAATGCACGTAAGCGAATTTCACTATCGCGCTTTTTTTGTTGAAATCGTCCGATTGCAACGAGAGGCAACAGTACTAATGTAGCGATCAATATTAAACCGATACGGAAGAAGATATCGTCGCTACTAGCCGCAGCAGCCCATCCACCTTTGGGTACGGCAGCCATTTGCCAGCTACCTTTAGGCAAAGCGATATCCAATAATATGGGTTGCTGATCAAATATTTGCTCAGTGCCAAAGAACACTTTACCGTTTTTATCGAATGTATTCTTGATAGCAATATCAAATTCTTTCGCTGCTTCCAACACACCACTTACACGATACAGCCGATTTACATCAATGACAGCCGAGATGACCCCCCAAAATGTTTTCTCTTTGCTTTCCTGATTATCAATAAATACAGGAATACGTGCGACGAATCCCTGTCCACCTTGTATCAGATTTACAGGACCATCAAATATCAGATTCCCGCTATCGCGGGCACGGAGTACCGCTTCAAGTTGCCTCGGGTGTTCACGAAAATTGAGTCCCAATGCCGCTTCATTACCTGAGAGCGGATACATGTAACGTATAACCAAATCAGGTGCAGCACCAATATTGCGAAGTTGCGATTGATCGTTAAATAGTGATTTTGCAAGCTTCATGAATTTTTCCGCCGACAAATCCGGTTCAACGGCAATGGATGCTACCAAGCCTTGCACCAACTGAACATTACTGGTAATAGTTCCTTCCAATGTAGCACGCAATAAACTTAATTTATCAAATGCTGAAATACGCGACTCATGCTCTAAATGCCGTATACGCAAATAATCAACATAGCATCCGATAAAAATAAGACATATCCCAACCAGAATTGCAGGCAGAAAGGTCAGTAGTTTTTTTTGCATAAAAGAGTTTGGGTTCACCCTATTGTTTTTCATATATCAGAGCCCAAAGTAACCTTTGATAAAAGGATATTTTAAAAAAGATCGCTTTTCACATCGTTTATTATTCAATGCACGTCACTGAAGCACTTCTATAATCATGAGTATCCATTCTTTTGAATAAAGTTAATCACTTGATTTTGTTTGATATTAGGTCTTTTGCATGAATTTTCATAAGTAGTATAGCGTACTAACTTAGTATTTCTGCATTGATTATAGGTAATGCAAATCCACCGAATAAACAAGCATATTTATAAAGGGAACACCATGTTAAATAGTGTCGATTTAAAGCAATCACTGGAACGCATTGATACATTACCTGCAATGCCAGATATTGCAAAAAGAATGCTGGCTTTGCAATTGGATACGGACGAAGGTGAAGCCCAGTTACTCAAACTGATCGCCCAGGATCCGCAAATTTCTGCTCGAATCATCGGCTTATCTAACGCCTCTTTATTTGGCTCTCCAGGTATTATTTCTTCAGTGAATGACGCAGCTATGCGTCTGGGACTCGCGCAAATTAAATCTGTAGCTATCGGTATGGCAACTTTATCAGCCTTTGCGCAATCAACAGAAGGAAAACTAAAATCCGCAGATCTGTGGACTCACAGCATAACTATAGCTTCAGTAATGCGTGCCGTTGCAAAACACATGCCCGCACCAAAACGCCCCGTAGATGAGCAAATTTTCCTTGCAGGATTGTTACACGATATTGGTTACAACGCATTGAATTTCATTGCAAAAGATCTTAGCAATACACTGCATGCACGATTAAATACCGCCCCCGCAACAACATCACTGTTAAAAATAGAACACGAATTGTTGGGTATGCACCACGGCGAAATCGGTGCAAAACTTGGAGTACACTGGGGATTACCCCCTGAAATCATTACAGTAATACGCCACCATCATGCACCAGAAAATGCCGATACAGAAATTGGCTATTTACTTGTAAGACTTGTTAATATTGCTGAGAAATTACTCGCAAATTTTGCAATTAACGAACTCACCACAGCAGAAATAACCGCGCAAGAATGGATTGATCTGGGCGTTGCACCCAACGAAGCAGCCCTTATTTCGGAAGAAATTGTGATTGTTGCTACACAAAGTATGCAGCTAGCCAATGCTGCGTAATTACACAATACAGCAACCGGAATCTCTGATTTTTATTTTTAAGCGCTTACAAAAAAGGTTTTTGCAGTACCAACATTGTAGATTTAGACTGAAAGTCAATAAATACCTTTTTTTCTACCTTTATTTATAGCATCCCTTTCGTTACCGTTTTTTATAATACTAAGGCAAGTAATCGATTGGGTCATTACCTGCAGAAAAAATCATATCGCGTTACTCGATTGGCTATCTGGTCAATCAAAATTCATCAGGAAATTGCAAAATGAACAATAGTAATTGGTGGCTCTATATTGTGCAACTGACATATTTTCTCGTGATGGTGGTTATATTGGCAAATCTACCCACTCACGCTGCACCACTGTAAACGCCTTCATCAGTCAAGTGATTCAGGGCGTCATATCGGCACAATATTACACACATCCCATGTAAGCCGAACAACAGCCATCGTAAGAAGTGATCTCTGGTTGGGAAGATCAAGGCGATGAAGAAGCATGCTAATTTACCAAAGATAGGCAAGCTGCTGAGGTTATAAGCAGCATACATCTGTTGATAGCAATGCTCTTTGGTGTTAACCGTTGAAACTACTGCTGCCAATCAGTATTGCAGTAAACAGGCATTGACTCTCCTTGAAAAAACCTCAATCCAATCAGGCGAATCGATTTATATGAACATCGTTTTCTGTAACCAGAAACATCGTGAAGTCTTGAGCGCAAGTGGCATTAAAAATGCCATCGCGATAAAGTAGTGAAATACAGATCGTTGATACAACGGTAATTGTATCGCAATGGCCTAGTTTCGAAAGCTGTTAATGATCGATGAAAGGGAGTATTTACCTGATTTCAGGCAAAAAATTACAAAAAAATATTTTAACTTTCACAAAGAAATCATAGTTAGAAAACGAGTTTTCGAGTACTGCCTACTACAAACTACGGCACTTTGCACTGTACATGCATAGACGCATATTCATTGCTTACTTAATTGCATTGTTAACCTGGGAGATTTTTCAATCAAGCTTTATACAGAATGTATATAACTATGCTAAGCTAAGACATAATACAGCAACTACAGTGCTTAAAATCTATAAATAGTGCATATGCGTTGAATAATCATCAATTCATTTTAAAACACTAGATAAATACTTTTATTCATAGCAGCATGCCGTTAATTACTGCGTTAAAATAATACCTTTGAGTCCGTTAATACACATTTCCGTTTAAAACATATTAAATTGAGTGCCTTATTATTATGCGTTTTATTATTATTGGACTATCCATTATTTTTTTTACCCTATCCGCCTTAATTATGTATAGAGCGTTTGAACTTCCGGTTCAAACACCTATAGCTCATACGCCTCTCATTACAGTACCTCCCACAGAAGCTCCAGTCACACCAAAATCCATAGATCAAACTCAAAATGAAGAATCGATTACTGAACCCGATGTAGTTGTTGAAAATTCTACCGCGCCTATTGAACAATCCGATTCGGGTGCCGCTAAATCCGCAAACCAAGAAGTTAATGTTGCACATCTTGAAAATCCAGTTGTTACATCAGACGAAAAAAGTGGCAACAATAAAATCATGACAATCGAGAATCATCCGACAATTTTGACGATTTTTGGCGGACAAACTTTTCGTTCCGGTCAAGCCATCATCAATGATACTGCGGCCTCAAAGATTGAAAAATTAATCAATGAAATATCAGTATTTCCAAATAGCCAGATAATTATTGAAGGACACACCGATAATATTCCCACTGGCAAATTGCACAGAAATAATATGGATTTATCAATACGCAGAGCAAAAGCTATTGCAGACATTTTAATTTCCCGTGGCATACCACCTGAATCGATATCTGTTATTGGTTATGGCGATACTCGTCCCATAGACACTAATAGAACCGAACAAGGTAGAGCAAAGAATCGCAGGGTCGAAGTAAAATTACTGCTTAAAGAAGGAGAAAATTAATACACATGTATACAAAATATTTTAACCTCCAGAAGCTACCATTTGAGAATGTTCCGGATCCACTATTTTTTTATAACCAAGGTGATCATGCACGTATTCGCAAGCAAATATCAGGGTCATTACAGAGTGGTCGCGGATTAATTGTTGTAACCGGCCCTATTGGTTCTGGTAAAACCACGCTCAGTCAAATGATAAAGGCTGATTTTCCTGATGACGTTAAATTAATTTGGATGGCGGAACCGCCTGCAAATAGTAGTGATCTCTATTTATTTCTTGCGCAGGAGCTAGGGTTGCACCCTTTGTCATCCGAAAAAACTTTTGTCATGCGAGACATTCGCAACGCACTACTAGAAATTAATGCTGCTGGAAAAAAATGCCTAATAATCATTGATGAATCGCATTTAATGTCGGACGATGTAATTAATGGCATTCGTTTATTAAATAATCTCGAAGAAGGATCGGTTAAGCTCATCCAATTGTTACTACTCGGTCAAGAAGAATTATTGGAAATGATCAATAGGCCCGCATTAGAACCGTTTAAACAACGAATTGCCGCACTTGAAACACTCGGGCGAATGAATTCCGATGCCACACAAAAATATATCTCGCATCGCCTTAAAGTCGCTGGTGGGACTGGTGAACTTATATCCGATACAGGATGGGAAGCACTTGGTATTGCATTCCAGGCTGGCGGAACACCTCGAACAATCAATTCATTATGTGACAGAGCATTTAGCGTTGCTTTTGAACGCGAAAAAACTGCAGTTGATGCACATGATATCTATGAGGCTACACAACGGCTTGGATTGCGAACCGACGTGTTTCATTACATTATTTCATTAAAAAGCCAAGAAAGAAAAAGCCGGGAAGCACGCGCAGTAGTGAATCAAGAATTCGCAACGGAAGAAACAGAAATTTCTTTCAAAACACAACCCGCTGAAATGCCTAATTCTCTTGAAAAACAAACTGTCTCATCGTTTAATGGGGGAACAAAACAAACTTCACAAGCGGCAAACAATGAAACCGACCCCATACTTATTGATCCTAGAATACATGTTAGCGATACGGCTCCCTCTTACGAAGAAATTGCCAATAAAATCAAGGAAAATTATACTCAAAAAAACTTGCGAGTACCTGCTACGGTTTTGGTCATTTCAATGATTTCTCTAATTATTAGTGTTTTATTTTTTTGTCATCATACTGATGCTGCAGGATTCATCAATTGCATGATTAATTTGTTTAATTCTTAGACTAATATCGAATTAATTCCGTGCAATTTTTTAATAAAAACCTATACTCGGTATTACCTGATTACTAACTGCGAATATTGCAAAAAAACAATTTCCTGATTATTGAGTTATTGAATTCACAATTCTTCTGAACAACGGTGATAATAGTAGCAAAAGAGCAAAGCCAACAGGAAAGGCAACGCCCCATGCGTAAAACCATTCACGAAAAAAAATATCTGAGAATCCAATATTTACCAAGGTAACTGTCGCAGATACGCAACCAGTCATCGTTATTGACATCATTAAGCTATAAATGCAATGCGCTAAAATCTTCTGTTTCATAAAATTGAAGACCCTTTTTTAGAAACGAACATTGCATAACACATTCATCTAATCTTTCTAGATTTGTGCAAAAACACCTAATCGCCTGATATGGTTTTAAAATTGTGATTAATTATATCTGACTTTAAAACAGCAATCATGAGTTCTGAATTACCTATCAAGCCACACAACTCCACTAAGTTTAATAAATTGCCACATCAATTCCTTCACGAAATGCACTGTTTTAATTACTTCCAAAGCTTGCTGTAAATTATGAAATATGCCACACGAATTAACAACCATAATTCATAGTGCCGCACGAGCGGTCCCGTTAAAAAGCATAGGATAATTCCTACAGTAGTGATAGAATCATTGCAAAAATAATAACAAATTGTAACTCTGTGAAAAAAATTTTCTTCGCTTGTTTGGTCGTTTCAGTTATCGGTGGATGTTTAACAACACCAGAATCCAATACTATTGCCGCCACCTCATATGATATGAATGAAATCGTATCTAATCCGGCTAACAAACAGATAATAGACAGTAACATGCCACTGCCCACTGAATTTATAAAAAAACAAGTCACGATGTCTTCTGGTAATCCAGAGAATACAAAAATTTTAGTGCAAGAATCACCATGGCCGGTGGAAATCGGGATGGCAACCTATTATGCGACAGAGATGGAGGGGCGGACTACTGCAAGCGGTGAACCCTATGATCCTGAACAATTGACTGCAGCGCATCGAACAATACCTCTTGGAAGTAGTGTCCGTATTACTAACCTAAAAACCAATCAACAAGTTGTGGTTCGCATCAATGATCGTTGGGGAGGAGGAGGTGATCGAATTATCAATTTGTCAAAAGAAGCTGCGAACCAATTAAACTTTGGCACGAGTGGTATAGTTCGTGTACGTCTTGATGTAGAATCACTTTCGGCCAACACTCCACACATAAGCAATGTTCAGCGACTTCCGGTACGCCTTGAATCAGATAGTGATTCTAAAAAACATTCGAGATCAAAAATTTGTGAAAATGAGGCAGACATACTTGGACTCACAGGAAAGTTTTTTCGCAACCATGTCACCGCTTGTCTTTCTCGAAGTCAATAAAAAGAACAGCAAGTCAAAGAATGACCATTCAATACTACGATATTAAGTATTATAAAAATTTAAGCTTAATAAAGCTGGCATGATTTAAAAAGCATTATATGAGCAATTTACACTCAGAAAAAAGGGAAAATCATGAACAACACAATACATAAATGGCGATTCTTCCGTTCGGGTGGTTTTGACCAAGTACGCCTGGAAACAGCCGAAGATCTAAAATCGCTCGGTGAGCTCGATCCGAAACTTTGGGCAGCACTGAGCTGCCCAACTAATAATCTTGAATTTGACACAAAAACATTAGAATTTATCGACGACGATAACGATGGACACATCCGTGTACCAGAAGTCATTGCAGCAGTTAACTGGACTGCATCTGTACTTAAAAATCCCGAAGATATTGCCAAAGGATTAAATATCCTTCCCTTAAGTGCGATTGATAATAGTACTCCAGAAGGTACCGCGTTACTTACCTCTGCTAAACAAGTTTTACTTAACATTGGCAAAAAAGATGAAGAAGTCATTACTGTCGATGACACTGCAGATTTAAATAAGATTTTTGCCAGTACAAAATTTAACGGGGATGGCATTATTCCTGCAAGTGCTGCTGCTGATGCGGACACGCAAGCTGTCATTGAAGAAATTATCACATGTGTCGGTTCTGAAGAAGATCGTTCAGGCTTACCGGGTATTTCTGAAGAAAAACTTAATCAATTTTTCACAGAAGCCAATGCTTTTTCTGATTGGTGGCAAGAAGCTGAACAAAACGAATCAAATATACTCTTGTTAGGTAAAGAAACTGAAGCAGCTAAAGTGGCATTTGATAGCGTTAAAATCAAAATTGATGACTACTTTACACGCTGCCATTTGGCGGAATTCGATTCACGTGCGGGAGATTCTCTGAATCCAGCATTGACGGAATACGAAGCATTGGCAAGCAAAAATTTATCGGCCGATTCCGAACAAGTTGCCTCTTTACCTTTGGCCAAAATCGAAGCAAAAATTCCCCTTTCCCTGGAAACAGGGATTAATCCCGCATGGATAACGGCTATCACTGAATTTAAAACTAAAGTTGTCAAT
>WBZQ01003312.1_pt1 | contig 10073 bp, 7 predicted proteins | sample 5204251 | NCBI WGS metagenome assembly WBZQ01 (sample SAMN12412402, study PRJNA552823) | activated sludge metagenome | isolation source: activated sludge from nitrification reactor of wastewater treatment plant... | place: USA: Virginia | collected 2017-09 | reverse complement strand
GATCGCGTCGTGCCGGGCATTTACACGACCTTTGACGGGCCGAAGATGTTGCCGTTGATTGCGCCGCGTCCGTTGTTGGTCATCAATGGCGAAATAGACGCGCGCACGCCGTTGCCCGGCGTCGAAGAATGCGTGACACAAGCCAATAACGCCTACCAGAAAGCCAAGGCGACAGAACGGCTGGCGGTTCACATTCAGCCCAAGACCGGACACGCCGTCACGCCACAGGCGAAGCAACTGGCAATCGAATGGTTTGTGCGCTGGCTAACACCGTAACCATTTTTGGAGTGCGGCGTGAAGCGCTGCTTTCCCGCCAACGCGCAATGATCCCCAAAACTGACCACGGGCCACTGGTGAAAGCCATAAAAAAGCGGCGCTCCACGCCGCACTCCATAGCTTCGCCGTTTTTCGGGGTCAGCGGTTCGTTATTTCCATCGGCGTGAAATCAATGAGGCAGGTCAGGCGGCGCGCGGCAAGGCTGTGCGCCGTTTGCCGTAAAGCAAAATGGCGACCAGCACGCCGTTGCCGATCATCAGGTAAAGCGGATAGATGTAATAGATCAGCGCACCGTCGGCGACGGCCAAATACCCAAACAGACACGCGCCAAATGCGATGCTATAGGTCAACAGCGATTCGCTGTCGGGGTCGCGCCACGATTTCGCCCAGGTAGGCAAAAAACCGAACAGGTCGGTGACAATCACAGCCAGCAACGTCCACAACGGATCTGCCAGCACCAACAAACAGACAAACGACAGCAACCCGCCCGCCAGCGCTACGGCGTCCACTTTCTTAAATCCGGTTTCGCCCTTAAACAGCGCCAGCAGAAAAACGATGGCTTCGCCAAAAACGAAAAACAGATTGAAGACGGCTTCGTGGCGGCCACCGGCTTTGAGCACGGCGAGCAGGGAAACCATGCCGAGGCTCAGCCAGAGAAACCATGACACACGATTGGGGCGGACTTTTCCTTTGACGATCTCATAGGTGTACGGAATGACGAACACCACATTGAGCAGCGAAGAAATTGTCAGTAACACCCAACGGTATTGGTTCATGGTTTCTCTGTCTTAACGCCGGAAAACGAACGGTTGATTGGCCACAGAGACACATCGCTAAAGACGGTTTCGGTATCAAGAGAGAAAGGGAGTAGGCTCCGCCCCGTCAACTAGATCAGATTTCATTTTGGCGTACGGGTTTTGCCACAGAGGCACAGAGCCACAGAGGTTTCTAAGTATTTCTCTGAGCCTCCGCGGCTCTGTGGCCAATCCGTAAAGCGAATTGAAAAACGATCTAAACACCTTAGTTCGCCAGAAAGCGATCCTTGGATTTCGCTTCCCATTCTTCGATGGTCATACGGGTCAGGTCTTGCTCATTGACGAAGGCATTCTGGGCCAGCCGGAAATAAGGCGCCAACGCCATCGCACAGCCGGTTTGTCCCGGTTTGATTTCGACGCTGGCAATGCCGACGAAAATCTTGCTGTAACGCACGAGCTGGTTTTCGCCGATGGCCAGAACGGATTGCGCCTGACGTTCGAGAATTTCTTGCCGTTGCGACTGCCAATCACCGTCGGTCGTGCAAAAGCCGGTGTTTTCCATCATCAGACACGCTTCGCGACGGCGGTCAGTGGGAATGCCCAGCGCCAGGGCGGCGTACAAAATGCCGGGCTCGCGCGAAGTTTTTGATTTCAGCGCGGCAGGCACATGCGAACCGGGCATAAACGGAAATCGCTTTTCTTCGACGGTGCCGATCAACCGCTCAAACGGCGCGGCCAGATCATCCAGGTCTAACACGTCTGCGCGTTGTCCGCCGCGCGTCACCGAACCGATGACGCGATGGCCGCCCTGTGGCGGACACACGTCATAGCCCCAAATCATGCCTTGGGGCCCGCAAAACGACGACACCGTAATGACGTTGAGCTGGCCCAGATTAACGCCCGCGACTTCGGCGGAATCAAACGCGTTGATTTCGTCGAGCAGGGTCGAACCGGGACAGGTCAACGAATTGTCCGTGGCAGCGGCTTTGACAGAAACGCCCAGCAAATATTGCGGCGAATCAACGGTGAAATGGCCCTCGCAATATTCCTGAAAACGGCTGGCAGGCGGAGTGCTGGTCAATGGTTTGTTGCTGATCTCTACGAGTTTTGCGCTTTGTCTGTTGCTCATCTTTTTATCCTTATGTCAGACGCACTGCGGCCAGCGCGGCAGCGCGCGGGCGTGTCAAACAACACGCCCAACGGAAAAGCGCGCACCACCGGTCTGGCCTGGCACAGCGTTATTGTCTGGGGAAATAGTCTTCGCAGGTTCCTTCGCGATACACATCAGCCGTGGCGCAATGAATGCTGCCGCCGAACGGATAGGCGTTGCGGAACGGAATGGGGATGACTTCGAAGCCGAGTTTGTCTAACTGTTCGTTTTGATAGACCTCGGTTTCTTCCACGATCACGGTTTTGGGGTCCAGCGTCAGGAAGTTCATCGAAAGCCAGATGCTGTAATAACAAAGCGGCTGCGGTTTTTCGTGGGCGGGTTTGGCGGCCATCACGACTTCCCAGTCATTGCGGCGGAACAGGTCTTCCTTGCCCGGTTCCATCACAATCGGGCGGTTTGGATTGCCCAGCACCAACCCCGGACGCAGCGGCACCAATGAGCAATCAATGTGCACCGGATCAGGATCGTTGCGGAAATTCACCTTGTGAATGCGATGGTTGGGAAAATGGCGGCGCAACCACTCAATGCCCTTCAGGTTGGTGGTGAATCCGTGCTGGATAAAGATGTCTTTGCCGCAACGCGTGGCGTCGGCAGCATCAAACAGCGGCTCTTCTTCGGTCGTGACGTAATCCAGATTGTCGGCCTTGCTGATAATTTCGCCAAAATCGGCGATGTTCATCTCTTCAAAATAGCCGGGTTTATAAGACGCCAGGCTCAGGCGCGGTTTGGGCGCGGAAGAAAAGCGGAAGTTCGGATCGCTGTCGAAATATTCCTGCATCAGCGGGCGATACGCCAGATATTCAAACCAGCGTGCCCGATAAGACATGGTCGCTTCCAGGATTTCGTTGCCGACGGTGAGCAACACGTCACGGGCGGGCATGCAACCGATCATCGAAGGGTGGGTGAAATCTGGCGTGGTCACCGGTTGGTTGAATTCGATGGGCGTGGGGCGATCAACGCGAATGCCGCGTTTGCGCATGACGTTGGCCAGATTGTCGAGTTCTTCGTTCGCGCGCCCGATCAATTCTTCGGGCCAGTAACCGCGCATGCCTTCGACGCCGCCTTCTTTGGGAAAATGATACTCAATCGCGGGTTCAGACACGGGGATGCAGCCTTTGTCGGCGACACCCACAATGACATGGCGTAGCGGATCCCATTCGTTCCAGGAATTGACGATGGTGCGCGTGGGGGATTCTGTAAGCATGTTGTTTCTCCAATGGTTGGTATCCAATATTCTCGCAGGCGTGCGTCCTGAAAGGCGCACATCCGGCAGCACAAAACGTGCGGGGGTTGCCTGCAACTTCTGAAGCGACGTTTCTGAAACCAACCCGCCACTTTATAGAAAAATTTTTCGAGATTTTGGCTGAAGGCGAGTGCCAGTCCTGGCGTGCGGTGGTATTATCCGCCTCTTTTTAATCAAGCTCTTCATCAAATATGGGCGACGACGATGGAAACAGCACACGAGGTAACCGAATTGCTATTGGCCTGGCGCAGCGGCGACCAGGGAGCGCTGGAGAAATTGACGCCGCTTGTCTATGACGAACTGCACCGCCTGGCGACGCGCTATATGCGGCGCGAAAATCCAGGGCATACGCTGCAAACCTCTGCCCTGGTCAACGAAGCCTTCGTACACCTGATTGATCAACAACAAATCCAATGGCAAAACCGCGCGCATTTTTTTGGCGTCGCGGCCAATTTGATGCGACACATTCTGCTCGATCACGCGCGCGCCTATGCCCGTGCCAAACGCGGCGGCGGCGCCATTCAGGTGTCACTGGATGAGGCAGCCATTGTGTCAGAAGAACGCGCCGCGGAATTGATTGCGCTGGATGATGCCCTGACCGCGCTGGCGGCTTTTGACGAACGGAAATGCCGTCTGGTTGAGTTGCGGTTCTTTGGCGGTTTGAGCAACGAAGAGGTCGCGGAAGTCATGCAGATGTCGTTGCGTACCGTCGAACGCGAATGGCGCAAGGCAAAAGCCTGGTTACAACGCGCCATCAGCAATACCGAAAATACCGAACAACACGAATCCCCTTTTTCCGAATCCCCCGATGAACGTTGAACGTTGGCGACAAATAGACGAATTGTTGGAAGCCGCGCTGGATCAACCGACCGGCGAACGCGCGGCTTTTTTGGCAGAGGTTTGCGCGGACGACGACGCGTTGCGACACGAAGTCGAATCGCTGTTGCGCGCCGATCAGGAGGCAGAAAACCTGCTGGAAGCCCCGGTTGTCGCCCTGGCCGAAAAGACCCTGGCGCGCGCACGCGCCGAAGCGCTGACGGGCCGGGAAATTGGCCCGTACAAAATCCTGGCGCAAATTGGCGCGGGCGGCATGGGCGAGGTTTATCTGGCGCAAGACACGCGGTTGGGCCGCAAAGTCGCGCTCAAATTGCTGCCGCTGGCTTTTTCACAAGACGCCGAACGGTTGCGCCGTTTCGAACAGGAAGGCCGCGCCGCCTCTGCCCTCAACCATCCGAACATCATCACCATTCACGAAATCGGCCAGACAACGCTGAACGAAAGCGCCACCTATTATCTGGTCACCGAATTTGTCGAAGGCCAGACATTGCGCCAGCGACTGGCAACCGAGCCGCTGCCATTGCGCGCCGCCGTCGCCATCGCCGGGCAGATGGCTTCGGCGCTGGTCGCCGCGCATACCGCAGGCATCGTGCATCGCGACATCAAACCGGAAAACATCATGGTGCGGCCTGACGAATATGTGAAAGTGCTGGATTTCGGATTGGCCAAACTGACTGCCGCAGCCGATCCGATGGTGGGAACGGATGCGCAGTCTGTGGACAACAGCACGATGCCCGGCAAAGTGTTGGGCACGATGCGGTACATGTCGCCAGAACAGGCGCGCGGACAAAAAATTGATGCGCGCACAGACATTTTCAGTTTGGGCGTTGTGCTCTATGAAATGCTGGCCGGGCAATCGCCGTTTGCCGGAGCCTCGAGCGCGGATGTGATTGCGGCCATTCTGGAACGCGAGCCTGCGCCGTTGCCCAACCTGCCCCCCAAACTTGCGCAGATACTGCACAAGGCGTTGCGCAAAGACCGCGCCGAACGCTATCAAACCAGTCAGGAACTGGCGCAAGACCTCAAAGCCCTACAACACGAATTGGACGCCGCCACACACAGCGCTTCGGCGGAATTGCACATCAAGCCACAACTCGCGGCACATTCCGCCTCAGACGCAATTGCGTCCGTTTCCGTCCGCGCAAGATCGCAATTCAGCCAGCTTAAACGGCGTCCCGCACGGTTGCTGCTGGCCTTGCTCACGCTCAGCGTGGTGGTGTTTCTGGTGGCCGGGTTGAGTTGGCGCGCCTGGCACAACCTGGCAGCGGCGTCGGTGGATTCGCTGGCGGTGCTGCCCTTCACCTCTTCGGGCGGAGACGTGCCGACGCCGGAATTGAGTCTGGGACTGGCGGACGCATTGATCACCAAACTCGGCGCACTGAACAAAATCGAAGTCCGCCCGACCGCCGCCATCGCACGATATACCGAAAAATTACCCGATGCGTTGCGCGCCGGAGCCGATTTGGGCGTTGACGCCGTGCTGACCGGGCGCATTCATCGCGCCGATGGCCAGATGCGCGTCACGGTGCAATTGCTGCGTGTGGCCGACGGCAAAACGCTGTGGGCGGGAAGTTTCGACGATCAGTTCCAGCGTCTGTTTGCCCTGGAAGACGCCATGGCCGAACAAGTCGCCAGCGCGCTAAAGCTGCCGCTGACCAGCGCCGAACGCGCGCAATTCAAACGTCAGGGCACGGCCAATCTGGATGCCTATCAACTGTATGTAAAAGGCCGTTATTTCTGGAACAAGCGCCGTTGGGAATGGACGAAAAAAGGCATCGAGTGTTTTGAGCAGGCGCTGCAACTGGACCCGAATTATGCGCAAGCGCTCGCCGGGCTGGCAGATTCTTACGCGCTGTGGAATCCCGAGATGAAAGCCCGCGAACGGTTGGCCAAAGCCAAACCGGCGGCGGAAAAAGCCCTGACGCTGGACGAACAATTGCCCGAAGCGCACGCGTCGCTGGGGTTCATCAAATACAAATTCGAATGGGATTGGGAAGGGGCGGAACGTTCGTTCAAACGCGCGCTGGAGCTCAATCCGAATTACGCCACGGCGCACCATTGGTATGGCGAAATGCTGGGTCTGACGGGCCGCTTTGCCGAAGCGCAAGAGCAGTTGCAACAAGCGGAACGGTTAGACCCGTTGGCGCCAGCCATCAAAGAAGATATCAGCATGGCGTGGTTTCGCGCCCGGCAATTTGACCGCGCAGAACGAAAATTACGCGAAGTGATGGATTTCGATCCGAGCTATGCCCGCGCGCACAACAAACTGGCTGAGATTTACCAGGCACAAGGCCGGTACGAAGAGGCGTTTGCCGAACTGATGACGTTCTGGACGCAAACCCGCCGTCCGGAAGCTGAAATTGCACAGTTGCAACAGACGTTTCGTGACGGCGGCTGGCAAGCCTTTTCACGCAAACAAATCGAGCTGTCGCTAGCCACGTCACCACCGCCAGACGGACACCAGATCAGCAAGCTGTATTTGCGTACAGGCGACCGCGCACAGGCGCTGGTTTGGCTGGAAAAATCCTTTACGGAATTAGGCGAAGGTCCCTTGCGCATCAAAGACCCGGAATACGACTCGCTGCGCGACAATCCGAAATACCAGGAACTGCTGCGCCGCGCCGGACACGAAAAGTGATTTGCCGGTTTGGCAATGCGCTCAGGTGCGTTGAAAGCCTTTCTCGATTTCGCGCGCGGTGATGCGCAAAATGATCGGGCGTCCGTGCGGACAGGTGGCGGGGTTTTCCTTTTTCATCAATTCATCAATCAGCCAGTGCATCTTTTCCGGCGCCAGCGGCATATTGATTTTGATCGCCGCACGGCAAGCCAGACTGGCGGCGATTTCGGCGTGCAATTCATCCAGCGTCAGCCCGCGCCGTTCGTCTTCAATCGCATCGAGCAATTCCAGCAACAATGCCTGGGCCGCGCCGGGCGACAATACCGCAGGCAGCGCCTTGATCGAAATGGTGCGGCCAGACAATCGTCCCAGCTCAAAGCCGTTTTGTTCCAGTTCCGGGGCGACCTGTTCAAACGCAGCCGCTTGCGCAGGCGTCAAATCCAGCGTTTCGGGCAACAGCAAACGCTGCACTTCGATGCGCCGATTGCGCAACGCCTGCCAGTGCAACTCAAACAGAATGCGTTCGTGCGCCACGTGCTGATCAATCAACAACAATCCTGTACGGTCGGCGGCGATGATGAAACTGTTGTGCAATTGGCCGAGCGGGTTCACTTCGTAGGCAATCAACGTCAGATTGTGCGCCGGTTTCAGGTTTGAACTGGCGGCATCCGGGCCGCGTTGTCCCAAACAGCCCAGGCGCTTGCCATAGCGCGGCGCTTCGTTGACCGCGACCGGTTCGCTGACAGATTCGACGTCCGCAACGGGTGACGTTGATTCCAACGGCGGTGGCTCAAACACGGATGCGCCAGCGGCTTCGCTCACTGGCTCTTCCGCAACGGCACGCAATTCCATTTTGCCTTGTTGCGGCTGTGGCGCTGGCGTAGGCGCTGCTGGCGCTGACAGACTTTGAATGCGAAACGCCGCGCGCAACTCTTCGCGCGTAATGGGCGGCGCTTGCTCATCGCGAAAAACCGGCGGCAACGGCCCGGGCACAGGCGGCGGCGTGACCAGTTCGTGCGCGGGTTCGCTAAAGTGCGTAATGACCGGCTTGGCTCCGCCGATGGCAGCACGCACGCTGTCGCGGATCAAATCGTGCACGATGGCGCTGCGCACAAACCGGACTTCGGTTTTGGCCGGGTGAACGTTGACGTCAACTTCGGCGGGCGGCAATTCGACAAACAACATCGCCGACGGATACACGCCCGCCGGAATCATTGCGCGATAGGCTTCGATCAGGGCGCGGCTGATGACTTTGTCGCGCACATAGCGACCATTGATGAAAAAGTACTGGCTGTCTTTGGTCGTGCGCGTGCTCGACGGTGACGAAACAAACCCACGCACGCGCATTTCGCCCGCTTCGCCACGCACTTCGATCAAATCGCCGATGAAGTTGCCGCCAAAAAGCTGATAGGCGCGTTCGCGCAAATCCGGCGCAGGCGTCACGCGAATGCTGTCGCGTCCGTTGTTGGTCAAAGTGAAACTGAGTTCTGGATTGGCCAGCGCGTAATGCGTCACCAGATTGGCGATATGGAAACTTTCGGTGGCTTCGGATTTCAGGAATTTGCGCCGCGCCGGAACGTTGAAAAACAAATCGCGGATTTCAAACTCCGCGCCGCGCGCAAACGCAACGTCGCGCACGTTGAGCATGCGTCCGCCGCTGATTTCGATTTCCGTGCCGGCCAGATCGTCAGCCGTTTGCGTGCGCAACCGAACTTTGGCAACCGACGCAATCGAAGCCAGCGCTTCGCCGCGAAAGCCGAGCGTGGTGATCGCTTCCAGGTCTTCGGCGGTTTTCAGCTTGCTGGTGGCGTGCCGTTCAAAGGCGAGAATGGCATCGTCGCGCGACATGCCTTCGCCGTCGTCGCTGACGCGCAACAAACGGCGGCCTCCGGCTTCGACCGCAACGTGAACGGCTTTGGCTCCGGCATCAATCGAATTCTCGATCAGCTCTTTGATAATGGAAGCGGGCCGTTCGACGACTTCTCCGGCGGCAATCTTGTTGGCCAGGCTATCTGGCAAAACGCGAATCTTTGACATTGTGCAACTGTGAATTGAAATCTGTTTCCGGTGACGATTTTGCGGCTGCCCGCCGGTTGATCATAATGGAGCCCCCTCAAATCACGAAATCCGCAGGAAATCTGCCAGAGAATGGAGAGGAGCTTATCGGTATGCGATCAATCAACGTCTTGTCGGTGTTGGCCGTTTTGTGTTTGCTTTGCGCCAGCGCCAGCCTTGTCACAGCGCAGGAAAACGAAGCCGCCATCCTGGTCGGACGGTTGAACACCGGCGACAAAGGCTTGCAATCATCACAAGTGGTCAAAACCGCATTTGACGGCGCGACAATGTATCAAATCAATTACGCCCGCCGCTTTGTGGACGGACAGGTGGCGTCTTTGCACTGGGAATTTCTGGTTGCAGGCGCCCCCACGACCAACGTCAAAGGCACAAATCTGTTGCTGCCGCGCAACTATTCGACCTTGTTCCTGACGCCCGGTGTCAAGTTGAAGCTCTTTCCCAACGGCGGCTTTTCGCCGTATGGCGTATTCGGCATCGGCTATGGTCGCTATACCTCAAGCCAGGATTTGAGCAACGGGCAGCCCAACACCAGCGACCGCCGCAACCACACCTATGCCATCAATTACGGCGGAGGCATAGACATGAGCTTGTTGGGGCCACTGGGTGTGCGCGGCGAAGTGCGCGATTTCGTCACCGGCACGCCGCGCCTGAACACGTCGTTGCTGGCCAACAAACAACACAACATTCAGGTGGCAATCGGGCTGGTGTTTCGTTGGTAACGCTTCCCTGCCCGTTCCGAGCGCTTGCACAAAAGCCGTAGGTCATCGCAATGGCCTACGGCTTTTGTAATTTCTGGCAATGGTTGCGCCGCGTTATGCCAGCGACTTGATCTTCAATTCGGCCAGTTGTTCCGGCGCGACCGTGCTCGGGCTGTCGGTCATCAAGTCAGAACCGCTGGCGACTTTCGGAAATGCGATCACGTCGCGCAACGATTTCGCTCCGGCAAAGAGCATCGTCAGGCGATCCAGCCCGAGCGCAATGCCACCGTGCGGCGGCGTGCCGTAACTGAGCGCATCCAGGAAGAAGCCGAATTTTTCGCGCGCTTCGCTTTCGCTCAGGCCCAGCGCTTTGAAAATCTTGGCTTGCACGTCAGACCGG
>WBZQ01003311.1_pt1 | contig 10075 bp, 14 predicted proteins | sample 5204251 | NCBI WGS metagenome assembly WBZQ01 (sample SAMN12412402, study PRJNA552823) | activated sludge metagenome | isolation source: activated sludge from nitrification reactor of wastewater treatment plant... | place: USA: Virginia | collected 2017-09 | reverse complement strand
GCTGGGAACCGCCGATGACGAAGTTCCCGTCTTTACGCCCCGTGCGGTCGGGGGTGCGAATCAGCGTGTCGAGGACACGGTCGTTTCCGTCAAGGAAGTGCAGCTCGTCACCGATGAACGCACATGCGCCCTTGATCTGGCTGAAACGATGCGCTGCGAGGCGGGCGATAGCGTTGTAGACAACCGCCGCGTAACGCTCTGACGGGCTCGCCTCCGCGATGTTGTTTCCCCGATACACCGACAGTTCGTGTGTGCGGAACACGACACAGCGCTTCGAAGAGTTGAATGCTGGGAGGTCGATGACCTGCCCGTACTCCACAGGGTCGATGAGGGCGGAACAGTAGGAGAGTTCCCCCCAAATCTCGAACTTCGCCGCCAGCTCGGGGGAAGCCTGTTCTGTTCCACGCGACACGATGTAGTCGATGAGTTTACGTGTGGACGTGAGTCCGCGCGGTTTGCGGTACTCCAGTTTCACCATACGGGACAAAATGGTGATCATCGCGGAGTCCCTGTCGGGATCGAGACCAAGGAGCGGAATCCACAAGTCCATGAACACCTTCTCCGCGAGTTCATGGTCCTCGTACACTTTGAACGGATCCAGTGAACCCGTCCTCCCCGTCACGTTGAACACTTCCGTATCCGTCAACGTTGACGCGTACACCTCGTACTCGCCGTGCTTGTGCTGGTCGATGAGGTACACGTACCGCTTCAAGTCGATCATGTACCCGAGCATCATCTTGATCAGATGCGACTTTCCTGACCCCTGCGCACCGCACACCACTTGAGAGGCGTTTCCCTTGTCGGTGGAGTTGAGAATGTCCCACAGAACGAGTTGACCGAGAGCGTTCTCCGCGTTGATCGCGATGGGAAGACCTTGAGTGTCCCCGGCGACGGTACGGCGGACAGGCATGCACCCACTGAACAGATAGGAAGTGGTCACCATCGACAGGTCATCAGTGAGACGGGAACGGCGAACACCAGGCATCATCTGCTGCCACATGTCGAACTGTCCGCCCGGAGCCTGATAGGTGGTGAACCCGTTAGTGGCGAACGTCTTCGTCAACGCAGCGGAACGGCGTTTGAGTTCATTGAGGTCGGGGTGACCGAACGCGAACAGCGCAGTCACCTTCATGCCTGTGGGGTTCGACTCCGCCCGAACCGCGTCACGCAAATTGAACACGTTTTCGATGGCGTCTGCGTATTCGTCGGCGTCCAGCTCGTTCTTCGAGTTCGCGGCGTCCTCACTTTTCAGGTCACCGAGAACTTCGGACGCCGTGTTTTTCGACACCGCATCAGGCGCTGGCTGGATACGAAGTGCGAAGTCAGCATCAACACCGATTGCCTGATCCACGAGGTAGGTGAAGGAGTTTACTGCGGTGCTGGCGTGTGAGGGCGGCGCGGCTATCCCCATCATCGACTGGAAGGACGTGTACCCGTCCGGGAAGTCCGCGTTCCCTGTCTCCACAGCGGAAATTCCCATGACCTTCGACTTGTGAATACTCCGGAACTTTCCGAAGAACGACTCACGAAGTCTCGTCTTCTTGAACGCGCTGATCGCGGATGTTCCTTTTTCGTTGAGCTTGTCCGCGAGGTCTTCCAGATACGTTTCGTACAACGCGTTCTGCTCTACTGCGATATCGAAGTGATACGCGGGGAACGAACGGACATTGAACTTCATCTTCTCCGTGTTGGCGTATCGGCGTTCGAACGGAACGCTAACTCCACGGTACGCCGCGCGGTCCATAATCCACCGAAGATGAGAGGGTGTGGTGCGCCTCGGCTTGAACTGTTCAGGGATGGCGAGACCCACCTCTTTGTTGAACTCCTGAACTTCCTTGCTTCCGACATCGGCGTGAGGATCTGTTTCCAGGATCTTCCCCGCGAGACGGTCACTGATAGATCGTGAAAAAGGCATCGCAACCGACAACCAATATAGCCGCTCAAACGATGCGAGTTCCCCGCTCTTGATTCTTCGGTGTAGCTCATCGAGTTGCACGTAAAGCTCGGGGTACTCGTCCCGTGTCATTCCGGGAACACCACGGAGGCACCGTGCCATCACGTCCCCGGGAAGTTCCTGGTTTTTGACACCCAACAGGAGAATGTCCGGGGAGTCGATGTTGCACAGCGCGGTGAACAGATCATCGTTGAGGGACTGTGCGCTGGACACCACTCCAGGGGAGTACGGGTTGACGTTGATTCCCTGCAGAAGATAGTTGACCCACACGGAGCCGTCTTTGGAGAAAATCACATTACCAGCGACACGAGACAGCGGAGTCGCGTAATCATTTCCACGCGGGACACCAGTGAAGGTGAACTCGTCTGTCTTCAGTTTCTTCGCCATACGATCACACTGTCCTTGTCGTTGTCAGTTCAGTCCCCGACCGCTTCGTTTGTGCGATAGCGGTGACGGAGACCGTTGATGAGAAGTTTGATGAGAGTGATTTCCCCGAGAACAAGATCGGGGTCAACGCGGTACACGTATGTGGCGAACGCGAAGGAAAGGATAAGTGTGACGACCCATACCGCAGCGCCAGCGGCGGCGGACACAGGAAGGAGAACAGTTCCGCCCACCAGTCCGAGGAGTGCGAACAGGAACAGAAGCACACGAATGCGGAATCCTTTGATTCTCCACTCGAACGCCACGGAGGTGACATTCGTGAACATTCTATAGGAGCGCATCGCTCATTCCACCCCTTCGCTTCGCGTCACGTCCCTTATTGTCCACCAACACCGTTCACAACGGCGACGATGATGTTGACGATAATTGTCGCACCGACGATGAACGCGAGAACAACGGCGAACGCAGTTGACTCAGACAGGATTTCCTTCGTCTTCTTGCCCTGTGCGTACTGGATTCCTGAGCGGATAAGGAACACGAGAACAACCACGGATGACATCACAAATCCGGCCTTAGACACCAGTGAGTTGATGGCTCCGTTGCTTGTTCCGTCCGATCCATTGAGCGCCGCCTGGTACGAGACATTGGCGGCTACCTGGTTGGCTGCGGCGAGTGTGTTTGCGATGAACGACATGTTAGTGAATTCTCCTTCAAACTTTGAGCTGTCACCTGTGACTGGCTCCTGGGAAAAGATTAGCACATAGTTTCGCGCAATTACGCTTCCGCTAACAGCCTAACGCAAATAATTTTCACCCTCCGTTACAAAGTGATGATTTTATCCATGAAATTAGCGCAAAATGATGGGTTATAGAATGGTGTTCAGGATACATATACAGAAATAATCGCTCATCATCGCAAAACGCACAGGTCACGTGCGTATAAGCGGACTTATGCTGCGGGGAAAATGCGTGTGCAAGATGCGGGTGCTGCCCTCGAATATGTTACAAACCATGTTACAGATACCGTTATTGAATGAGTTACAGATGCTGTTAGTAGTCAAAGGCTAGTTTGCTACAGAATGTGTTACAGTGTGCGTTACTAACGTCCTACAGAAAGGTACCTAACCCATGGACGCCTTCATGTTCTCCACTCCGGGAACCCCGCACGGCGCGGTAGCGCAGACATTCATGGACCTGGTCGAGCTTCGCCGAAGCGGGTTTCTCACCAGTGACTCCAAAGTCTGGATCAACGCAGACGCCCCCGAAGCCGGAATATGGATGCTCAACAACAAGTCGAGCTTCCTCAAAGTGTTCCGCACCACGCACGCGGGGTGGATACGGTTAGGAAGAACCGAGGCGAAGTGGGGGCGCACCAGCCGAGACACCACGGGAAACGGTGAACTCGTGATGTCCATTCGGCATCTTCCAGACGGTGTCAATCCCGAGGGTGTGAAGTGTTTCATCACCATTGCGGTTCTGCATCGTGACAAGTCGCAGCCGCTTGGCGTTCTCGCGGACGGGTCTGTTCAGAAATCCGATTTGAACGGAAGATTCTTCCATGATCCGTTCACGGTCGTTGACATGTCCCGATACACCGCGCCAGAAAACGTGAAGCCGAACTCGTTTGAAGAGGCACACGCAATGGTCAACGGCGCGGCGTTGATGGCGTGCACCTCCACTGAAGATGGCGCTGCGTTTATCCGTGAGAACATGGACGTGTTCCATCTGGAGATCAAAGATGAGTACATCGCCAAGATGGATCAGGCACTTCACACCGTGGAGTCCTTCAGCCGCGCCGCCACAGAGTCTCTGATGAAACGTCTGGAGAAGCTTGGCGGTAACGGGATATGGCTCCCTGACGGCGCTTCAGTATAGGGGACGTGACATGGAAACGATGAGCACATGGTCAGGTGACTTCACCGTCAAAATCAGTGAAGGGATATTTGACGACACATGGCAGGAGGTCGAACACTTCCGCGTTATCGGACACGGAGTCAACACGTCAGGAGTTATGGGTGCGGGTATTGCTGGGCAGATTGCGAATCGGTATCCGTCCATCGTTCCGCACTACGTCAACTCTTGCCGCGCTGGGTCTCTCAAACCTGGAGGAGCTGTCATCCTCCTGGACGAACCCAGCGGAATATTCATCGCCAACGCCGCGTCACAGGACAAACCAGGAAAATTCGCCCGCGAAGAATGGATGCGGGAATCCCTCCTGAACGTCTACCGCCAAATCTGCACGCACCAATTCGCGCTGCAACAAACAACAGGGTCTATCCCAAAGTTCCACGTCAGGCTTCCCCTTATTGGAGCTGGAATCGGTGGGATACCGCCGGAAAGATCGGCGGACATCATCTTCGATACTGTTGACAAGGTGAAGAACATCCACTCGATGATGGCGGGGGAGAAAGTGACGACAACCCTGTACCTCCGTCCAGGAGAGTCACACAACAAGATCGTCACCGAGGCGTTCACGCGTCATTACGCAGAGTTCCCCAACGGGAAATACGACACGTCATCCGGAAGGATCACACCGCTATGAGCCTCCGCGTTCAGGTAGACCAGGTTCTCGGAGTTGCCTACGTCAGTCCACGAGACATGACGCATGCGCCCGCTGTGCAAACAGTGGAGGCGCTTCCCAACGTGATTCTCGCGCTCGCTGAAGACGGAACGATTGTCGGTGTCGAAGTTCTCGTTCCAGGAATGTTCAGCGAATATCCGGAACTGTTCAGCGCGACGTTGTCAGATGGTTAGGCACAAACCTTCTTCAACCAGTTACGCGCGCTGTCCAGTTTGACGACACCCTCGTAGGTGTCTGACGCTCTCGAACGCAAGCTCCGTCCGTAAGGGCGGAGTAAGTGAGGACTAATCTTGTGATGACGTAGACATTCTGCTACAATAGACCAGTGAGCATCAAGCAACGAGCCTATCCCGAACAGGGAGCGCAGTCGGAGATGCTCTTCACTCATTGTTCTCACGCTCGGTTCGTCTACAACCTCGGTGTCGAACAGTTGAAGATGTGCGACAAGCAAGCACGGGGTCGCGGCGTGAAGATATCGTTCGCTATTCAATCACGCCAGCTCACCGAAGCGCGTACAGAGTTCGACTGGCTGCGCGAGGGCTCCACTGTTGTCCAGCAGGGAGCGCTGCGGGATCTGAGCACCTCGTTCTCGCGGTTCTGTTCCGGAGTGTCCGGGTTCCCGAAATTCCACAAGAGATCCAACCGCCAGAGCTTCGTTGTTCGTGATGTTGTCCTAGAGCGCACCAACCGTAAGTGGGGACGTGTTCTCGTTCCGAAAGCCGGTTGGCTGAAATTCCGGATCACGAGAGCGTGGCACGATATCCGCAGCGCGAAGTCAGCACGGGTGGTTTACCACAACAATCACTGGCATGTCAGTTTCACGACCGGCGCTCCAGAACGCAAACCGAACGGTCACGGCGTTGTTGGTATTGATCGCGGCGTGAAACTCACGGTGGCAACCAGTGACGGAGAGTCCTTCGTTATCCCATCGCTGCGTGAAGGGGAGCAGAAACGCTTCACCGCTCTGGAAGCCGAACTCACCGCGACGACACTCGGATCCAGAAACCGCGAGCGGGTGAAAGCGAAACTCAACACGCTCCGGAGGAAACTCACCAATCGCCGCGAGGATTTCGTGGAGAAACTCACCTCCGATCTGGCTTCACGGTACGAGATCGCCGGTGTGGAGAACTTGAACATCACCGGGATGGTCGCAAAACCGAAACCGAAACCCGATCCGGAAACCCCAGGAGCGTTCCTCCCTAACGGAGCCGCCGCGAAATCCGGTTTGGCGAGAGCGATACACGCCTCCTGTTGGGGAAAGATAGACCAACGGCTTTCTGATAAGATGGAAGTCGTGAAAGTACGCGCTGCGTACACAAGCCAGCGTTGTTCACGCTGTGGTCACGTTAGTGGAGAAAACCGCGAGAGCCAAGAGGTTTTCATCTGCAAGAACTGTGGACACAAGGACAACGCCGACATCAACGCAGCGGAGAACATCAAAGAAGCGGCGGGACACGCCGTGTTTGGGTTGAGGAGTTCACGCTCCGACACCAACCACCTCACAGCTTAGCTGTGAGGAATCTCCTCCTGTGAAGGAGGGGAGGATGTCAAGACAACACGGAATGTGGGTGCGGTCAGTTCGGAACCGTAGGTAGGGTCATAATTGTCCCCGTCATCCCATTCTACTCGTACATCGAGAATGTCCTGCGGTTCGACGCCAAGTTTCTCCGCAAATCGTTCCCGCAGCGCGTTGGCGAAACTGTCGCTCATTTCTTTCCCGTGGTTAGAGCAGGTTCGTACGTGTCCCCGCAGGTGGAGCACGTCTTGTGTAGCTGCGCCATGCGAACTTGCCCGTCAATTTCCTTCTCGCGGGCGAGGCGCTGCTCCTTCAACCTGTCAGGCTTCATCTCATGCGCCTTATATCGGACGACGCACATGACAACCGCGAACACGATGAACGCGATGACGCCGCCGATAATGAACGGGGTCGGGCTGTAGGCACCGCTTTCCGTCCCGCAGTTGGTCGCGTTCACCGTGATAGTCCCGCTGGTGCTGGAGTCACGTACGACAGAATCGCATCCGGGGATGTTAACGATAATTTGGCTCACGAAGTGTCCTCTCCAAGTATGTTAAGACTATCTTAACACACAGGTAGATGAGTGTCAATCACCGCGCCGCAGGATGTCCCCGTCATTATCCAGCCAGTCAATCGACGGCAGCCCATCGTAGGACTTGTCCCAGTGAAACCAGGCGTAGACCATCATTCCTGTTCGGTACTTTCCGTCCTCCCGCAGCGCATCGCCCAGCATCGGGTAGCGCGTGAACACGTACACCGTTCTCAAGTTGTTGTAGTGCCGAAACACGGTGTCATGCCGCTGTTTCCCGTGTAGGTAGCTGAGCGGGAGCAGGAGGAATATATGCTTCTTCGCCACGCGCTGCGCGGTGTTGATGAACTCTTTGGCGAGAGAAAACGGCGGGTTGGTCAGCACCGTGTCGAATTTCTGTGTTTCGGTCAGGAAGTCCGTTCCGTGAGACAGATCGTAGGACGTTACTGAAGCATGCCCTCTGTCCTTCAGAACTCGGACGATAGCGCCTTGTCCCGCAGCGGGTTCCAGGACTGTGCCAAGGTCTAGATCAGCTACCGCATCCAACAGCTTCTCTGTTACCGAGTACGGCGTTTCGTAGAAGTCACCTTTGCGGCGCTGTCCGAGATTGTTCGCGGAAAAGTTCTTTCCAGTCATGCGATTCGTGCTCCGTTGGCGATTCGCGCCGCGGACACAGAGACGGGTTCGTACGCGGTGCGCAGACGTTCTGGGGAAGAATAGTGCTCGCATCCTGGGTTGTCCCCCTGAATGACGACAACCAGAAGCTTGCGTCGCGGATTTCCCATCGCAGCCGCTGGATCGGCGGTCACTTGTACTACCTTTCCTGTTTCCGTTCTCCGCCACACCGACTCTCTGAAGTCAATGTCGTAACGCATCCCTGTGCGGGTATCACGAAGGGGAATCGGGGACGTGTTTGACGTTGTCTCTTCTGGCGATATTGCCATCTTCGCGGCGCGTGCCTGACTATTGACAGGTGTCGAGTTCTTCACCAGTTTGAGTGGTGTCGTCAACTTATCCTCGTATGCTCCAAGGGGAGCGTGGGGATGCCCTTCACGAATGAATATCGTGCGCCCGAGATACCCCTTCATATGGGAAAGGTCTCCGGTCACGACGATCTTGTTTCCATTGTCGTTTCTGATCCACACAGTCCCGTACAAGTTGACGACGTATCGCATGGGCTGATTATCGCACACTCGTCCGTTAACTTGTGGGACGCGTCTCATCACCTCGATAGTTTAAGGAATGCCACGTGTGATAGCGGAATGTTAACAACCATTGAACATGTTGAACCAACTAGAACATAAACCGAACACGACAAAGAAGTGATCCCAGTGAAGTACCTACTCGTTTCCCTATTGACCACCGCGTCCATGATATTTGGCGGGGCAGTCGCTCACGCAGACGCGTGTGACACAGCCGCGTCAACCGATGGGGCTTTTCCGGTGACAGCCCCACAAGCGTCCTCTATGACAACAGGCAGTCAGCGTGACCGCTACTATTACCGCAACCAGACGTTTTGCCCGAAGCATCCGTATCAGGACGCGGGTCAGTCATCTTCCCCGACGAGTTCCAAAAGGTAGTATTCCGTGATGGGATCTTTTTTCCCCTTCTTGCGGGGGATTTTGACTACCATGTAGACGCCGCCCTCCGCCCACACATGGAGGGAGGCGTTTGCGTACGCAGCGGCGATGAGAAACTCCCCGTTTCGATCCGTGTGGAGAAGTTCGACAATACGCCACCCGTCCCCGATAAGGTCAAAGGCGTCCTGGTCCTTTTCAAGAACAGCACCGTCCTTTAGCGGGGGCATTTCCACAAGGATGTCGTCCAAAACATCCCATACTTCTACACCGTACGGATTCGGGTTGCTGAGTATAGACCCATCATCTGTGATGGCGATGATGTTCTCCAGTAGAACAGCGGCGGTAGTGTCCAAGATGCCTTGTTCAGGGACGATAGGGGTGTACGTCATTATGTCAGCTCCTGTTCTATGGCGGATGGTTCGGTGATTCTTAGGTATTCTTTGACGGCATCCAGTCCTGTCCAGGTGATGTGCGGGTTTAGGGAACGCGCTGCGGGACTGTTCATCCACAGTTCGCGTGTGACGGCAAACTTGTGCGACTCAGCGTGTTCCCCGCGAACAACACGATCCTCTGTTTCCACATGGACATAACCCAACTTACGGGTGACACCGAGAGACGCGGAGTTGTACGTGTACGCGGCGGTTCTAGCCTCTCGCACCCCAAGTCCTTCGAACGCGAGCTTCAGGACGGCGGCTCGTGCCTGCGTTCCGTACCCCTTCCCGTGCGTATGTCGAAGTAACCAGGAACCTGTGCCAACCTCGTCACGCACGTCCGCATGCTGTCGGAGATCCATCACGCCAATTGGTTTTCCATGCAGACGGATAACGAACTTCAACATCCACGGATCCACACTACGCGCGGCTAGGACGTTGGTGAAAACAGACCGCGCAACCGTCAACGGGTCCGCGTCTGTCCATGGTGTTGAAAATGGACTGTAACTCGGATCGTGAATACCGTGTTCAAGAACGGCGTTAGCTAGATCCACCGCGCACGTTTCATCAGCTGGCTGTAGAACGAGGTCCGGTGTTCGGATGATCAAGCCGAGAGGAGGATACAGATCGCCTGCGCCTATCACCGACCGTCCATCACTTCCAACGAGGAAATACACCCGCACATCACATTCGGCTCACGTTCTTTGCAGCGCAGCTCCACGATGGTTTGGCATCCTCGAAACTGGTCCTGGTACGCCAATGGATGACCACATTCAGGACACAGGGTGTAGTCCGCCACGGGCGGTATCGGAGGCGCGTTCCGTACCTGAATAGAGTAGTTGACACCTACATGGGTTTCCGTCACGGATGAATCCTAACGCCTCGGATAGAGAACAACAGCGGGGAAAGCTTCTTCGCCTCCTGGAGGGAGATCCTCCTCGGTGTAGTCGCCGTCCTCATGGTCTCCGTAATCCTCCAGCTCATCGACGCGCGCAGCGAGTGCGAGGATGAGTTCCCGAGACCCGGCGATGAACTCCGCGAGGGACTTGTCCGTGCCAGTTCCGATGTCGTTTCGAAGTTCACGGAACCGCTCGCAATTTG
>WBZQ01003310.1_pt1 | contig 10079 bp, 8 predicted proteins | sample 5204251 | NCBI WGS metagenome assembly WBZQ01 (sample SAMN12412402, study PRJNA552823) | activated sludge metagenome | isolation source: activated sludge from nitrification reactor of wastewater treatment plant... | place: USA: Virginia | collected 2017-09 | reverse complement strand
ATATTGTGCTGATGACACGTGTACCCATACTTAAGCCTCTCGCTTGGCTGATCGGCTTACCAATCATCCGGCCTATCCTGTCATCACTTTATCACCGCATGGTACAGCGCCGGCTGAAAAAAACCGGACGGTTGTAAATGGATGAAAAGCGATGTTTCCAGAGTAAAGACGGTGCCAACCTTACCTACTGGCGATGGTCACCGCCGCAAAACCAACAAAATATGCCCCTCGTACTGCTGCATGGTGCGGCCAGTAATTCAACCCGCTGGTGGCATTTCGTCCGGCATAGCCACCTGCTTGCCGATTATTGCCTGCTTCGCCCCGATCTGCGCGGACATGGCGAATCGCTCTGGCGCGGCCCAGCCCGAATTGAGGATTGGAGTCAAGATATCGCGGCATTGCTGCAACATGAACGAAAATCCCGCGCTATCGTTGCAGGTCATTGCCTCGGCGCCAACATTGCATTGAACTTCGCAACCCGTTACCCCGATCAATGCGCCGGATTAATATTGATTGAACCCATAGCTCCCGAAGCGGTAACCGGCATACTTGCCAGGCTACGGAGATTTATTCCGCTGCTGCGTATCGCATTATCATTAATCAAATTGCTCAACCGGCTCGGCTTCTACCGGCGCCGGCTTGAAACTCTGGATTTGCAAGTATTGGATCGCCGCGTTCAGAAAGCGGGTCAAGACGAGCTGAAAACCATGCTGGCAGACTATGGCTCGCCCTGCCATGATCTGAAAATTGTTCCAACAGTGCAATACTTCAGTAATCTTATCGAAGTACTGCGTCCCCTGCCATTTACCGGTGCGCGCTGCCCAACTCTCGTGATTCAGTCAAACGGTCACAGTGTCACCGATGCAAAACGCACGGAGCAATTGCTGCGTAAATTACCACAAGTAGAATTCGCCACCATCGATTCCGATCACTGGCTCCCAGCCACTCATCCTGACGAACTTCGCGAACTGATTGACAACTGGGTTTTGAGAAAAATCGGTCAATCCGGATGATTACACAATAAAATATCCCGCAGTAACTCGCGATATAGCTACCCGTCATACAACATAAAGCTTCTCACCTTGACTGAAAACATCGATAAACACCAAAACTGCGCCGTCCATCAATAATCTCCGAAGCGGGCACAATGGTGTCACCCCCCATCAGCCCCGCTTCATTGCGCGCAAGATCTGCCAGCTCATTCGCAACTTTATCCGCATCCCGATGGAATATGAATCGATCAACAACTTTCGTATTGGCCATTCCTATTTTCTTGCAGGACTCAACGGCTTTGACCGATTGCACCAGACGAACGCCCTCGCCTCTCGTTGTTACTTTAACCCATGTGCAAGATGCCATGAGCAAACCACCGCAAATAGCGATCAGAATTTTTTTCATTATACCTAGCCCCATTATTGATTAATTTTCAACTAAATTATGTACTTGCATTACCACTCATTCCAGTTTCTACATGTAGTGACCATATAATATGCCAATGACTATACTATAGGATTCAAACTTGGCGACCGTTGCTTTGCATTAGTGTTGGTGTATTTGTCTCGCTCACCAACTCTACCGATAAAGCATTTGCGTATTTGGGTACAGCCAAGCAAAATATTAAAGCATATTCAGTAATTAATAATAGCTTTGGAGAAGAAAAACCATGATGCAACAACTTTACCCCTCGCAACATATTTTAAGAGTTACCACCATTGCTGCTTTGTTAGTCATACTCATGCCACTACATGTGTTAGCCGATGCCGTGACCGACTGGAATCAACGAGCGGGTGATATCGTGGTTGATGCGAATATTGGGCCGTTGCCGGCTGAACGGGCACTGGCAATCGTACAAGCTGCTGTTTATGAAGCAGTCAATGCAATTACGCAGCGTTACCCAATCAGTGATACGAATCTGCAAGCTGCACCTGGCGCTTCAGTTGATGCTGCGGTAGCCGCTGCAAACCATGCAGCATTATCAGCATTAATTCCACATCAGCAAACAGAAATCGATTCCGCCTATCAAGTTGCGATGGCAGACATCGCAGATGGAGAAAGCAAAAACCGGGGAATCGCAGTAGGCAAAGCGGCAGTTGCCGCAATTCTGGCATTGCGCAATCAAGATGGTACTACGGTGCAAGAATCCTATCGTCCATATACCAGTGCGGGCGTGTATGTGCCCACGGTCATTCCCGAAGCGCCTCAGTGGATGAGCCGCAAACCTTGGTTGATGAGTAGTCCGGCGCAATTTCGTCCTGCTCCGCCACCTGAACTCAGCAGTGAACTTTGGGTGCGCGATTATAATGAAGTCAAAGTGCTCGGACACAAAAACAGCACTCAACGTAACGCAGAGCAAACTGAAATTGCGCGTTTTTGGGAAGAAGTGATGCCGCCGATTTATCATGGCATAGTGCGATCGGTTGCCAATCAGCCTGACAGGGAAATCACCCAAAACGCGCGTCTTTTTGCAGCAGTTACGCAAGCATCCGATGATGGATTGATTGCAGTCTTTGATGCAAAATATCATTATGGTTTCTGGCGACCCGTCACAGCAATCCGTAATGGCGATATCGACGGTAACGACGCAACCGAGCGTGATGCGTCGTGGATTCCGTTTATCGATACACCTATGCATCCGGAATATCCATGCGCTCACTGCATCGTCTCGGCAGCGGTAGGTACCGTGCTGCAAGCCGATATTGGTAACGGCCGGACACCTCGATTAACTACCACAAGCAGAGCTGCCGGTGGCGTGGCGCGCCATTGGACAAATCTTGACGATTTTATGCAGGAAGTCGCCAATGCCCGGATATACGACGGAGTACACTACCGCAATTCCGGCAATATTGGCTCAGACATGGGTAAACAAATCGCCCGTTTGGCAGCAAAAAAATACCTAATGGAAAAATAAAAGAAGCAGCACAGATTCTTGCTGCTGCGGATTATGGTACACATATAATACAGTGTAGCAGCAAGATTTTGCCCGAGGTATGCTTCGACAAAAATCGAAATGTGTTCGCAGCTTTTTACTGTAGCGTTTAGACATTTTTACGGACCACATGCCACAACGAAATAATCAGAACCCCAGCTTTACTTTTATAAACAGAATCTTGAATAACACATTCAAGCGCGGCTTCCCAATGTAAAGTACATAAAGCAGAATTAGGCAAAAATAACGTCGACGTTAATATCAAGTCAAACCAAATGATTCAATAGTTCAATAAATGACAGATTATCCACACAATGCTGGAGCCCGCTGGCAAGCCATCAAATTAGCAGCACAGTTTATTGCACCGTATAAACGCCAAGTCTGCTACAGTTTGCTGGCATTATTGTTTACTGCGACGATCACTCTGTCGATCGGTCAAGGCATCCGGCTGCTGATTGATCAGGGGTTTGCGACGCAATCTGCAGAGCTGCTGAGCCAATATGTGGGAATTTTTCTATTACTGGTCGTGGCATTGGCCATCGGTACATTCACCCGCTACTACTGGGTTACCTGGTTGGGTGAACGAGTAATTGCAGATATCCGCAGCAAAGTTTTCAATCATTTGATCCATCTGCATCCCGGCTTTTTCGAGCAAAACCGCAGTCTTGAAATTCAGTCGCGCCTGACAGCCGACATGACGTTATTGCAAACCGTTATCGGTTCATCCGTTTCATTTTCATTACGTAATCTGATCATGATGCTGGGTGGCATTGCCTGGTTATTCATCACCAATGCGAAATTAACTGCAGTGGTGATGATTTGCGTGCCGCTCGTGGTCATTCCCATCTTGATTTACGGCCGCCGGGTACGGCATTTATCACGCCAAAGCCAGGACAAAATTGCCGCAGTGGGCGCTTACATCGGCGAAGTGCTCGGTCAGATTAAAACTGTGCAAGCTTATAATCACCAATTCATCGATCAACAGCAATTTCACGATCAAGTGGAAGATGCGTTTGCCATAGCCAAGCAACGCACTACCCAACGCGCTTTGCTGATTACCTTGGTCATCATGCTGGTGCTCGGCGCTGTCGGCTTGATGTTGTGGGTGGGGGGTATGGATGTAATCGAAGGCCGCATCAGTGCGGGTGAACTGGCAGCCTTTGTTTTTTATAGCGTCATTGTCGGCTCCGCCGTCGCTTCCATTTCGGAAGTAATCGGTGAATTGCAGCGCGCTGCCGGTGCGGCTGAGCGAACGATGGAATTATTACACGCAAAAAATCTTATCCAATCTCCGCAGAGCCCACAGCCATTAGCAGAAGTGTCCGGCCGTATCGAGATCGATCAGCTATGTTTTGCCTATCCTTCCCGTCCGGAAATACTGGCTATCGATCACTTGACCCTTACCATTCGGGCTGGAGAGACATTGGCCCTGGTCGGGCCTTCCGGTGCCGGGAAGTCTACTTTATTCGATTTATTGCTGCGTTTCTTTGATTGTCAGGCGGGTAGTATTAAGCTGGAAGGAATCGATATTCGCGATTTGGACCTTTTTACCTTGCGTCGCTGCTTTGCCTTGGTATCACAAAATCCCGTACTATTTCATGGCTCCATCAGCAATAACCTGCGTTACGCACGCCCCGATGCCAGCGATACGGAAGTGCAAGCTGCCGCCGAAGCAGCCTACGCTCATGAATTTATCTGCAAACTGCCACAAGGTTATAGCACGCTTTTAGGAGACTCTGGCTTAGGTCTGTCGGGTGGCCAAAAGCAACGATTGGCCATTGCGCGTGCGTTGTTAGCGGATGCACCAATTTTATTACTGGACGAAGCTACCAGCGCGCTGGATGCGCAAAGTGAATATTGGGTGCAGCAAGCGCTACAGAAATTGATGCGCAATCGTACCACTATCGTGATTGCGCACCGTTTGGCTACGGTTCAGTCCGCTAATCGCATTGCGGTATTCGATCACGGCCGTTTGGATGCTCTGGGTTCGCATGCGGAACTTATGCAATCGTGTAGCTTATATTCACGCTTAGCGGCGCTGCAACTACAAGTGCACTAAATGCAAAATTGTTATATCGATCGGTCGGAAATTTGGCTCGTCATTTCAGGCCCAGCCAATTGAATCACGCGTGATAGTGTTTTGCGCGCTGCACGCATGCCTGCCCCCATCTGTATCAATGTGCTTAAATGAACTGAGCGATTTAGCAGTAGCGTCATGATCCGAACAGGATTGACACGGCCATCAGGATAAACTGCGCTCAAAAGCGCTTGCGGTGGTGAAAATTGCACGGGATCGATAATTGCGCGTACAGCAATAAACGGGATATCCGCTCTTGCCGCTACCGCAGCAAGAGCGCCACTTTCCATATCCACCGCGCAGGCACCCGTTGCTTGCGCCAAATCCTGTTTTGTTTTTTCGCTTGTCAAGGGTTCTGGGCTATGAGCCAATACGCCATTAACCACAGTAACATCCATCGCAAGTTTCTGTTGCAAGCGATCACGCCATGCTAAATTTACCGGCCATTGCTGATCCGCATAAATCGCATCCGGCAACACCAAATCACCGGGTTTCAAATTGGGATCCAGTGCACCGGCGACACCAAAACTGACCAATGCAGTAATGCTATGCTGACATAAAGCTTCTGCCGCGTTTTGTGCTGCCAATGCACCCATGCCACTCAGCCATAAAACGCTATGGGCATTGATTCGGACTACTTCGTTGAAGGGGATGCGGGCCGATACAATACAACCGGCTTCAGCCCGCAAAGCGGTCACTATGCCGACTAGATGCACGCGGCCACAGTTCTAGTCAAAGCGCGATATCGTGCCAATGCCCATAATGGGAAGAATTTCGAGTAACCGTGATAACGCAAGTAGAAAACACGCGGGAAACCGGGTGCAGTAAACCAAGGCTCATCCCACAAATGATCGCTTGCTTGATGTTGCAGCAAATAGTTAATGCCTTTACGCACCGAATCACTATTGACTTCACCGGCAGCCATCAGGCCCAGCACGGCCCAGGCTGTTTGAAATGCCGTACTGGTTTGAGGAAATTGACCAGCCAGTTCGCTATCTAAGTAAGAATCATTGGTTTCACCCCAACCTCCATCTGCTCTTTGTACTGACTGGAGCCATTGCACCGCACGGCGCACCGAAGTATGCTGCATATCAAAATTGGCCAAACGGAATGCTTCCAGCACAGACCAGGTACCGTAAATATAATTAGTACCCCAACGTCCAAACCAAGAACCGTTTTTTTCCTGTTCTCGCAACAAAAAGCTGATACCTCGCCATACTTCATGTTGATGTCTACCATATTTTCCAAGTAAACCAACACAACGTGCGGTCACGTCGCTGGTAGGCGGATCAATCAATGCACCATGATCGGCAAATGGAATTTCGTTGAGATAGTGATGAGTGTTATCGATATCAAATGCAGCAAAACCACCATTAGCGGATTGCATGCCCGCCAACCAGTTTGCTGCACGTTCAAGAGATTCCTCATGACGCTCAGCACTTCCTTGTTCCAGAGCCCAAGCTACTGCAGCGGTATCGTCAAGATCTGGGTAATGTGGATTCGCGTATTGAAATGCCCAGCCACCACCCGGCAAATCCGGCCGCTTATCACGCCAATCGCCCGGTTCGTCCAAAACCTGCTGCTCAACCAGCCAATCCAGCGCTTTCAACACCGGCTCCTGATCTGTCGTGGGATCTTCCTGCAACGCCAAGCATGTCAATACGGTATCCCAAACCGGGGATGTGCAAGGCTGACACCAGGCTCGCTCGCCTTCATCAATCAGCAATCCACGTAGTGCATTGCGACATTGCACGCGATTGGGATGATCATACTTATAGCCTAACAACGTTAATGCCTCGTGAGCATTAACCATAGCAGGAAAAATGGCGCCAATACCACATTCGCCGTTTAGACGTTCCAACGTCCAGTTTTCAGCACGGCGGATTGAATACTGGCGGATGGATTGTGGCAAATGAGGTTCTAACCGGGACAAATTGCGCTCAACTAGCATAAAAAAGCGCTTAAGCAGCGTATCCGCTTTAGGGAAATAATTTGTTTCTTGCTCTGGCGGCACAATAAATAATTCACGAATATCCACCTGGCGAGGATTTATTGCGCGGGCTTTTAAAGTGCACAGAATCGACAGTGGCACCATTACTGTGCGCGACCAGTATGAAACTTTGCTTAAATGAAAGGGAAACCATCGTGGCAGCAATACCAGCTCGGACGGCACCACCGGTACGCCACGCCAGGGAATCTGATCATACATTGCCAGCAGCAATCGCGTGAAAACATTGGCTTTCGCTGCTCCACCCCGGGCTAAAATCGCTTCCCGTGCACGTACCATATGCGGGGCATCCGGAGAATCCCCCGCCAGCTTGAGCGCATAATACGATTTAATAGTGCAACTAATATCAAACGCGCCGCCATAATACAGCGGCCATCCGCCATGCTTCATATCTTGCTTATCACGGATAAAGCGTGCAATCTTATTTTCTAGAATAACATCCACTTCATCCATGAAGTGCATCATCAAAATATATTCTGCTGGAATTGTACAGTCTGCTTCCAATGGGAAGCACCAATGTCCATCCGGATTTTGTAAAGCCAGTATGGCCGAACGAGCCAGAGTGAATTCTTCATCCAGCTTAGCCATATTGAGTCCTTCCAAATCTAAGTCTAGATCGGTCGACGACGATGGGGTGTCTTTATTCAGGTTCTGCTCATTTTGTTGTTGCGCCAAGTTTGTTTTTCTATAAAAGCTATCCATATTCCCAAGCATTATATCCGTCAAATTTCCCAATAATAGGTATAAGTATATATACCAGCCCCATTCAACTCTACTTTATTTTTATATAAAGTCTCTATTTTTCAAATACACTCAAACAGAATTGATACACTTTCACATTCAATTTCTCATTGCATCACTTGTTTTTTTTCTTTTTCTTTTTTGAATCCGTATCAAAAGGATTGTCTTGAAATGGTTCATAGTAAAGATCCAGTGGCAGATTACCATCGTGAATTAAAAATTCACGTTGCTGCATAGAAGCTTCACGGACAAACAGATATGGATCTAATGCCGCCTCGTCACGCACGCGCATAGGTCCCGATAAGCGTGCACGCTTATCAATTGCACCCAAAATTGTTAAAGGCGCAGCAAATGATGTACCTACTGCAAGTCCCGCGTAAAAAAGCACGTTGGTAACGAGACCAAATGGGATATTGGTAACATCTCGCTGACTACTTGGACCCAACAGAGGAATAAACAAATAGGAACCTGGATTTACTCCCCATACGCCTAAGGTTTGACCAAAATCTTCGTCATGCTTTTCCAGGCCCATGTGAGTAGCCATATCAAAAAGCCCAAACATGCCAATTGATGAATTAATAGCAAAACGCAAAGTATCTTGGAAGCCTTGCTTTACTTTCCCCTGTAAAAACGAGTTCAAGACAACATTGGGGTACCCCAGATTATCGTAAAAATTTCCAATCGACCGCTGCGCTGCATTAGGCATATAATCAATGTATGCATTGACAACTGGTTCAAACACCGCACGATCCACTTTATCAGTAAAATTATAGGAAGCACGATTAATTTCTTCGTGAGGATCCACAGGATCAACATCCTCACTGCCAGTTTTTGATGGTGTTGCACAACCTTGCAATACTATGATACACAATACCATAGCAATAAGAATCAGATACTTATAATTTGCTACCACATTAAAATTACTAAAAAAAATAATATTTTCTTTCATGACTTAGAATATATTAAATCTTCAAACTTTTTCGAACTTGAATTAATGGCAGACGTTGAATAACTAACCCTGCATTCAACAACCAGTTAATCTCTTCTTCTAGTGCCTTACGCACGGAATTTTGTGGAAAACCAAGCTGATTTACTGCCTTTGAGCTATCAAAGTACATGGGATGATGCGCCAAGCGTACACCGGTTAGCGGTGCCCGCGGTGGACAATGTGTCACATAGTCTGCAATAAATTCCGTTATCACTCCGGTCATTAAGGCAAGCCAATAGGGTATACGCCGTTTTGGCATAACTAATCCCGTAATCTCTTCAATCCAACGCAACAATTGCTCCAAAGTTAAATTTTCATTTCCCAAAATATACCGTTCACCATGTACGCCATGCTCAGCAGCAAGGAGATGGCCCTTGGCTACATCCCGCACATCGACCATATTGAAACCACAATCTAAATATACTGGGTTTTTGGAATTGATAAAATCAAGGATCATTCGTGTTGGCGGCGTTATTAAACGGTCTCCCGGTCCAATTGGCAAAGTAGGCGCAACAACTACCACTGGCATCCCTGCTCGAGCAGCTTTGAATGCTTCATGCTCAGCTAGGTATTTTGACCGGCAGTAAGGTCCTGGCATCTGACCAAGCTTATGCTTCATCTCTACATTGAAAAAACTATCCTTATCAACATTCCCAGTCAATATCGATTCGGTTGAAGTATACACCACTACTTCAATATCACGCTTGGCCACCTCGGCAAAAATAGTCCGGGTTCCTTCAAAATTAACACGGTTGAAATCGCTTTTTTTGACCGCCCATAAATTTGGATTGGCTGCTAAATGGTAAACTCTTCGCACGCCCTTCAATGCACAGCGAACCACCTCAGCATCACAGATCGAGCCACGCACGACCTCAACATCCTCAGGCAACGGCACGTCCGGCAATTCCAATACTCTGACTGATTCTCCATTTTCCAGTAGCTCTTGAACTAAATGTGATCCGATAAAACCACCGCCACCGGTAACCAAGCTAAGTTGATTACTCATGCATAACTCCTCGTTAGCAAGCTATTTCTAAAAATTCAAATAGTTGTAAAATAATATGTGATCTACAATTGATCAATCCGAATTAACTGTCCGGATCTATTTAATTAGAATAATCGGATTATTTTCCGATTATGATGGTTTAATTTTCTCGCTCTCCATGCACAATTTCTATAAGTTTTAAGGCTTGCAATTCCATTTCAAGAACAAAACCATCCACTCTTGCACGAAAATGCCGATAAAAAATCATGCTTGGAATGGCGACAAGTATGCCAAAAGCTGCATTATAAAGTGCCACAGAAATTCCATAAGCTAGCTGTGCAGGATTACTACCCG
>WBZQ01002079.1_pt2 | contig 10081 bp, 12 predicted proteins | sample 5204251 | NCBI WGS metagenome assembly WBZQ01 (sample SAMN12412402, study PRJNA552823) | activated sludge metagenome | isolation source: activated sludge from nitrification reactor of wastewater treatment plant... | place: USA: Virginia | collected 2017-09 | reverse complement strand
AAGCTATGGATCGTCCCGCGCACAACCGTGGTCTCATCGCTCACCACGTAAGCTTCGGTGATCACGGGGAAATTTTGCCGGTTGTTTGGCCCGCTGTCGCCGTCGCCCGGATCATTGAGGGTTACGCCGTCATCACCAAGATCAATGCCTAACCCGGTGTTGCTATAAATTTGGTTGCTCTCAATCACTGTGGCAGTGGCGGCGCCGGTTACAACAATACCTGCCTGGCCGTTGTAGGCAATCCGATTGCCCGTACCCGCCAAGGAGTCGAACTTGGCGATATGTGTCTCAGAGGCGTCGATTACCCGAATGCCGGCGCCGGCATTGGGACGCGCTCCTTCGCCACTGGCAGTAAGACCGATGAAATTGTCGGCTACGCGATTATTCACGGTTGCCTGACCTTCAATACGGATGCCGTCGCCGCCATTGCCGGCAATGACATTGCCCAGCAGCGTGCGTGGATAGCCAGCCAGCATGCCATTCTCGCCAATCAGGTTATCTTGCGCGCCATTCTCAAGGTGTACGCCATGCCGCCCGTTGCCCGCAGCCGCTCCTGTTGGATCCACCCCAATGATGGTGCAGGAGACAAGGGTATTCGAGGCACTGATGGTAATGCCATTCTGCGTAAAATGGGTGATATAGAGGCCGATCACTTGCGAAAGATTGGCGCGCACTTGCAGACCATCGGCATTGGCGCCGGCCAGCGCACCATCCAACACCACACGCGGCTGGGGCGGGAGCGTGTCACACGGTTGACCGCCCAGCGCATTGATCACCACCTCCCCGGTAATTGCCGGCAGCGGCGTGAGTGGTTTGATCGTTGGCATTGGCTCATTGATACTAAAGGTAATCAGATCAGGGTCCGGATTGGCATTGGCATCCAGAATGGCTTGACGCAAGGAACCGGGGCCGCTGTCGGCTGTTGTCGTAACGTTATAGGTGGCGGCATAGGCAGGGTGTGGTTGCCAAAGCAGCCAGCAAAACGTCAGCCCGAAGGCGGCGACGCACAAACGTAAAAAACGGTGTGGCATGTTGGTAGTTTTGTGGTTTGACATAACGATCTCCTTGATAAAGAGGATAGCAATAAGTAGAGAACGCTTTTCGATAGGGTGTGCTCGGTAATGATTCCCGTTAAACGCTCGCAAAGGAACTGCTATGCCAGATTAGGGCCAGGTTGACCATTACTGCGCCACGATAGGCAGAAACGAGGTGATAGTCCTGGTCAGCGCATGGGCATGGGCGTGCTCAACCTAGTCATTGAACACGGATCAGAAGGGGCAAAACAACGGCGGTAGGGTGATCGGCTCACCTTGTTCGCCCTGTAACAAGATGATCGATTTATCGGTACCGGTAGGCATCAGGATTCATCTCCTCAATTTCTGCACACAGGGTTTATTCATCCAGCCGATGGTTGGCTTGGGTTAGCGGCTGACCATCATTGGCGGAGCAGGCAGGGGCTTTTCGCCTTGCAACTGCTGACCCCACTCGATCAACTGGCATCCGATCCAGACGACAATGGGATGCGGTTGCGTGGGGGCTACGGTCTGCGCCAAACGTTGTTGCTCGGCGTTGGCCAGGAGCAACGTCCGGTGATCATGGGCCTGGGTGACGATCTCATCATAGTTCAACATAGTGCCTCCTTGCGGTGAATGGAATGAAATGGATTTGCGTTTTGGTTACTGCCTGCCATCAGTGTAGCAAGTTGTCGTCAACGCAACGTGAAAGGAGCGGCCTTTTTGGGGTCAAAACGGGGGCAAGATCGTTAATGCATCGTGAAAGCAGGCATTAACGCGTGGAATAACGGTTTTACGCTGCCGCTAACAATGAAGTAGGTCACATCTCTTACGTGACATCCCCGCCGGTAGGGGATGGTTGTCAGGGAAGAGACGTGACCTAGATTTACTGCGCCCGTCACCGGGAACTCCTCAGTGTGGCTGAGAGTGAGCCATTGCGGTCTACTGCTACGGTTCAGGTGGACATGATGGTGTACCCCGTGTGGGTGATGGTTTCGATATGGAGCAGATCGGCGCACTGCTGCACCCATTGGTGATCGGCGCTGTTCGCTTGCGCGGCCAGGGCATCCGCCTCGCTGGCATAAATGCAGCAAACCAGCAGCGTGTTCGTTTCTAGGTTGACGAGGACATAGAGATCAACCAGCGCGGGAAGCTGGTTGAGGGCGGGTTCGATGGCCGTACACCAGCGTTGGCGAAAGGCGGCCAGACCTTGCGGTTGGAGTTGGGCGCTGCTGATGGTGGCGTACATGGGGTCAGCCTTTTCAACGAAGTTATGCCGATTTCGTGGAGAGGGTGAGGGGGGTGAAGGGGTGACAGGGAAGTTTCACCTCTTCACCCACTCACCCCCTCAGGAGTACAAACAAAGCGGGATAAACGCTACTGGGTCACGATGGGCAGGAACATCATTTGGGCGCCGCTGGTGGTGGTCGTCGGTTCGGTGACGGTGACGGGGGCAGGAGCCTGGTCGCCGCCTGTCGATACGGGCGGGACCGGGGTGGCAACGTCCGCTGCAATTTCATTTGCCGCGGCGACGGTTGTGGTTGTCAGATTGGCGCAAATGGCATAGACCTGCATGTGCCAGTCAAAACTATAGGGGGCAATTTCGCTGCTCTGGGCGACCCAGCCCGGCGTGATGCCATTCCCGGCCGACGGTTCGCTCGCAACTAACACCACAGGCGCAGTCAAGCGATTGGGGTCGGCTAGGCTGGGGAAGATATCGGCGCCGCCGCCCAGCGCAACCTTGCCCGCGGGACAATCCGCGGTCAAAATTTTGACGAAGGAGGAGTCAAACACACTATCGCTGGTCACAATCTCGTAGCCACTGATGCCGGGTACGCCCTGCGGTCCTTGCGGCCCCTGTGGTCCTTGGGGTCCTGGTTGACCGGGGACGCCGGTCGGGCCGGGGCGACCGACTGGGCCTTGCGGGCCGGGGTCACCTTGTGGACCGGGCGCTCCTTGCGGGCCGGGGAAACCTTGCGGGCCTTGGGCGCCTTGTGGACCGACCGGGCCTGTTTGGTTCCAGGTAAGCGGCTTCTCCTTTTTGCCGCATTGTGTACTCGGTGCGTCGATCACCCGCAGTGCCCCGTCTTTGGTATAGCAGCCGGTAATTACCCCGTTAGCCGCTGGAATACTGGCCCACGCCAGGCCACTGACGGTGAGCAGCGAGGCGACGAGGGCCAAGGTGGCCAGCCCCGGGCGGCGCAACCAGGCGAAGCGGCTGCGGCGCGGGGGCTGCCCTGTCGCTCCCAGCTTTTGCAACGCGCTAAGCTGGCGCTGCTGTTCCTGCACCAGACAGGATAGCTCTTGCAGGGTGGGTTGGGCTTCTTGTGGATTATTCATGACTCAATGCTCCTTGGTGGTTGGTTACTGTACGCTTAAAAATTGGTTAACTCACCCAGCAAGCTGTGCGCCGGCCAGGGGTGCTGCCTGATAGCGTTCGGTCTCGGTATACCAGTCCAAATTGCCGCGTAGCCACGTTTGCAGGCGGTGGATGTAGTGCTGGCACTCCCCCAACTTGCCCTCCTCCTCGGCGGCAAAGAGGTCAGCCAGGCCCACAAAGGCTTTCATTTCGGCATTGCAGAGCGCAACGGCTCGATCCACCGCGGCTTGCAGCGGGAGTTGGTATTCATGTTGGAGGAGCAGCACCAAATTATGCTGGTTGTTTTCTTTCATCTCTTTGGCGAGACCAAAGAGGTCATTGACCCAACAGATATGATTGCAGGCCAGCATTTCAAGTTGTTTGAGGTAGGCATGGTTCAGCCAACTTGCCTGCGGATCCAAACCCACGCAGATCGCCATCAGATCCAGATACGGGACGAAGGCGCTGGTCAACTGCCGCATTTTGGTATAGGTCGCCAGGTCGGGTGTAGCCTGGTTGGCGCGCACCGCTGCCTCCCAGCGATTGGCCTGAAACGTTTGTTTGAGATCATGAGCAAAGCGCTCCAGCCACCGTGCGCTGGTCTGGCGGCGCAAGCGTTGACAGAGCTCGGCCAGGGCGCCAGCGAGTGAGTCACTGAGCGCGGGTTGGTGCTCGCCTTGGACAATCGCCATGAAGCGTTGGATCAGCGTGCCCCAAGCGACTGGATCGCGCCCGAGGTCGTCGACATCGCAGAGATCGTCATAACAGGTTAACCAGGTAAGCCAGTCGGTGAATAAAGCCAACTGGTCAAAGCAAAAGTCGGGATTGAGCCGCGCCGCCACCCAGGCAAAGCGCGCTTTATGCAGTCGCGCCAGTTGTTTGCTGTGCGGTTGCACCAGTTGCGCGGTGACCGCCCAGGTCAGTGTATGGGCATGGACGTGCTCAACCTGGTCATTGAGCGCCGATGAGAAGGGGCAAAACAACGGGGGCAGCGTGATCGGCGCCTCTTGTTCGTTCTGTAACAGTATCATTGATTTACCAGTACCTGTAGCCATTAGGGTTTATCTCCTCAACTTATTGACACAACGGGATGGTTCACTGTGGTTAGCGGCTGACCGGCAGCGCAGGAGCAGCCAGCGGCGCCTCCTGCCTTTCACCCTGCAACTGCCGGCCCAGGGCGATCAAGCGTTGGCCGATCCAAGCACGGAGCGGATGCGGTTGACCGAACACGAGGGATTGGGTCAACCGGTGCTGCTCGGCGTTGGCCAGCAAAAAACTGCGGTGCTCACTCGCTTGGGTGACGATGTCGTTATAGTTCAACATGGTGCCTCCTTGGGGTGGGTGGAATCAAACTGTTTTCCGGGTTGTTGTACGGCTAGCCTTAGCATAGCAGGGCAGCGTCAACGCAACGTGAAAGGAGCGGTCTTTTGCGGGGCAAGATCGTTAATGCATCGTTAAAGAGCGTTTTTAGGCGTGAATGCGGGGCGGTGGAGGCTGGCTCTCCCTAACAACATGGAGGCGCGCCCACAGGGCTCCCGCAACCGCCGGTCGGTGATGCATAGCAGACCGGCGGCTAAGAGCCGCCTCTACAATTGGCTAAAGATCCGGTTGAACTGTTGTTTTTTGAACGGCGTAACTAGCGCTACAGCCCCAACTCGCGGCGCAACTGGGCAAAGCCGGTGGGCGTTGGTTGGGCGGCAATATGGCGCGTGATGCGTTCGGCCAGTTCGTAGGGGCCGGCGCGAGAGGTATCGACCAGCAGATCATAGTGGCGCGGTGGCGTGTGGACGGCGGCGTGTTGCGGGCGCGCCGAATTGAGGAAGCGATCTCCCCGCGCCAGTTCACGGGCTTCTAAGACAGCCAGCTCACACTGGACACCGATAAAATAAAGCGGCAGCTCTGCCAGGGTTTGCACAAACGTCTGCAACGTTTCTGTGTCCAGGATCACCAGATCCAGCACCAGATCATGCCCGTCTTGCGCCAGCCCGTGGGCCATGCGCGCCAGGCTCTGTTCGACCCGCCGCCCCACCGGGCCATAGCGGATGCGCATGACCGGGCCTTGTTCGTCCGCGTCGGCGTAGAATTCAATCCCTGCGCTGGCGTTTGGCCCCATGCCCACATAGGCCGCGGGCAACATGGCCACCGCCGTGTCAATGCCCAGGTGGAGCAGCGGCCCCGTCCAGGCTCGTTGTAAGGCCCGGGCGAGCGCCGTCTTGCCACTGCTGGAAGCGCCGTTGAGTAAGAGAATCATTGCGTTATCCTTTCAAACCTCGAATCGAGATCACCCTTAAAGCCGCCAGTTTCAACTGGCGGCTGCTCCTGGAAACCCGTTGAAACGGGTTTGGCCTACCAGGCGTCGGTTTTAACCGATGCCGGGGGGTGTCAACCCCTCAATTCCGGTTGAGCCAAGATAGTCTGTGAGCGTCTCCTGAATGACGCGGTGCGCGATGGCAGCCAGGTCCGGGTTGCTCTGTTGATAGTAGGGCAGGGCCATCGCCCCGAAATTCAACGCCCAGCCACGCCCGCGTGCCCAGGTCGCCTCATCAACCTGGAGTGCCGTGCGGAAGAGATGCCGCGTTTCCGCTGACAGAAAGAGCCAGGCCGCCATGACATCGGTGGCCGGGTCACCCGTGCCCAGCAGCCCAAAATCAATGACCGCGCTGAGTCGCCCCGCGTGCGCCAACAAATTCCCCGGGCGTAGATCGCCGTGGAGCCAGACGGGCGGGCCAGACCAGGCCGGGGCTGCCACGGCACTCTCCCATACCGCGGTCGCCAACTCGCTGTCGATCAGCCCACGCAGGGTGCTGATCGCGGCCCGGGTCTCGGCATCGCGCAGGGCCAACGGCTCGCCGCGGAACGAGTTGTGCGCGCCATAAAGCGGGGCGTTTGTGGTATCGATCTGCTGCAAAGCCAAAATAAATTGGGCCAAATCCAACGCCGCCTGGGTCGGATCGGACAGTTGCTCAATGGTCACGACTTCACCTGCCAGCCATTGATAGATTGACCAGGACCACGGGTAGCCCTCGCCCGGTTCGCCCTGCGCCAGCGGGGTTGGGATGGTCAGCGGCAGATGGGGGGCCAGGCGCGGCAGCCATTGCTGTTCCTTGGCGACCTGGTCAATGGCCCAGTCAACGCGCGGCAGGCGCACGACCATTGCCTCGCCCAACCGATAGAGCGCGTTGTCAGTTCCCGCCGAAGCCACCGGCGCAATTGGCAGGTGCGCCCACTGCGGGAACTGGCTTGCCAGCAAGCGGCCCACCAGCGCAGCACTTGTTACGACCTCGTTGTCATGCATTTTCCCTGTCGTCATAAATCCCTTTCAGTAATGGCAGTTCGTAACCACCGATCTTGTGGCAAGCAAATGAACCGTTTCGCTCCCATCAGTGAGCAAGTGCGGCTGTTGCGTAACAGTCGCACTTTTAGGCCAATCCCAAGAATCACGTCCCCCGCACAGGCCAGTTCTAAACGGGTCAACCAGCGTGTCTGTGGCCTGTGCGGGGGACGTTTGTCGAAATGTGGCTTTCGCTCATCCAGGTTAGGACAATGTCAACAGCGCCTACTCAATGGCGACGGTCAGGCTGTAATCATCGGCGGAACCGAAGGTCATTACCTCAATGGTATAGTCACCATCAACGGGCAGGATACCCTGCCAGTCCGTCATCGCCCCGCCGTGGCTATTGAGTAATTCACCATTGGGGCCCCGCACCACAAATTGACTGTTGGCGCCAATTGACACCCACATGAACTGCCCTTGTCTGGCCCCCAAGTGATAGCGCACCATATTGCCGGCGTAGACCGAGCCATAGACTGTGGCGGAACTAGCGCCAGGGGCGAACCGGATCTGCTGATCTGTCGGCGTAGTCGGCGGCGCAACCGGCTGGGGCTGGACAGCCAACGGCGGAACGCTGACGTTGAGCGTGTAGTTGCTCGGTTCACCGGTGCCGATCCCCAAATTCAGGGTGATCAGGTAATCCTGCGTCAGGGGGACAATGCCGTGCCAGCGGTTATAATCATTTTCAAAATGCTGAAATGACTCCTTGTAGACCACACCATCACTGCGCCCGCGAATTTCCAGGGCGATGTTCGTGGTTTCCCCCAAAGCCTCGATCGCCAAAGTCTGACCAGCCAACACGCGCAGAGTATATTGGTGTTGTTCTGGGCCAGATAGTCGCCCCCAGCGCGTGGCCGCAGTGGCGCCGGGCGCAAATTGAATCGTTTCCACTGGGCTGGGGGCCGGTGCCTGGCTGCTGGGCAGCCAGAGGACCTGACCCACCTGGATGCGGGTGGAACTCAGCCCGTTCTGTTGCTGAATGGCTGCCATGGTGGTGCCATAGCGTTCAGCCAGCAGCGCCAGGGTATCCCCACGCTGTACGATATAGCGTTGCCCTGCCGCTGGCTGGGGCGCCGATTGGTTGGGGATCGCCAGCCGCTGGCCAATATAAATTGTTGTTGTGCGCAAGCCATTGTAACTCATCAGCGCGTTGACCGTAACACCGTAGCGACGGGCGATAGCGCTCAAGGTGTCCCCAGCCCGCACGACATAGGCGCTCTCTGCCACTGCTTGCTGAGCATGGATGACCGGGGGCGCTGTGGCCGGCAAAATACCACTATTTCCCACAACGGTGAACAACAGGGCGGCGCCCAGCACTTTGCTGAAGTAAGCGAACGGATTCATGGTTGGTTTCTCCTATAAAATTGATTGAATTGATTAGGGAAGATGAACTGCGTGCCTTTATGTGCATTTATTTTCAGAACACGAGCTTAGAAATTAGCCGGACAGATGTCGTTTAAGTCATCCTATTGCGAAATCACGATGTATTCATTGATAGCCGCCTTTTCAAAGCGTACCAGATGGGCCATTTGCAAAAAGAGTTGTTGATAATCGGCTCCCGCCAGGCAAGCCTGAGCTTCGGCTTGGTCGGTATAGATGCGGACGATCAGAATGGCCTGGGTCGGCGTGTTGACGAGTACATAGAGATCGATCAGCCCAGGAATTTGGTTGAAGGCGGGTTCAATCACTTCGGCCCAAAGCTGTGTAAAGGCGGCAAGCTGACCCGGTTTGATTTGCCCTGTGCTGACCGTAGCGTACATGGTTTCCTTTGAAATAAAGACAGATAGCGTCGCGGTTGTCATCCAGTAGCTAGCGCTAGACTGGTCGACAAGCGTGAGAAAACGGAACAGCCCTCCGCAAATTTGTGCGTCCCAAATTTTGGCGTTGAATTTGCCGGGGCAGGGTAAGCCACTCCCTTGGCTCGTTGACCACCTTGTTCCCTGCCCCGGCAAATGGATTCTCGACCCTTTCCGAGCACGCACCCGTGTGTTGCATGAAAGTTTGTCGCTTGCAAAACGCTAAACTTTATGATACGCTTTCTTAGAAAAGCTCGTAAGGTTTTCGCAGTCAGACCCATTGCACGGTCAACCGGAATGGGCGAACGGCTAGCGTCACAATCAGATGGTGAGTGGCCAGGCGCGCAATGTATGCTTGCCAAGCGAAGCCGCAAGCGGCTCTTCCTGAAATAGGGCGTTGCGCCATTTCGACTTGATAGGCAAAGCATTCCTCCACAAACATGCGTTGCTTGTCGGTATAAATAATCTTGGCGAGATTTTCTGAACTTAATCCCATAGCGATACCACTCCTTTTTTATAATCATTGTACCTTCGTCGATTTCGTGCTATTGGTCCCCAGCATAGCAGGACGACGTTAAAGCAACGTCAGTGCCAGGCGTTGTACAGCGCCCAAAACGTCAAAGATCGTTAGCGCAACGTTAAAACGGTGTCAATAGGCTTCTATGCTGGAACTCAAGTTGTTGGGCAGCCCCCAAATTCTGATAGACGGAAGCCCTGTAACTGGCTTCTCTGCGGCCAAGAGCCAGGCCCTGCTCTTTTATCTGGCAGTCAACAATCGTCCACAAACGCGCCTGGCGTTGTCTGGGCTGCTCTGGCCGGACAAACGTGAGATCGATGCCCTGGCCAATTTGCGCCAGGCGCTCTATCACCTGCGCAATGCCCTGCCAGAGTATCTGGAGATCAACCGGCTGACGGTGGCGCTCAGCCCCGCTTTGCCCTGTCGGGTGGATGCGCTGCTCTTTGAAACCGAGATTGCCGAGGCCAACCCGCTGGCTCTACGCCAGCAAGCGCTGGATCGCTACACCGGCGAGTTTCTGGCCGGTTTCTATGTAGACGAGGCCGAACCGTTTGAAGCCTGGGCCGTGGTGATCCGCGAACGGCTGCATCGCCTGGCAACGGAAGCGTTGCACCAGCTTGTCACCCACGCCGTGACTCAGCAGAAAGCCAGCGAAGGGCTACGTTATGCCAATCAATGGCTAGCCCTGGAACCCTGGCGCGAGGAAGCCCATCGTCAACTGATGCGCCTGTTGGCCAGCAGCGGCCAACGCAGCGCAGCGCTCAATCAATACCTCACCTGTCGCGAAATGCTGGCCGCGGAATTGGGCACCGCGCCGGATGCTGAGACGGTAACGCTCTATGAGCAGATCAAAGCCGGAAGTTGGCCGACGTTTACCGCGCCCAGCGTGGGGAACACGACACAAAACCCACCCGTTGAGCAACCGCCGCCCTCAGTCGATCAGTCCGCGCTGCCGCTCTTTGGTGTTGCCGCGGCGCGCGCCGAACTGATTCAGGTCTTGCAGGCGCCCGGCGCGCCGTGGTTGCTGGCCTTGGCCGGGATCGGCGGTATTGGCAAAACCACCCT
>WBZQ01003308.1_pt1 | contig 10083 bp, 7 predicted proteins | sample 5204251 | NCBI WGS metagenome assembly WBZQ01 (sample SAMN12412402, study PRJNA552823) | activated sludge metagenome | isolation source: activated sludge from nitrification reactor of wastewater treatment plant... | place: USA: Virginia | collected 2017-09 | reverse complement strand
ACTTAATGGCACCCCAAGCCGGCGAGGTGCTAGTTGAAATTAAAGCAACTGGTATTTGCCACACTGATTATTACACGCTATCTGGGGCAGATCCTGAAGGTTTATTCCCTGCAATACTGGGGCATGAAGGTGCAGGTATTGTCATTGATAAAGGTCCTAACGTTAAATCACTCCAAATTGGTGATCATGTCATTCCACTTTATACGCCAGAGTGCCGAGAGTGTAAATTTTGTTTATCCAGAAAAACCAACTTATGTCAGGCAATTCGTAGCACACAAGGACGTGGCTTAATGCCAGATGCTACTTCACGATTTTCATTAAATGATCAACCTATTTTTCACTACATGGGAACGTCTACGTTCTCAAATTATATCGTCGTTCCTGAAATTGCTCTGGCGAAAATCCGAAAAGATGCTCCCTTTGACAAAGTATGTTATATCGGCTGTGGCGTTACCACTGGAATTGGTGCTGTAGTATTTACCGCAAAAGTAGAAACAGGGGCGAATATTGCTGTATTTGGTTTAGGTGGAATTGGTTTAAATGTCATCCAAGGCGCTAAGATGGTGGGCGCAGATAAAATTATCGGTATCGACATTAATCCAGCCAGAGAATCCATGGCCAGGGAATTTGGAATGACGCACTTCATCAATCCGAACGACACTGAAAATATCGTCGATGCCATTGTACAACTCACTGATGGGGGAGTCGATTTTAGCTTCGAATGTATCGGTAACACTAAAGTGATGCGCCAGGCATTGGAGTGTACCCACAAAGGTTGGGGGCGAAGCATTATCATTGGTGTTGCTGAAGCAGGTGCTGAAATTAGTACTCGCCCATTCCAACTGGTAACGGGTAGAAAATGGGAAGGATCCGCTTTTGGGGGCGCACGGGGACGAACGGATGTACCTAAAATCGTCGATTGGTATATGGAAGGAAAAATCAAAATTGATCCACTCATTACCCATACCCTCAAACTTGATGATATCAATGAAGGCTTTGAGCTGATGAAAGCCGGTCAATCGATTCGTTCTGTCGTAATCTTTTAATCGTAAACCGTTTTTACGCAATCGAGTCTAAATGGTCGACAAAATTAAAGGGGATGGCGCAATTCGTCGTGAAGGGCTCTACGGAAGCTCGATCGAGAATGCTTATGCTGGAGTGCTGTCTTTTCTACGCCGGAAATATACTCGTGATTTAACTGGTGCTGATATTGTCGTTTCCGGAATCCCTTTGGATTTAGCGACGACTTTTCGTCCCGGCACGCGCTTTGGACCACAGGCGATCCGAGCTGCAAGTGTGCAACTCGTTGAGCTGCGCCCCTATCCTTGGGGATTCGACCCATTTGATGCGCTTGCAGTCATTGATTATGGTGATTGCTGGTTCGATGCTCATAATCCACTCACGATCAAACCGACCATTGTTGAGCACGCTCAACGTATTCTAGCAACCAATGCCAAAATGCTCACATTTGGGGGTGATCATTACATTTCTTACCCATTGCTGATTGCTCATGCACAGAAATATGGTACCCCGTTGGCTTTACTTCATTTTGATGCACATTGCGATACGTGGCCTGATAACGGACCAGAAAGTCTCGACCACGGTACCATGTTTTATAAAGCTATTAAAGAAAACTTGATCAATCCAAGTATTTCAGCCCAGGTTGGAATTCGTACTTGGAATGATGATTTTCTAGGTATGAATATCATCGATGCCCCTTGGGTGCATGATCAGGGTGTCAATGCTACCATTAGAAAAATTCTAGAGATTATTGGAACGAATCCTGTCTATCTCAGCTTTGATATTGATTGCCTTGATCCTGCCTTTGCACCCGGCACTGGTACACCGGTACCCGGTGGACTAACAACCGATCAAGCACTTAGAATTATTCGCGGCCTGGGTTCTTTGAATATCATTGGTATGGATATCGTTGAAGTTTCCCCTGCATATGATCATAGCGGTGTGACTGCACTTGCAGCAGCACATATCGCATGTGATCTTTTGTGCTTGATGCGCAATCAAAAATTAAAAATTTAATTCCGATGACTCTTCCTTTTGAAATGCGTAGTACGCATCGTTGCTTTGGTGGTTTACAAGGCTTTTATCAACACCGAGCTAATTCACTCGGTGGACTACTCATGCGATTCTCGGTCTACCAACCTCCCCAGGCAAATGCAAATCGAGTCCCAGTTCTTTATTTTCTAGCTGGACTTACCTGCACGGAGGAAACCTTTATGATCAAGGCAGGTGCGCAACGACTAGCTGCACAATATGGATATATGCTCGTTAGCATGGATACCAGCCCGCGTCAAACGGGAATTGCCGGTGAAGCAGATGACTGGGAAATTGGCTCGGGAGCAGGATTCTACCTGGATGCTTGTTTGGAACCCTGGTCTAAATTCTTCCATATGGAAAGTTATGTAACCAAGGAACTGTATCAGTTGATATTGGAACATTTTCCAGCAGATCCAACGCGTATCGGTATTTTCGGTCATTCAATGGGAGGACATGGCGCTTTGATCCTTGCATTACGTAATCCGAGTTTATACCAATCTGTATCTGCATTTGCACCCATTACCGCACCTTCCGATTGCCCATGGGGCCAAAAAGCTTTTAATTGCTATCTTGGAGAAGCAAAGGATCGCTGGATTCAGCATGACGCCACGGCTTTAATCGCAGCAGGCCATAAAGCCCCTACGCTATTGATTGATCAAGGGCTAAATGATCCTTTTCTCGCGACACAACTCAATATTGACCGTTTTGAAACAACCTGTCAGTTAGCCAAACAGCCGCTTATCCTGCGGCGCCATGAAGGCTACGATCACGGCTATTATTTCATTAGCACATTTATTGAAGATCATTTCAAGCATCATGAGACTTTACTTGCTAGATAGTCTTTGACTAACTCAGATTATCCACCATCAAATCCGCTTTTACGCGCTGCTGCCAATTATTAATCCAATCCTCAAATTCAGAAGCCAATAAAGGCTTAGAAATAAAATTACCTTGTGCGAGATCGCAACCAGTTTGACGCAAAAAATCCCAGTCTTGTCGATCTTCAACGCCTTCTGCAACCGATTCCATATTGAGTTGCTTGGCTAAAGCAAGGCTTGCATCATAGATCACACGCAAAGTGTCATCTCGCCATGCTTGATGAACAAATCCTTGATCGATCTTGAGCTCATCGAAAGGAATATCGCGCAACTGTGCAAGTGAAGAATGCCCGGTCCCAAAATCATCGATCGATAAGTGAAATCGCTTCAAACGCAAACGGGTCAAAATTTCAAGTGATACCCGAATGTCGCGCATCAATTGGCTCTCAGTAACTTCCAATACGATTTTATTGGGCGGAATACCAACTTGGGTAACCAGATCCACAACGAGATCTTGGAAATCTAGCGATGCCAAATTATCCATTGATACATTTACCGCTACACGTAAATCCATTCCCGATTGTTGCCATCGCTTCGCTTGGTTAAATGCATTTAATAAAACTAACCGCGTTAACTCATTAATCAATCCACTCGATTCAGCCACTGTAATAAATTGATTAGGAAATACCAAACCATCGGTAGCATGCTGCCAGCGCACCAGTGTTTCCACCCCAATCACTGTCCCCGTAGCAACTGAAACCTTAGGTTGATAATAATTAACCAATTCCCCCCTCACAATAGCCAATCTAATGTCATCTGCGCTATAGGTTTTTCTTGGTTTGGCCGGAGCAGCTTTTGAAGGTGGCGACCACTGCGCTAGCATCGCGAGTAACGCGTCGGGTGTAACAGGTTTTTGTAAATAACCGAGCACAGCAATTTTATGCGCCTGCACGAGCCGCTCGGTGGTTTTTAGCATTCTTTCGTCTTCACCGCTAACAAGAATTAAACTACCGGTAAATTGACGCTCGACAAGATACCGGATGAATTCAATGCCATCCATTTCCGGCATATTTAGATCTAATAAAATCAAATCGGGTCGTGTCGATTCAACATTGAGTTGTGCTAAGGCGTCATTCCCATTATTACAGCAAACCACGTGAACGAACCCTTGATTGGCTAGCATACGGGCCAATAATTTCAGCATAAAGGGTTCATCATCAAGAATCAGTATCTTGATCGTAGATTTATCGATCATATTATTCCTTTTCGGTGTGACTCAGTCAGCTAAAGAAGGTATCTAATCAATCCAGAATATGCCTCGATGGCGTTCTATGGTCCAAGTTGAACCCATCTTGTCCCGACAAACACCATAGCGAAATGAAGGTGGCAATAGCGGAAATTGAAAGCGCAAATCAAAAAACCACACACAGATATTCGATTCGTACACGTCCATTTTATCGAATTGTGGAAATACCGCAAATTGACGAAAATCATCAAAAATCGGATCAAACCAGGCTTCCCGAACTAACTTTGCGTGCGCTGAAACGTCTCCATAGCGATTAATTTTTTGCCAACGTGCCGTTGAAACGGGAGTGTAAGCACTCGCCATCTTTGAAAGTAACCCCATATCAGGAATAAATACCGATTGATCGGAGAGTTTCACCATTAACACATGATATTTCTCATTTTCAGAAACAATGATTTTCCAGTTAAACGGCGAGAAAGGTTGTGGTAATACCGCAACTGAAGCATCGAGAATCGAATGATTTTTGACATAGTCTCTTCCTATTTTTACCGCTTGATCATGCTTGTCCGTCAACAATAATCCATATAACGCTAGGCACAACAGCGCACAAGCAGCGATATAAGTTTGGCGAGGAAACACGTTGCTCATAACAAGCCCTGCGACAATCATTCCTGTTATCCACGGATCGATTACAAATGCCAGTGGAACAAAAAAACGTTCTGTACTGAAAGGGGCAAATACCATCAAACCATAAGCAGTAATCCAGTCTCCTAAAATATGTATTGCTAACCCTAAGCAAGCCGGTGTATAGAAAAGTGTCCAAGCAAATCGGCCACGGTAAATCCAAGCAAAAGCATGTGCTAATAAAAATGCCCAGATTGGTAACAATACTAACGAATGTGTCGGTCCTTGATGCCAATTCAAATAAATGAGCGTGTCGATAAGTCGTAATGCGATATCGATATCTGGGAATGCTGCTGCTACCAAGCCAGCTACAACTCGTACTCGTAAGGGTAATAATTTCAAACTGGGCAGTATAGGTTCCACTGCTCGCACGATGAGTACACCACTTAGTGCATGCGTAAGTGGGTCCATCTTAAAGTATGATGAGTTCGTTCTATCATTACGATGTTTTGATAAGTCAGATCATGTTCGACTGGAATCGGTATGATGTTTTGCAAAAAAAAGCTCACCAACCCAGAAAGCTTGCTGAAGTCTTTGTTTTAGAAATTGCTGAGTACGCGTCGACCCTAAGGAATCATCCTGCATCCAATAAATAAAAGTCATCAAATAAACCGTTGTCAATGCTGACTCTTCTAATGCTCGCTGCACAGAAGTTGCATCGCGATGCGCTGCTTCACGAATCCATTGTACCGTTCTACTAATCCGCATTATTCCTGGAATTTGGATATGAAGATGCCCGAATTCCAGTTTACCCAGAATCATCTGTCGTGTGACCTTACGTTGGCTAGATAAAGCATCTAACCACCCCATGATTAACTGAAAAATCCGTTGCTCAACGGATAGCTCATAAAAATGAGCTGCTTCAGCTTGCTTTAACATCGCGCTATCAGCACGATCAAACCAAGCATCGACCAAATCTTCTTTTTCACGAAAATAGGGACGTATCTGATCCAATGAGAGATTTAAGGCAGTTGCCACATCATATAAACGCACGGCTTCCCATGATTTTTGGGCGGCGAGTGTCACTGCTGTATCAACGATTGCATCACGAATTTCAATCGGATCTGTCATCTTAATCTCCGCAAAGAAGCCATTAGTAAGCCCACTTTTTCTTATAATTCAACAATCAGTTCGACTGGACTGTATTGTTGCTATTTTATCTAGCAAATGCAGAAAATATATCGTTTTAACCATTTAAATCACTCGCTTGCTTTTTTTATGTAAATGCGAACATAGTCGATATTTTTCTATTAGAATCAAATCGAGATTTACATGTTACAGTTAAATGGAGAACTAAATATGAAACGCCAAGCCAAACGACTCATTTTATCTTTTTGCGCTCTGGGTCTACTCAGTAACAGTTATATCGCACTCGCGGATACTACCAGTGATACCGAAACCTTGTTAAATTGGGCGGAAAAAACCTTCCCTCAATTTTTTAAAAGCAAACAGGCAACACAGAGTATTGAACCCTGGTTGTATCGCTTCTACCCAGAAACGGGAATCTACGCCGGTGTCAATTTAACCGATAATAATGTTTATACACTAGGGGGTCCATGGGGAAACAATCCAACGCTGATTGATTCCTTATCGAATCTCATCGCTCAAATTAATAATTCGGGCGGTAATGGAAATATTGCAAGTTGTGACACGACCAATACCATTCCGGGGATTACCTATAGTCAGAGTGGCAATGTCATTACGGTCACATCAAACGGTCAATGTGTTACTGCCCCAGAGCAAAATGCAACTAATCTATGCCCCATTCCCAAGCAAACGACACCAACCGGCATATCGATCCTTAGCACCAACACGGTGACTCGTTCGCAAATTTCAGGAATTACAGCTTCGATTCCAGGACTATTGGATCCATTTTTAAATCTAATTAGTGCTTCTTCAAATGCAAAACACTGTACGGTGAATGCACCCAACGAAAACACCAATCTCATTGTCAACTCAGACCTTTGCTTCGATATTACCACGCAACTTTCTGATCTCATTGGTGTGATTGAAGGAATTACTGTAAATCCACCGATTACATTGTCAACTGCAGGAACCTACACCAGCCAAGCTGTTTCCGATTGTTTCGCAACTGATGCAGCAACGATCACTGATGCAGTAACAGGAGACCTTTGGGTTAAGGAAAATGGTAATTTTGTTAAAAAATAACGCTATTAATTAATTCACGCACCCATCCATCAAGTGCCGATTGATGGATGGGATCATTATCCTAATCGCCGCAATGTCAATAATGGCGGTTGAGCAAGCGTAAACCGTGTCCCAATCAACCCTGCAACCATCACCCCAACCATCCCGATTAATAACCCGATGAGCCAAATCCAAGGATTAAAGCTATACGGAATATGCAGCGCATGTTTACCAATTACATAGCCTAATACCGTAGCTCCCGCTGCAGCAAAAATACCGACTAAAGCACCTAGTATCATAAATTCACTGGCCCAAGCACGAACAAGCTGATTGCGCTTTGCACCCAAGGTACGAAAAATTGCTGCTTCATATACACGTTCATCTTGGGTTGCAACAATCGCAGCATAGAGAACAATAAATCCAGCTAATAAAGTAAAGATAAACACGAATTCAATCGCTCTTGACACTTGAAAGATCATTTTCTGAATTTGTTCGATTACCGACGCCACATCAATAATGAGCAAATTAGGATATTCTCTAATTAACTCATGAAGTAGCTTGGTTTTGTCAGCAGGCAAATGGAAGCTAGTTACGTAATAGGTTGGGTAATTCTCCAAGTAACCAGGCCGAGCAATCGCAAAAAAATTGACCCGGAATGTATCCCAATCGACCTTACGTAGATTGGTAATGGTTGCTTCGAACAACTGGTCTGCGATATTAAAAGTCAAACGATCACCAATGTTCACGCCAATGACACGAGCAATTTCCTCTTCCAGGGATATTTCACTCTCAGTCATCGGCTGATTTTCAGACCACCAGCGCCCATCCGTAATCTCGTTATCAGACTGTAGTTCATTTGACCAGGAAAGATTGAATTCACGATTCAGCAGTTGCTTCTTTCGGATATCTTTATAATTCTCCACTTGAACCGGATGTCCATTGATTGCTGTCAATCGCCCTCTCACCATGGGATACCAAGTTGGTTCAGGCATTTCATGTTGGTCAAAGAATTTAGTCAATGATGTCAATTGATCGGTTTGGATATTGAGCAAAAACCGATTCGGGGTTTCAGGCGGAAGACTCATCTGCCAATCTTTTAGCAGATCATTTTGCAGCACGGTCAATACCAGCATCGCCATTAAGCCTAATCCCAGTGCAATTGCTTGCACCACACTGGTCACAATTCGTCTGCGAATATTAGCAAGCCCATAGCCCCAGGCATTGGTATTGTGTCGCCGAGCGAGCAACAATAATTGAATCAATAACCAACCCAGCAAGCTAAAAACTGCAATTGCACCGATAAAACCAAGTACTACCATCAGCCCTAGACGCAAATCCCCAGCTTCCCAGATAAACAAAAGCGCTAACACCAATAATCCCAGACTATAGCCGGTCAAACTATGCAAATTAACACTCCCCATGTCACGCCGAATGACTCGCAATGCAGGTACACTTTTCAAATTGAGTAACGGTGGTAATGAAAAACCCAGCAACAGTACGACTCCCATAATCAATCCATAAATAGCAGGAACGATACTTGGCCAAGGAAGTGATGAATTAACCAATTCAGCCATCCAATTTGATAAAAATTCTTGAGCAATCAATCCCAAAACGCACCCGATCGTACTTGCAACCAGGCCAAACAGCACCAAATGGTAAAAATAAAGACTGAACAACGTTGTCTGACTCGCCCCTAGACAACGCATCACAGCACATCCATCTAAATGGCGCTGAATAAAGCGTCGAGAAGATAAAGCAATGGCTGCAGCGGCAACAATGACACTTACCAAAGCAGCAAGGCTAAGAAATTTTTCAGCTCGCTCCAGCGCAGCACGTATCTCGGGTCGGGCATCACGGATACCTTCTACACGTTGACCTTGAACCAATTTGGGTTGTACCCAATCCCTAAATTGCGTGATATCGCTCTCTTTACCTGCCACCAGCAATTGATAAGTCACTCGACTTCCTGGTTGAATTAACTGGGTTTCAGCTAAATCTTCAATATTCATCAATAATCTGGGCCCCATATTGATAAATCCGACTGAATGATCGGGTTCGCGTGCAACGATCGATGTTACAGTCATTTCAGCAATACCTACTTCCAATTTCTCGCCCAACGCAGTTTTTAACCCTAAGAGCAATTTCTCATCGATCCAAATCGTACCCTGAGCTGGAATACCCTCTGCCAGATAGACGTTCTCCTCCGTTGCATTCTCATTAGGACGATCCATCATTTTCAATTCCCCACGCAATGGATACCCAGGTGAAACCGCTCTGATCTCGGCTAGCAGGTTATGATCTCCTTTGCTTACCATGCTCGGAAAACGAATCAAATTCACGATTTCTAATTGAAGATGCTCGGCCTGAATAGCAAACGCTTCAGGAATAGGTCGATCGCTGGTTACAACCAAATCAGCGCCTAAAAGACGATTGCTTTCTTGAGCAAGTGCTAGCTGCACACGATCAGCAAAAAAACCTACCGTGGTAATGCTACTGACTGCGATAATCAACGCTAACGCCAGAATACGCAATTCACCTGCGCGCCAATCACGACGCAACATTTTTAACGAAAGTAAAACGAGATTCATTCTTTAACATCCATTAATTTTGGTCACACAAATAGTGCTTTGATCACTCGAAATTGAAAAAATTTAACCCCCAGATCGATCTCGATCATAATCACAGCGCTAAAACTAACTGCCCTGAATGATTAAATGATCGGCGGATTCGAAAAAAATGCAGTGCATAAAACATTTTCTTAGCTATTGACAGTCTTAGGGAGACACCATAATAATGCTTTGAAAATTTCCACAACAATTGTGACACTTTGTAATCAATATCTGCATCGACTAATCTAGGTTGTATCTCCCAATTGCTGTTACCCTATCGCTTTGCTTTAAATACCTTATTAGCTGATGTGTACCAAGTTTAATTACAAATTCCCCTTTCACCGTTGCTCAATCGATCACACGCATCAAAACTTATAACCTGAAACCACATATCCAACCATTTAGTCTATGAACATCCAAAAGATCATCCAAGAACGTTACAAAGAGAATTTTTCACTCCACGACCGCTATCTCAATAGCCAAATGGTGAAAGTGCTCAAAACAATCGGGTTTGATCGACATT
>WBZQ01003307.1_pt1 | contig 10084 bp, 6 predicted proteins | sample 5204251 | NCBI WGS metagenome assembly WBZQ01 (sample SAMN12412402, study PRJNA552823) | activated sludge metagenome | isolation source: activated sludge from nitrification reactor of wastewater treatment plant... | place: USA: Virginia | collected 2017-09 | reverse complement strand
GAATTAGCGAAAAAACCTTCGGCTTGTTTGGAATATATCGTTGTGCACGAAATGACCCACCTGCTGGAACCGACGCATAACAGCCGCTTTATCGCATTGATGGATCAATTCATGCCGAAATGGCGGTTTTGCCGGGATGAGTTAAACCGGTTGCCGGTCAGACACGAAGATTGGGGCTATTGATCTTGCTTCAATAACATTGCGCGATTTTGATTTGAGCGCATGCCAATCATGCTCACAGGGCATTGGGGTGATTTCAGCGCTCACTTGCTTGCAATTTCCCGTGGTCTTGTCACGAGGAGCATTATATTTTGAATTTACGACAGTACTTATCAATCAAGTATCAGCAGATTTAAGCAGCAATGAAAATTTCAAGTTTTTTCTGGTATTTTTACGCTGGAATGTTGGATGTATCGGTAATGAAAAAACTTTGTTTTTAAGGATTACGCACAAATTACGCATCAGAAAAAATAAGATTGCGTTTTTTTGTAGCGTATTGTTTCTATTGGCGTCCCCAACGAGATTCGAACTCGTGTTACCGCCGTGAAAGGGCGATGTCCTAGGCCTCTAGACGATGGGGACAAAATTGATTTATAGCAACCTACCAGAATTAACTGGTGGAGATAAGCGGGATCGAACCGCTGACCTCTTGCATGCCATGCAAGCGCTCTCCCAGCTGAGCTATACCCCCTGATCAAAGGAACAGCGATTATACTGAGGCCCAGTTTCATTGTAAAGAAAAGATCAGTTTGGGAATTCAGCGATACGGGCTTTAACGCGATTGAGCGTTTCTTCCCGGCCTAACAATTCAAGCACAGCATCAATCGATGGGGTGTGTATTTCCCCCGTAACCATTACTCGAAGCGGCATGGCAATCTTGGGTAGTTTGACATCCTGATTTTTGGCAGCGGTCTTTATTTCTTGATGAATGGACTCACGGGCCCATTCAATATGATGAAATTTTTCAATCAGATCGGATAATAAGGTTTTTGTTTCGTCATTGAAGAATTGGGTTTTTAAATCATCAGCCGGTTCGAGTGGACGATAAAAATAAACAGCAGCGTCTGCCAGTTCCTCTATGGTATTAACCCGTTCTTTTAATAAACCGACAACCCGTGATAAATCGGGGCCATTCGTAATAGAGCAATTATCCCTATCCAGGAAAGGTTTGGTTAATTCCGCCAGATGCTGATCATTGGTTTTTTTAAGATATTGCTGATTCAGCCAATGCAGTTTCTCGGGGTTGAATTTGGCCGGAGAACGACTGATAGCGGATAAATCAAACCATTCGATCAGTTCTTCACGGCTGAAGATTTCTTCATCGCCATGCGACCATCCTAATCGCGCCAAATAATTGAGCAAGGCATCGGGTAAATAGCCATCTTCCTGATATTGCATAACAGAAACAGCACCATGGCGTTTCGATAAGCGCTCGCCATTGGCACCCAGTATCATTGGTACGTGGGCATATTCGGGCAATGACGCATCGAGGGTTTTGAGAATATTGATCTGCCGCGGCGTGTTATTGACATGGTCATCGCCGCGAATCACATGACTGATATTCATGTCGAGATCATCGATGACAACGCTGAAGTTATAGGTTGGAATGCCATCGCTGCGTATCATGACCAGATCATCGAGTTCATGATTGGCGACGGTGATTCGACCTTTTATATGATCGTTGAACGTCACATGGCCTTCCAGAGGATTTTTAAAGCGAATCACAGGCTTGACGCCAGCAGGCGGAGTCTGCTTGGAATCACGCCAGCGCCCATCATAGCGGGGTTTTAGTCCCGCAGCGAGCTGCCGTTCACGCATGTCGTCCAGTTCTTCCTTGCTGGCGTAGCAGTAATAAGCTTGATTATCCCGCAGTAATTGTTCAGCAACCTCATGATAGCGTTGCAACCGCTGCATTTGATAAAAAGGCCCTTCATCATAATCGATATTGAGCCATGCCATACCATCCAGAATCGCTTGTGTGGATTGCTGGGTTGAGCGTTCTTGATCGGTATCTTCAATCCGTAAAATAAACTTACCGCCGTGGCGGCGGGCGTATGCCCAAGAGAAAAGTGCCGTGCGTGCGCCGCCGATATGGAGATATCCGGTAGGGCTGGGAGCAAATCGTGTACGTACCATGTTGTTTGAATTATTAAAAATATTGAATTTACGCCATATTTCGAATGGCAGAGGTGATGCCGTTACGCTTGAGCCGTGCTAAAACTAGTTGCTGGAAGTAGAATATTTGGATGAGATTATAATAGGATTCCTCATCTGATTGATTTTTTATGTGCATCCTTACTGCGTTTAAGTAAATGACTGAGCTCCTCCATGATTTGATTTTTAATTCCGCACAGCACACACCCCAGGCTGAAGCCTTGCTTTATCAAGATCAATCGATGAATTATGAAGCTTTGGCTGGCGAAGTCGAGGCAAAAGCAAATGGTTTGCGAAATCTAGGTGTAAAACGGGGAGAGCGGGTGGCGGTTTATCTTGAGAAGCGATTCGAGACAGTCATTGCCATGTTCGCAACCTCCGCCGCAGGGGGAGTATTTGTGCCGGTTAATCCCGTATTGAAACCGGAACAGGTCGCTCATATCATTCGTGACTGTGCCGCGAGTGTATTGATCACATCTTTTTCCCGGCTCAAAACATTACGGTCGGAATTGTCGGCTTGCGCGGATCTGCGCGTGATTATAGGACTCGATGCCGACGGGGAATGGGGCGCTTGGCATGACTGCCCCGTTCTTCCGTGGGAGGCGCTGACAGCGTCATGCAGGTCTGCTTCGCCACTGATAGATAACGATATGGCGGTGATCATCTATACTTCCGGCAGCACCGGCAAGCCGAAAGGTGTAGTGCTTTCGCATCGGAATGTAGTTGCTGGCGCAAAATGCGTGAGCCATTATTTGATGAATCGTAGCGACGACCGGATCCTGACGGTTCTGCCATTGAGTTTCGACTACGGATTAAATCAACTGACGAGTGTTTTCCATGCCGGGGCAGTCAATATACTGATGAATTATCTGTTGCCGCGCGACATCATCCATGCGGTTCAACATTATCGAGTAACCGGGCTTGCCGCCGTACCGCCATTGTGGATTCAACTTGCTGACCTGAATTGGAATGGCGTGGCGCCTTTGCGCTATATCACGAATTCGGGCGGTGCCATGCCGCGCAAAACGCTGGATCAATTACGCACAGCGTTACCCGGTACGCAAATTTTCTTGATGTATGGTTTCACGGAAGCATTCCGTTCAACCTATTTGCCGCCTCAGGAATTAGACCGGAGACCGGATTCCATCGGTAAAGCGGTGCCCAATGCTGAAATATTCGTGCTGCGTGAAGACGGATCGCATTGCCTGCCCGGAGAGCCAGGAGAATTGGTGCATCGCGGCGCTTTCGTCGCGATGGGTTATTGGAATGATGCAGAGAAAACCGCGCAGTGTTTCAGACCCGTTAAATCACATCCAGAAGGCATATCCATTGCCGAGATGGCAGCCTGGTCGGGCGATACCGTGCGGATGGATGAAGAGGGATTTTTATATTTCATCGAGCGCCGAGATGAAATGATCAAAACGTCCGGGTATCGTGTCAGTCCGACCGAAATAGAAGAAGTGCTGTATGCCATGAGCGGCATTACGGAAGCTGTGGTGCTGGGAGTTTCGCATCCCGTATTGGGACAAGCCATTATTGCTGTCGTGTGCTGCGTCGAGCAGGCGATGTTAACTGCTGACGACTTGTTGCTGCATTGCAAGCGGCATTTACCTGCTTTCATGCTTCCTCACCATATCGACATACGCAAAGGCAATTTGCCACGGAATCCCAACGGTAAAATTGACCGCACATTGCTTTTTCAACAAAGACAGCATTTTTTTAGGGATAACCAAAGTGGATCGCACCCTGCCTGAACACGCACCGCTAACCCAATTTCCGATTCAGGACGATTGTCTGGTAATCGGCGAGATTCCGTTGACAAGGCTGGTTCAACGCGTGGGAGGAACACCTTTCTATGCCTATGGTCGACAGCAGATCACCGAGCGTGTGGTTTTATTGCGCCGATCATTGCCTGCCGGGGTTTTGCTGCACTATGCGATGAAAGCCAATCCGATGCCGGCGGTGGTTCAACATCTGGCGGGGCTGGTGGATGGCATTGATGTGGCATCCATTGGGGAAATGAAAATTGCGTTGGATACGCCTATTTCTCCAGGGTCAGTCAGTTTTGCCGGACCCGGAAAAAAGGAACACGAACTGCGCTGTGCCATTGCTGCCGGTGTGCTGTTGAATGTCGAATCCCCGCGAGAGATGAGATTGATTGCCAAGCTGGGAGAATCACTGGGTATTCATCCTCAGGTGGCGATTCGCATCAACCCGGATTTCGAGCTTAAATCGTCGGGTATGAAAATGGGGGGTGGACCGAAACCGTTTGGTGTCGATGCCGAGTCTCTGCCTGATTTGTTAAAAGAAGTCGGTCGCTTAGACTTGGAGTTGATTGGCTTTCATATTTTTAGTGGATCGCAGAATTTGAATGTTTCGGCACTACAGGAGGCTCATGAAAAAACAGTGCAATTGGCGATCCGATTGGCAGCTTATGCGTCTTCAGCCATCAAGTTGATCAATATCGGAGGAGGGTTCGGTATTCCTTATTTTCCTGGTGAGCGCCCTCTCAATTTGCCTGCGATTGGAGAACACCTGGAGCATTTATCCATTCTTCTGAAGCAGCACTTACCCACTGCTCGAATAGCTCTGGAACTTGGAAGATATATCGTCGGTGAAGCAGGAATTTATGTATGCCGGATTTTGGAACGTAAATTATCCAGAGGGCAAATCTTTTTGATCACGGATGGCGGTCTGCATCATCATTTGGCAGCTTCAGGTAATTTTGGCCAGGTTATTCGAAAAAATTATCCTGTCATCATTGGCAACAAAGTTCGCGGCGATACCAGAGAAGTGGTTTCGGTTGTCGGCCCGTTGTGCACCCCGCTGGATGTATTGGCGGATCAATTGCCGATGGCTAAGGCTGGAGAAGGCGATTTGGTTGTTGTGTTGCAATCCGGCGCGTATGGTTTAACAGCGAGTCCGCAATCATTTCTTAATCATCCTTTACCTATTGAAGTGTTGGTATAAGATTAATACTACAAATCTCCGGGAGTAAACGGCGTATAAGATATTGAGCAATTGGCTTTTTCAAGCTTGTTTGTTGCGTATAATGTACAAATTGGTATCTTTGTTGTGATTAATTGAGGAAATGATCAGGATCAGTTGAATATTAATGTTAAATATACTTAAATAAGCAAAACGCATTTTACGAAATAATAAGGAGTAGCCCGATCACTATGTAAAACATGGAAGTTAGTACACATTGATAGTGAACAGAAATAGAGCCATATAAACGTCAAATCGGAATTTAGTTTAGGTGAACGATCAATCCTGCAATTTATCATCACGTAGTTTGAAATCAAAATCATGAAATAGAGCTGCTGTTCTCCTCTATTTTATAAATGACATAAAGAAAACCAGGTTTATATTTATAGATGTAAATTGACTATTCGGCAGCTTCTGAATCAGAAATGAGTGTGCATAATGTCAGGGTATAAGTATTGCCAGGAAAATTTAACTAGGTGATTCTATGAATGATTTGTACAATAGCTTTCAGAGATTTTTTGAAATCGTAATGGCTGATACGGCAGAATTACTCGATAAAGTGTATAAAATCCGTTATCAGGTATTATGTGTTGAAAAGCGTTTACCGGGATTCGATGCCGATCAATGCCCCGGCATGCTCGAAAAAGACAGTTATGATCATCATTCCTCTCATGTACTGGTGAAATACCGTCCAACGGGTGATTATATTGGCACTGTTCGTATCATTCTAGCCGACTCCTCCCAACCAGATAAATTATTTCCCATCGAGTTGTACGGTCAGTCAGATCCTGAACTTTGTGATATTAAAACCCTGCCACGCATTCAAACTGCCGAGATTTCCCGTGCAGTGGTTATAGGTCAATTTGATCGGCGTCGCGGTGAAGACCGGCGCAAAGGCGAACGTCGCAAAGCACTTTCGAATTCTAACACCAATAAAATCGTGTCCCATGAGAGACGAGGCACGGATCGTCGATCTGCGCTCAATATTGCATTGGTGCTCATGGCAGGCGTAGTTCGCATGTCAAAACAGTACGGGATCCGGAACTGGCTTTCCATTATGGATCCTGCATTAAATCGATTACTCAGTTACGATGGATTGGAATTCGATCCTATCGGCCCCCCCGTCAATTACCATGGTATGCGCCGTCCTTATTTTGTTAAGGTCGAAGAAGTATTGACTCGAATGTATACCAAACATCATGATGCATGGGAAGTCGTGACAGACTGCGGTAAGTACGATCTTCTTCTTTCTTCCGATGAAAAGGTACTGAATTAGGAAATTTTCTTTAATGGATTCCGATTCTTGATACCAACATTCTTGAGTTACTTTTCATTCTCGATAAGAGCATTTATTTGCTGTTTATTGCTACTTTCTGCTTTTGTCGCATCTGAAGTGTGGGCAAACGAGCATTTTGAGATTGTGATTTACCCTGGCGTCGGTGAGAAGGAAATTTCTCACAATTCGCTACGCTCCATCTTCAGTATGCGGCAAAAAACTTGGCCGGATGGCACCAAGATCAGGGTTTTTGTTTTACCGGATGATGATCAGTTGCATGAAATCGTTTCTAAAGAAAAATTAAATGTTTTTCCTTATCAGTTAAGGTCTATGTGGGATAGGTTGGTATTTTCGGGTACGGGCCAGGCCCCCATCAAAGTAAATTCAGTCGAAGAGATGCTGACAAAAGTAGCAAGCACACCGGGCGCAATAGGTTATTTATGGAGAGCAAAAATTGATGACACAGTTACCGTGCTCCAGATTAAGTAGCTATCGTATGGCTACAACATCTTGCCCGTGGGGTAAGATGTTGGTATTCGTATTGCTGTCGGGGGAATTAACCGCTCAGGCTCAAATTATTGATCCATCCTTAAAAAGCATTGAACCATCGCAACGGGCCGTAGTATTGCTGCCGGCAGGGGAATTACCAGCGCAAGCATTGGAATCAAATGCGGCTACTGCCACGCAGAAGCCCAATCTCTTCAACAGGACCACCAATTGGCTGCGTAGCAGAAATTTGCCCGGGGATTTACAGATTCATGGTTTTGCAAGTCAAGGGTATATTACAACCTCGGATAACGATGTATTCGGCAATAGTAATAATGGCGGCAGTTTCGGTTTGACCGAAGCGGGGTTGAATGTTTCTGTTCGGCCTTTGCCAAAATTGCAGTTATCTGCACAGGTATTATCACGACGGGCTGGTAAGGGAAATGACGGTATGCCTCGTCTGGATTATGCTATTCTGGATTATCAATTGTATTCCCATGAAGCAAATCAATATGGCATTCGCATCGGTAGATTGAAGAATCCTTTTGGGTTTTATAATGAAACCCGGGATGTGGCTCATACCCGCCCCAGTATTTTATTGCCACAATCCATTTATTTCGATCGCACCCGTAATTTGGGGCTATCGGGAGATTCCATACAATTATATGGAGAAACCGCAATCGGCAGCATTGGAACCTTTTCGACACAGCTCGGTGTTTTTTGGCCAATTGTGAATGATAAAGACACAGAAGTTTCATTAATCGCTTCACGTTTTTCACCTCAACCTTTGGGTGGGTTAAATAGAGATGCTTCCTTTATTGGTCGCGGAATTTTTGAAACCAATGATAAGAGATTGCGTCTGGGGATCAGTGGAATATGGTTGAATACCAGCTATGATCCTCATGGCATTACGGATCCAGTTCGCTCGGGCTCGCTGCAATTTACCCCCATTTATTTTTCTGCTCAATATAATGCTGAAAAATGGAGTATCACTTCTGAATATGCCATTCGTCACTTCAAATATGATAGTACGTTTAGCTCCAATATGTTGATTAACGGCAAGGATTTTTTTGGTGAGAGTTATTATGTTCAGGGTGAATATCGTTTTACGCCGAAATGGGAAGGATTTATTCGCTATGATGCGCTTTATACTGATCGATCGGATCGAAATGGAAAAGAATTTCAAGAAGAATTGCTGACCAAATATAACCTTCCGATTGCTGCACACAGTCGTTTTGCTAAGGATATTACGGTAGGTTTACGCTGGAACGTCACACCGGAGTTTATGCTGCGCGCTGAATATCATCGCGTGAATGGAACGGGATGGCTATCGAGGCTGGATAATCCATCAACTGAAGGACCCATGAGTCAGCACTGGGATTTGTATGCGATTCAGGCCTCATACCGATTCTGATCGGAATCTTACATGGATAAAAGTTCAGAATATCAATTAGAAAAAATTCCGATAACCCCGTTTCTCAAGAAGCGGTTTCGAAGTTTACGCTGGAAAATCTCCCTCAGCAGCAGCCTGCTGTTGCTTGTCTTGATGGTTATGTTCTGTTTCATCAGTTACTTAAGTTTAATGGCCAATTTTGATAGCCAACGGGATATCGATTACCGGCGCTATTCAAGGGAAATTGATAATTTAATCAACAACACATCGCAAAATTTGTATCAACTCGCGGAGATCATTCCATTTCTAGATGGCATGAAAAAGGCGCTCCAGGTCAATGATGGAGAAAGCATTGGTAAAGCGTTTGATCAGCACTGGGCGTTGCTGCAATTGCACAATGGCATCGAATTTATCTATTTTTATAATCAATCGAATATATTGAATGCTAGCTGGGACAATCTGGGTTCGACGTTTGACGAACAGAATCTGTTGCTTGACTGGGTCAGTCAGGTTAATCGATCTGAACGGCCCATAAATCCGTTATTGTGCAGAGACAGTTGTTTGCAGCTTATCGTGGCTCCGCTTTTGGTGGAAGGTCGCAAAGTCGGAGCAGTCGTGCTGGGAATATCACTTGCGGACGTATTACTGGCGTTTAAGCGAATATTTGGAGCCGACATTGGTTTGCTCGTCAATAAAAAAACCAACATGACGCAACTCGAGGACGCCGATATCTCACCATGGGAAGTGCAAATCTCTGCCTTGACGACCCGGGAAAAGAATTTTGCGCTGCTGAACAGCGTATCTCAGTTTTATCCGGATCTGGATGCATTGAATGAGGGCATTCAATTTTTCTGGAATCATCATTATCAACAAATCAAGCTGTTGCCTTTGAATTCCGTCGAACCCGATAATGCGCATTTGGTCGTCATTACCGATGTAACAACGGCTGTGAGGAATATTCATGACTCGATATGGAAGATCGCGCTGATAGGCTTATTTGGATTGATCATTTCCGAAGTGTTGCTGCTTCTGATCTTTACGAGTCTATTATCGCGCTTGCGCAATGTTTCGATTGCCTTGCCGCTGCTGGCTAACGGTCAATTCGAAAATTTCCGCTTGTCGCTGGCTTCACCAGGCCGAGCACACAGATATAGCGACGAGATCGATACGCTCGCTGAAGCAGCGGTGGCGCTATCGCTGCAATTGGAAAAACTGGAACTCAAAGTATCGACCCGAACCAAAATGTTGATCGAACAACGGGACGAATTGAGCCGCGAAAGAGATTTCGTCAAAAATTTGTTAGATACCGCTCAGGCGATCGTATTGACACAAAATCATGAAGGAAAAATCATTTCAGTGAATGCCTATGGGGAGATGTTGACACGGTATTCCGAGAAGGATCTGCGAGGTAAATACTTTTTGAGCATTCTCATCCCGGAATATGATTCCGAGGATTCCAAAGAGCGCTTCAAGGAAATCCACACCGGTCATAAAATGCAATTACGCCATGAGGCGATTACCCACTGCAAAGATGGATCGATACGTCATGTTGCGTGGCTGCACTCGCACTTGACCTGGAATTCCGAAGAAGACCCATCCATATTGTCCGTTGGGTTGGATGTTACTGAATATAAACGAGTCGAAGGCCATTTGGCGTGGCTGGCTGATCATGATCCATTAACCAACATGTTCAACCGGCGCCGTTTCAGTGAAGAACTCGAGCAAGTGCTCAGCCGGGCAGAGCGCTACCGGCATCCAGGCGCGCTGTTGTTCTTCGATTTGGATCG
>WBZQ01003306.1_pt1 | contig 10085 bp, 7 predicted proteins | sample 5204251 | NCBI WGS metagenome assembly WBZQ01 (sample SAMN12412402, study PRJNA552823) | activated sludge metagenome | isolation source: activated sludge from nitrification reactor of wastewater treatment plant... | place: USA: Virginia | collected 2017-09 | reverse complement strand
CTCGGTGGTGGGTGTCGTGCTTCTGCTTCTCGCCATCGCCCAAGTCGTTCTGGAAGGCCGGCGAAGGTGAGTCAGGGCGTGGGGGCGGAGGCGCCGAGAAGGCTCCCGGCGCGGTCCCTCGCCCAAGCCTCCAGGCCGCTCTGAGGCAGCTCCCGCGCGAAATAGCCAATCGCCCAGGCATCCCCCCGGAAGCCGGGAAACGGCGCGTCGTTCTCTTTGAAGACGGCCATTTGCAGATAGACCTCGCCGGGATCCGAGAGGCTCTTGGGCAGCTCGATCGCAAGGGCCGCTTCGAAGCGGTGCGTCACGAGATCCCGGCCGCGACAGACGACCCGTAGCCGCTCGCCTTGGCGGGTGAGGCGCTTCATCGGCAACACCAGAAGCACGTCCCGCTCCTTCGCGCTTAGGGCCTTGTGAACTTCCGTCGCGAGGCAGATCTCCGCGGGATCGTCCTCTTCCTGCCGGTTGGGTTGGCGTTCGAAGACCACCGCGCGGCGATCCCCGTCGGCGGAAAAGCTCATCCCGAGCCGGTCCGCCGAGGACGCCACAAAGGGTCCGTCTCTTCCGGTGTGCAGGATGTTGCGAGGCAGGAAGAGCGCGGCCCATGTGACACCCTGTGTCTCGGCGTTCCGAAACTGCCCAACCAGGGCCGCGTCGATCCGGGACTCCCGAATCCGTTGCGGAACCTCCTCCCGCGAAACCGGCACGAACGCGAACCGCGGAAGGCTCCTAAACAGCGGAAACAGGAGGTCGTTGAACTCGGAGACCACGCCGATCCTGGCGCCGTTTGGGTAGAGGCCCGGCAGCATCTCGAGGCGATTCGCAACCGCCGACTCCACACCCTCCCTCTCCGGGAAAAAGGTGGAATCGGCGAGCCTCAAGCGGATCCCGTCCGGACCCCTCCGCACGACGTAAAGGCCCGAGACCAAAGCGAGGACCGCGCAAATGACGAGGACGGTCCGGAAGAGCCTCCCGCCCGCGAACAGGCGCGGCAGAACGGCTGCCGAAAGAAGCGGCATGAAGACCAGGAAATACCGCACCTTCTGCGGTGTGTAGTCCTGGTTGTACAACACGAAGGCCGCGAACCACGAAAGACCCAGGAACGCAAGCGTTGCCGCGCGGCGCCCAGCCGGATCCCGCGGCCCCCTCGCCCAATTCCAGAGCAGGAGAATCGGCGACGCGAAGAAGACCAGGAACCCGAGCACCCCGAAGCCGGAGCGGTTCTCGTCCGGCGTAACGCGGCTCGACCGCACGGCATCGAGGGAGACTCCGGCATCAAGGTCGCTCCCGAAGAGGCGCGCGGCGCCTTGAAATCCACGCAACACCAACTTGGGAACAGGGCCGGCAGGGTCCGACGCGAGGCCCGGGAAGTCCAGAACCTGATAGGCGTATCTCCAGGCGTTGGCAACCCGGTCTGCCGCGGCGGGGCTGGCGCTTCCAAGCACGATCCGCCTTGCCATAGGCGATGCGATCGGATCCCCGAAGCGGGCCGTGTTCCAGAAATAGACGTAGGCTCCGAAGGCCGCGAAACCCAAGACCGCGAAAGCGGCGAGGCGCGTGACAAACGCGAAACCCTCCCTAAGACCATGCTCGGCAAACGCGAGAAGGAGCAGCACAGCCGCCAGCCCGGGAAGCAGGAACACGAACGTGATCTTGGTTCCCAAGGCAAGCCCAACCGCCGCACCGAACCAGATTCGGTCCACGAGGCTTCCGCGAACTCCCCGAAGGCCGAAATGCACGGCGGCCAGCGAGGTCGCCGCGGCGAAGAGATCGGTTTGAGAGGAGGCCATTTCCAGGATGGCAAGCGGGAACAGCAGAATCGACAACCCTGCGAAGAACGCCGCTGGACGCGAGGCTCCAGCGTCACGCGCCAGGGCCATCACGCCTGCGGCCACGGCCAGGCCCGCACACCACTGTGGCACGTGAAGGCCACGAACGCCGCCGCCCAACGCGAGAATCCACGCATAGACAAACGAGGGGTTCGGCGGGAACTCCGTCATCCGAAAATCCACGGCCGGAAACGGGCGCGCGGTTTGGAGCGTGGTCCAGTAATACGCCCGGGGCAAGTGATACGCGTTCGCGTCGCCGTTGACGGGCGGATAGAAAAACGCAGCCACGAGATTGGAGATCGAGAGAATCGCGACGACAAGGCCGAACGCCGCGAGAACCGGATGCCTCGCCAGGGCCCGGAACAGGTTGGCAAGGTTCCAACCCGGCACCGGATTTAAGGCCGGCCGCCCCGCCCGGACCCAAGCAAGAAGAGCCAGGCTTCCCAACACCACATGCCCAACGAGGAACCCCAGCCCTCCCAGGAGCCGCGCCTCGGACAGGAGCTCGGAGATCAGGACGACTTGTGCGTACCACGCCAGCCAAAGGACCAGAAACGACGAAGCGACGCCCTTTGGCCGGAGAGCCGCGCAAACCAGAAACGCGGTGACGAAGGAGACCGCAAGCGCGGCGGCGAGGGGAAGTCCGGTTGGCATATCAGGGCGTCAGAGCGGAGTCGAGGCGGCTACCGGAGTGGCTCGGCTGGTCATCTCTTTTGTCTGATGTTGCCTCGGCGCCGGAAGGCGGTCAGGGCTTTGGCCGCGCGCTCCAGGCTCGGCGAGGCCTCCCGAGCGCGGCCAGGTTGCCAGGTGTCCCTCACGAACCTCCCGAGAACACCGTTGTAGTCAGGACCAACGATTCGGGAGCTGCCCGCGGGCGGGCACAATGCCTCGCGGACTTCTCGACGTGGCGATTTTCCTGCCAGCTGCACAAGCGTGCGCTTGGGGTTGGGAAGCGCATCGGGATCGGCCGGCATCAAGGCTTTTGGAACGTCCAGAAACCGCGCGAGCGAGACCGCATCGGCCAACACCCACGCCTCGACCTCACGGACCGCGACTCGAAACAAGAAGTCCTTGTGCCTCGGAATGCCCCGCATCCACTCCTCAATGAGCGTTGGAGCGCACTCGCCGCTGTCCAGATCGGTGAGAAGCAGGAACGGCTTGTGAGCTGCGGCCGCGTTGTAGCTAAGCGCCTGCTTCTTCAACTTCCCATAACCCGTGCGACCGATCGAGCGGGCGACGAAGACGTCCGGACAAAGGCTTCGGACCAGCTTGCGAACGACGGCGTCGCTGGGGTCGTCCTCGACCGCGAGCATGATCGAAACAGGTACCGTCATCCGTCCAAGACGTTGCTCATGCGATAGGCGTTTTGGGGTTCCGCCAGCGGAAGCACGGCTTCAGCCACCGTCATTCCGGATTCCAAGAGCGCTCTGATGTCAGAGCCCTCCGTTGGAACGACGATCTCTGTTCCTTCTCTTCCCGGGCGAAGGAGCAGGATCTCTTCGCCGCCAATCCCTTCGTCGGACAGAAGGTCATAGCTGTGCGTCGAGATGATGGTCTGTCGTTTTCGGCCGCGCTGCATGCGGTAGATCAAGGGAGCGAGCCGCCGGACGACGGCTGTGTTCAAGGAGAGCTCGGGCTCTTCCAGAAGGAGAAGCGCGTCGCCCTCGAGGAGTGACCACAAGAGCGCGATCAGCCTCAGCGTTCCGTCCGAAAACTGCTCCTCGCGCTGCTTTCCGGCGTTTGGTCGCCAATGCCGATACACCGCCTCCAAATGGGGGATGCCACGTTCCTCAACGTACGAAAGCTCCTCAATGTTTGGCACAGCGCTCTTCAGAGCCCCTTGGATCTTTCGTAACCGGGCCTTGCGCGTCTTCGAAGGCGTGGACGCCACCCATTCCAGGAAGCTGCGTCCATAAGGGTCGCTTGGCATCCTCGGTCCCGTGAAGGACTGAGGATGGCGCAGAAGCTGCGGAACAAGGTGGAGATACGTGACCGAGCGGAAGAAGTCCGCAATTGGCCGGAACTCGACATTCGCGTTCAAAGACTCCAGGCTTGTCTGTTCGAGCCTGCGAAGATCGGCGCGATCACGCTCATCCGGTCGGGCCAGGACCTGCTGCGTGCCGCGCCAGGCCTCCTCTTCACTGACCCGCGCCAATCGGCCGCCGTTCTTGTCTTGTCGCAAGGCCAGCGCGTAGCGCCATGTTGCCGGCTCATCCGGCCGCTCAGCAAGGTGAATCTCGATGCGAACCTCGGGGTCGCGGCGGGCAGAGAGAGCACGGGTCTTTGTGAGCCCGCCTCGCTCGGAAAGCGCCTTTTGCAGCCCGCCTTCTCCGACGATATCGCGGAGGAAGCGAAAGACGTCGAGGAGGTTTGACTTGCCGGAGGCGTTTGGCCCAACAAGAAAGACGCGAGCCCCCAGCCGCACGTCCACGTCCGAGAAGTTCTTCCAGTTCTTGAGGACGAGGCGGGTAACGAGCATGGCAACTCGGTGTCTGGGTCAGCTTCTCAGCATCGTTTGAGGCTTTGGGCAGTGTAACCGCTGCGCGAATCCCATTTCGCCCTCCCGCTACAATCCCGGACCTACGGGTCGCACGCCGGCCCGATTCGAACCCCGGAGGATAATCTGTGACCCTCGAAAGGTCGGGACGGATCTTGGCGAGATGACGATCCCCCGCGTCATTCCCCGCGCCGAACACCCCATCTCCCGAAGCAACATCGACCCCGACGCGTTGCGCGTCCTCTATCGCCTGCATCGGAGCGGCTACAAGTCCTACCTCGTGGGAGGCTCGGTGCGCGACCTCATGATGGGTCGCACACCCAAAGACTTCGACATCGGCACCGACGCGCGTCCCCAGGAAATCCGCAACCTGTTTCGCAACAGCCGGATCATCGGCCGCCGCTTCCGGCTCACCCACGTCTATTTCGAGGGCGGACACGTTGTCGAGGTGTCCACGTTTCGCAAGCGTCCCGGCGAGGTCGATGCGGTCGGGAACGGGGCCGAGGACATCCTGATTCGTGAGGACAACACGTTCGGGTCGCCGGAGGAGGACGCCCTGCGGCGGGACTTCACGATCAACGGGCTCTTCTACGACATCGCCTCGTTCGCGGTGCTCGACTATGTGGGAGGCGTTGAGGATCTTGCGAACGGCCTCATCCGAACGATCGGCGATCCGGTGATTCGCTTCCGTGAGGATCCGGTCCGCATGCTTCGGGCGTGCGAGTTCGCCGCGCGCCTCGGCTTTTCGATGACGCCCGAGGTGGACCGCGCGATCCGCGAGCACCGCTCCGAGATTCGAAAGAGCGCGGCGCCGCGGGTTGCCGAAGAGCTTCTCGATCCCCTTCGGCGCGGCTGGGGCGCGGCGACCTATCGGCTCTGGTCCGAGATCGGGCTCCTCGACGTGCTGATCTCCGAGTTGGATCGCGAGGTGACCCATGGGAGCCGGGAGGCGACCGCGGACCAGACTCGCCAGGCGGCTTCCGGCCTTCCCGCCGAGGATCAACCCTCTTCCATCTCAGGTTCGGCGGCACGCCCCCCCGACTCGGAACCACACGCCGCCGCGCGGCGGGTCTTCTGGCGCATGTTGGAGGACGCCGACCGGCGGCGGTCGCTCGGAGAAGCGATCCCGGAGGCCACGCTCCTCGGAATCCTGGTCGTCCCGATGCTCCTCGCGACGATTCGCCGGGACGCGTCACAGGCGCCTTCTGGGGACCAGGGTCTCGAGCCCAACGCCCTCCTTCTGGCGCTTGACCGGGTCGTCGACCCCCTGGCGAGGCGCCTGGGGCTCGCGGGGCACACCGTGCATGCCGTCAAGACAACCCTGTTCGCGATGGGTCGCCTGGCCGACACGCCGCCTTCTTCCAGCCGTGCGCGACGCCTGATGTCGGGCGCCGCGCTACCGCCAGCGGTCTCCCTGCTCTCGCTCTACAGCGCCGCGTCGGGGCGCTACGCCGCGGCCGCGGAGGCGTGGGAAGAGCTTGCCCTTAGGACGGGGCGCCTCCACAGGCTGCAGGCCCGAGACGCCTCCCCGGCCGCCGCCGCGGTTGACGGGGATCTTTCCCCCGGGCCACACGGGCGGCGCCGCGTGAACGGCCGGCGCGTTCGCGCCTTGGAGCACGCCGCGCCCGGCTCCGACGCCGAGGCGATTCCGGTGACCGTCGACGAGGGCTCGCCGCCGGAACCGGCCGGAGGCGACGGGCGTTTCCAGGTGCGGAAGCGTCGCCGTCGACGCCCGCGCCGTGGAGGCTCGCCCTCTGAGGTGAGCGCTTCTCTCAACACCAGCGCCTGACGCGATCGGCCTTTGGATATCCTCACATCCCGCGCGATGGAAGCCACGATCTCTCCGACGCTGAAGATGACAATCGAAAGGCAGCGGTCTTGTGTCGTGGTCTGTCTGGAGGGCCGCATGGACGGCGCGGCGATTCGCGAGATTCAGCCGGAGTTTGAGAGCTCGACGGCCGGGACGCTGCCCGTGATCGTGGACCTCACGAGGGTGCACTTCATGGAAAGCCTGGGCGTCGCGCTCCTCGTGAGGCTTGCCAAGCGCCAGAGGGACGCGCTGTCCCGTGTGGCCGTCGTGCCAGGCGCGGGCCCGGTCGCGAGGCTTCTTGGGATGGCCCGGGTCGACCGGATCCTGAACGTGGCCTTTACCCGTGAGGCGGCGTTTTTGGCCGTGGGCGCTTGAGTCCGGCGCCTCGCGAGCGCGCCGTCATTCGGCTTGACTCTTGGCCGGCTTGGCCAAGGACTCGCGGTTCTTCGGGTCGCCGTTTGTTGGGTCCGCGACCGGGTTCTTCGCGAGCAGACGGAACTCCAGGCCGATCACGTTGACAAGCGAGCGGCTTGGGCTCTCGGGGTCCTCGATCTCGAAACCCGAATCCCCTTCGACGGGCCGCCCCTCGCGCTCGAGGACGAGAACGGGGCCCGGTCGTCTCGCGAGGAGCTCGTCCACCGAGAACACCGCGAAGGCCTGATCGCGAGTCTCGACCAGCACCACGGCGGCGGCCAAGAGTCGCCGCGCAGCGCCCCCCTCCAGCTTCAAACCGGTCGCGCGAAGCACCTCGCGAAGGGGAACCCCGCGAAAGGCCGGCCTTTTCGTGCCCTTGCGCCCGCCCTCCACGGAAGGGAGCGCCCGGAGATCCGATACGGCGAAGGACGTTCTCGGGCCCGCGCCACGGACCACGAGAGTCGAGGCCTGAAGGACGGCCGGCAAAGCGGCGGTGTCCTCGGGGACGGCGGTTTCGAAGCGGGGGCTCTCCTTGGCCGCGTCGCGTCCGGAGACCGTCCCGGAAATCCTGGTTGGCGCCGACGTCGGCGTCGCCGTCGAACTTGGCGCCTTGGAAGGACCCGACGTCGGATCGGGCGGGACGGCGTGGTCCGGCGGGGGCGCCGGAGTGGGCGTCCTCGTGGGTGTCGCGAGAGTCTCGTTTTGCGGAGCGCTCGGCGAGCGGCGCACGAAGCGGTGGGGCGTCCTTGTGGGTCCCCAGACCTGCCGTCCGTCCGCGTCGAAGCCGCGATCCCAAAGCTCCAAGCGGTCCGCGGTCAGCGACATCGAAAGCGTGGCGTAGCGGGCCCCCTGGCCGACGGCCGGGCACCCGGTTCCGTCGTTCCCGCCTTCGAAACGAACCTCGCGTCCCTCCATCCGGCGGAGCGTGATCAGGCAGCCCGGCCGCTCCAGCATGTCGCTCACGCCAAAGACCGCGAGATCCTCGGGATCGCGCCACTTGCCCGAGGCGGCGATCCGGTCGCGCGGCTCGAAGACCCGCACGAGCACCTTCCCGGCGGCGGCGCTCTCGATGCGCAGAAAACGCTGGCGATAGGGGCTGTTCAAGGTCGCCGCGGCCGCGTGCTCCACGTAGACGACCGCGGCACCGAAGCCCAGCCGGCTCCTGGGCACGAACGCCCCCACGATGCGGATGTCCGCGAAGCCGGGCTCTGTTGTGGCCTGGTCGTGAGAGTCGAACGTGCCGACGAGGAATGCGGCCACGCGAGCCGCGTCGTCGTCCTCGGCCACCGCCGCTCGGGAGCCGAGAAGCGCGGCGAGGACCGCCACCGGGAGACCGCAGGCCGCAACGCGCATCGCCCGTGCCTCGCTAGTCCGCGTCGACCGTCGCCAACCGCTTCTCGGAAGAGCGCCTCTGCGAGTGGTCGAGCACCTTCTTGCGCAGGCGAATTGAACGGGGCGTGACTTCGACGAGCTCATCGTCCTCGATCCACTCGATCGCGTTCTCCAAAGACATCTCGCGTGGGGGCGTGAGACGGATCGCCATGTCCGAGTTCGAGGCCCGCATGTTCGTGAGGTGCTTTTTCACGCACGGGTTCACGACCATGTCGCTCTCGCGGCTGTTCTCGCCGCAGACCATTCCCCCGTACACCTCGATCCCAGGGCCCAGGAAAAGCACGGACCGCTCCTCCAGCCGCTCCAGCGAATGGGCCGTGGTCTCGCCCGGCTCCTTGCAGACCAGCGCCCCGACCCTTCGGCCGGTCACCTCACCCTTCCAGGCCTCGTAGCCGGCCAGGACGTGGTGGAGGATGCCCTCGCCGCGCGTGTCGGTCAGGAACTCGTTGCGATAGCCGAAGAGCCCCCGGGTGGGGATCTTGAAATCGATCTTCACGCGGCCCGTTCCATTGTTGGTGAGGTTCGTCATCTCCGCGCGCCGCCGGCCGAGCTTCTCGATGACCGTGCCCATGAAGTCCTCGGGAACGTCGACGACCAGCTCTTCGATCGGCTCGGACGCCACTCCATCGATCTCCCTCACGATCACGCGCGGCCTGGAGAGCGCGAACTCGTAGCCCTCGCGGCGCATGGTCTCCACCACGATCGCGAGGTGCAGCTCACCCCGGCCCGAGACCTCGAACGCGTCGGGGCTGTCGGTTTCGGCGACCCTAAGCGCCACGTTGGTCCGAAGCTCGCGCTTCAAGCGCTCGTGGAGATGACGGCTCGTGACGTAGCGGCCCTCGCGTCCCGCGAACGGCGAGTCGTTGACGCGAAAGGTCATCGAGACCGTGGGCTCGTCGACCGCGATCGGTGGCAGAGCCTGAGGGCTCTCGGTGTCGGCGATGGTCTCGCCGATCGTGACGTCCTCGATTCCAGCGAGAACCACGATCTCGCCGGCCTCGGCTTCCTCGATCTCGACGCGCTTCAGGCCTTCGAACGACATCAGCTTCGTGACCTTCGCGCTCTTGACCGAGCCGTCAAGCTTGCAGATCGAGACCGTGCGACCGGTGCGCACGCGCCCGTGCATCACGCGTCCGATGACCAGCCGGCCGAGGTAGTTGTCGTAGTCGAGCGACGCCACGAGAAGCTGGAGCGGCGCGTCGGGATCGCCCGTCGACTCGGGGACCTCAACCAGCATCGCGTCGAGGAGGGGTCTCACGTCGCCTCCGGTGTGATCGATCTCGCGCCTCGCGAAGCCCTGCTTGGCCGAGCTGTAGACGATTGGAAAATCGAGCTGCTCCTCGGTCGCGCCAAGGTCCACCATCAGGTCGAAGATCTCGTCGATGACCGCGTGAGGGCGGGCCTCGGGGCGATCGATCTTGTTCACGCACACGATCGGCTTGAGGCCGAGCTCCAGGGCCTTCCGAAGCACGAAGCGCGTCTGGGGCATCGCGCCCTCGGCCGCGTCGACCACGAGGAGCACCGCATCCACCATGTTGAGCACGCGTTCCACCTCGCCGCCGAAGTCGCTGTGCCCGGGCGTGTCGACGATGTTGATCTTGGTGCCGCGATATCTCACCGCGGTGTTCTTGGCGAGGATCGTGATGCCCCGCTCCTTCTCCAATTCGTTGCTGTCCATCACGCGCTCGGCGACCTGCTCGCCCGCGCGGAACGTGCCGGACTGCTTGAGGAGGCAGTCGACGAGGGTGGTCTTGCCGTGGTCGACGTGGGCGATGATCGCGATGTTCCTGAGGCTCTGCATGAGGCGTGTCTCGTTTCCGTGCGGATCTTCGGACGCTTCGCGGCGCCCCGTCACGGTCTCATTGTGACCGAACCCGCGTCGGATGGCCCGAGGACCCGGGACTACTTCCGCTTGAGGTCGCTCTTGATGAACGGGACGAAGTCGGAGCCCGGCGGCGCGAGCTCGAGCGAGAGCGCGATCTCGTTCTCGGTCTTCTTCTTGATGAGGATCCTGGCGCGGAAACCCTTCTCCTTGTTGACGAGCTGGCGGGCGACGAACTCGATTCCGGTGTCCGTGGGGGTGACGTCGAACTGCGCGAAGGTGCCGCCCGAGAAGAAAAAGAACGGCACGTACTTCTTGGTT
>WBZQ01001057.1_pt1 | contig 10085 bp, 9 predicted proteins | sample 5204251 | NCBI WGS metagenome assembly WBZQ01 (sample SAMN12412402, study PRJNA552823) | activated sludge metagenome | isolation source: activated sludge from nitrification reactor of wastewater treatment plant... | place: USA: Virginia | collected 2017-09 | reverse complement strand
TACTTCGAGGTTCCGCTCGCGCGCGCCTGGGAGATCTACCAGCAGGCCATCCAGCAGGTCTCCGGCCTCGCCCGCACCGCCCGCGGCCCGAGCATGAGTGCCAGCCCCGGCAAGGTCGAGATCCAGGGCGTCACCGAGATCGCCGGCGAGAAGGTCTTCGTGCTGCGCTTCATCCAGGGCCGCAACCCCGACTGGGTGCAACGCCCGTTCTTCGCCCGGTTCGACGAAAAGGCCACCTGGCTCGACCAGCTCGCGCCCGCCTTCGGCGAGGCGAAATGGTTCTGGCAGGACGAATACGAGGCGATCCGCGCGGAAAGGCTCGTCGGCTGAGGGCGGGGCGGCGCTTCGTCAGCGTCCGACTCGCGACTCGCTTGGCTCCAGGCGCTCCCGGAAGCGCGGTGGTTTTGCAGGAACGACGTGCGTGCGAGGGTGGCGCTGGAACGGGCGCGCGCGCCGCATGGCTCACTCCGCGCGCAAGGCCTCGACCGCGTCGAGCCGTGCCGCCCTGCGTGCGGGCAGGACCCCGGCGGCGAGCCCGACCACGATGGCGACCCCCTCGGCGGCGAGCGCGTATCGCCAGGGCGTGGCCACCGGCATCGCCGGCACCAGCAGCCCGACCAGCTGGGCAAGGCCTGCGCCGACGAGCAGGCCGAGCAGGCCGCCGATGCCCGCCAGCACCACCGCCTCGCCGAGGAAGAGCGCGAGGATGGTGCGCCGACGTGCGCCCAGGGCCACCAGCAGGCCGATCTCTCCGGTGCGCTCGGTGACCGCGATGCTCATGATGGTGACGATGCCCACTCCGCCCACCAGCAGCGAGATCGCCCCGAGCGCACCCACCGCCGCGGTGAGCAGATCGAGGATGTTCGACAGCGTCGCCAGCATGTCCTCCTGCGTCAGCACGGTGAAGTCCTCGCGTCCGTGGCGCGCGATCATCCGCTTCTTCACCGCCTCCGCCACGCGCGCGGCGGGGGCCTCGGGGTCGTAGGTCAACGCGATCTCCATGAGGCCGTCGCGCTGGTACAGCGCCATGCCGCGCACCACCGGGATGTAGGCGGCGTCGTCCAGATCGATACCGAGGAACTGCCCCTTCTCTTCCATGACGCCGACCACGCGGAAGCGCTCGGCACCGATCTCGACGTGCTCGCCGAGCGCGATGGTGCTGCCGAAGAGCTCGCGTGCGAGCTTGGGGCCCAGCACCACGAAGGCGCGCGCGCTCGCCGCCTCGTCGGGCGGCAGGAACTGCCCCACGCGTACCCGCATCGAGTACACCTCCTGCATCTGCGGTCCCACGCCGAGCACGGTGCTGCGCCGCACCCGGCCTTGCGCGCGCACCTCGGCGTTGCCGCTCACCGAACCGGTGACGTGGCGCACATGGGGCAGGCGGGCGAGCGCGTCCGCGTCGTCCAGGGTGAGGTCGCGCGCGGTGGACGGCAGGCCGGGCGGGCCGCCGCGTGCGCCCTGGCGGCCCGGGTGGAGGTTGATCACGTTGGTGCCGAACTGGCCGAACTCGGCGAGCACGAAGCGGTGCAGACCCTCGCCGATCGAGGTGAGCAGGATCACCGCGGCGATGCCCACGCCGATGCCGAGCAGGGTCAGGAGGCTGCGCAGCCGATGCGCGGTGATCGCACGCAGGGCGAGGTGGAGGGCGTCGCGCCAGCGCATCGCCGCTACCGCTTCGACAAGGCCTGCACCGGATCGAGCCGGGCGGCGCGGCGCGCGGGCAGCACGCCGAACAGCACCCCGGTGCCGAGCGCGGTGGCGAGCGCGGCGATCACCGCCCAGTCGGGCGGCCACGCCGGCAGCTGCGGGAAAGCCAGGCGCACGCCCCAGGCGCCGGCGTGGCCGAGCGCGAAGCCGGCGAGCGCGCCGGCGACGGAGAGCAGCGCGGCCTCGGCGAGGAAGGCGGCGCGGATGGTGCCGGCGCGCGCGCCGAGCGCCTTGAGCAGGCCGATTTCGGCGGTGCGCTGGGTGACCGCGACCAGCATCACGTTCATCACCAGGATGCCCGCGACTGCCAGGCTGATCGCGGCGATGCCGGCCACGCCCAGGGTGAGCGCCCCGAGGATGCGGTCGAAGGTGCCGAGAACGGCGTCCTGGGTGATCACGGTGAAGTCGAGCTCGTCGTCGCGGCGCGCGCGCAGGCGCTCCTCGATCTGGCGCTGCGTCGCGGGCAAGGCCTCGCGCCCGCGCGCCTCGACGAAGATGCGGAACAGCCCGCTGGTGTCGAACATCGCCTGCGCGGTCGCCACCGGCACCAGCACCAGCTCGTCGGTGGTCATGCCCAGCCCGCGCCCGGATGGCGTGAGCACGCCGATCACGCGCAGCCGGGTGTCGCCGACACGGATCATGCGGCCCACCGCGCTCTGTCCGGGGAAGAGTTCGCTGCGCAGCGCGTCGCCGATCACAGCCACCGCCGAGGCGCGGTTGAAGTCCTCGCGCGGCAGGAAGCCGCCGTGGCCGATCTTCAGACCGCGCAGCTCGAGGAAGTCGGCGCTGGTGCCGACGACCGTGACCTCGCGCAGCCGGCCGCCGACGGCGATCTCGGAGTTGCCCACCGCGAGCGGCGCCACGCGCTGCACCAGCGGCAAGCGCAACAGTGCGGCGGCGTCGGCGTTGGTGAGCTCGCGCGGCGTGCTGCTGACGAAGCTGCCCGCGTTGACGCCACCGGTCTCGGTGCGTCCGGGCAGCACGATCAGCAGGCTGGCACCGAGCGCGGAGAACTCGTTCACCACGTAGCGCCGCGCGCCGTCGCCGAGCGCGGTGAGTACCACCACCGCGGCGACGCCGATCGACATCGCCAGCATCATCAACGCGGTGCGCAGCGGCCACGCGGTGGCGGCGCGGGTGGCGAAGCGCAGGGTGTCGGCGGGGCTCATGGGGGCGGTGCGGCGGTGCGCAGGTCCTGACGGATCGCGCCGTCCTCCATCAGGATGCGGCGGTGTGCGCGCTCGCCCATCGAAGGGTCGTGGGTGACGACGATCAGCGTGGTGCCGGCGGCGTTGAGCGCCTCGAGCAGCGCGGTGACCTCGTGGCCGGTGGCGCGGTCGAGGTTGCCGGTGGGCTCGTCGGCGAGCAGCATCGCCGGCCGCATGATGGTGGCACGCGCGATCGCGACGCGCTGGCGCTGGCCGCCGGAGAGTTCGTCGGGGCGGTGCCGGGCGCGCCCCTCGAGGCCGAAGTCCTGCAAGGCCTGCGCGATGCGAGCAGCGCGCTCGGCGACGGGGATGCCGGCGAGCACCAGCGGCAGGCCGATGTTCTCGGCCGCGCTGAGGCGGGGGACGAGGTGGAAGCTCTGGAACACGAAGCCGATGCGTGCGCTGCGCACCGCGGCCTGCTCGTCGGCCGAGAGTGTGGTGACGTCGCGGCCTTCGAGCCGGTAATGGCCGGCGTCGGGGCGGTCGAGCAGACCGAGCAGGTTGAGCAGCGTCGATTTGCCGGAACCCGACGGTCCCATGACCGCGACGTACTCGCCGGGCTCGATGCGCAGCGTGATGTCGCGCAGGGCGTGCACCTCGCTGTCGCCGAGCTTGAAGATGCGGTCGATGTGCTCGAGTTCGATCTGGGCCATGGTGTTCTGTTGCAGCTTCAATTCAGGCCGGTGTGGCTTCCGTGAGGTGGCATGAGGCACCTTTCAGCGCCCTGCATGGGGTGTCGGGCGAGCGGACAATGAAAGAAGACCTTGCCCGCTCGGCGGCGGCAATCGCGACTTGCGTCGCTCCCACAGGCGAGACGCGGCGCCTGGCGAGGCTGGCGCCGATTGGACCGGAAGCGGCGACGCTGCGACGCCCGGGAATGCGTGCGCCGACTGGCGTGCACGCGGCGACACCGCGGCGCTCGGGGAGGGATGTGGGAGCGACGCAAGTCGCGATCCGGGAGCCGGGGCGCCCACTTCGATCCAGCGCCTACCGCGCCTCTTCCGGCCGCAGCGCCACCTTCGCCCCCGCCATCACCCCCTCCCGCTCGAGCGACGTCACAATCCTCTCCCCCGCAGCCAGTCCCGACACCACCTCGGTGAACTCCCAGTTCGCCACGCCCGTCCGCAGCGTGCGTTCGACCAGCGTGTCGCCCTCGACCACCAGCACCTTGCCGCCCTCCCGCAAGGCCCCGGTCGGGACGCGCAGCACCTCCGCACGTGTCGCGAGCACGATCTCCACGTCCGTGCTGTAGCCCACCAGCATCCCGTGCGCCTCGGCCGGGTCCGCGAAATCCACATCCACCGCCACCGTGCGCGCCTGCTTCTCCACCGCGGTGATATACGGCGCGACACGGCGCACGCGGCCTTCGAAGACCTTGCCGGGGATGGCCTCGAGCGTGATGCGTACCGGCAGCCCGGGCCGGATCTTCGGTGCGTCGATTTCGTCCATCGGCGCCTTCACGTACAGGCAGGAGTCGTCGATCAGGTCGATCGCCGGCGGCATCGGCACGCCGGGCGGGGAGGGCGTCGCGTATTCGCCCAGCTCGCCGCTGATCTTGGCCACGGTGCCGGCGAAGGGCGCAACCAACACCAGGCGCTGGCGCTCGGTTTCGGTCGCGACGAGCTGGGCCTGGGCGGTGGCGATGTCGGCCTGCGCGGTGTCGCAGGCGGCGCGGCGGGCACGCGCCTCGGTGCGGGCCCTCTCCTCGGCGCTGGCGGACACGAAGCCGCGCTTCACCAGCTGCGCCTGGCGCGCGGCCTCGCGCTCGGCGTTGGCCGCCACGGCGCACGCCTCCTGCACGCGCTGGCGGGCGGTGGCGAGCTGGGCGCGCACGACCGCCGCGCGCGCGTCGAGGTCACCATGCCACAGCCGCATCAGCACCTGTCCGGCCTCGACGCGGTCGCCTTCCTCCACGCCCAGCCACTCGATCCGCCCGCCCGCGATCGTCGCCATCTTCGCGCGCTGGCAGGCCTCGACCTCGCCGGCGCGGGTGTTGGTCAGCGTGGCCTCGACCGTACCGCGGGCCACCTCGTGCACCGCCACCTCGATCGGCTGCGGGCGGGTCATCCACCAGATCCCCGCGCCCACCAGCGCCGCGACGAGTGCGAGAACGAAGAGGCGGCGGAGGGTCTTCATGAGTGGAGTGCCGGAGCGGTCAAGGTCTGGTCGCCGCGCGCGAAGGATGCGATCTCACTTCCCGCCCTTGGCCCACGAATCCTTCAGCGTCACCGTGCGGTTGAACACCGGCGCGCCGGGCTTCGAGTCCACGCGGTCGGCGACGAAGTAGCCGTGGCGCTCGAACTGGAAGCGGTCTTCGGGCCGGGCGTCCTTCAGTGCCGGCTCCAGGTAGGCGGTGATGACGCGCTTGCTGTCGGGGTTGATGTCGTCGAGGAAGTCGCGCTCGAAGTCGGGCGCGTCGCCTTCGCGGCGCTGGCCGGGATGGGGGTGGGCGAAGAGGCGGTCGTAGATGCGCACCTCGGTTTCAAAACCGTGCGCCACCGACACCCAGTGCAGGTTGCCCTTGACCTTGTAGTCGTCGGCGCCCGGCGTGCCGGACTTCGAGTCGGGCATGTACTCGGCGAGCACCGCGGTGACCTTGCCGTCGGCGTCCTTCTCGCAGCCGGTGCACTTGACGACGAAGCCGTAGCGCAGGCGCACCATGTTGCCCGGATAGAGGCGGTGGAAGCCCTTGACGGGCTCTTCCATGAAGTCCTCGCGCTCGATCCACAGCTCGCGCGAGAAGGGCATGTCGCGCTTGCCGAGCTCGGGCTCGAGCGGGTGGTTGGGTGCCTGGCACAGCTCGGAGGCGCCTTCGGCGTAGTTGGTAAGGACGAGCTTCAGCGGGTCGAGCACCGCCACGCGGCGCTGGGCGGCCTCGTTGAGATCGTCGCGCATGCACTCTTCCAGCACGCTCATGTCGATCCACGACTCGGCCTTGGACACGCCGATGCGCTCGGCGAAGCGGCGGAAGCCGGCGGCGGTGAAGCCGCGGCGGCGGGCGCCGACCAGCGTGGGCAGGCGCGGGTCGTCCCAGCCGTCGACATGGCCTTCGTTCACCAGCTGGATCAGCTTGCGCTTGGACAGCACCACGTAGGTCAGGTTGAGGCGGGCGAACTCGATCTGCTGCGGCAGCGGGCGCGGGAAGTGGCCTTCGGTGGCGAGCGCGTCGAGCAGCCAGTCGTAGAACGGGCGCTGGTCCTCGAACTCGAGCGTGCACACCGAGTGGGTGATGTTCTCGATCGCGTCCTCGATCGGATGCGCGAAGGTGTACATCGGGTACAGGTGCCAAGCGTCGCCGGTGCGATGGTGGGTGGCGTGGCGGATGCGGTAGATCGCCGGGTCGCGCAGGTTGATGTTGGGGCTCGCCATGTCGACCTTGGCGCGCAGGATGTGCGTGCCCTCGGCGAATTCGCCGGCGCGCATGCGCGCGAAGAGCTCGAGGTTCTCGTCGACGCTGCGCTCGCGGTACGGGCTGTTCTTGCCCGCCTCGGTCAGGGTGCCGCGGTTGACGCGCATCTCCTCGGCCGACTGCGAATCGACATAGGCCTTGCCGGCCTTGATCAGGCTGATGGCGCAGGCGTACATCTTGTCGAAGTAGTCCGACGCAAAGTACAGGTGCTCGCCCCACTCGAAGCCGAGCCACTGCACCGCCTCGAGGATGGCGTCGACATATTCCTGCTCTTCCTTCTCGGGGTTGGTGTCGTCGAAGCGCATGTGGCAGACGCCGCCGTAGGACTCGGCCAGGCCGAAGTTCAGGCAGATCGACTTGGCGTGGCCGTAGTGCAGGTAGCCGTTGGGCTCGGGCGGGAAGCGTGTCTCGACGCGGCCGCCCCATTTGCCGTTGCGGTTGTCCTCGTCGATGATGCTGCGGATGAAGTTGGAGACGACGGGCGCTTCGGCGGCGGGTGCGGCGGGTTTCTTTTCGGGTTTCATCGGGAAGGCAGGGGTCGGAAAGTTCGGCGGGATGGTGGGGGTTCGTGTGCAGCTGGGGCCGGACCCCGAGGCGGGCGGCGCAATGGACCGATTGTAGCCGATCGGGCGTGCGGGCTCGCCGGAGCGGGCCGGTCACGGGGTGCGGCGTTCGGGGCGCGATGCCCGCGGAGGGGTAGAATCGTGCGGCCGGTGGGCGGCAGCAGGGAGGCGGGATGGAGCACGGGCGATGAATCTGGCGGCATTCGCAGCGGTTGGGGCGGGGGCGGCGTGCGGTGCGTGGCTGCGCTGGGGATTGGGGCTGTGGCTCAACCCGGTGTTCGCGCTCGTCCCGCTCGGCACCCTGATGGCGAACCTGCTGGGCGGTTTCCTCATGGGCGTAGTGCTCGCGGCGGTGCAGGCCTGGCCGACGATGTCGCCGGCGCTCAAGCTCCTGCTCACCACCGGCCTGCTCGGCGGGCTGACGACCTTTTCCACCTTTTCCGCCGAGTCCTTCCACCTGTTGCAGCGCGGCGCGATCGGCTGGCTGGGTGCCCACCTGGTCGTGCATGTGGCTGGATCCGTGCTGATGACCTGGGCGGGATACGTGCTTTTCAATGCCCTGCGTGCGTGACCTGCGCCGCAAGGCGGGCGGCCGCGTCATTTTCTGTTTCACTCCGATGGGCTAGAGTGGATGAGCGTTACATCGATAATTCACGCCGTTCTGCATCCCCAGTGGCACCCCCTCAACGCAACGGAGCCCATCCAATGAAAAAAATCATCGTCACCCTTTCCGCGGTCGCGCTCGCCGTGAGCGGTCTTTCCGGCTGCGCGAACATGAACGAGACCCAGCGCGACACGGGCATGGGAGCCGCCATCGGCGCCGTGGCCGGCGGCCTCATCGGTGCCGCCACCGCGGGCGGCAACAAGGGCAAGAGCGCCGCAACCGGTGCTGCGATCGGCGCTGCACTCGGGGCGGGCGGCGGCTACCTGTGGTCGCAGAACATGCAGAAGCAGCGCGCCGAGATGGAGCAGGCGACCGCGGGCACCGGCATCGGCATCAGCCAGACGACCGACAACCAGCTTAAGGTCGACATTCCCGCGGACGTTTCCTTCGACGTGGGCCGCCACGCGATCAAGCCCAACATGCGTCCGGTGCTCGACCGTCTGGCCAGCACGCTGAACCAGCATCCGGTGACCACGGTGACCATCATCGGCCATACCGACAGCACCGGCTCGGATGCGGTGAACGATCCGCTATCGATCAACCGCGCCGCCGCCACCCGCGATTATCTGGTGCAGCGTGGCGTGTCCGCGCAGCGCATCGCGGTCGATGGGCGCGGCTCGCGCCAGCCCGTCGCCGACAACTCGACGGCCTCCGGTCGTGCGATGAACCGCCGCGTGGAGATCTTCATCGCGGAGCCGGCGCAGCGCTGACCCCGGACGGGGTCGGGTGAGCGCTTGCGGCGGGATTTCGCGCCGCGCCATCTCGACCGCTTCAATCGCGACTCGCGTCGCTCCCACGGGGCTCCTGGAGCCCCGTGCTCATTGCGGGGGCGGCGCAAGTGGCGACTCGTGCGTTCGGTCGCTTCGGCGCGGAGGAGCGCCGGCACCGAGGCTTGCGCCGCTCCTGCAGGACAGCTTTGCCCGGCTTCCGCTCTTGCTCAGCGCGCGTCCGCGGGGAGCGGCGCGAGCAGGGCGGCGATGTCGGCCTCGCCGAACTTGGCGAGCGCGTCCGCGTCCTCCGACAGCACGCTCTCGGCGAGGGCGGCCTTGCGCTCCTGCAGGACAGCTTTGCCCGGCTTCCGCTCCCGCTCAGCGCGCGTCCGCGGGGAGCGGCGCGAGCAGGGCGGCGATGTCGGCCTCGCCGAACTTGGCGAGCGCGTCCGCGTCCTCCGACAGCACGCTCTCGGCGAGGGCGGCCTTGCGCTCCTGCAGGGCGAGGATCTTCTCCTCGATGCTGCCCGCGCACACCAGCTTGAACACGAACACCGGCTTGTCCTGGCCGATGCGGTGGGCGCGGTCGGTGGCCTGGTTCTCGGCCGCGGGGTTCCACCACGGGTCGTAGTGGATCACGGTGTCGGCGGCGGTGAGGTTGAGGCCCACGCCGCCCGCCTTCAGGCTGATCAGGAATACCGGCACGCGCCCCTTCTGGAAGTCTTCCACCGGCACCCGGCGATCGCGGGTGTCACCGGTCAGCGCGACCCAGCCGATCTTCGCCTTGTCGAGTTCGCCAGCGATCAGGCCGAGCATGGTGGTGAACTGCGAGAACACCAGGATGCGCCGGCCCTCGTCGATCAGCTCGGGGAGCATGTCCATGAGCAGGTCGAGCTTGGCGCGCTCCTTCACCCGCAAGGCGGCGGGCGACTTCAACAGGCGCGGGTCGCAGCACACCTGGCGCAGCTTCAACAGCGCGTCGAGGATCACGATCTGGCTGCGCGCGAAGCCCTTGCCGGCGATCTCCGCGCGCACCTTCTCGTCCATCGCCGCGCGCACCGTCTCGTAGAGGTCGCGCTGGCCGCCCTCCAGGCCGACGCTGCGCACGATCACGGTCTTGGGCGGGAGTTCGGTGGCCACGTCCTCCTTGCGCCGGCGCAGGATGAAGGGGCGCAGGCGTGCCGCGAGCAGATCGCGGCGAACCGTGTCGCCGTGCTTTTCGATCGGCGTGCGCCAGGTCGCGGTGAAGTCCTTGTGGCTGCCCAGGAAGCCCGGCAACAGGAAGTCGAACTGCGCCCATAGCTCGCCGAGGTGGTTCTCCAGCGGCGTGCCGGTGAGGCCGAGGCGGTGGCGGGCCTTGAGCTGGCGGATCACCTGCGCGCCCTTGCTGGCGGCGTTCTTCACCGTCTGCGCCTCGTCGAGGATCAGCAGGCTCCATTCGCGCGCCTGCAGCAGCTCGGCGTCGCGCCACAGCAGCGGATAGGTGGTGAGCGCGATGTCGACCTTCTTGCCGGCGTCCAGCTCGTCGAAGCGCGCCTGCCGTTCGGTGCCGTGCAGGTTGAGGACCTCGAGGTCGGGCGCGAAGCGCTCGGCCTCGGCCTGCCAGTTGAACACCAGCGAGGTCGGCAGCACCACCAGCGCGGGGAGGTCGAGCCGGCCGGCCTGCTTCTCGGCGAGCAGGTGGGCGAGCGTCTGCGCGGTCTTGCCCAGACCCATGTCGTCGGCCAGGATGCCGCCGGTGCTGATGGTGTGGATGAAGCGCAGCCACGAGAGCCCGGCCTCCTGGTAAGGACGCAGCGTCGCCTTGAGGCTCCGGGGCTTCTT
>WBZQ01003305.1_pt1 | contig 10086 bp, 10 predicted proteins | sample 5204251 | NCBI WGS metagenome assembly WBZQ01 (sample SAMN12412402, study PRJNA552823) | activated sludge metagenome | isolation source: activated sludge from nitrification reactor of wastewater treatment plant... | place: USA: Virginia | collected 2017-09 | reverse complement strand
CGGTGACCCCGTCAGCGCGGGAGCTGGTGGTGGATGGGGAAACCATGCCAACGGTGGTTTCGGAGAAAATGAAGGACGCGCAAAAGAAGCGGCAGGCGGTGCGAAAAAAAGTGTTGGAAGCGCTGGCCAAGGTGACGGGTTTGACGGCGGAGGAGATCGGCCAAGTGCTGCATTAAGAGGGGAAACAGCCTGGGTGATGCGGCTCTTCCTGGAGGGCGGGCTGGTTGCCTGCGGGTATGGCGAGATGTACGCCAGAGTTACAGGTGATGGGGCCACGGCGCGTCAGTTTGAGCGGGTGCGGGAGAAGATGCTGACCGGGTTGAAAGCTCCAGCCAAGAGAGGGCAAAAAGAACAAGAAGCGGCGGGCGACTGGCAACAGTTGACCTTATGGTGACCGGGGCGGGGCTGTGGGCTTTCCGCACCTGGTCTTTTTTTGCTTGAGTGTTGGGTCGGTTTGTTCAGGTTCTGTTGATGTAGTTGTTGTAATTTGATGTAGTTGATGTAGCTGTTGTAGTTTGTTGTAGGTACAGCCCCTTATCTGCGGAAAAAGGGCTGAATTCCGCAGATGGACCGATTTATCTACAACAATCTACACACATACAACAAAGTGGCAAAATACACCTGTAAAATTTGTTGTAGGGGGAAGTACAACAACCTACAACAATCAAAAGCTATTCTGTTTTTCTGCCCTTCAACTGCGGAATTTCCGCAGTTGGCGGATGACCTACAACAATCAAATGCTATTGCATTTTTCGTGCGGATGTTCTTTTTGTTCAGATTTTGCCACAGGTTGGTGTGACTAAAATAGAACAAGGATGGTCAGGATTTGAAAGATTTTGCAGATTTTCCTATTTTGGCATTTGACTTATTTCTCGTATCAGTTTACAGTTGTAACAAAACCTCACGGAGTGAAAGGGCATGACACTTGGCAACAAAACCGGAAAAAACGATTAACATCGGGCTGCGTCTGCCAGAGTCGTGGTTGGTTGAAATTGACGATCTGATTGCGCGCAGATTTCCGCACCGTACGCGCTCGGAGTGGGCGCGGGGTGTGGTGGAGCAGGAGCTAATCCGCCAGCGGGATGTGCGCAATGAGGATGTGCGGCTTGATCGGATATTGACTCTGGTTGAGGAAGTTTATGGGGCGGTGGTGAAAGGGGACGACAATGCAAGCAACTGAGGAATTGGTGGCAACGTTGCGTAAGCCAGTGGAGCAGTTGACCCTAGCTGATTTGGCGGCCCTTGATGCGTGGCTGAGTCAGGCGTATCAATCCCTGCGGCGAGAAGCGCAGCGGCAGGAAGCGATTCGTGAATCACGGCGGATTCTGGCTGCGATTGCGCAGGATCCGGCTCGGATGATTCCATGGGCGGAAGTAAAACAGAAGTTGCAGGCCAAGCAGCAAGGTTCTATGGTTCCACCCCAGGCCCCCAATGTGGCAGCTTGAGTATACGCCGGAAGCGCAAAGTTACGCGTTAGACTCGTATCCGTATAACGAGGAAGCGCTGATGGCCATTGAAGCGTTGGCGCTAACGGAAGAGGGCATTCCCGCTGAGAATTGTGTGGCCTGGGAAATGGATTGTTATTTGTGGGAAGTGGCGGGTCACCTGGTATCCCTGCGGGTCGTGTGGCCGCGGTTGCAAGTGTTATGGATCAAGCCGTTGGAATAGCACAAGTGTTTTAATAAATTGACGCCCGAACAAAGGAATATGAGCTTGTTTATGATGGTTTAGGCCATTTGCTTGGCTCTATAAAAGCGTCAGCCCTGTGCAGTAACACAGGGCTGACCGGTACATTAACAATGACTTTTGCGAGTCTTTATCTACAGCGCAACTGGATAGCGCGCGTGTATTCTTTTTGCCCTTTAGCCACGCCACAGATATGGAATGGCTAAAGGGCACCTAGTAGCGCATACGGGATTCGAACCCGTGTCACAGCCTTGAGAGGGCTATATCCTAGGCCACTAGACGAATGCGCCAAACTATGGAAGTTTGGGCCTAGGTCTGTCATTGTAGCGAAACGTCTTTCTTTTGTCAACTTGCCGGGGAATCAAACCATAGATCCCGCTTGACAAGGGTAAGTTTAGATAAAAAGTATGATCTGTACTGATTTTGTCTAATGTTTGTATGAATGGCTATAGAATTGAGAGCCAGCTTCCTGATAAAATAGCCAAATCTATTTATAGTGTGATGCTGCTGTACTTATTCGCTATTGCAAATAGTTGCAATAAAGCCTTTCGTTGATTGTTTACCCTATGCACCATAATTGGATAGAGATTACCACCCAACTCCATCAAGCTGGGTATCGGATGACGCCGCAACGCCAAATGATTTTGGAGGCGATCCGTGAAAATGGAGGCCATACAACCACCGAAGAGATTTACGAACAGGTTCATGCCAAAGCCCCGGCGGTGAATCTGGCGACCGTCTATCGCACCGTTGATTTTTTGCGCGAACTGCGGCTGATCACCGAATTGCATGTTGGCGGTAAAACCTATTATGAAATTGTTAGTGAGACTCCCCATCACCATCTGATCTGTCGGGCATGTGGTTACACCGAGCAGATTGAACATCGACTGGTCGAAGCGCTTTTTACCAAGATTGAAGAAGAGCAAAAGTTCACCATAGAGACTGATCATCTTGCGCTGGTTGGGTTGTGCGATCATTGTCGTCAACAGAGCAATCAGCCCAATTCGTAGTCATCTACCACATCACCCAAGCTTACAAAGGAGGAACAATGCATATTCCTGATGGTTATCTTAGCCCAGCTACCTGTGGGACGTTATATGTGGCAGCCGCACCCTTTTGGTACACCGCTTTGCGCAAGGTTCAGCGTTTGTTGAGCACCCGGCTGGTTCCGTTGATTGCGGTTTTTGCAGCTTTTTCATTTGTCATTATGATGTTCAACCTGCCGCTGCCCGGTGGCACCACGGGCCACGCCGTGGGCATGGGCATTGCCGCCATTGTGCTTGGCCCCTGGGGATCCATGTTGGCGATCTCGGTGGCTTTGCTGATCCAGGCCCTCTTTTTTGGCGATGGCGGAATCACTGCCTTTGGGGCCAATTGCTTTAACATGGCCATTGTTGGCTCGCTGGTTGCCTATGGCGTCTATCGGTTGATTGCCGGCAACACCCCTTTGACCGCTTCACGCCGGGTGGTGGCAGGCGCGGTGGCTGGCTATTTAGCGATCAATGTTGCAGCGTTGGTAGCTGCCATTGAGTTTGGCATCCAACCCATGCTTTTTACCGATGCCAGCGGCGCGCCGCTTTATGCCCCCTACCCGCTGAGTATCGCTATCCCAGCGATGATGATCGGCCATCTTACCTTTGCGGGTTTGGCAGAACTGATTGTCACCGGTGGGGTCGTGGCTTACCTGCAACGCGCTGACCCAGCATTGCTTAAGCTGACGGCGCCAGGAGTAGCTAGCCCTGAGGCTGGCTTGCGCGAGGTGACTCACAAAGGTGGTTGGGGTGTTACCCGCCCGCTTTGGATTGGATTGGCAGTGCTCATGATTGCTACGCCACTCGGTTTGTTGGCCGCAGGCACAGCCTGGGGCGAATGGGGACCGGATGATTTTGCTGATCCGGCAGCCAGGGCAGAGATTGCTGCAGCTTCCGGCGCTGCCGCACCTGCTGCACCACCAGTTGGACTGGAACGTCTGTCGTCGGTGTGGACGGCGCCAATCCCCGACTATGCACCGGCCTTTATGCGTAGCGAAAGTTTTGGCTATATCATGTCGGCACTGATTGGGGTAGGGTTGATTATTTTGCTCTTCCTCTTGCTTAGTTGGCTATTACGGCGCAATCGTCGGGAGCTTGAACCAGAGTCAGCAAGCTGAGGGTAGCTACTTTGACAGAATTGACAAATGCTGGAAGTGTGGCTCAGCCTAAAGTGGCGCGCCAACGCCGCCCCAGCTTTATTGAACGCACAATACACGGGTTGGCTGATGTCCTTGAACAGTCACTTTTTGCTGAACAGATCGCTAAGACCAATGGCCTTTTGCAATCGATTGATCCACGCGTTAAGGTCGTTGGTTTATTGTTGCTTGTGCTTGCGGCGGCAACGGCCCGCTCTTTGCTGGTGATTGTTGCGTTGTTTTTGCTAGCAATTATGCTCGCCTTGTTGTCGCATGTTCCGCTCCATCGGCTCGCCATGCGTATCTGGCTGGGTGTGCTTTTCTTTACTGGTGCAATTGCCCTCCCGGCTATTTTTATCACACCGGGTGAAGTGTTGCTGCGCTTGCCGCTTGTTCATTGGCCGATTACGCAGCAAGGAGTGAAATCCGCCTTGTATCTGCTCACCCGTGTGGAAACAGCCACAACCTTTTCGGTCTTGCTGGTGCTCACCACACCCTGGATGCATGTACTAAAGGCGTTGCGGGTATTGCGCGTGCCGGTGGTCTTTGTGGTGATCTTGGGCATTACCTATCGCTATATTTTTGTGCTGTTGCAAACGGCTGCCGATATGTTTGAATCGCGCCGCAGCCGATTGGTGGGTCAGTTGGAGAGCAGTGATCAACGACGTTTGGCCGCATCCAGTGTAGGTGTGTTGCTGGGCAAAAGCTTGCAGTTGAGCAGCGAAGTCTATTTTGCCATGCTCTCGCGCGGTTATCGCGGTGAGGTGTACCTGTTGGATGACTTCAAGGCGCGTCGGCGTGATTGGGGCGCCTTGGTGGGTTTTATGGCGATTGCTGGGCTAGCCTTTTGGTTTGGGCGTTGATGGCATAGGTTGATGGTATAAGAGGAGCACATGAGTATCCAAGAGATCTATCATTATGAGCAAGTCGATGAAATGATCAGCACGGCGGGTCAGCCGACTGAGCAACAGCTAAAGGCAGTTGCCGATGCAGGCTTTGCGGTCGTTATCAATCTGGCTACCATCAACCCACGCTACTCCTTGGCGGATGAAGCTGGGCTGGTTCATTCGTTGGGCATGACTTATTATCATATCCCGGTGGAATGGGAACGTCCGCAAGCCAGTGATTTTGAGGCCTTTTCCACGCTAATGGACCAACTGAGTGGCAAACAGGTGCTGATTCATTGTGCGGCCAACTACCGAGTCACCGCCTTCTTTTCTCTATATGCCATGCAAAAGTTAGGTTGGTCGGAAGCCGCGGCTGATCAATTTCGTGCGCGTATTTGGAAGCCCAACGAATATCCCATCTGGCAGGAATTTATCCAACACATGAAGCAAACGCTCAAAAAGATTCACCCATGAGCGAACCGATTTTCGATCTACGCAATGTCTGCTATCGCTATAACAGCGAAGTGGCTGCGCTGGCCAATGTCACCTTTGGCGTTGAGCGCGGCGCCCGCATTGCCATTATGGGCGCCAATGGGTCGGGCAAATCGACCTTGTTGCGCATTTTGGATGGCCTTTATTTCCCTGATCAGGGCACAATCCACGTCTTTGGCGAACCGTTAAACGAGGAGCAGCTACAGGATGAAGCCTTTGCCTTCCGGTTCCGTCGGCGCGTCGCCCTGGTCTTTCAAAATCCGGATGTCCAGCTTTTTAACCCCACCGTTTTTGATGAAATTGCCTTTGGTCCGCTGCAAATGCGCTGGCCGAAGCCGCAAATCCGTGCGCGCGTGACCGAGATGCTAGCGCTTTTTGAGATCACCCACCTCAAAGATCGCTCACCGCATCGGCTCTCTGGCGGTGAGAAAAAGCGTGTGGCGTTGGCCTCGGTTTTGATCTTGGAACCTGAAGTTTTGTTGATGGATGAACCCACGGCAGCCCTCGACCCCAAAAGCCAAAGTATGGTGATTGATTTTCTGGCTGGGTGGGCGGGCAGCGGCAAAACCATTATTACCACCACGCATGATCTTAGCACGGTGGATGAAATCGCCGATCACTGCTTGATTTTTCAACATGGGCAAATGGTGGCCCAAGGCGCACCGCGGACAATTTTGGCAGATACAACGCTTTTAGAACAAACCAACCTCATCCACGCCCATCGCCATTCACACGACGAACGGGGCGTTCACAGCCATCCACACCTGCATGTGGGCCATGCCCATGCGCATTAAGGTAGTATCAACGGAAACAGGTAGACAGGTACGATTCCCTGTTTCCCTGTCTACCTGTTTACTCTCCTTTAATCCGCTGTAACTGCTCATATTCAGACCGCTGTTTGTAGAACTCATCCAGCGGAAAGCAGCCGGAGACCATGCCGTTGCGCGGCGCAGTGGTGCAGTCGCTAAAGGTGCGGCAGATGCGCTTGCGTTGAAGCGGGCGGCCCGCCAAAATATCGGCACAAATGTCCGGATAGCTCAAGGTCATGCGTCCAATGCCCACCAGATCGGTCTGGCCGGTGCGCACGGCGGCTTGGGCCACATTGGGGAACCAATCTTGCAGATAGGAATAGCCGCTGCCGACATAAAGCAAATCTGGCCGTTGTTGTTTCAGTGCGGCCACCATGGCGATCTGCCGCGCCACGCCCACCAGGGGATCTTCCAATAGCTGATAGCCATCTGACGGAGGGAAGAAGGCTGGGCGCTGAATATGCGGATTGTAATAGGGGCTGCCGCCCGTAATACAGACCAGCTTGATGCCCAGTTCGGTTAAGAGATCCAGAAACGCCAGCGGCTCGTGCAGATCAATTTGTAAGCCGGTGGTGTCGCAGCCAAAGGCATAGCGATAGTCACCCTCCAAAGGGGTGGGTACTCCATGCCGATCGGCATCGGTGCTGGGCTGGAAGGGGCGAAAATCAAAGGCGCTAAGACGCACACCGATTCCCAATCCTGGGGCGGCGGCTTGGATGCCCGCCACCAGTTCGCGCAAGAAGCGGGTCCGATTTTCAAACGAACCGCCATAGCGGCCAGGACGATCGACCGCGCTGAGGAATTCATGGCCCAGATAGCCATGACAATGTTTGAGATCCACAAAGGCAAACCCGGCTTGTTGAGCTAAAACGGCGGCCTTGACAAAGTCCGCAATCAACGCCGCAATCTCCTCATCGGTCATCAGCGGATAATCGCTGGGCAACCCAAAACGCCGATCCAGCAACGGATGGTGATAGAGAATGGCCGGTTCCAACTTCTTGTTGTGCGGGCGGGCAAAGCGACCCGAATGAGTCAACTGCAAGCCGATCAACAGATCGTCGCTACGGCCATGGCGCGCTTCATGGCTTGCGATCAGAAGGGCACGTAGTTCGGCCAGGGCCTCCACCGTTTCCGGTAAGATCATCAATTGGTTCGGATTGGCCCGGCCATCCGGGCGTACTGCCACCGCTTCGCAGCCCCAGATCAACTTTGCCCCGCTCTGCCCAAAGCGTTGCCAGCGGCGACGCACCAGATCGGTGGGTTGACCATCGGTAGCGCCATCCCAGCCTTCCATGGGCAGTACAGCCAGTCGATTGCCGATCACAAAATCATCTAGTTGATAAGGCTGGGCCAGCGGCGCGGCATCACCACTTTGTACCTGCTCATCAAATGGCAGGTGTACCCCTAATTGAGTCAGGTAGGTTTGAAAATCTCTAACAGTTTTTAACGCGGCAACACGGCGAAAGGTGGTCATCGTTTTTGTTTCCCAATTGTTTGTTAGCTGGCCAACACACCCAAACGCTCAGCGATATCGCGTAAGATAGCAATGTCGCTGTCCGGGCGGCGTTGGCCGTGGGGATGCGGTGTATCATCGTTGAGCCAGCCGCGCAGCTTGAGGAATTGGGCGGCGCTGTGCTTGTAGGCTGGCACTGGGGCGCGAAAGGCAAAGAGCCCAAGATATTGCAGAAGATCGTTCAATTCATAAAACGCCGGGTCGCCAGCAGCCCACAAGGCATCACGTTTGGCAAAGAGATCCGGGGCAAAGGTGCTCAGGCCCAGCAGATAGTCGCTGCCATACATGACCAGATCGATGGCCAGATCATTGCCGGTTAAGAGCTGAAAATCCGGGCGCACTTGATCGCGTACAACCAAACGCTCCCACTCCAGTTGGCGGCTGAGCGAGGAATGCTTGGCGCCCACACACTGCTTGATCCCTAACAAGCCACGATAGGTCTCCAGGTCATAGATCTGCCCAAAGGGCGCAAACATTTTGCCCAGTTCAAAGGCGAAAAAGCGTGGGCAATCGCGTCCCAGTTCTGCATAGGCGGCCACAATTTGTTCACCTGGTTGCTGGGTCAACCCATAAGATTGAAAGATAATCGGCGTTCCGCCGTAGTGTTGAATCAATTCGATCTGGCGTCGATAAGCCGTCGGATTCCAGGGCTCGCCAGGGCGATCTGCCACAAAGGCGCCGCCGACAAAAGGTTGACCGGCAAGGGTCTCCTGGGTGCGGGCCAACACCTCATGCCGGGTGGCTTCATCCAACAGGTTGACATAGCCGGTATCCATATTGACAGCCGGGGTTAGTCCGGCGGCGGAAGTGCGAGCGACATGGGCACAGAAGCCATCCCAATCCACTGAGCCATCCGCAGTAAAGGGCAAGAGGGTGGCCGAAATACCGGTGATCGTTCGGCGTGGCTTGATCATGGTCAGGGGATCAAGCGCTAAAAGCGGTGCGTTGGTCATAGTCCGATTTGTTCCTTGTTGATAAGCTAGTAGAGTTGGGCGCATCAGTAAGATGTTCTAAGTCAGTAGGACAGTAAGTCAGTACAAACTGTCTCTCTGTCCTATTACTTCCGCCGTAGTCTACGAGCGCTTTTTGAGGTGCTTGGCTGGCTATGAGTATAGTAGGCAGGCGTAGCCTTGTCAAACAATGCATTTGGGCGGAAAATGAACAGTCAATGAACTGGAAAATGAGCAACCAACAGGCGTATGATCCAGATATATCTTTTATCTTTTGATTCAACATCCCAGCGAGCAATCTATGCTCGAATAAAATTCATGCTAAATCCAAAATGACCTTGGCTACGTCTAATACTACACACGCACAATTTCGCAGGGGAGCTTTCCATATGGCGTCAATTCCAGTCAATACCCATTATGCCAGTCGGCGCTTGCTGACCGTGTTCCTACTTAGTCTCTATTTGACCTTGGCCTGGCCGCTGCACAGTTGGGCGCATCCTCTGGGCAATTTTACTGTTAACCGCTACAGCCGGGTAGAGTTGGGTGCGCAACAAGCCACCCTGCTTTACATCATCGACATGGCCGAGATCCCAACCCAGCAGGAAATCGCCATTGTGGATAGCGACCGCGATGGCCAAATGAGCGAGGCGGAAAAGAGCAAATATGGGGCGGACTTGTCCAAAATGCTCCAGGCCAATCTCCACCTGCTCATCGACAACAAACAAGTTGCCTGGAGCGTGGTTGATCAACAACTGGAGTTTCCCACAGGACAAGCCAATTTACCGACCCTGCGCCTGACCGCTCATTTCGTTGCCGATCTCCCGGCATCCACCGCTGCCTGGCAAGCCGAATTTCTTGACGACAACTACGAAGGCCGCCTGGGCTGGCAAGAGGTCATTGTGCGCCCGTTGTCCGGTGTCAACCTGCTGGCCTCAGACGCACCAACCAGCGATGTTACCCACGAATTGCGCAATTATCCACAAGATCTACTGCAGACACCCAAGCAGGTTAACGCGGCGAAATTCCGTTTTGCTCCACAAGGAATAGGCGCTACAAACACAACAGCCGCCCCGCAAGCCAATAGTGTTACGTCAGTCGCTGGCAATGCCGTCGGCATCGGCAAACCGACCGACCGCTTTGCCGAATTGATCACCATTCCCACGTTAGGGCCAATGGCCATCTTGCTGGCGCTGCTGGCAGCGTTTGGCTGGGGGGCAGCCCATGCCTTTACGCCCGGCCACGGCAAGACAATTGTAGCGGCCTATTTGGTTGGCTCGCGCGGCACGGCGCGCCATGCTCTCTTTTTGGGCTTAACCACCACAGTGACCCATACTGCCGGTGTTTTTGCCTTAGGCTTAATTACTCTTTTTGCTTCGCATTATATTCTGCCCGAAAAACTTTTCCCCTGGTTGGGCGTGCTCTCTGGCTTGCTGGTCGTGATCATTGGCGCTTCGTTGGTTTGGGGGCGCCTGCGCGGGTTGTTGGGATTGGGCGCTCATGAACACCATCATCATGATCATCATGACCATACCCACGATCACAGTCACGATCATGATCACAGCCATGACCATATCCATGACCA